>VOFB01001172.1_pt1 | contig 17323 bp, 28 predicted proteins | sample 5384141 | NCBI WGS metagenome assembly VOFB01 (sample SAMN12384721, study PRJNA508395) | human gut metagenome | isolation source: healthy gut A | host: Homo sapiens | reverse complement strand
GTGGGATCACAGCAGTATAATCAGAAAATCAATTGGATTACAAGAATGGTATATAAGTTTTTATTTAGAAAAGACATAATTCATTCAGTTAGAGATAGTTATACTGAACGAGCATTAAAAGAAATTGGAATTTCAAATGTAATGAACACTGCGTGTCCAACAATGTGGGGATTAACTGAAGATCATTGTAGGCATATTCCAGCAGCAAAGGCAAAATATTGCATTTGTACGTTGACGGACTATAAAGAAAATGCTTCTAGAGACAATTTATTTCTTAAAATATTGAATAATAGTTATGAAAAGGTTTATTTTTGGGCACAAGGTAATGGAGATGAAAAGTATTTTCGTAGTTTAATGGAAAGTAAAGATATTGAAGAATTATCTCCAACATTAGATGCTTATAATAAATACCTAGATGAGAATGACACGGACTATGTTGGTACGAGACTTCATGGTGGTATGCGTGCTTTGCAAAAAAATGAGAAGAACTATAATTATTGGTGTTGATAACCGTGCTGCTGAGCTTCATAAGGATTTTGGTATTCCGGTTGTTTTACAAGAGGACATTGTTCAGTTAGAGAATATAATTGCATCTGAGTTTTCTACGAAAATTAAATTGCCAAACGAAAAATATAAAAAGTTTTCTTAGATCAATTTAGAAAGGAATAATATAATGAAAATTATTGTTGGTCATCCATTTAAGCAACATTCGTTTGAGCTAGCAACTGCATTAGAAAAAAAAGAGATGTTATATGCATATTGTACAACAGTATATGATAAACCTGGAACAGTTGTATTTAGTGCTAAAAAAAAAAAATGCTAAAAGGATCAAATTTAAAAAAGCTAATAGCAGAAAATGTTCCAAAATTCCAGATGAAAAAATTCATATATTTGCAGAGTTAAGAGGGTTGGGAGTTCTTGCTACGAATAGGCTTTCAAGTTTTCCAAATGCAGTTCGTGTTTTTCAGCGATCACTTTATAAGGTGTTTGGTAAAAAAATAGCAAACTATGCTATAAAGGAAAATGTTGATATTATTGTTATGTATGATTCCACTGCAACGAAATGCTTCGAAGTATTGAGTAAGAAACTGCCATCTTGCACGAGAGTGTTAGATATGTCCACATGCACTAGGGCATACGCTAAAAAAATATATGAATATGATATGGAACTCACAGGTAGAGATGATTTCAAAACTGTACAGGGGTATTTGTGGAAAAAAGGTACTATTGAATACTTAAACCGTGAATTGAATTGACTGATTATTTTGTTGTTGCATCGGAATTTGTTAGAAAAAGTTTGCTTTATTGCGGAATCAAAAACGAACAAATTATTAAAGTTCCATATGGTGTAGATACTTCTACTTTTAAGTATGTAGAAAAGAGTAAAGAATCTATAAAAATGCCCCATTAAAAATGGTATTTGTAGGACAGGTGGATTATAGAAAAGGAATTATGCATTTATTTAGTGCAATGAAGAAATTTGATGTCGGAGATATTTCCTTAAAATTGGTTGGCGGATATGATTCTACATCAGACTTATATAAATGTGGATCTGAAATGGAAAATGTTGAATTTCTTGGGTTTGTAACTAAAGACAGATTATCAGAGATATATAACGAAGCAGATGTATTTGTTTTCCCAACACTATGTGAGGGCTTTGGCTTGGTGGTATTGGAAGCAATGGCATGCGGTGTACCTGTAATATGTTCAGAAAATGCTGGGGGAAATGATACTATTATTGAGGGAGATAATGGATTCCATATTCAGCATGTAGTGTTGAAGCTATCGAGGATAAATTAAATTGGTGCTTAAATAATAGGGAATCGTTGTATAATATGCGTGCAAAGGCATATGAGACATCTCAAATTTATACATGGGACAAATATTATGAGGGAATAGGCGGCGCCTTTGAATTCATTACAAGGAGAAAAGAAAGATGCAAGTATCTAAAAAAACAAATAGCAAATATTCTTTTTTCACCCTACTTATATCATCTAGCTTACCGTATATTTATCAAGCAATTTCAGTAATATTTAGTGGGCAATATGTTTTGTGGACCTATGATGGAGCAACTAGAACAGGAGGAGGATTAGGCAGTATAATTCCATATATTAAAGATATTAGCTGTATGTTGTTATTTATTGTTCTGCCATATTGTTATCCATATAGACGAAATAATATATATCTACACTTCTTTTCTCTGATTGCTTGGGGAACGTTTATTTTGATTTTCAGTTCAATAGCTAAAGGTTATTCTATGAACGGAATGATACAGTATCTGATATCCGGTATAAGAGGGTATATCTTCTTTGTTGTTTCGATGTCATTTTGCGATAGATATTTCACAGTCGAAGAATCGGAACATAAATTAAATAGTGCGGCATTAAAAATTCATAATTTAGTATTGCTTATTCAGTTTGTTGTATCTCTGTTATTTATTTTAAGAAGCGGTTCAATCACAAACTTTGGATCTGGAGGTATGAGAATCCCAGGGGCTTTTGCAAATTCTGGTACTTTGGGGGTGTTACACTATAAGTGCAGCTATATTTATTTGTGTCCAGTACTGCGCGCAAAAAATCAATCGGAAAAATAATGACTATTGTGCAAATGATATGTGTTACAATGCTATCATTTGCATCAGGAATGAGAAGCGCTCAGTTGATAGTACTTATGTTTGTTGCTATTGCATTTTCAAATATTATGTTTGATGTCGCTAAAATAGGTAAAAAGCATATTTTCGGCTTTACACTTGGCATGATTGGTTTTTTTCGGCTCCGTTTGCAGTAAGCTATATTTTGGAGAGAACAAATCGTGGTAGCTTTGGAGACTCAGCTGTTGGACGACTAGATACAGTGGATTTATTATTGAATCAAAAATTATTACCTTTATTATTCGGCAATGGTTTAGGTGTAGGAACAAATGCAGCTGTCAATTTTCAGACAGCTGATGCTCGAATTTTTGATGGTACATTAAATACAATTGTTGGACAATTCGGTATAATTGGGTTAGGAATCCTTGTTTTTTCCACTTTATTTGTTTTCAACAGATTGATTCGATGTTCTTATCCAAATCAGATAATTGCATACGGTATATGCATTAGTGTAATGCTTATTTTTATCACAGGTAATTTTTTGAACAGTTTACGATGGTCATATGGATTGTTGTAAGCGCATACCTAAATATGCATAGGACAGAGGAGGAAGTGGATGAGTGGTCGAATAACCTGGGTTGATCGAATCAAGGGTATTATGATTATATTGGTTGTTTTTGGGACATAGTTGTACCCCAGCATTATGTCAGTTAAGTGGATTTGCAGAAGTTATTTATTTAGTAATAAATTCATTTAACATGCCAGTATTTTTGTATTATCTGGTATGATTGAATTAAACAAGGATGAAAAAAAAGAAGTTATCTCTTCAAATTGTTAGAAGAGCTCATCGATTAATGCTTCCTTATGCAATATATCTAACAGGTGTATATGCTATATTTCTTATTACTTCGATTGTTCCTTATTTAAGTAAACTACTATCTGCAGCAACTCAAAGTTCAGAGATATATTTAACATCGTATATTGCTGACCTTGTTTTTTTGTAAAGGGCTGATCGATAAACACTTATGGTTTTTATATGTACTATTTGTAGTATCCGTGGTCGTTGCAATAGCAAGAAAAGTAAGATTAAATACAGATATTTTGATGTTTTTAGGCTTAATAGTGGTAATTCTTATGAAAACGATTAATCCCAAAATAGATGAAAGTTCTTATCATGTGCTTTATTTTGTATTCTACTATTTATTCTTTTATTGTGCAGGAAAATATGGCGTTGCAGCAGTAAAATGGAATAGATGCGTAGTATTAATATCTGGTGTCGCATTTGCTGTTTTGGAAATTATGTTGGTAGTTTGTTTTGATTTTTTAGAAATCATGGACTGGCAATTTTTGTTATTAAGTTAATTATTGGTGTTGTATCTTCTGCATTTTTGATTAGCATATTTTCTTGTTTTTCAAATATGAAAACATGTATTCTGGATTATATTGGGAAGAATTCATTTTCGATTTATTTAATACATCAGCCATTTCTTGTAAGTGGAGTTGTCTTTTTGTTATTAAAATTAGAGTTGCCGATAGCAGTGATTATAATAATTGCATCTATAATAGGTGTTTTTATTCCGCTGATTTTGAACAGTATTTATAATCAGTTTGTTAGAAAGAGAGGTGCTTAGAATCAATGAGTAAATTGTTTAAGAACTATTCTTATAATCTTGCATATCAATTGTTTTCAATAATTGTACCTCTTATTACTGCGCCATATTTAACTAGAACTTTAGGGGCAACTGAACGGGTATATACAGCTATGTTAATTCAACAGCAGTGTTGATTACAACGGTTGTAATGCTAGGAATATATAATTATGGTAATAGACAAGTTGCGTATGTAAGAGATTCAAGACAACAATTATCAAATACTTTTTGGTCTATAATGACGACACGTTTAGTTCTAGGTATATTGGGAACAATATTTTATATTGCTTTAATCCTAATATCTGGTCGATATGTGAGCTATTTTTTTATATACTACACTTATGTACTTGCATATTTTTTAGATTGCACATGGCTATATGTGGGTGTAGAAGATATGAAGTGGGCTGTTATTAAAAATTTTATAACAAAGGTCTTGAGCGTTGTCGGTATTTTCATATTTGTGAAAACCCCAGATGATACATCAAAATATGTATTATTGTTAGGATGTTCTGTATTGATTTCCAATATACTAGCATATTCACAGCTGTTTAGATATGTTGATAAGCCACGATTTATAATATCAAATCTTATAAATAATATCAAAGGTTCAGCATATTTGTTTTTGCCAAGTTTAGCGGCAACAGTATATCTTCAATGTGATAAGGTTATGATTGAGATGATAACAGGTGAAACATCCCAAGTATCATATTACGACTATTCAGAAAAAATTGTTACAATCCCGTTGACATTTATTACTGTATTAAATGCTGTTGTTATGCCAAGATTAGCCAATGAATACGCTAAAAAAGAACAAGAATGAGGTGAATGCATTAGTAAATAAAACATTGTCAATTGGTTTGTTTTTTGCGTTTCCAATGATGTTTGGATTGATGTCTGTGGCGTCTAAACTTATTCCGTGGTATTTAGGAAACAATTTTATTCCAACTGTTGCGGCGATTATTGTAATTTCGCCGATTGTTGTATTGAATACCATATCAGGTGTATTCGAACACAATATTTTACTGCAACAAACCAAGTTCAGATTTTATTAAAGTCTCAATTAAGCGCGGTAGCTGTTAATATTATCATAAATGCGTTTTTAATTCCAAACTATGGTTTCTATGGTGCAGGTATCGCAACTGTTGCTAGTAGTTTAATATGTGCCATTGTTCAATATATTTATATCAGAAAGCAATTAGTTCTAAATAAATTTAGTGTAATGGTTATTAAATATTTTATATGTGGGGCTATTATGGCTGGAAGCATATACTTGTTAACCAATACTAAACTTCCTACTCCGGCTACAAATTTTTATCAAGTAATGATTGGTGTAGTCGTGTATTTGTTTTTATTAGGATGTTGCAAAGATCAAAATATAGTGATTGGCTTAAATATCATAAAAAGCAAAGTGTTTAAAAAGGAAGGAAAGGTATAGTGGTAACAGAAGAGATTTTGAGATTTAGCAAAAGAGATACTACTTTGATTAAGGGAATCGCTATAATTTTAATGGTGTGTAATCACCTGTACCCAATTGCAGAGTGGATTTATCCAGAAAATCAATATATTAGTGTTTCATTGGGGACTAAGACATTAGCAGCGTATTGGGGAGGTTTTTCAAAAAAATATGTGTTGCAATGTTTGCTTTGCTAACTGGGATGGCAATGTTCTATACATACTCCAACAAAAAACTAATTAATGCGTATCAGCATACATTGAAAAAAACTGCCTAGTTTCTATACGACATATTGGATAATATTGATTACAGTATTTCTTCCTGTAATTGCTATTGTGTGGGGGAGAGATGCAATAATAGTGCATCATCCTTAATTGGGAATTTTACTGGATATATGACAACATTTTGTAAGATAGCTTGGTATGTACGTTTTATTTTGAACTGGTACTAACTTTTCCTATAATAGTAATATGTTATAGATACCTTATAAGCTTGTTTAGGTTTGATAAGACAAATTTAATTGCTTTAATTGCTTTGTTGGTGTTTATTTGTATTTTAGGCGAAGCGTCCAATTATCTTCCAGATAAAATCGAATATTTTGCAAGTGAATATCTGAATTACATTTCAGTTGTTGTTGTTGGCTATTGGATTGCAGAAAAGCAAATGTTTACAAGATTGGCAGATAAAATTAAAAATTTAAAACTTGTGTATCAGAATGGTTTGTGTTTTTTTATTTTGTATTATGCTTTTTAGGTAGAGGTGCTTTGAAAAATATCGGATTCATTAATTTCGATTGTTTATACGCACCAGCTGTCATATTTTCTATTTGAGTGTTATTAGAAAATATGAATTTTCTGTATTTAATAAGATTCTTGGTTTTATGGGAAAATATAGTTTAGAATTATGGTTTTTGCACGCTATTTTCTTTATAGATTAGGGTGTCAAAAGGTCAGTGACCTTTGATATAAATTTGTACCTTGAAAATTTAACACGATATATATCGTAAATACCTGATATTTGTTATAATTAAGTTATCAAATATGGAGGTGATGAAATGGCTTTTGTTGCTAATAATAATCAACAATTATCTTTAATGGATAGTACTTTCAATCTTACTGAAAGAGAAAACGCGTATTGAAAAATCATGGGCAAAAGCTTTTTGCTGAGTATGTTTTTCCTGCTATCGATGAAACTATTTTTTCAGAATTGTATAGCAGTAAAGCGTCACGTCCAAATACTCCGGTAAATGTTATTGTAGGTGCTCTTATTCTAAAAAGAAGCTCTTGGAGATACGGATGATGAATTGGTAGAAGCGCTTATGTTTGATGTTCGTTATCAGTATGCACTTCATACAACAAGTTTTGAGGAACAGCCCCTTAGCGATAGAACGCTCAGCCGGTTCAGAGCACGTGTGCTGGCTTATGAAACAGAGCATGATGTTGACCTCATTCATGAATGCACTGTAAAAATGGCGAAGGAACTGTCAGAATTTATGAAAATCACTCCAAATATGCAGCGAATGGACAGTCTTATGATTGCAGCTAATATTAGAAATCTTTCATTACTGGAGCTTTTCTATACTTGCGTTGCAAATTTAGCAAAGATTATGAATCAACGTGAAAAAGAAATCCCTGAGAAACAACATCATTACATCGAAAAAGATGATTATAATCGTTGCATCTACCATAAAAGGGATATGGATGCTGCAGAAAGAACCATTGCTGTAATGCACGATGCCGAAGTGCTTATTCAACTGTGTGATAATACAGGTGACTTTGATGATACAAGTGAGTACCAACTTCTAATTCGCTTGCTAAAAGAAAGAACGATTATCGACGATGATGGTTCCCGCCGCCTTCTTGAAAAAAAAGAGATTAAAAAATACTTCTGAAGTTTTGTTAAATCCTTCAGATCCAGAGGCGACGTTTCGCTATAAAGCTGGTGGGAAAAATCTCGGGTATGTTGGTAACGTAGTAGAATCTGTCGGTGAAACAGGCAGTCTTATCACTGATTATTCATATGAAAAAATGTCTATGCTGACAATCAATTCATGAAAGATTATCTTCACAACCAGCAGACTTTTGAAGAGGAAGCATTTATAGTCGCTGATGGTGCTTACAGTGGTGAAGAGAATTCCAGGCTGGCAAAAGATCATAATCTTAAGCTTGTAACTACAAACTTTACAGGACGCAAACCAGATGAAATCTATGCTGAATTCAAGTTTACGCAGGACGGACAGTATTTGATAGAATGTATAAATAAGTGTGCTCCAGAAGAATGCATATACGATCCGAGTAAGGATCGTTCGGTTGCATATTTTAAAATTGAGACCTGCAACTCATGTCCCTACAAAGAAAAATGTCTGCCCTTTCTTAAAAAACAAGAGTCCGGAAAGAGGTCTCATGGAAATCGGTTGGAAGAGCAAAACAATTACAGTATATGAAAACGGAAGAATTCAGCCAGTATGCCCGCTTTCGCAATGGTGTAGAAGCAATTCCGTCTCTTCTTAGGAGAAGATACCACGTAGATAAAATACCAACGCATGGAAAGTACAGAACCCGTTTTCATTTTGGGTTCAAAATAGCGGCACTAAATTTTCAAAAAGCTATTAAATTACACTAATAGCCTGGCTAACTGTGACCCAAAATTAAAAGTAGTATAAAAAGTCATAGGAAGATACTTCATCAGGTAACCTCTAACTACCATCTTTTATTGTCTAAAACCATTTCGTGTTAAATTTTCAAGGTACAAGTAAATATCGATTATTATTTAAGTGGCTTTTGACACCCTAATCCTTTATAGGAAATTCTACGGTGCAAAGAATCGCGTACTGGCCCAAAATATCCGTTCTAATATTAGTTTGGGTTTTACTTATATTATCTCCAATTGCTATAATAGAACAAAAATTGTGAATTTTCTTATAAGAAGATTTGCTTAAAGATAGCCACCTGAAAAGGTGGTAGTCGTTCATCCTGACAGCCTCTACGCGGCGAACGATAGACGATTTTGATTAAAATTGACCAATTGTCGGGTTATAATGTGGGGTAAATAATGCGAGTTATTATAGATGTGATGGAAGCCGCTCGTGAATTGTATATTACGGTGAAAATGTACCCCTGTTCCGGAGGAACGGGGTTCTTCCGCACTTTTCCGTTATCCTATCCTCTTGAGTACATCAGTTTTGCTGCTAACAAGGAGTCTGTGAAAGTTTTTCTGTAAATAAAGATACTAAGGGTCTTCTATGATAAAATAAAATCATAGGAGCTTCCTGTATAATTTAAAATGTGGACGTTGAAAATTGAAAATACCTCAGAGTACAATAAGACTACTGACTGGCAGGTTAGTAAAAATCTTATTGAACAGAGAGGTATCTACAATGAAGTCTAACACACAGAACAAAAAAAATTGAAGCAATAACAGAAAAAACTTTGGTAATCGGAATTGATGTCGGAAGTGAAACACACTATGCAAGAGCTTTTGATTACAGAGGTATTGAGTTTTCTAAGAAGCCGTTTAAATTCAGCAACAGTGAAGCAGGCTTTGAAATGTTCAAGGCATGGATACTGGATATCAAAGAAAAGCATGAGAAGGACAAGGTAGTTCCGGGAATGGAACCCACCGGGCATTATTGGTTTAATCTTGGGAAATTCCTTCAGGATAATGAGATGAAGCCGGTACTGGTAAATCCTCATCATGTAAAGAAATCAAAAGAACTCGACGACAATAATCCAACGAAAATGACCGTAAGGATCCCAAAGTCATTGCAGGATTGGTAAAAGAGGGGCGATATATGATCCCATACCTGCCGGACGGTATTTACGCAGATCTGAGAACAGCATCCAATATGCGGTTTCAGATCCAGTCGGAACTTACGAGAGTTCAGAATCGGATCAGTCGTTGGTTCCATATATATTTTCCTGAATACAAAACAGTGTATGGGAAACCGGACGCAATAAGCGGAATGATGATCCTGAAACAAGCGCCACTGCCGGAAGACATCCTGACGTTGGGTGTCGAGGGAGGAACCAGATCTGGCGGGATGCCAAAATAAGAGCAGTCGGGAAAAAGAGGGTACAGACCCTGATGGAAGCTGCAAGGCACAGTGTCGGAACGAAAGAAGGAGCAACCGCCGCAAGGCTGGAAATCCGTATGCTGCTGGAGGATTATGAATCCAGAAATCATCGTCTTCAGGAAGTAATGACCTTGATCGAGGAACTGGTAAAACAGATCCCAATGGCTGAAAAGCTGATGGAGATCAAGGGTGTAGGAATCAAGACAGTGTCGGGATTCCTGGCTGAAGTAGGTGATATCAGCCGCTTCAGCAATCCAAAGGAACTGCAGAAACTTGCAGGATTGGCATTGGTTGAGAATAGTTCCGGAAAGCATAAAGGGCAGACAACAATCAGCAGGCGTGGCCGGAAAAGGCTGAGGTATCTGTTATTCGAGGTTGCAATGTCCCTTGTAGGAAAGAATCCGGAGTTTAGAGAATTGCATCACTATTACACAACCAGAAAAATCAATCCATTAAAGAAGATGCAGTCGCTGATGGCAGTTGCAGCAAAACTGATCCGAGTCTTTTTTATGCCATGCTGACAAAGGGCGTGGAGTATGATCCAGTAAAGATGCTTGTAGACATTAAACGACCAACAGGATATATGCAGGCTGCATAAGAAATATCAAGTAACTATACAGCAGGCTGTCATAAGGACAGCCACAGAAAAGGCAGAATGTAGCAGACAACGTCCACTGGAAGCAGTGCTGATACAGGAAGCAGGTCAGTAATCAGAACTACAAAGAATGAGCCAGTAGTCGGCAGGAATTCAGTCCATGGGGCATGACCCCGGATAGGAGCAAAGCTGACACCCTGGTTATGGATAGGCAGAACGAAGGAAGTGAGGAACTCTGGAGACAGAGATGATCCTGGTGGACATAGGAGGTTAGCTGCCATAGAGGGATGGGTATACACAAGGCCATGTAGAGCAGAAAAGAGGACGTTCTATTTCGTGTACCCAATAACCGCTATTTCAGTACCTGATACATCGAAATATCCATGACTGTGGCTTATTCACTGAGATATGAAAAGGTTGAAAGACCTTGAGCTTTCAATAAAAACACTTGATTATATGAGGAGGCCTTTTATTATGGCAAAAGAGAGAAAAGAAACCAGTACACAGAGTACAAATGACAGAAGGAAAACGCAACATCATCCATCAGCTCTTGGAGGAGTATGACATTGAGTCTGCACAGGATATTCAGGATGCACTCAAAGATTTACTTGGCGGAACCATCAAGGAAATGATGGAAGCTGAAATGGATGACCACCTTGGATACGAAAAATCCGAGCGTTCAGACAGTGATGATTATCGTAATGGCTACAAATCCAAACGTGTTAACAGCAGCTATGGCTGCATGGATATCGATGTTCCTCAGGATCGTAAGTCAACCTTTGAACCTCAGGTTGTAAGAAAACGTCAGAAGGATATCTCTGATATTGATCAGAAAATCATCTCCATGTATGCAAAAGGAATGACTACCCGACAAATATCTGAAACGATGGAGGATATTTATGGTTTTGAAGCATCAGAAGGATTTATTTCAGATGTAACAGATAAGATTCTTCCACAGATTGAAGACTGGCAGAACCGTCCATTGGATGAGATTTATCCAATCCTGTACATAGATGCCATTCATTATTCTGTCCGGGATAATGGCGTGATTCGAAAATTAGCCGCATACGTTATTCTTGGGATCAACACAGAAGGAAAGAAGGAAGTTCTGACAATCAATGTCGGAGATAATGAAAGTTCTAAGTATTGGCTCTCTGTGCTGAATGAACTAAAAAATCGTGGAGTAAAAAGATATCCTCATCATCTGTGCCGATGGGCTTAGCGGAATAAAAGAAGCTATTACAGCTGCATTTCCTAATACTGAATACCAACGTTGTATAGTTCATCAGGTTAGAAATACTCTAAAATACGTACCTGACAAAGCCCGTAAAGCATTTGCAACAGCCCTTAAAACCATCTACCATGCACCAGATAAGAAGAAAGCGCTGGAAGCCCAGGAACGGGTCAGCGAAAAATGGACACCTAAATATCCCAATTCCATGAAACGCTGGAGTGATAACTTGGAGGCCATATCCCCGATTTTTTAAGTTTTCTTCACAGGTTAGAAAGGTCATTTACACGACGAATGCGATTGAAAGCCTGAACGGCACCTATCGCAAGCTGAATCGTCAGAGAAGTGTATTTCCGAGCGATACCGCTCTGTTAAAAAGCACTTTATCTGTCCACATTTGAAGCCACGAAGCGTTGGACAACAACAATTCGGAACTGGGCTCAGGTCTATGGGGAACTGAGTATCATGTATTCGGACCGACTGCCAGAATAAGAAGTACAGTCCTGAAAAAGGCGGAATCACTCGCCTTCTCTTGACATGCAAGGATATCTAAAGTATATATAAGACAAGAGCTGGAAGCTAATTCCTTAACTTACCAGCTCAAACTTATCATAGAAGAACTGTATTTACAGACTTTTTCTTCACACACTCCTAACAAGGGCTTGTTACAACGCCCATACATGGTTCGCTTTACCATTTTTAATTTACTATTTGTACCTTCAACAAACCCGTTTGATAATGGACTGGCTACTGAATTCTCTACAGCGGAAAGATCCTTTTCCAGACCTTTTTGCAAAACGGGCAATCTCTTTTAAGTTTGAGTTTTTGTATTTCTCAATGAAAAGATAGAGCGGTGGCATACTTTTTGCGTTGATATATTTTCCGGAATTCACGTATACAGGCGAGCATTTCATTTAGTTGAGGGTAGTTATCCATTAAATATGCTTTGTGCTTTGCCGTAATCTCTGTATTCATCCATAGGAAACGGAACACTCCGCTCTTTGACAGATGATCATACCCTTGGAGTTGCTTTTTCTTCTGGACTGATTCTGCCGAAGTGCTTTTATAAACTGCAACATCTATATGGAGCCGTTCTATTATTTTATTCATGTAGTCATATGCCGTTGTCTGTCCGCCCTGATAGCCTTTCGTGAGCAGATCGCGGTATACGTCTTTTCTACTGGTGCCGGCAGATAGTTCACTGATGATATGATTATAAAATTGGTCCATCCCACTACGGAAATCTTTACGGCACAGTGATTCATAATCTCCATTCAGATACTTTGTGACTGTGTTCTTTCCGCAATGCACCATTTTAGCTATTGCCCTTTTTACTGTATCCAGCATCATCATATTCATGGATGGCATTGTATAACTGTACACTTTTTTCGTTTTATTCAGCAAAGTTATCCACACCACATGGTATTTTTTACTCTCGTTATTTCTCTGGGGTTCTGCTTTCTGGCAGTCTTTATCATAATCTTTTGGGATTTTTATGTCCACTGGCACTAAGGAGTTTACCGTGTTTTTACTTTCTTCCAGAAGATTCTGATGCAGATGGAACCTGTCAGCTACCTGTATGGCATCCGGGAGTATTTCCTGTATTGCCGATGCATAAGCACTGGCACGGCCACGTGTCACAGTTTTTACATGCTTGTTTTTAGCAAGCCATTCCTTCAGGGTGCTGCCATCCCGTCCGTCTAATATGGCAACTGGTTTAAGGTATAGCGCTTTTTGAATGCAAAATCATCAACACCGATAACACTGCCGCATTTGCTCTCTTCCTGCAATTTATACCGCTTTATGAGCAGACGGGTCACACTGTTGTATATTACGGTGAAAAATGTACCCCTGTGCCGGAGGAACGGATACCGTAAGTCCGGGACTAAGATACTGCGAGTCCGGAACAGGGATACCTCACTTAAGTGATTGCTACTTGCGAGTTTACACGCTTAATGCAGGATCTAATCCATATACTTCCCGCATGGATCTGTAATTCGCAGGATCAGTCGAGATGATGTTGATCTTGTATGCATCATGCTTGATGCGGTCCAGGATTGCTTCTGAGAGGGGACTATTATCACCACCAAGCTGATCATACCAGCCATTGGAATCATACTGGGAGCAGAAGATGGTAGATGACTTCCTGCGTCTCCTATGGAGAAGCTCCAGAATGTCATGCTGTTCGGATTCGGTGGGCTTTAACAGAAGCCATTCATCGATGATCAGCAGGGACTGGATTGGCATATTTCCTTGGACTTTCTTATATGTACCGTCATTACGTGCCATCTCCAGTTCAAGGAGCAGATCCGGAAGCCGGACATATTTTGTCTTGTAACGCTGCTTACATGCTTCCATCCCGAACGCACAGGCCAGATAAGTCTTTTCCACTTCCGGTAGCCCCGGTGATAAAGAGATTCCTGTGCTCTGTGATATATTCACAGGTTGCAAGCCGCTTAATCAAAGAACGGTTCAGCTTGCGCCCTGAAGTATAATTAATATCTCCAATGTATGCATCTGGCTGGTCGAACCCGGCATTGCGGATCAGGCGTTTCAGACTGTTGCTTTTACGATTGCTGTATTCGATGTCCACCAGCATCCCAAAACGGTCCTCAAAAGGAATCCCCTTCATCTTGGGATCCTCCATCTGGGTGCGGAATGCATCTGACATGGAAGTCAGGCGCATTTCAATGAGTTTATCTATAGTGCTTTGTGTACTCATAGTTCCTTACCTCCTGTAGTAATCTGCGCCTCTTGTAAGCGCATGGCTGCCCTCTTTCTTTTGGAAAGGGCGACGACTGAAATCTTCCAGTTTCTGTCGGATTGCCTGGTTTAACTCACTAAGGGAGAAGAACTGCTCATTACGCAGGGCTGCGGTGATCCATGTGGAAATATTACCTACACTGCCCTCGGCATTGGGTTTGTCCTTTGGAGCCCGGACGCGGGCTGGGATAATCGCAGTGCCATAGTGCTCTGCCATCTCCTGATAGACGGCATTGATGCGCTGATCTTTCCATCCCTTATTGTGATCTACAGCAGTACGGCAGTTGTCCGGCACGAGAATCCTGGCGACACCGCCAAAGTACTCGTACATATGAACATGAGCAGTGATCCATGACGGCTGCTTTTCATCCATGAATGCCTCTACATATGGATACTGGCTGTAGGTCATGACTCCTACGAAAATGTAAGCATCCAGGGTTTCGCCGGTGTCCGGATCTATGATGTGTGCCGGATCTCCGGCCCAATCTACTTCAACCTGTTCCGCAGGTTTTCGATGGATATGCATAGTGGCACGGCGCTTCTGCTCATCCTGCTGGATGTAATAGCAGAACTGAGAATACATAAGCGGCTCATCTCCGGAGAGGCGGCATTCCTCAAGGTACTCTGTCCAGAGAAGCTTTTTTTTTACTCCATTGCGGAGAAGTTCCTTGCGGATATGCTCGTAATCAGGCATCCGCTTTGATGTGGCAGGTTTTGCTTTCGAATCAGGAAAAAAGCAACTTACCAAGGACGGGATCTGTTAACTTAGGATCCAGCGGCCATGAAAGCTTCTGCTCCCTTGCTGCCTTGAGCACCTTGTTAACTGTTGTTTTGGATGCATTGCAGCTGAGGGCAATGTTAGTTTGACTAAGACCTAATCCGGATAGCCGGATGATCTGGCGATACTTGGTCATAAACGATGACCTCCTTTGTAATGTATTTACGCTTCAAAGCGTATGGATACATTATAAAGAAAATCGGTATCATTTGACCGGAATCACAGTATTCAATGCCCAGAATTGCGGTATCCATCAAAGCGGATTCACGGTACTGTGCTTCCGGAATGACGGTTCAGAATCGCCCGGAATACTCAGCCGAATCCAGGAATGCAGGATCAGTAACCAAACGGTTGCCTCCTGGTGTTCTGAGAATGATATTTGACGCTAATGTTCTTTTTGGGTGCTATTTATGTGAATGCCGATATTCCATTTATGTAGCTCAGCAATATGTACTGCATGATTCGTACTGAAAGGAAAAAGAGGGGTATTGCTAAGCTATGTGTTCTTTTTATGCGCTCTTTTGCACTTATGGTACCCGCATTCCTCTGTTATGTTTTAGAGAAAGTAGGTCTAAATTCTTATCCCAAAAAAGAGCTGTGTGTAAGTATTCTTTGGGAATGAGACAAAGGATGGCCATCGCTCAGGCAATTATGGAAGAGCCTGATATTTTGATTTTAGACGAGCCATTGAATGGCTTGGACAAAAAGGGAGTTCGGGAGATGAGAGAGTTATTCCTGCAGATGAAAATAGAAAGGAAAACGATTCTTTTAGTCAGTCACAACAGAGAGGATATTGACGTCCTAAATGATAAGGTGTGTGAAATGGAAGACGATGTCTTAAAAGTTCTACTAAAACACAAAATAACGGTAACCTTTAGAAAAAAAATGAGTACTAATTTATATATAAGCAATCCTGAGCATGATTAATGGGGACTGCAGACGAATCTCAGGGAATTTCGGAGGATATGAGGATCATGAGAAAGTTAAAAAGGGGAACAATTGTATTAACTTACATAATCTTTTTGTGTGGATGGACTTTTCGCGTGGTATTTATAGATTTGGCGCATATGAATGAGTATCTGTCCTGGACAATAGGATTTCATTCAAGCGGCATGGTGGCCTCTGTATGCTGTGTTTTTTATTAAAAGATATAATAAAGCTCTAAAGGTTTGTGGAAGGAGATGACAAACACAAAGCCAGACCTGAAAATGTTATTGCCGCTTCTCCTATTTGCTGTCATATACCATATCGGCATATTTTTCTTTGACAGTCAGGGCTTTGAATTGGAAATGAAACCATATGATTTTATTATTACAGTACTGACTGTGGGGATTTTTGAAGAGAGTGTATTCAGAGGGTGGTTTTTAAATGCGATTGCCCGTTTTACAAGTGAGCGCAGGGCAAATCTTATTTCATCCGCAATGTTTGTCTTGATTCATTACCCTTCATGGATTTATCATGGCCAGGATATTAGGGCTATTATAAGTACTAGCATACCCATGTTTGGGCTTAGTTTGATATTTGGATGGGCTTTCAGAAAAAAAGTAAATCCATATGGACCGGAGCTATTTTCCATTCTTTTTGGGATATGCTTTCCTTTATCATGTAAAAGCTGTTGCAAGACCAGATGAAGACAACTGGTCTTACAGCAGCTTTTTTGCATGTGCGGAAAAAATCTTTGAGGGAGTTAAAAAACTAACCCCAACAATCGTTCAATGAACTTTTAACAATACTTCAATGGGTGAAATTTATAATTATACTATTAAAGGAAAGAAGGGAGATTCAATTTATGAAACGAAAGAAGATTGCTTCAGTGATGTTGGCCTCAGCCATGCTTGCGGCAACGGTTTTGGGAAGCACGGTTCAGGCGCGGCACCGGGGAAAACGCAGGGCTTACAGAGTTTGAACAGGCTTTTTGGAGCCGGATACGGATGCAAAGCCCTTTATGCGCTGGTGGATTGCTCCAGGGCGTATGACTGAGGAGGAAGTGCGCAGGGAGGTAAAGAATTTTGCTGACGGGGGCTATGCAGGAGTGGAATTGCAGTGCCTGGAGCTGGCAAAAAATTGTGTCATTAATGACGCAACCTGGAATCAAACCATGAAATGGATCTTACAGGCAGGCTTGGACTTTGGGGTTCAGGTGGATTTTACCGTGGGCCAGATGTGGCCGGTGGCAACGCCGGAGATTACGG
>VOFB01004947.1_pt1 | contig 17334 bp, 21 predicted proteins | sample 5384141 | NCBI WGS metagenome assembly VOFB01 (sample SAMN12384721, study PRJNA508395) | human gut metagenome | isolation source: healthy gut A | host: Homo sapiens | reverse complement strand
GGGGTTACGTATTGCCAGAGAAGAGTAGTCGTGATCCGGCAGCACATAGCCCAGATACAGCTGCAACGCCAGAGCAGCTACGCCCTCTGCATCGTCGCAAGCGTCCAGGTCCTCATTGTGGATGCCCTTCTTGAAGTCGGGGATATTCCGCAGTGCAGAAATTGCAAACGGAATCATCGCGCTCTCCAGATTGGCCTCGGTCAGAGCAGTGCCCTCGCCGTTCTCATGATAGAAGGCGTCAGAGAATATTCGCATCTGTTTTTATCACAGATGAACTGCAGCACCTTCAGCATATTGCCAACCAGGGTCTGCGCTACGTGCCGAGATCGCTCGGAATTTACCTTCGTCAGACCGCTGGCATCATAACTCGGCAGGAAGTCCTTTACTGCGGCAGCCAGGAAATCATTCAGCGCTGCCAGCATGGAGCCAGCTGCTGTAATCATTTGCCATGAATGCTCAATGTTCTTCATACCGGTCTCAGCAGCTGCAGTTCAGGGAAGTAGTTTTCTTAAAGTAGTAAACAGACATGGGGCTGAAACGCAGTTTGTTGAACAGAGGTGGTGGAGTCAATATCTCTCCCAGGTGCTTAGGTGGGATCATTCACCAGGTCACGGCTGTTGTACTTCTCCAGATCCACCTTGATGTAATCCAGATAGGAAGCCTCCTTGTACTCTTCGCCAAGGTCTGGCCAGGTTTCAGGTTCTTTGCAGCCTTTTTGGCACTCATAAGCCCCAAGCCTGCACATCAGCAGCGCCGTAGTTGTTAACAACATTGCTGTAATTGGCTTCGTGTTGTGGGTCGTGGCATAGGTGTGTGCCACATATAGTAATTGTAGTCATGGCTTCGCACACCGGAATTCCAACTGGCCCAGCGGCCTTCAAGGCGGTGTTCCACACCATCTCAAAGGCTTGGAAGCCAAAGTCAAACAGCGTATTTGAGGGCTTCGGCTCCAACTTCTGATCCTGATAACCCGGAACAGATATACATTACCGATGGCCTCGCCATTCTTGTCATGATCCTCCTGCGTTACATAATGCAGGTTGGTCGTGTCAATATACGGTGCAGGCCGCTTCTCCAGATACTGAAAAGGCATATCTGTCTCGAGGTAGTGCCAGATCGGCGTATGTAATCTGTGCGGTAATGTTGCTGAGCAACTGGGTGGAGAGCTTATCAAGCAGGACAGATCAACTGCTGGTCTCCAGGCTAGAGGATTGTTCGGATCTGAGCCTTCTCTTCCGCAGTAAACCAACCGGTATTCTCCAGAACCAGCTGCTGAACAATATTATATACCATATTTTTCTGATAGCCGCTGGGCATACCGGGATCAGGTCGCCGGATGGTCTTGTAAACATCCAAGAAGCTGCTTACGATACCAAGGCCAAGATAAGCCGCGCAGCAACTTCTTTACGATTAGTTGCTGTTGGCGCCTTCCAGGACCCGCGTCGGAATAAATTCCGAACCAGCTTCACAATACCGCGTACAATATCCGGTAGAGGAAGTTGCGCTGCGGGACATTCCGTCAACTGCGCTCAAATCTACATAGCGGGCATCGCCGGCCAGCAAAGCAGTGCGGACTTGCTGTTCAGGAAAGAATCCAGATCTTGAACAGTTTTAAGCACCTCATCCACGCTGCCCAGTTTGATGGTGATGCTACCAAGAACGCTCAGGTCGATATTCATCGGTGCGATGTTTGCCTGGGCAAGAGTGAGGTCCAAAAGTCCAATAGGGCTGTGCTGGGCAGCTCATCATTTAGGATGTGCCAACCCGGGGAGTTGAAGTCCAAGTCCTGGTCATGGTACTTGGTGTTTGCCGAAGCATTAGCCGCGGAAGCGACCATAGCGCCGGAGAAACAGCTCATCGCCATCAAGACCGCCAAAAAGAGCGCAAAAGCAACTTGCGGGAAAACTTTTTAGCTTACACTAATTTTTACCTCCATAGTAATTTGTAATTCTTACGAATAAATGGTTGCGTGTACGCGCCGTCCCATCCTCTGACCATCGGGCAATCCGATATTCAGGATGAAGGCATTGCAGCCGGACGCCATACATTATGAAAATGCGCATAGAAACACATTTATCGCATTCTTATTAAAAACGATGGTCTCCAAAAATCAATAAAGAGCCGTGATTTTTCTGATTTTCGAATGTTGCACAATTTGAGCGGCCGTTTTTGTGCGAACGGACAAATTTAATTTACACGAAATTAACAATTTGTTCATATTTTATCGCTTAGTTAAAAAACAATGTCCATTATTTTGCAAGTTTCGACTTGTAAAGGTCATGTGCTTTACGCGAGATTTCACACGCAAAGGCGTGCCCCTTTACACCATCGATTTTTTGGCGTAACGGCGGGAAACTTTCACAAGTTCCACAGGATTTTCCACATTTTTCCTCCAAAACCGGTGGAATTTCTGTCAGCAGTTGTCGAATGTAGCAATAACGATAAACGCGCCCTGATCCTCCACGCAAATTCAAGATAAGAATGCAGCGCAGATCCATCGGCCGGACCAAACATGGCTTATATATAAGTACAATAAAAAATATTGCGCCGGAATTTCGCTATAAATCGGGAAATTTCGCCCACCCGTTCACATTTTTGTTAAAAAGTTTTCGGAAACCTATTGACTTGCCGTTCTATATTTGGTATAAATATACTGTATTTGTTGTACGCGTAGAATTTCGCGCCCTTTTAGCAGAGGAATTGTGAACAAATGTGAACGCAACTTGTAAGCACATCCTCCGCTGTGCCGCGGTGCGCTGCCCAGGCGAATCCAAAACGACAAGTTCGTCAACATATCAGAAGGAGAGATGAATTATGAAGACGGGCAAAAGTTACTCAGCCTATTTTTGGCTGTAGTACGATGGTCACCACCTGCTCTGTCGGGTTCACTGCATTTGCAGCGGACAAAGACAAGGGCATTCAAGAACTCCACAAGTGCCGATTCCACCTTTTGACGCACTGACGGAACTGGTAGACACCTATGTTCCGGTACTGCTCAATCAGCCGAATATCAAAAAGGCGCTTTGAGGAGAAGTTAGATGACCGTCACCGACACCCACCTCGATCAGTGATCTGATCATGGTGTGTCTCCCACGCTGCTTAATCTTTTGAGCAGCCCCATGAATAAGGCAGACATCATTGACGGTTACCAGAAAGGGTATTCCGATGTGGCGTATGCCACCTGGACGAGAAAGATGCAAAGATGAGCTTTTATCAGCTGTTTTCTTTTTGCGTCAACAACATTTCGTCCAGCGACGCAGAACTGGCCAAATGGTGTGAGACGCTGAGCGATCTGTCCGCCCTGCTGGAGGTGTTCCCTCGGAGAAACAGGCTAAGCAGCAGGAAGACCTGAGCGTTGCCTATGACGCACTGAACAAAGTGCTCTCAGTGCTGGGTACTGCTGAGGCAGCCTGGACACCCTGGAAGACATCCAGAAAGTACCTACAAAGACAAAATCGTACCAAAGTAGACGACGATTGCTCTGGACGATTTCAAAGGATGTAACAGCTAAAGTGCTGGCAGCAGCACGCCTTCACCCGCCTACTTCAGCCGGCAACGCAGAGGATCAACACCAGGCGGTAATTTGGTAGCGCTGCTCAATCGGTCGACGAGGCAGTGAGCTGGCGGGCCGCTTAAGGCTTATCTGTGCAAGCTGGCCAAAGGACTACAACACCATCAGGATGACGATGCGCACTGGCGGCCACTTTAGCGAGTACTATGCTGCGCAGCTGGATGCAGAGTACCTGCACCATGTGCTTTGCCCCACTGCGTGCGGACATGAACAGAATGTTGCCCGACAGCCTTGCAAAAATCGGTTCCAGCCGTGACGCCTTCCAGGCTTACCTGAACGGCGACTATGCAGACAAGGCATCGCTCCTGTAACCAAGCCGGCAATGGCCGCTGCTGGGCAGTGAGGATCTGGATGTGCGTACCAGGGTATTTACCGCAGGCGTTGATGGAGAACAGAACTGTCGGCGGCATGTCCCCAGAAAAGTGATCGCCACCATCAACCAAGATCTGTTAAAGACCTTCTACGGTGGTGGCGAACTGAAGAAGGCGTTGACGAGGCCGTTGATTTCTACTTTGAGATTACCGACGCCAAGGTTATCTCCAATTCTTGCCAGAAAGTATTCTTTCGCAGAAACGGCTTTAAGTTCCTTTGTAATTTGCTGTAAACAACGCCATCAATCAGTACATGGTACTGCTGGATCGCGAGGGGAAGGCGTAACCATCGCAGGCTTGCACCTCACCGACCAATGCGGTTATGAACAAGTGGTCTACAAACTGGTAGAGTCAAGGTTGACCTGAAGGGTGCGCTCACCATATATGGATGAACCTGTACGAGCACCCGGTTGAAACCATTAGCACAGTTGCTGCCTGTTTTGACCGTTGTGATTGACAGTGCTGATCCCCATGGTATTCAACCAGGGTGATCCCTTTAATGGTTTCCTGGGCGGTTTGCTGAGCGGTCTGATGGATCCAATACGGCCAGAGCGTTGTAGCCCCGTCGGTTTTGGGCGGCGGTGGTGGTCTGAGCTGGGATTTTGAACAGTTCTGCCCACCCTGATGCACTGGCTGATCGGCGACACCAACTATGACTTTACATACTACAACATCAGCGGTGTTGGTGGCAGGATACTTGACGGCAAAAGGCGATCGTCAGCCAGGTGTATGGTGACCCACCACCGGCTTGAAGTACGACCGAGCACCCAAATAATCTGAACATCCTATGCAGCCGATAAGGCGCTGCAGGAGTGCTTAAAGGCATCCGGCATTGCCGATACTGAAACTCACCGCGACGCTGCCACTGCCGTGAATAGGCTGTGTCCAATGCTGGCCACCTTCTTCACCGCTGCTGTGGATCAGTATGTGGCTGCCTATGGTGAAAAAAGACGCCAGAGTGGCATGCGACCAAAGGAAAGAGAGGGGCATAGATTCCCGGCGTCAACAACCTCTTCGTTGCCTGCCCAAATTCTGGACATCATGGGCAAGAACTGCATTAATATGATGTAAAAGAGCTGACAACAGCACCAAGAAGGCTTTCCGACTGGTCTTATAGCGATTATAAGATTCAGGCGATACCGTTGGCGACAAAGCGTTCTTCTACAACAGTCTTTGGTTAACTTTAAGAACCTGACGGGCGGCAAGCCGGCAAGATTCTGGACTGCTTGCAATAAACATCTTTGAACGACTGGTTCAACGCCATCGTGACCTGCTCAATAGTCGCGACTCCTCGACAACCAGTTACCAACCTGCCCATCATCACCGGTCTGATCCGCGCTATGGGCGGTCTGGGCCGAGACCCATCAGCGATGTACTCAACGGTGTATTCCAGCTGAAGTACAACGACAAGGCCTCTTTTCGTAATGGGCGTATACAACAAGGATTCCAAGTTTGTTGGTCTGAGCACCGAAAGTGCTTACTTCCTGCTGTCTAACATCGGTCAGCTGGTGAATGTGATCCAGGCCATGGACACCAAGACCAAGAACACCATCGACGTGAGCTTCCCGAAAGTGAACGGCAAGATGGCAAAGATCGAGACCCAGCCCAAGTGGGCAAAGGTACTCTCAAGACCTCCAGTAAGAAAGGCGCTTCTCTGCTGTCCAATCTGGACTCCACACTGTCCAGGTGCTGGAGAACTCCACACTGAACAACTTCAACCTGAACACCACCCCGGCATCTGTGCGGTCTGGTGAGCCTTGGTTCTTACATCCTGGGCAGCGACAACACCAACCCGATGCTGAAGATGCTCAATAAGACCTTAAACTTCCTGAACGACGGGGACAAGAAGTCCACCGATACCTCAGACAAGAAGGTTTACACTGAGGATCATCTGACCAATCTGGTGGTTCAGATGTATGTTGCACTGGAGAATGTAATTGATTACTATCAACAACGGTGAATGAGGACGCTCTGGGCCTGAATGTTTTTACGACGGCAACCAGAAGCTGTACAAGAAGAAGGATAAGGCCGGCAAAGCCTGCCTACCTGGCACAACGCCATTCGCTTGGACAGGCACCAGCGGCTGGCGACATGCCAACATTAAGATCAACTGGGGCTTCCGCGCAGGCAACAACACAAGTTCTTCCAGAACTTCGGCGAGAACCTGGGCATCATCACCGATCTGATCGGCGTGCTGACAAAGGATGCCGGTTACTATGACATGTCCTTACCATCTTTAGGATCTGGAAAGCACAGGGCTTTAGCCTGGGCGTGTGTAAAGGGCAGCGTAAAGGACGGCGCAACTGCCTGCTGGCCCATCATCACCCCATCAGCAAGCTGCTGGACGGCTTCTACAGCAAGCCTGCCCGTGCTGACCAACCTGATCAAAGACCTGTCCATTGTGATGAACAGGACCTGAACAATGTGGCGACTGCCGCCATTTACCCGCTGTACAAAGAGATCCCGCAGCGTCCCACCATTCTGAGCGCAAAGGTGTCAACCTGATGCCCTCTATGGCAAAAGAGCGACGCATGGTTCTCCGCGATACTGGGCCTGATCTTTAAGACCAATACGGACGACAAGGATCAAAACGCGCAGAATAAGCAGACGATTGCCCTTGTAACCGGCCTGCTGAAGAAGAGCGCAACGGCTGGCTTGGGCATCAACGTATGTGACCGTGATCAACGCTGTAAACAGCTGACTGACTAGCTTTTGAACTGCCCACCACCCTGTTTAGGGACATTGCAAACTGCAAGAATGCAGAGGTCTGTCCTACCCACCTGACCCAGTGGTCGATGTACGCAAATCGCCAGATCATTGATCTGCTGAATGTGATGACAATCTTCCTGCCAGTGACAGAATGATAGCCGCCTGACCAAAGCAAGGATCTGCTGAACATCATCAACGCTGTGATCGCTAAAGACCACAGATCCCACCACTGCTTACTGGACCTTCCTCCAGATGTACAGGGAAAAGACCACTGGCTTCGATTATCCCAGCCGGTGTGGTACCGCACAGGGACGCGCCAGCGACGCTGTTGCGATCTTGGGACACCATGGCCTCCGGATCGGTCTGCTGGCCGGCCTGGATGTGTGAAGCAGGATAACCTGAAAGACCTGGTTGGCTCAGTCTTCACCAACCAGCCTGACCAATGTTTAACTGTATGATCTTCCACGCATTACTGCAACAGGCTATTGATGTAAGCAAGAAGGGGCGTAGCAGCTACTGACGGACGGCAGCTACGGCAAAGACTTACTCCTCCGCAGCTAAGGCGATCAAAAAGCATAGAGCTGGAAGAAGCTGGGCAACATCAACTGGGGCTTCACCGATGACCAAAGCACAGCAGGGCTTTGTAAACGGCCTGGCATGGCGATCCCGCGCCCGCGGACGGCATGCTGTCTCTGACAGCTGAGGGCAGCGTTACGACTCAAATGGCCGCATGCCAGATCCTTACCATTTCGTGAAGAACCACGAACTTCGGTTATAAGGACACCGTCACGGCCCAGATAAGCGAACTGCGCATTCAGCGAGACGTCTGACAAGTATTCCAAGACCCTGCTGCCTGATCAAACCTGCCCAGCAAAGCGATGCGAGGATGTGCAGTCCCTGAGCATCTCGCGGCGCAATGTGGTACGAAAAGTGCCATCGTTCTGCTGCTGGAGGCGATCTCGGAGCGCCCCAACGAAAGGCGCAAGGTGCAGCGCAGATTATTACAGAGTCTCACCGACAGCGTCGGACAGGATGTGTTGAATCCCATCGTAGAGGCTTCCTGAACAAAGACCACTGGATCGCTCACCTTCAGTACCACTCGCAGTACTGTGTATACTACGTGATAATAATGGCCTGGCACAGCTCGTCAACAATCTGTCGCCGGTAGCCTCTCCTTCCGGTACTGAAGAAGAACAGTGTTGGGGATATTATCAAGGCTTCCTGACAGAGTCACTGTAGTTAAGGACGCACTGGTGTGTTTTGTTTGAATCCTGAACCACCCTGAACAAGTGCGACATCAAAACGCCATCGTTCCGCTGGTGAACAAACTGCTCAAGTCTAAGAAAATCATCAGAGGATTTGCCCCGTCGACTAGATGCCTGTAAGCCACAGCACAATCAGCACGGTCAAGAAGCGCTACGAACAGCGAGCTATTATAATAGAAAGAAAGCACGTTACTGCAAACGGCGAAACAGCTGATCGCCGTGCTCGCTATGCCAGCCTGCGATAGGGCGACATCAGCGGTTTGAGAGTCCATTTGGGCGTATCGACGCGATCAGGATACAAGTCCATCATCAACGCGGTATGACCAGATCAGCCTCCTCCGCAGACCAGATCATCCGTGCGCGCTGTTCTATCTCTCCAGGAGAATCCACCAACGCGTTCTGGAATTACAGCGAATACCAGACCAAAGGACTACAAGTTCTCTTATCCCTCCACTGTGGATCAAAATTCTTGAAGAACATTCCGCCTATGCTGGATGGCCTGATCGGTAGCGGCTGATCTGAACAAGCTGATCGCTGACGCTGCCTTTAAGGACAGCACCATCAATGGCGCACCGGCGTCGGCAGGCACTGGACGGTGTGAAGATCAACGACTCCACCAACCTGTTTCCCTGCTGTGTCAGACCGGCATTGACTTATTCTACCAAGACCGTTGCCAACCTTCGCTGAGTCCCCTATGAACCTTCGCGAATTCGGCTGCCGTGGCTCCCGCCTCCTGGTCAAAGGTCAACACCTCCGCTCTTAAGTGGGGCGTAAAGGATAGGATAGCTTCTTTGTGCACTACAGCTGTAATGCGTCATGTGGGTCTTTGCTGAATGATGCTTCTCTGGGCCCAGCATCGTTCATATCCCCCGGCACAACGGCGCTACTCTCTTCCGTGTCGTTCCGCGCTGCTGGAAGGAGGCATTCTCGCTGCTACATTGTTAAGACCCAGTATCAGTACAGAGAGGACATCAATAGGCCTATGACAACATCCTGTTGTATTGTCAGCAACTCCCTGTGTAATGTGGGATAAGGTAGAGGACATTACAGAATGCACGCTGCAGACCCTGATGTCCCATGCTGCCCAACCTGGCGCACTGTTCTAAAATTTATAACGACGCGGCCTGCTGCAGCTGATCGAGGTGTTTACACCGGTTCCGCTCTGCTGGATACTTTGAAACCATCGTGAATGTGAACACCGTACTGACTCAATTCAAGGTCTTCAAAGTGGATCTGAATGGTTTACTGGCTTAAGGTTGGCCTGAAGTTGGATCTGAACATTGACCTGTACGATCTGACCCGCTATGCTGAAGCCCATCATCGGCGTGGACAACATTGTTCCCCTGCTGAATCAGGTGCTTGGCATGATCGGGTAAGCCCCTGGTCTGGAGCAGTGAATGACGTGGTTGGCTGGCAAGCCACGGCAAGGTGATGACCGATGCTTCAGGCTGCCACACGGCACGCGCGTGTTTGTAAAGGGCGACGCCTCATGGAGCTTTGGTGCTGCCGTGACTGGTTGAAGTTGTCAACTACAAGGATAAGCCTACAACACAGTGGCGAACGGTGATCGTTGGGATCGACAGCTCCATTACCGATGTGGTAGGCAAGGTCGTGCAGATGCTGAAAGGCGACACCGACAAAGTAATCGAACTGTGTAACCTGCTTCAGCAGCTGGGTGGTTAATCCCCCATTCCTAATGAAAATGGCGTACCTTCAGAGATTTTTCGGACGGTGCAGGCTGTCGGTATCCTTGAACACGGCACAGTATACGGTGAAGGACCGAACTGCCACCATTGTGGGCATCCACCACCCTGTGCGTAACTTTGACAGGCGTGTGATAGCCGTCCTCGAAAACAAAAAAGAAAAAGAAATCCATTTGGTTGTCCCAGAGCACACGGTCGTATCAGCATTTTGGAATAATATCTGGACCCCGAGGCGGCGGGACTTTCCCGGCTTTACCGGCTGGAATGCGCTACGAGAGCGGCGCGGCGCGGTCATCTTCCATGATGGGGGGCGCTACCTGCTGATCGGCGCTCAAAATCAAAAGGAAGAAATTGAGGACTACATTTGGCTCACTATGATGGGCGGCGCGCTGTCGCGCTGCGCTGCGGTTTGACAATGACAAGTATTCTCATTGCCCACATTTTCTGCGGACCAAGCTTAACGGTATTTAACGATGGAGATCCATGTGCTAAACTGCCTATTTAATTAAACGGCCGCCGCCTTTTTGCAGGACGAGCCACGCCCGGATATGGATTATCGCAAGCGTACGGCATTGCCAGGCACTAATCGATCTGCTGTAGTGTGCGGTGTGCAACAAAAGCACGGTTAATACCAGTGATCCCGGAGGGGACTGCCGACTGGCTCAGCAGCGAGCACTAACATGGCGTGTTCTGTACGGCAGCAGGGGTGTGAGGCAGGTGGCCTGCCACGTTCCGCAAAACCACGGCATCCCCCATGTATTTTTTTTAAGGGCGCGTCTTAAAATACCGGTGCATCGACGGAGGTCAAGGGAATGGCCTCCGGCCGCAGCGGTTCCGCTCACCTCTCAAGTGGTGCAGCAGCCTCAGTGTGGCTCAAGATGAAGGGTTTCTGGGCAGACTTTCTTCCCGCGCATGCCCCTCAAGGCAGCTTTCCAAGTGCCGTCTGCTGCGGCAAGAGTGCACTACTGACCAGGGGCGTTGCCTGTAAGTATCAGCTTTCTATCGAATGATATAGTTCCCTGCGCGTCGCAGGGGAATTAAGGGGAACGTCTCTTTCTACAAAGAAAATGGCTTGCTAAATCCCGAGAAGAAAGGCTTGGATGGCGGTCTCGCGAATGACTGCCTCCGGAATGGGAATGCCTGCGCGCGATCTTCGCAGTTAGAGGCTGGGCGTTGATTTACAGCTATCTTCGCTGTCGCTTTGCCAATCTTGCGCAGGTACAGTCAGGCTCGTCTACTGATGGGTGCCGTCAAGCGGCGACACAACAATGCCGCATTCGCGCGCAGTCACCCGCCAGTGACAACGTCGCGCGCCTCTCCATGACGGTGAGCGTATAGCCGTCGGCCGTTTTCGTGAGCTGGCAGTTTTCAAAGAAGTTCATCTGAGGCATGCCGATGAAGCCGGCCACAAACAGGTTGGCGGGTGGTTAAAGACCTCCTGCGGCGTGCCGATCTGCTGAATGACGCCGTCCCATGATGACGATGCGGTCGCCCAGCGTCATGGCCTCCGTCCTGGTCGTGGGTGACGTAGACGAATGTGGTGTTGATGCGGGAGCGGAGCTTGATGATCTCAGCGCGCATCTGGTTGCGGAGCTTGGCGTCGAGGTTCGAGAGCGGCTCGTCCATCAGCAGCACCTTGGGGCTGCGGACGATGGCGCGGGCCGATGGCGCTGGCGCTGGCCGCCGGAAAGCGCCTTGGGCTTACGGTCGAGGAACTGTGATGTCGAGGACTCGCGCACGCGGCGGTCGATCTCCTCGTTCGGCATTTTCTTCAGATGCGTCTTGCCGTCTGCGTCCGTTTCCGCGACCTTCTTGAGCTTGAGCGGAAGGCGATGTTTTCGTAGACGGTCATGTGCGGATAGAGCGCATAGTTCTGGAAGACCATCGCAATGTCTCGATCCTTGGGCGCGACGTCGTTCATGAGTTTGCCGTCGATCGTCAGCTCGCCGCCGCTGATCTCCTCGAGTCCGGCGATCATGCGCAGCGTGGTGGACTTGCCGCAGCCGCTCGGGCCGACGAGTACGATGAACTCCTTGTCCGGCCACGTCGATGTTGAAGTCCTGCACGGCGACAACGCCCTCTTCGGTGATCTCCAGATTGTTTTTCTTTTCGCTGTTTTCGTCCTTGGTTTTCTTTTTCTTGCTTTCCGTGTTGGGGTAGACCTTTCGGACATTTTTTAGAATGACCTCTGCCATAGTGATGAACCGCAGCCCTGCCGCCTCCGCGATGCAGAGCCTCGCAGCCGCCTGAGCGCGCCGCTTTACGGCAGGTCTCCACACTGCCGCACCGCCGGTTCGGCGGAAAACGTTCCTCCTTTTGTATTTCCCGCAGGCGTTACGTTGAAGGTGGAGTAGCGCGGGCGGGAGGGAATGGAAGCGAGTAATTTTACTCATCACCAGTATACGGCAACGCGCGGTTTTCCACAACGGGAAACCGCGCGTTCGACATTTTTTCGGTAAGTTCGATAACAAATAGCGCCTGTATTTATGCTTTTTACCACGGCGGCGGCGATAAAGGAACGATAGCCGGTCAATGGCAATATCATACAGGAAAATAGCGCAAGCCCCGTCGCGGCCGTTACCCACAGCAGCCACGCGGCAGTCTCGGAAAATTCCTGCACGACGGCGGGAAGCTTAAAAACGAAGATGATGAGCGCATACATGAGGCCCATGCTCACAGTGCAGAGGGCGACCTTCAGCAGCAGACGCAGCACTTTGGAGGAAATTGCGTCGATTTTCGGCTTGAGCAGGGGATAATAGCCGAGAAAGCAGAAGAGCAGCGCCGCTTCCTTGTCCGCGCAGAGAAGGGAGCCCGAGGATCGCCGCGGCGGCAAAGCAGCTCCAGGCGTAGCTTTTGACGGCATTCCTCGCGCGCGGGCAGCAGCGCCGCCGAGGCGAGGATCGGCCAGAAGTAGGTGGAAAGCGGAAGGATGCCGCTCAGCCAGAGAAAGGCGACCGACAGCGCGCACTAGCACGCCGCATAGCGCCAGTTCATGTGTTTTCTTTGCCAAAACTCAAATCACATCGCTTTTACAGATATTCCGGCTCCATTGCGTCGTGGAGCACGGTGGTGATCGCGTCGGAAAAGACGCTGTCAGCGTGCGCGTGCAGGGCGTTGAGCGTTTCTGCCACGGCGGGAACCTTCACCTTGGTCGTGGAGTATACGTCCTGATCGAAGATGAAACGCACTTCCTTTTCCTGCACCTGCTGCACGCGATTGCCGTTTCTGATGTTGCGCTGCACAAAGCCGGGGCCTGCGTGCAGCTTGAGCGCCGCAAGCGCGTCGAGCTTGCGCTCGACGTCGACCGAGCATTTGACAACGCTTTCTTCGTCGATCTCGTCCTCATCAGCACACCGAGGTACGGCGGCTGAAGAAGGTCATTCCAGCGGCGGCCGGCAAGACCCAGCTGCTCGCGCGAAAAAGCGTTGACAAAGCGGGAGCCCCCGCGGTCGAAGCAGTTGGGACGGTCAGATCTTGATGAACTGCCCCAGCGGTTCGTTGTTGAGACGGGCGGCGCGCCTCCCAGTTCGTGTACCTGGCATGGTAGCGAAAGCACCGTCTGAAAGTCGGCGGGTTCGCGCGACTCGGCTTGAAAAAGCCTGCAAGATTTATCAATCAAAGCATGATCTCCGTTTTCAGGTTGACCTTGTAGTCGTTCTCTGCCCGGCGGCGGTCCTTTTCTTCCTGCCGGTTCTGGCTCATCATGATGAGCGGCGCTTGAATGGCCGCAACGCACGAGAGCACGAGGTTCAGCAGAATGAAGGGATAAGGGTCAAACGCCTTCGCCGCGAGCAGTGTGTTGACGAGCATCCAGAGGATCAGCACGGCGGTGAAGGCAAAGATGAACGCCCAGCTGCCCGCGAATTTCGCGATGGCGTCCGCCGCCCGCTGGCCAATGGTGTATTTTCCCTTTTCACCTGCAAGATTTTCGGAAATCTTGCTGTCTGCCAGCAGGTTCAGCACCTCTTCATCCGTCATGTCGTGGCGGATATCCTTGAGGACTTCTCTCAAAAGCTTTCTGTTTTCTTTCATATTATCATCCTTTTCTATCTGACCGGCGCATGATCGCGCCGGTTTTATGCTTCATTTTTCGGTGTGCGCAGGAAAAAGTCCGGCCCCTTGGTATCAAACAAAATGAGCGACACACCCAACAGCAGGTCTGCGTGCAGGGACGAATCCTCCAGCGGAATGAGAAAATCCTCCTGCAAGCTGCGGATGCGATAGAGCACGGTGTTGCGGTGGGTGTAGAGCGCGTTGCTGGTTTTGATGAGCGAGTGGCAGCAGGTGAGGTAATGGTAGAGCGTTTCGCAGTACTGCGTGCCCTTTTCGCGGTCGTGAACGGCAAGGCGGCGAAGCTCCGGCGAAACAAGGTCACCCCGGCCCTCCAGATTTTTCAGCAGCAGCGGCGTGCGCACGCTGCTGCGCCGAGCAGACGGATTCACCGTGGAAGCGCGCATCTTTCATCAGCTCCAGTGCCTCGCGCGCCGTGCGGTAGAGCTGCGGGAGGGTGAAAAGGTCGTCGATCGGCGCGGAGATGAGGATCTTGAGCTGAAATTCCTCCGCAAGCTCGGAAAAAATGCCGCCGTCCCCCTCGCGGTGCAGGAAGAGGAAAAACATCGCCCTTATATAAAAAGGGTGGCTGTCGGGAATCTGTGCTTCCAGTTCCTCCTTTTAAGTGTCGCTTTCCCATGTAAGCGCTGTGGTAGGTCTCAAGGTCGATGAGGGCGAAGGCGCGCGGGTGAAAGTCCGCACGATAGGTGCCGGAGGCCTGAAGCTGAAAATGCGCGGCGGAGGAAAATCCGCCGTCCAGCAGGTGCATGAGAATGTCCTCCGCCGTTTCAAAGAGCTTGTCCTGGTGGCTTGCCTCCACAAACATCTGCTTGGAGAGAATGTGCTCCACCAGCTCCCAGGTCTGCGGCGGGATCTTTTCCAGGTGCCCGTCCGTATCTACGCAGATCAGGCAGCCAAGGCGCACGCCTGCGCTGACGAGCGGCGCAAAACGCCGCCGGTAGGGGCTATCCGCCAGCTGGACATAGTCCGCCCAACCGGCTGTGAGCATCGCATTTTCGCTGATGATCGCGCCGGCCTCATAGGAGATCTCGCCGCGGCGCACGGCGGTTTCAAAGAGCGCATCGGAAAAGCCGAGCGGCAGATAGTGCGCCGCGACGTGGAAGGTGTCGTCCAGCACCAGAAGCGGGCAGCCCAGAAGTTCGCCCGTGCTGACGGTGAGCTTTCCGAGATCGTCCTGCGCAAAGAACTGTTCAAGCAGCGTTTCGGCGCTGCACATTTCCCATGTTGCTTCGCCCATGCGGTATATTCCTCCAATCTTGTGCTTTTGGCACAACAAATTGTTCTTTATTGTACCGACAGTTGCTTGTTTTTGCAAGAGGAAAGGATAAACTATACAGCAGAACGAGAAAAGAAGGACGGAAAAAGAAAGAAGATGCATCGGTGCATGGAATACCGTGCGCAGAATGAATGTATCTGCTGCCGCGGTTTTGACCGCCGCAAGTGTCTGACGCTTGTGCGATCGGAACACGCCGCCGCGCTTCCCGCATCATTCTAATTTGTCAGTTCATTTCGAATGGAGGAATTGTTATGGTACCCAGCATCTATGGTGAAAATATGTTCGACGACTTCTTTGGCAACGGTTTCTTCGGCGGTCACGATGCGCTGTTCGGCAAGCACGCAAGAAAAACCTCATGAAGACCGATATCCGCGAGACGGACGACGCCAAGGCTTACCGCTTTGCGGTGGAGCTGCCCGGCTTTGAGAAGGACGAGATCCACGTGGACGTGCAGGACGGTTACCTGACCGTCAGCGCGGAGAAGGGCCTCGACAAGGACGAAGAGGACAAGAAGGGCCGCGTGCTGCGTCAGGAGCGTTACTCCGGCGCATGCTCCCCGCAGCTCTACGTCGGCGACGTAAAGCCCGAGGATGTGAAGGCCAAGTACGAGTCCGGCGTGCTGACCGTGCTTATCCCGAAGGAGGAGCCGAAGAAACTCACCTCCGGCAGCAAGATCGCCATCGAGTAAGTCAATAGAAAAAGGCGGCCTGCCTTCCACAACAGGAAAGGCAGACCGCCTTTTCCGCTTTTCGCGAGGAGGATATGGCAGTATGGTGAAAACACTGTTTCAGGCGTCTACATGGAACACGCTGGAGGCTGGCAGCTTCGATGGGGCTGTCAGCGTGCGGGAACTTCTGTGCTGTGCCGATACCGGGGTCGGCATCGGCACAGCATTGGACGGCGTGATAACTTTTGAAAACGGCGCAGCCTACAAGACAGCGCCGGACGGCAAGGTCACCGTTATGAGGCCGGAGGACGGCGTGGCGTTTGCCGCAGCCATGGTGTTTGACGAAAACGCCCCGGAGATAGCGCTGAACGGCATCGATGATCTTACCTCGCTCAAGCAGATGCTTGCGCCGTTTGTGCAGGGAAATCCCAATCTCTTTTATATGATCAAGGCCGGCGGCGTTTTCAAGAGCGTACATACGCAAAGTTGGAACAGCTGCCGGAAGCCCTACCCGGTGCTTTCTGAGGCGGCGAAAAGCTGGAACGAATTTCGCTTTGAAAACACCCGCGGTAATGTGATCGCCGTCTGGTGCCCACGGTATGTGGGCGGCATTTTGCATGCCGGATTGGCATTTTCATTATCTGAGCAGCGACAAAACGCAGGGCGGGCATGTCCTCGACCTATCGGCGGAGCGGCTGCATCTGAGATCAACCGGATCGGGCGCTTTGACCTGCTGCTGCCGCAGACGACGGAATTTGCGCGCTGCGAGCTGCGCGAGGGACAAAGAACGCCGCAGCCGAGGTTTGCCGCCTGCCAGGTAGCAGTCGACAAGCATTTATAAGAATCATGAATCTTATGTGTAACGGAGCGAAAAAATGAAAACGGAAGCTTCTGCGCAAAGCACCTGTGTGATCTGGATCGATCACCCGAATCGCATCGTTTCCTTCCAAAGTGCTGGACGCTGATATGACACTGCTCGTGCTGGAGGAAAACCAAAAACTCAAGAAGCACTTCCATCTGTGAGAAGAAGGCTGCCTTTCCCGATGAAAAAGAGTGGTTACTATCTGAGATAGTAACCACTCTTTTTTTCTGGGCTGACAAGTTTGAAAAGCGCTTCCAACACAATGCTTGATTAAATAGCCCTATAGGAGGTATGACTTATTTGGCTTGAGCGTCCTTTCGAATCAGTTCAAAGAGAGTCATCAAACCCTCGCACATAACAGGATCCAGCACAGGAAGACCCGTTTCACGTTCCAGGGCTGGCGCGATTTGGATGCTGGACATCCCGGTGCAGCTTAGAGCGATGACGTCTGCGCCGATCTTCTTCTGCCGCTGCGCCTGTTCCACAGTGGCAGAATATAAAGGAACGGCACACAGGTTCCGTAGCCGCCACCGCCGGGGCTTTCCGATCAACAGTGCAGCGTGGCCGAACGCGTCCAGTGCGTTGCTCCGGTGACAAATAGACCGCCAGGCCCCATTGTTTGCAGGGTGTGCTCCAGACAGGAATCAACATTTTGAATTTCACCATGCTTATAAAGCAGGGAGTGGGCTCCCTGACTCTCCGCTTTGGATCGCTTCATTCCGTTTTTTGAGATCTGGCCGCAGATACGCATAGGCGTGCCGGATAGCATCGTGGTCAGACAGCGGATGTCGTCCACAAGCGACGCCCAGCCGTCATAACGCGGTTCGGTTGCGCGGTTT
>VOFB01002117.1_pt1 | contig 17335 bp, 28 predicted proteins | sample 5384141 | NCBI WGS metagenome assembly VOFB01 (sample SAMN12384721, study PRJNA508395) | human gut metagenome | isolation source: healthy gut A | host: Homo sapiens | reverse complement strand
AAAAATTATTATTATTTTGACCCCGAATGGAGGCCTTTGAACAGCTGGTTTCCACCACAGCTTGCCATGAAAATTTCAAAAAAATTGCCGGACAGAAGTTGTGAATAAAGAAACAAAATTGGGGTAAATTTGCTAATGGAAATATTGGAACTTATGAAACAGCGGCATAGCGTCCGTCAATACAAAGATATTGCGATTGGCCCGGAACAGCGAATCGCGCTCAATCACCTGATTGAAGAAATCAACGGCGAAGCGGGATTGCATATTCAGATTTTTATGACGAGCCGCAATGTTTTGACTCCATGATGGCGTTACGGCAAATTTTTCCGGGGGTAAAGAACTATATCGCTCTCGTGGGTAAAAAAATCCCCCCCAAAGCTTGAGGAAGCATTGGGATATTATAGAGAAAAAATTTTTGAACGTACAGGAACTAGGGCTCAACCCAGCTGCTGGGTGGCAATGACTCATGGCAAAAAGCCAAGCGGATGTTCGCAAGGGAGAAAAAGCAAATATGCCTGATCGCGTTTGGTCATGGTGAAACACAAGGCGCGCCACATAAAACAAACCATTGCAGGCAGTCTGTAATCGTACGGAAAATATGCCTGAATGGTTTTTGAATGGTATGGAAGCCGCACTTCTTGCGCCGACCGCAATGAACCAACAGAAATTTTTCTTTGAATTGTTTTCTGACAGTAAAGTCAATGCGGTTTGCGGTAAGGGCTTTTACACAAAAAACTGGATTTGGGAATTGTAAAATATCATTTTGAGATAGCTTCTGGCAGAAAACTGCAATCATGAGTCAACAGAACTGCTGCTCAACGGGAAATAAAAACGTTTGTTTTTCCGGCTGTATGCTCATAAGTCAAATAAAAAAAAAAGCCTAACGGCGGTTTTTGAAATATTGAATTTCAAACCGCCGTTTCTGTTTTCAAAAAGAATATGCAAGGTATGCTAAAGTTGCTGCCTGAGAGCCGAAAGCGGCAGAAACGGTATTGCAGTATTATTCCGGATATATTAAGCAGCGGTCCGCTTGTCAGGAGCATGTCAACGACGGCATTCAAGGCCGTCCGGGTTGTTTGAAAATCAAAAAAGCTGTATTTCCTCCATTTTCAAACAACCCTAATGGGACGACCCTTTTTGCAACACCCTCAATCCGCTGCGCTTGCCGCGAAACAGAGCCGCTCTCTGAGGCAGGCGCACTTTCCGGAGCGCTCTCCTCCTCTGCGGGCAGCATGCCGTCCAGCGTCATGCCCAGCACGCCTGAAAGCGCCGTCGCGTTCAGCGTGCTCACGGCGTTGGAATCCGCCAGCCGGGCGTAATAATCTCCGTTCGGATCGACGGCGCCCAGGTACAGCACCGAGGTGACGCTCTCCTGTGCGCCGGAGGCGTCGTCCGTGCGCGTCCACTCCACGGTGAGCGTGGCGGAGGGCTCCGCCAGACCATATGCCGCCAGCGCCTCGTCCGTTGGCTTAAAATCCGCGCTGCTGCTGAAATACAGTGTGGCCGCGCTGCTGATGAATGCCTGCGCGGCGGCCGTATCCGGCGTTTCAGTACGTGCTGTGTCGGATGCCGTATATGTTTTGTTCCCGTCCGCGTCCTCCGATACGTCCACCGTCAGCGTATTGCCGCCTTGCTCCAGTGTGGCGCGCGTTACGCTGTCGGTGCTCTCACGGGCCAGTTCTCTGTCTGCTGCAGGCCGCGCCCGTACGCGTAAAAGCTGCGGCAAAGCTCTCGGATACCGTATATACGGGTTCTTCGCCCTCCAGCTGATATAGTATTCTCCGGTGTGTATTCTGCGCCCCACCAGCACCGTACAGGTCTCGCCCGCATCGGTCGCCACTTCAATGCGGTTGGACGGCTCGTCCAGCCCGTAAGCCACCAGGTCGGCCCCGCTCTGTGTTACCAGGGCGGTGGCATTCAGCGGGGCGAGGGTAATTCGCCATGCTCTCGGCGCTTGTCTGGTTCACAGGGAAATCCGCGTCCCGCCGGAGCGTCAGGTGTCATCCAGGTATTCCAGCGCGATCTCGCCGCCCTCATTTTCGTAACAAATCACGCTGACGGCGCCCGTGGGCGAAAACGCCGCTACACCGGCGGCGGAGGAACTCTCCTCCTGCTCCGCCCCCGATCAACAGCCCATAGCCCAGCCCAAGCGCCGCGGTGAGCGCCGCAGCGCCCAGCAGTACGGCTGTTTTTCTGTTTTTCATCAGCGTTTCCTCCTCATGGCCCAGATCACCACGCCGAGGACGGCATCGCGCCCAGGTGCCGAACATCAACAGCCCGCTCCACAGGCTGCCCGCCGGAGGGTACCGTCAGCGTTTCTGTCGTAAAGGGATTTTGCGTGGATTGTGATCCCGCCTCGCTCCCGTCAGCCAACTGAAAAGCATTCAGCACCGGTCGCTGTTGGAGCCGGAGACCATCTGGTCCATGGTCTCGTCAGAAGACCGCTGGTGGAGAGCCACACCACCTTGCCGCCCGTCTCACTGTTCTGCGCCGCAGCCGCCACGTTGAACGTTCCCGTCGGGTCCCCGTCCGCCTGAGCAATGGATTCGGCGTTGTAGGCATCTGTTTTGGAATAGGCGCTGGCGGAAGTGGCCAGCAGCGCGTCCACCGAGACATTCTCCGGCATTTCGTCCAGCACCGTGATGGCGTGGGCCAGCGGTGCGAGCACATAGCTGCCGCTGTCCACCAGCGGCTGGTGACGTCATGGCTCTTGATATTGGGCAGCAGATAATACGGATAGCCGCTCTCAAAAAGCGGTTCTGGTCATTTTCAATGACGATGCCGTCCCGCGCGTCCATGCCGTATTCCGCCAGCAGCGCCGTCAGGTTGGGCATGGCTTCCGTGCTGTAATCACCGTAGTTCGTCACCAGGAACAGGCTGCCGCCGCCCGCCAGATAGGTGCGCAGGCGCTCGGCCTCCTCGGCGGAAATATCCTTTGTGGGCGCATTCAGCACCACAGCCGCCGCATCCTCAGGCACTGCGTCCGCCGTCAGCAGCGCAAAGCGTTTCAAAGCTCATGTTCTGGCGCTCACCGCCGTCCGTGAGCGTGGCGGAAGCCCGGCTTCGCCGTGACCGGACAAGGTACAGCAGCGGCGCTTCCTCGCTGGCCACATAGGAAAGCGCGCGTCAAAGCGGCTCCCCTCCCCTGTCAAATTCCGTATCATAGGTATAAGTCTGGTAGTTGGGCGTATAGGTGTACAGGTCTCCTGCGTCCACCACACGGTAGCGTTCACCGCACACCGCGATGATACTGCCCACTCGCGGCGTCCGCCGCATCGCCTTGCGCCGAAGGTGGGATAAAAGCACGGGGTCTTTCTGCACCACCTGGATGTGGATGAAGCGTCTTTGTACTTGTCCAGCAGCTCGGTGACGGCCGCATCCTCCTGGCCGGTACGGCCCAGGTAGTAGAACGTTACGTCCTGCGTTAAAGGCCGCGCACAGGTCCCTCTGTCTCCTGTGAAAGGCTGTACAGCTTATTCTCCGTCATATCGTACCGCAGATACTTCGCGCAGGCAGCGCGCCATAAAAGGTTCAGCGCAACCACCAGCGCCAGCATCACGGCGCACAGCACGCTTGCATAAGCGCCGTTTTTTAAATGCGCGGGAGTGCAGCGCGTCCCGCACCGTGCGTTCATTTTCCTGGGGTCGTTTGTTGTCCTGCATCGTTCGCTCCTCCTTTCTCACGACCAGCGGCGTTTTTCAAACCCCTGGCAGGTGAAGAACACAAACAGCAGCGCCACGGAAACAAAATACACCAGGAAGAAATCGAACAGGCCGTTGACAAAATTGTCGAACCGGCCGAATAGCGCCAGGCTGTTGAGAAGCTTCGGGAACAGACCCTCCAGCCACGCGGGCTTGAGGAAATAAACGGCGGCCAGGCCGCCCTCCAGCACACAAAACACGGCGCTGGGCAGCACAAGGCTTTTCGTCATCCAGTGCAGGAACAGCGCCAGCAGCGCGGCCAGCACCGTGAATGCAGCCAGAGAAGCCGCGGCGCTGCCGGAAATCCCCGCGATGCTGGGCATCAGATACAAAAACAAAGCGAGCCGAACGATGCATACAGCGGCGATGATCTGGTTTTCCGTCAGGCTGCTCATGAACAGGCCGATGGCAATGGCCGCCGCGCCCATCAGAAAAAAACGCCAGCAGCGCCGCATAGCTGCGCGCCAGCGACACCGAGCCGTAGGCGCGCATTACCAGCGGGCATATCCCCACAATGGCCAGCGGGATGGCGTACACCGTCACCAGTGCCAGATATTTTCCCCACACGATCCCCGCGATGGAGGCGCGGGAGGTAAGCAGAAGCTGGTCCGTTTTCTGGCGGCGTTCTCAACGATGCTCCGCATGGTAAGCAGCGGCACCACCACGAGAAAGATGAATGTGGTGTTGTAAAGCACCAGGCTGAAATCGGCGTAGCCGGACTGCAGGCAGATGGCCGTAAAGTATAGGCCTACCACTACAACGACAAACGCGCACAGTACCCAGCCGATCATCCCGGTGAAGGCGCTCTTCAGGTCTTTTTTGTACACGGCTTTCATTTGCGCTCCTCCTCCCCATTTTCCGGCTGATGTGCGTGCGCTGTGCTTTCCTCCTCGGACGCAATCTCTTCCGGTGCGTCGCCCGCCATTTCCAGCGCTGCCTGTGCGGCGGTCCCGTCTTCATCCTCGTCCGCGCGTCCCGACGTCTCTTCTTCACCGGCCTCCGGCTCGTCCCCGGTCAACTCCAGGAACACATCCTCCAGGCTTGTTGTTTCGGCGTCCATGCGCAGCACGGCCAGGCCCGCGCCCGCCAGCGCAATGCCCGCCGGTGCGCGCAGATCCGCGCCGCCAGAGCAGACGATGGGGCCGTGACGGCGTTTTCTTCTTCGCAGGGAACAAATTCGACAGCCTGCGCTCCCCTGCTCCAGCAGGGGGACAGCGCGGCCTGCACCGCCTCCTGCGTTCCCAGCACCGTGATGCGCAGTGCGGCGTGCCCGGCCGCGTGAGCTGTCAGGTTTTCGGGCGTGTCGCAGGCAACCAGCTTTCCGTGGCTCATGATGAGCACCTTGTCGCACACGGCGTTCACCTCGGAAAGGATGTGGCTGGACAGCAGCACGGTATGTTCCTGCCCCAGGGAGCGGATGAGCTCGCGGATCTCGATGATCTGCTTTGGGTCCAAGCCGACGGTGGGTTCATCCAGAATGATGACGGGCGGGTCGCCCAGCAGCGCGCAGGCAAGCCCCACGCGCTGGCGGTAGCCCTGGAAAGGTTGCGGATGAGCCTGTCGGCCACGTCCAAATAGACGATTTCCACATGGTTCAAGCGATTCTGTCGGAAAATAGCCAGTATTCCTTTGCATTTCAAAGGGCAGACTGCCCCTATATCAGGTTGTGGAAAGTTTTCGCCCGGCCATGGCAAGGGCGTATAAATTGGCACAGGCAAACATAGCGTACAGCCGGTTCTCGGTTTTCTTCAGACCTCGATACACGGTTTTCTTATAGCCAAATTGGCACTTGATGATTCGGAACGCATGCTCTGCCTTACAGCGCACCGAGGACTTGCGGTTCTCAATATACCGTTCCCAGTCAATTGCATTGTCAGATACATGAGGCAGCTTTCCGGGACGGCGGTTAATGCGGTAGTCAATGCTGGATAAATGCTCGTCGCAGGCTACCTCGGGACGCTTGTGGATTCCCAGATACCCAGCATCCCCATATACCACTTCATCATCTTCGCGAATCAATGCGGCGGCCTGTGTGATGTCATGCTCATTTGCCGCCGTGACCGTAATGGTATGAACCAGGCCGCTGCCTGCATCCACACCGATGTGGCATTTCATCCCGAATTTCCACTCATTGCCCTTTTTCGTCTGATGCATTTCAGGGTCACGCTTCTTCTCCGCGTTTTTCGTAGAACTGGTGGCATTGATGATGGTCGCATCCACGATGGTGCCGCCTTTCATCATGTGGCCGGTTTGTACCATTACCCGGTTGATCGCGTCAAAAAACAGCTTGTTCAGGCCGTTTGTTTCCAAAAGATGACGGAACTTGCACAGCGTTGTTTCATCCGGCACTGTTTCCGTCATAAAGTCAATGCCTGTGAATTTTCGCATGGCATAGCTGTCGTAGATGGCGTCTTCGGTCGCCGGGTCAGACAGGTTGAACCAGATTTGAAGCAGGTACATCCGCAGCATCTTTTCGATCCCCATGGGCGGACGACCGCGCTTTCCCTTGGGGTAGTAGGGTTCAATCACGCCAACCCATTCATCCCACGGGATGATCTCCTCCATGATTTCCAGAAATTCCTCCCGCTTCGTTTTCTTCTTGCGGTAGCTGTATTCGATGTCTGTAAATGTTCGGGGATGGATTTGATGGTGAGCATCAGCGGCCGCAGCAGCACCTCCACCCAGCGCAGCGCGGCGGCCAGCGCCGCCAGCGCAAGGCCCAGCGCCAGCGCCAGCAGGAAGCCGCCGATGATGCGCCCGGCGCTGAACGCCGCCGTCTGCCAGAAATCCGCCGTGGGCAGCAGCGCCAGCAGCGCACCGCACACCTCCAGCGGCGAAACCAAAATCAGCTTTTGCCCGATGCAGACGCTGGCCGCCTGCCAGGCACAAAGCCAGAAGCAGACAGCCAGTGTGTTTGCGATTCGGTTTTTCCGTTTGTTACGCGCCATAATAGAATGCGTCGTCGGGCAGCGTGCCGCCCACGGCCTCGGGGTTCTGGTCGTACAGCACCTTCAGGTAACCGCTCACCTTCGCTTTCATATCCGCGCCGCTGATGAAAGTGATATTGCACTCGGCAGCGCCTTTTGCGCGATGGGCTCCCTTGGGCACGATCTCATAGCCCCGCCACCAGCGCGGCAGCCTCGTCCACATTGGCGTTCACGAACTCGGTGCTGGCCTTTGTAATCCTCCAAAACTCGTTAAATGCGGCCTCGTTCTGCTCCACAAACTCTTTGCGTGCTACCACAACGCCTGTCACCAGCGCGGAATCCGGCGAGACCTTGTCCCATTCCTCAGTCATATCCAGCGCCACCTTCAGGCCTTCCATCTGCATCTGGGCAGTGGTCACATAGGGCTGAGGCAGCATGGCAACGGGATAGCCGCTGGACGCCTGCATCGCCGCCAGCACCTCGGTGGCCTCGCTCATGTATTCGATGGTCACGTCCTCGCCCGGGGGTAAGGCCATTCTGCGCCAGCACATAGTTGAGGGCATACTCCGGCGTGGTCCCCTTGCCCGTGGTGTAAATGGTTTTGCCCGCCAAATCGGCCACGCTGGTGATGTCGTCGCCTGTGGTGACGACATACAGCACGCCCAGTGTGTTGACGGCGGCCACTTCGACGGCGCCCCCGGTCTTGTTGTACAGCACGCCGGCCAGGTTGCACGGCACCAGCGCCACGTCGATATCGCCCTTTATAAGCTGCGGGCGATCTCATCCGCCGCGCCGTACATGGTCACTTCATAATCGTGGCGGGCCTCGCCCTTGTCGGCTTCGTCCATCAGCTTTACAAGGCCCATGGTCGTGGGCCCTTTCAGGCTGGCGATGCGGAAAGCCGTGCGCTCGGCCGCAGGCGTGCCTGTGCTCTCGCCTGGCGCGGCGCTGCCTGCGGCGGCAGAGGACGAAACAGCGGGCGCACCGGAGACGGACGCCGCAGAAGAAGCGGGCGCACCGCTGCAGCCGGCCAAAAGGCCCAGCGCAACTGCCAGCGCCAGCGCGGCAGAAAGCATTTTTTTCATGTTTTCATAACTCCTTTTCCCTTGCCGGATCTGCCCGGCCATTCCCGCGCGCACAAATTCATACAGCGCGCTTATGGGTCTGTGCCCTATTCTACTATAATAGAGCAAGGAATACTGTTGCAGCAGCAAACAAAAGGTGAAAAAAAAGATGGAAGAAAAATTTAACGATCTTACGGCGCTGCAGTCTGTTTGCCGGCCTTTCGGACACGCAGACAGCCGCTTTTGCTGCAAAGCCTGCATCCGGTGCGCCGCAGCTTTCAAAGGGCGAGGTGCTGCTGCTGGCCGGGTACGAGACGCAGGAGCTGGGCGTGGTGCTCTGCGGACAGATCGAGGCGGAAAAACAGACGGCGGACGGCGTGACGCTTACGCTGACGCGCATGGGGCCGGGCGGCATCTTCGCGGACATTCTGGCGGGCAGCCGGGGAGCAAAAAGCCCGGTGACCGTGACGGCCGCAACGGACGTGACGGTACTGCTCATCCCCTACAAAAGCCTGCTGCGGTCGGGCGTTCCGCTGGACGCCGCCCACGCGGCAGTGCTGCAAAACCTCGTGGCGGCCATGGCGGACAAATACTTCGCGCTGGACCGGCGGGTGGAGCTTCTGATGCTGCATTCGCTGCGGGAAAAGGTGCTGCACTATCTGCGCACCGAGGCTCTGCCGCGCCGGGCGGCGCTGTGCGCACGCCGTACACCCGCGCCGGGCTGGCGGCATATCTGGGCTGCGAGCGCAGCGCTCTGTGCCGGGAGCTTTCGCGCATGCGGCGGGACGGAATATTACAAATCGACGGGCGCGTGTTTCGGCTTCTGCCGGGCGTTCCGCCCCGTCAAAACGGCAGGCCCGTGCGGGCAGACAGGGAGGAAAACGATGGAATGTAAACATTCAAGCGGTGTGACACAGCGTCTTGCGCGTATCGCGGGGCAGGTAAACGGCATCCGCGACATGGTGGAGGAGGGCCGCCCCTGCGACGACCTGCTGGTACAGCTCTCCAGTGCGTCCAGCGCGCTGACGCAGGTGGCGCGGCTCATCATGGCGGAGCATCTGGAGCACTGTGTGCTGGCGGGCTTTGAAACGGGCGACCGGGAAACCACTGTGGAAAATCTGAAAAAAGCGCTGGAGCAATTTTCAAAAATGAAATAGCAAAAGGGCGGGGAACTCCCGCCCTTTTTGTGTTCCGCCGTCAGGTACGCTCTGCCTCCTGGCGTGCGATGGCTTTCTCCAGCCGCTCGCACCAGGCGGCATGCTCCTCCTCGCGGGCCGCATCCGGCTGCGCGGGTAACTGCTTTTTCGCATTCCTCCAGCTGCAGGCGCAGGCCGTCGGCCTTATCCGTGAAATACCGGATGGCTGTGATCGTCCCGGCCTCATCCCGAACATACATGCGTGGATACCAGTTCCACGTCTCGCCAAAGTCTTCGGAAACAAGCGACACATTCTCCAGCGTGATTCCATTCAGCGGCGTAAAGCAGCGAATCTCCGTTGTCGTCCCCTGCATGAAAATGCAGCAGCCAAGATACCCGCCATAGGGCGCATCGTGCAGCGCGGCGCGAAAGTCCAGCCGCTGCCACGTTTGGCCGCCGTCCACCGTGCGCAGCACGTTGGGCTGCGGAGTAAACCGCTCGCCCATTTCATACCCGGCGGTGATATATCCCACAGAAGCGTTCACAAAACGCGCCCGGCTCACGTGCGTGCCCTCTGAAAGCGGGATGGGCCACCCCTGCACCGCCCCCCCGCTCCAGCGGCTTGTCGGGCGCGCCCTCGCAGCGCCAGAGCCAGAGCTTTGCGGTTTGGCTTTCACCCGTTCCGGCATATACGCCCGTGATCAGATAGAACAGGTCGTCCCGAACGACCTCCATGCAGTATATGTTTTCAATCGGTGTGTTCTGCCCTTCACCCACCAGGTCCAGCGGTTGAGCCGTCCACTGTGCGCCGCCGTCGCGGGAGGTGTACAGCGTCACGCGGCCGGGGTGCTCTCATCCGCATCACACGCTGCGGTAAACCATGCATCTTCCCGGGGCCAGTAACTGCCTCCGTACAGGATATTGCGTTTTCCCTCCCACCGGGGCGCGGGCGCGTACACCTCGCTGCCGTCGGCGCTGTTGTAAGCCATCACGCATTCGCCGTCCCGCCCGGATAAACTGATGCGCCGTAAACCAGCCAGTGCTCCTTCACGTTTTCCATGGACCCGGCCTGCGCGGGCAGCGCCGCGGCCTTGGGCTCGCTTTCCGCGGATTTAACGGACACCGGCGGCTGTTCGGCACTACATGCCACAAAGCTGCCTGCCAGCGCAGCCAGGCAGAGGATGCAGGCCAGTGCCGCGCGGCCCGCGCGCTTTCCCGTCTTGCTGAAAATGGCCGAAAAGCGGCGCAGCATCATTTTTTCCGGGCGCAAAGCAGGTGGTGAACGGCGCGGGCCTGCCTGCTCCCGCCTTCAAAGCGGCCAGCAGCGCTTCACCATAAGCCGCCCGGACAGGTGCTCCCAGCTTTGTTCCGTGCAGCACGGCTTCATCACAGGCGAATTCCGGTCCTTTTTCGCACCGGCGCGCCAGCAGCCATACCGCCGGGTTATACCAATGTACGGCGCACGCAGACAGCAGCACCGCTTTGCAGACGATATGTCCGCGCTTTATGTGCGTCAATTCATGGCGGAGCATCCATTCCAAAGCGGGCTTTCATACAGGGCCTCCGGGACCAGCACCACCGGACGCAGCACGCCCACGGCCATAGGGCACGGCACGGCGGCATTGGCATATATCCCCGGTGCGCGACGCATACGCACCGCCCGGCAGGCCGCGGCGTAAGCCTTCGCGCCGCAAGAGCTTTCCATCGGCCGGTTCCAATGGAACGTGCGGGCGCGCCATACCGCATAATGCGCAAAGGTGCCACAGCGCACATACGCCCACGCCCGCCAGCCACACAAAGCCGGCCAGCCGCGCCGGCGCAGGAAGAAGGATCTCTCCGGAGCGGAGAACGGGAGTTTTGCGTGATGCTCCGGAAGCCTCCGTCCGCCCTTCCTCCTGTGCAGACGGCACGCCGGCAGCCGGTTCCCGCGGCGCCGCCTGTGCCGTTCCAAAGGCTTCCTTTATTTCCGGTTCCGTATTTCTGTCGGATGCCTGCGGTACGGACGCTACGCTTTCCCCGTCCCCGCAGCCTGGCCCGGGGGCGCGCCGGCTGCCTGTGTTTCCCCTGCCCGCGCCGTATCCGGCAGCGGGCGGGCAGCTCCAGCAGCAGCGGCTGAGGCGCGGGCGCAGGCAGCGGCGCCGCAAACGGAACCAGCAGGCGTACAGCCAGCGCCAGCCATACAATGCACCGAAACCGCGCGGCATACCGCTTTTCCCAAAAAGGAGCCAGAGCCAGAAGTGCCAGCGCCGCTGCGCCCGTGGCAAGCCCCACGCCCGCGTATGCGAACAAAAAGCCGTTCCATCACACGGCACCCCGCTTTGCCTTTTCCAGGTAATCCTCCAGTTCCGCGATGTCGTTGGGCGTCAGCGCGTCTGCGTCGTGCAGGGCTGCGATAAAATTGCGCGGCCTGCCGCCATACAGCGTCCCCAGCAGTGTCCGGCTCTCGGCGGCAAGGTATGCGTCCTGCGTTACCAGCGCCCGGTACAGGTAACCCCTTCCCTGTTTTTCGCGGGCAATGAAGCCCTTTCCTCCAGCCGGGCCAACAGAGCCACTACCGTTGTGGCCGCCCATTCCCTATGCGTCAGCGCCGCCGTCCAGCTCCGGCCGCGTGAGCGGCGCGTCCGCGCGCCAAAGCGCCTGCATCACCGCCAGCTCGGAGTCCGGCAGACGGCGCAGCTTTTCTTTCATTTTTCGCCCCCTTCAGCATGCGGCAGATAACGCCGCTTTTACTACATTTGTAGAAGACAATTTTATACTACACTTGTAGCAGATAAAGTCAAGCCCTGCCCGCAAAAAGCGGCGGAAGCACGCAGATGCTTCCGCCGCATATGTCATTGAGCCTGTACTTTTACGCCCGCGGCTGTAAACCGTCATGTCCACTCCCGCGTCCCGCACAAGAATGTCCGGTGGCATTGCGGCAAAGCGCCATACCACATAAAAGTCTCCGGCCGCGCCCGCGATGTTGCCGATCTGGATCAAATAGACCGTCCAAAACCACGGCGCGGGCACAAGCATGCACAGCGCCAGCAGCACCACGCCCCAAACGGCCACCGGCGCGAGCGCGATGATAAAATAGCGCTTCTTTGTAAAATAAGCTTCGCTGCCCGCATACGCGTACAGCCCGGTGAAGCCGTAGCGCACGGGCGCGCCGCTGAAATATTTCATACAGACGCCATGCACCAGTTCGTGCAGGACAACATATGCCGCATACCCGGCCGTCAGCATACCCAGGCGCAGAAAATAAAAGCCGAAGCCATCGTCCATACTGAACAGCGTGCGCAGCAGCACGATCCGGTTGCCCAAAAGACCAACGGCAGCGCGATGAGCAGCGCCAGCCCGTTGATCAGCAGCGCCAGCCGCTTGTCCTTTTGCAGGTCGATGCTGCACAGCCCCGCATAGCCGTCGGGCAGCGTCAATGTTCCTCGCATGCTGCTCCTCTCTTTCCGCGCGGCGCCTCAGCCGCCGCCCTTGCAGGCATACAGCGCGTCCTCCGTCAGTACAAAATCCGCACGCACGTCGTGGCATTCCCGGGGCAACACAGGCTCCAGCAGCACCGCGCGGCACAGGGCGATCTTCACTGCGTTGCATGCCAACGGCAGAAAGCGGTCGTAATACCCGCCGCCATAACCCAGGCGCGTTCCATCCGGCGCGGCGGCAAGGCAGGGCAGCACGCACAGCGCCAATCGCTGCGGGAGGCACCTCCGGCGCACCGGCAGGCGGCTCCGGAATGCCGTAAGGCCCCGCCGGCGCAAGCTCCTCCAGGCTCCGCACGGCCCGCGCCTGCATCACGCCCGGCCCCATGCACAGCGGTACGGCCAGCGTTTTGCCCGCCTCCAGCGCGGCGCGCAGGAGGGGCCGCGTGTCGATCTCGCCCCTGCGGCCCACATAACAGAACACGGAATCCGCCGCGGCCCAGGCGGGATGGGCCGTCAGCCGCCGGACGATGCCCTCGCCCGCCGCCTTATCATAAGCGGCGTCCAGCGCGGCGATGCGCGCTTTCATCACGCGGCGCAGCGCCGCCTTGGCGCTATCCACGGGCCGGGACGCCCGGCACGGGTCGTCCTTGGCAGAGCGTCGCTCTCGGAAAAATCCTCCCGGTCCAGCGTCAGATTTGGGTTATAGAACGGGTCGCGCAGCAGCCTTTCGCCGTAGCGCTGCTTCATGCGGCGGCGCTCGCCCTCAAAGCGTTCCCGGGCCGGGCCTTTCGTGTCAAGGTCTCGGCTCTTGCTCTCATAGTGGTACAGCTCGGCGTAAGGCGTGAACAGCACCCGGTAGCCCAGCGCCCGCACGCGCAGGCAGAAATCCACGTCGTTAAACGCCACCGCAAAGCCCTCGTCCAAACCGCCCGCTTTCATCGTACACCGCGGCCTTCACCAGCAGGCACGCGGCCGTAACGGCAGAAAGATCCTGCACCGTAGCCGCGCGGAACATATAGCCGCTTCCGCCGCGCTTTGCGTATTTGTGGCTGTGGCCCGCATAGCCGCCCAGCCCTACGATCACGCCCGCGTGCTGGATGGTATCGTCCGGATAATACAGCTTCGCGCCCACGATGCCCACGCCCGGCTGCGCGCACAGGGCCAGCATCTCGCCCAGCCATGTGCCGTTGATGACTTCCACGTCATTGTTGAGCAGCAGCAGATATTCGCCCCGGGCGGCCTTACGGCCGAAATTGTTGATGGCGCTGAAATTGAAACCGCCCTCGTACGTCACGACGCGGCAGTTGGGATGCTGCTTTTGCAGCTCCCGATAATAGTCAAAGGTGGCGGGCTCCACGGAATTGTTCTCGACGACAAGGACCTCATAGTTGGGATACGCCGTTTTGGTGAAGATGGACGTCAGCGCCTTGCGCAGATCGTCCGCGTGGTCCTTGTTCGGGATGAGGATGGAGACAAGCGGATTTCCCTCGACGGCATACTCCACCTTGTAGGTGCTTGAAACAAGCCGTCCGCCACCGCGCCCTTTGCGCCCGTGCGCGCCAGATGCCCCGCAACGGCGCGTTTGGCCGCCGCGGCCACATAGGGCTTTGCCCCTGTGCCGCCGGAGGTGGAGCCCTCGTGCACACGCCAGTAATACAGCACCTTGGGGGACGTGCGCCGGCACGGCCCGCTCGCTCAGCTTCAGGAACAGGTCGTGGTCCTGGCTGCCGTCACAGGCAGGGTCCAACCCTCCCACAGCGTCGAACAGAGCCTTTTGGAACACGGAAAATGGCAGATGTAATTGCAGCAGTTGAGGTAATCCGGCGCAAAAATCCGGTTTGAAGTGGCCTGCCGTGGGCCGGCGCACGTCCGAAGTGAACAACGCCTCGTCGCTGTACAGAAACGCCGCGCCCGTCTCGTGAGCGGCCTTCATCATCTCGTATACCGCATGAGGCGCCAGCACGTCGTCGTGGTCGGCAAGGCCCAGGTACTCCCCGGCGGCCAGCGCGGCGGCGGCGTTGGTGTTGGCCGAGATGCCTTTGTTTTCCACCTTCGTATATACGATACGCGCATCCCGGGCCTGATAGGCGCGCACCGTTTGCGCCACATCACCGTGGGCCGCGTCGCTGGCGTCGGCCAGGCAGAGCTGCCAATTCGGGCAGGTCTGGCCCAACACGCTGTCCAGCAGCTGGCGCAGGTATTTCTGCGGCGTATTGTACAAAGGTACGCAGATGCTCACCGCAGGCCAGCCCAGCGCGCCGTAATCCAGCGCGCGCTGGGCCGCCAGCGTTTCCTTTTGTGGGCAGAAAACGCCCTTTTTGCTGCCGAAGCGCCGCTTCAAAAATGCCGCCGAACGCTTGAGCGTGGGGCCGAAGCCATCCGTGCGCACCGTCTGGGCAAAGAAGCCCGCCAGCTCCCGCATGCGCTTGATTTTCAAATTCATGGATAATCTCCTTTTAACAATGGCCAGCCTTTGCCTTTTATGCGCCGCCGTGAAGCGCTTTGCGCGGCCGTTCAAACAGCGCTGCGGGCCAAAGGCCGTCCCTTTATGAACTATGAACGCGCCCCGAACCGGCGCGGCACAAAGACGCACGCGGCCCGGTTCCCATCCGCCGCTGCGCAGGCAATGCCGCAAGCGGGGCCCTGCGGCTCTTTCAGGTCGCGTATTTTGTATAATTTTCTTTATTTATACCCATAGTTTTCATATAGGAGCGTAAAATGCGGATTATAATACGGGTCGCCCTGCTGCATCAGTCCAGCGTATCTGGCACAAAAGCGCGCTTTTTCCCTTTCGTACCGGGCCTGCTTCTCGCCGCCCGCGCGGGTATCGTCGCCCCGGCTCTTGCTCTCATGGTGCACCGCCGCCGCAAAGGGCGTCATTACGTTCAGCAGCCCGCTCTGCCACAGCCGCAGGCAAAAGTCCACGTCATTGTACGCTACGGCGAAATTTTCTTCGTCCAGCCCGCCGAAGCGGTCGTAAAGCTCTTTTTTCACCATCAGGCACGCGCCCGTCACCGCGCACATATTCTGCGTGGTCGCAAGGCGGTACATATCGCCGCCGCTGTCCCGCGGGTGGCCCTTATGGCTGTGTCCGGCGCTGCCGCCCAAACCGATGAATACGCCCGCGTGCTGGATGGTTCCGTCGGGGTAAAAAAGCTTCGCGCCCACGGCTCCCACGTCCGGCCGCTGGGAATAAGACAGCAGCTCCCGCACGAAGCCGGGCGTTTCCACCTGGATGTCGTTATTCAGCAGCAGCAGGTGTGCGCCCGTGGCATGCCGCGCGCCGAAATTGTTGATGGCGCTGAAATTGAAGCCGCCTTTGTAGGTGAGCACGCGGCAGTTCGGATACTGCTGCTGTGCCCGCCCGTAACAGGCGAACGTTTCGGCCTGTGTGGAATTATTTTCCAGCACCAGCACCTCCAGATCGTCCCAGCCGGCGTTCCGGTACAGGCTTTCCAGACAGCGGGCCAAGTCCTCCGAATGGTCCTTGTTGGGGATAAGCACCGTCACGCGGCCGGGCCGCGTGACGTCATACCGGGTGCGGTATGCGCCGGGGCTGCCGGGAATGGGTTCCACTCGGCCGGGCATGCCCAGGCGCAGAAGCTGGGCCTCCACCGCCGCCGCGCCCGCCGCCAGCGCATAAGGCTTTGCCTGCATGCCGCTGGCGGTGGAGCCGCCGTGCCCGCGCCACCAATACAGCACTTTGGGAACGTGCGCCACCTTTTGGGCGCGCTCCGTCAAGCGCAGGATCAGGTCGAAATCCTGCGCGCCGTCAAATCCGCGCGTTCGCCGCCGCCCGCCGCCGCCAGCAGCGCACGGCTGAATACGGCCAGATGCGTGATGTAATTGCAGCCGCGCAGCGTGTCGGGGAAAAGTCCGGCTTGAAATGGTATTCGCCCAGCTTTTTCAGCGTGGAATCCAGCACGATCTCATCCGAATAAACAAAGTCCGCCCCCTGCTCGTTGACGGCTTTCACCGCCTCGTACAGCGCATTGGGGTGAGCACGTCGTCGTGGTCCAGCAAAGCGATATACTCTCCTGTGCCGCCGCAAGGGCCGCGTTGGTGTTTTCGGCAATGCCGCCGTTTTTGGCAAGCGCGGATATAACGCACGCGCGTCCCGCACGGCACGCACAGCCTTTTCCACCTCGCCGTGGGCCGCGTCGGATGCGTCCGCCAGCACCAGCTCCAGGCCGGCGTAGGTCTGGCCCAGCACGCTCCGCATCATTTCGCGCAAAAATTTAGGCGGCGTATTGTACAACGGCACCACCACCGACACAAGCGGCATGCGGGCAAAGCGCGCCGCGCGCTGGGCCTTAAGCTCCCGGCAGCGGGATGTCGGCGCGGAAACGCCACACTCGCCCCTTTGTCATCAGGGCTGATGCGGAACGACGCCTCGCGCCACAGCGCCTCGGCGCCGCGCTCCCGCAGGCAGGCGGCGGCGCGGCGGGCAAGGCTTGCAAAATGAGCCGGGCGCGCCGTGCAGGCAGAGCTTTTGCAAAAATCGTGCTCCGCCGGGTTTTTGGGGGTATTTTCTTCTGGCATACGGCTTATCCCTTTCCGGTTTCATCGAAGACAGACCGCACAATTTACACCCTGAGCTTCAGGCACTGTGCCGCCATGGCTCTCCGCCATGTTTCGCAAAAATCTCATTGCGCTGTCGGCGTCAGGTAATTGTGCGGTACCGTCTTATGACGCGGCGCGGCCCGGGCGGATGCGCCGGCCCGCGGCCCGCGCCGGCCGCCGAGAGCCGCGCCGGTGATGTGCGCCTTTACGGCGCCTCAATGATCCTCTTGTTGCTGTTCGCGTTCTGAATGGCTGCGGCCTCCGGGTCCAGCGCCTTGTATGCGGCGCACGCCTCGGCCGCTTCGCCCTGCATCTTTACGCGGCCCCTTTTTCCAGCCATGTCACGTGGTCGCACATGCGCTCGATCTGGCCGATGGAGTGGCTCACCAGCAGCACCGTGGTGCCTCCGCTCATCAGCTGGCGCATGCGCTCCTCGCATTTTTCCTGAAACATGAAGTCACCCACGGACAATATCTCGTCCGCAATGAGTACGTCCGGCTTGGTGATCGTGGCGATGGCAAACGCAAT
>VOFB01004472.1_pt1 | contig 17347 bp, 31 predicted proteins | sample 5384141 | NCBI WGS metagenome assembly VOFB01 (sample SAMN12384721, study PRJNA508395) | human gut metagenome | isolation source: healthy gut A | host: Homo sapiens | reverse complement strand
ACGGCAGCAAGGGCACGATCGCGAAGGGCATGGATGCAGACCTCGTCGTTTTCGATGAGGACATCAATATCTCCTCGGTGTACGTCGGAGGAGAGCCGCGCTATACGGCAGAGTGATCAATATACGGAGGAACCTGAATTATGCAAATGACATGGCGCTGGTACGGTGAGGGCAACGACCCCATCACCCTTGCCGATATCAAGCAAATCCCCGGTGTGACCGGCATCGTCTGGGCGCTTCACAATAAGCTGCCCGGAGAGATATGGACCGTTGAGGAGATAGAGGAGGTCCGCCAGCAGATCGAAGGCGCGGGCTTCAACATGGACGTGGTCGAATCCGTGAACGTCCATGACGATATTAAGATCGGCCTGCCCACTCGGGACGGGCTTATCGAAAACTACAAGGCCACAATGCGCAACCTTCTCCAAATTCGGCGTGAAGGTGATATGCTATAACTTCATGCCTATCTTTGACTGGACGCGCACGGACCTGTTCCACCCGATAGGTGATGGCTCAACTGCGCTGTTCTATCAGAAGAACATGATCCGCGATGACTACAAGTCCATGGCCGAGTATATCCTCAGCTTCACCGAGAAGTACAACATGACCTTCCCGGCTGGGAGCCTGAGAGAATGGCAAAGCTTGATGAGCTGTTTGCCGCTTACAAGGACGTGACCAAGGAAAAGCTCTGGGATAATCTGCGCTACTTCCTCGAAGCACTCATGCCAACCTGCCATGAGACCGGCATCAAATGGCCATCCACATGGACGATCCCCCTTGGGACATCTTCGGCCTGCCGCGCCTGCTCGTGGATGAGGCGAGCATCGACCGCTTCCTCAAAATGGTCGACGATCCGTATAACTGCCTCACCCTCTGCCCGGTTCGCTGAACGCAAATCCCGAAAAACAACGTCGCGGATATCGTACGCAGGCACTGCGACCGCATCGCCTTTGCCCATGTCCGTAATATCCACCATTTTGACAATGGCGATTTCTCGAGGCCGCCCACCGCGACTGCTGCGGCGAGACCGGCATCATCGATATTCTCCGTGCCTACCATGAGAACGACTATCAGGGGCTACATCCGCCCGGATCATGGACGTCAGCTGTGGAGGAAGGCCCCGGCAACTGCCGCCCGGGCTACGGCAAGTATGACCGTGCCCGGCATCCAGTACATGCTTGGCGTGTGGGATCTGCTGGACAGGCTGAAAGAGGAAAAGAACAATGGCTGAGCTTATTTTGAACGCCGACGGCATAAAGGATCGTGCCGCGTGGACGGAAAAGGGCTACAGACTCCCGGAATATGACCGGGACGCTATGATCGCCCTGACAAAGGCCGAGCCTGAGGGGTACACTTCGGCGCGGGCAACATATTCAAGGCCTTCCAGTGCCGTGATCTTCAAAAGCTTCTCAATAACGGCACGGTGCGCAAGGGCGTCATCGCCGTTGAACGTCGGAAAAAGGGCGAGGACACTCATGACGGCCTCACCGTGGCCGTTACGCTGAAGGCCGACGGCACCGTTGAGAAGGACGTCATCGGCTCCATCGCTGAAACCTGCTATCTCTACGGCGGCGAGGAGCGCCTTGCCGAGATATTCTGCGCGCCGACGCTCAAAATGGTGAGCTTCACCGTCACCGAGAAGGCGTACTCCATCACGGATTCCGCCGGTTCCCTGACAGCTGAGGTCACCTCGGACATGGAAGTCGGCCCCGATAAGGCGGCAAGCTACATGGGCAAGCTCACGGTGCTGCTGTACGCGCGCTATCGCCGCGGCGCGCTGCCCGTCGCCATGGTCAGCATGGATAACTGCTCCCATAACGGCGATAAGCTCAAGGCCGCCGTCACCGCCTTTGCCGATGCTTGGGTCGGTAACGGCCTTGCCGAGGAGGGCTTTGCGCGCTATGTCCATGACGGCAGCCGCGTCAGTTTCCCCTGACGATGATCGATAAGATCACCCCCAGCCCCGATATGACTGTGGGGCGCGATGCTGGAGAAGGACGGCCTGCACGGCTTCACCCGGTGCGCAACGAGCGCGGAACAGTCACCGCCCCTTACGTTAATGCCGAGGAGACGGAGTACCTCGTCATCGAGGACAGCTTCCCGAACGGGAGACTCCCGCTCGACAAGGCGCCTAAGATCATCTATACCGATCGCGCGACTGTCGACAAGGTGGAGCGCATGAAGGTCACGACCGCCTCAACCCGCTGCACACGGCGCTTGCGGTATACGGCTGCCTGCTGGGCTATGACCGTATCTGGAAAGAAATGAAGGATGAGGAGCTTGTGCGCCTTTTATAAAGACCATTGGCTATAAAGAGGGGCTGCCGGTGGTGACCGGATCCGGTATAATCGACCCGGAAGGAGTTTATCGACACCCGTCGTGAACGTGCGCCTTGTGAACCCCTTCATGCCTGATACGCCTCAGCGCATCGCGACCGATACCTCCCAGAAGCTGCCCATCCGCTATGGCGAGACGATAAAGGCCTACATGGCCTCCGACACACTTGATGCAGCAGCTGCGCATGATCCCGCTGGTCTTTGCCGGATGGCTGCGCTATCTGATGGCCGTGGACGATAACGGTAACGCGTTTACCCCGAGTCCCGATCCGATGCTCGGCGAAGCGCAGAGCTATGTCGCAGCTTTCTGTCTCGGCCAGCATATCACCGCCGCCGAGGCTATGGATAAGCTCTCAGGCCTGCTTTCGAGCGAAAAAGTATTCGGCGTCGATCTTATACAGTGCGGTCTTGCCGAGCGCGTCTGTGAATACTTCGCAGAGCTCATCGCCTCTCCCGGCGCTGTGAGGGCGACCTTGAAAAATATACAATGTGAATTCGACCGAATAGGAAAAAGGTATTTGCTAAAACACGGTCAAAGCATGCCAACATAGCAGCTCTTACATAGATGCTACATCGAACCGAAACAGCACCAATATAAATTTATACCGACGCAAATCTTGAGCACCCCAGCGCGATTTGCCATTGCACGTAGTTTATGGTGTACTAACGCCGAAACGCCCTGAACGATTTGTTCAGGGTGTTTGTTTATCTGAAATTTCGGTGGGACTTGCTCTTAAATAGTGACAGCTGATCCGGAATATGGGCTGAGATATATACGATTGATCCAGCGATCATTCAAGATTGAGCTGGATGGAGACAGCAAAAATACCGTGCTTTTTTGAAATATCCATAAGACCATTGTTGCGAGCTACACATGCTTCCACGGTTTTTTCAGACCATAGCCGTGTACATTGCCGGGACGCTGAAGTTTTTTACCGTTGTATGGATTGCTGACCTCGTACAGCAGAAGATGATTTTTCTGATGTATGACGATAGAAACCACCCGAGCGGATTCCTCCTCAATCTGGCAGCAGGCTTCTATGGCGTTGTCCAATGTTTGCCGATGATAACGAACAGATCTGTTGGGGGAAATTCATCCGGCTGTCGACCCAAATCTCAGGCCGGATCGTAACGCCAAGTTCGGCTTTCATCCCGTAGGCAAGAATGCTGTCGATCTGCTTTGTTTCCCGTATCCACCGCATTGGCGATACCGGAAAAAAGCGGACTGAAGCTGCTCCAGACATTTTTGGGCTTCTTCCCGGTTTTCATTTGCCACCAGCGATTCCATGGAAGACATATACTTTCTGATATCGTGCCACATCCGGCGCGTCTCTTCCCTGACGCCCATAATATCAAGATAATAGTTCTTCTGCAGCTCCAGCTGCTGCCTCGCAGTTCTTTCTTCCCCGTTCCCGCTCATGGAACGGTTCAATGTTTCCACAGAAGCGCACATGATCAGATTGATATACAGCAGACCCAGCGTTTCAAAACGCAGAAAGTCCGGCCCATTCCTCAATAATGATAAAAAAGTTCTGCTGACAGATGTGTGCTCAGGAGCAGGCAGGAGAGAAGCGGCAAAGCCTTTGAGAAGGCTATATGTGTAACTTTTTGCCTTTGTGATCGTCAAAATAATATACAGACACAGTAAATGAAACAGCTTGCAGAGAATATTGTAAATAAGCCGCGCCGTGCCGCTTCCCATCAGCTCACCGGCAGGAATGCCGCCCGATTGCAGAAGCATACCGCATAAGATATCCGTAAGGATGGCAAAGACGAAAAACAGAATGGTCGGATATAACGTGGCGAGCCAGCCCTTGCTGAAATATATTTTAGCTGAAAAATAGGTGAGGATCATAATGGCTGTGAAGCGAAGCGGAGAAGAGGGGAGCAGCAGCGACAGCGCGGCCAAAGCCGCCGCATAAATCGCACCGACGGCCGCTTTCAGGGGCAAGGGCGGATAGTTCTGCCAAGCATCCCTGAAAAGAAATACCAAGGCAGAATACTTCCACCAGGACAGTAGCCAGTTCAATCCATATGTTCATACAGGCGTTTCCCCTTTATATATTCACTGAGCCGGTGCTGAAAATCGTTTTTTCTGCTCCGACCGATGGGAATAAGGTCTCCGTTTGTCATTGTAATGTTCTGCTGGGTAAGCCGGTCAACATACTCCATGTTGATATAATAGCTCTTATGCGGCTGGGCAAAGATACTGTGCGGGACTTGGCTGATCGCCTCGGTAAGTGTGCTACGCACGGATATGTTTTCTCCGTTGTTCAGGTGAATGAGAAGCTGATGACGCAGGACCTCGAAATACATGATTTCATTGATGGGTATAAACATTTGAGTGCCGTTGGAAAAGATACTTACCTTCTGAGGAAGGATCCGCCCATAGCTAATCTCATAACATCGGAAAAGGTATCATAAGTAATGGGTTTCGGCAGATACCGCATGGCAATGCCATATCCGCGAACCGCATAGTTGAGGCTTTGGGTCGTGAATACGATGACGGGCTTCGGGGACAGGCGGATAAGCCGGGCACCAAGCTCCAAGCCGTTCAGCTGTCCCATTTCTATGTCCAGAAAGACGAGATCATAAAAATCTTTGCCATAGGCTTCCAGCAGGGCCTCACCGCTTGTGAATGCCGTGGTCGGGATCGTCGGATCATACCGGGCGCAATAGCTTTGCATCAGCTTCAGATCAGCAGCGTCATCATCACATATTGCTATCTTCATGGTTTTTCCTTTCCAGCTTTTTTTTTTGATAGTATCATACAACGTTTTTTGACTATACTTTCAACCGTTTGTGCCGCCGGAGCTGCTGTTCGTGCCGGAGCTGTTGCTGCCTTATCCGGATTTTGATACCATTTAACCAAATCATTCATATGAAGAGGAGCTTCGCGATGAAAAAGAAATGTATTCTTCTGCTCTGCATTGCTGCTGCCGCACTTTGCCTATGTTCATGCGCAAAGAATCAGGACGGTGGTCATGGCACAGCCTCTGACGGGCAGATAAGATATCGCTATGTCAGGGGAGGTGCTTTCTCTTCCGGTGAGCGGAACCTATCTCGCCATCTATGATATTACCGCATGCGACGACCAGTTCTTTATTTTCTGCGGAACGATGGATGATAACGACGATGATATGGTTCAGCATAATTTCGTTATGGATATAAGCGGGAATCTTCTGACAGAATATCCGACTCTCAGCAGTACCGACGACAGCTTTATAGGTTTCCCTATCGATTATTGCCTGACGAAGAACGGTGAACTGATCACCTTAGAAAGAAAAACCGGTTATGACCGAGTGGATGGAGTAATTCAGCCGAACTGGGATGATACAGGCTCCACGATAGCCGTCCGTGAAGACGACGGACAAATCACAGTGGAATACCCTATAGACAGCCGTCTGAAAGAGCCCTGGCAGATCGAATGCCGCGGAGAACAGATCTGCATTTGTGCAAATCGATCCCTTGCCGTTTATGATTTATCGGGAACGCTCCTGTATTTCTACGAGAGCAAGGGACGGATCGACTCCGCATGCTTTATGGCAGACGGCGCGCTGTCGCCGTTTTGGAGAGCGGGGATGAATACGCCCTCGATAAGACAACTGGACAGCGCCTGCTGAAATTGATGCCGGAGGGCAGACCGCAGAAGGAGTTCATGCCGCTGGCCGGAAATGTTGTAAAGCTGATAAGCGGCGCAGAATGTGCTTTTTACATAGATAATGGCAGCGCTCTGCTGGGCGTGGACGGTGACAGCAGGGAGACATTCGAGATTTTTTAAACTGGACTGCCTCCGGGGTGAACGGGGTAAATGCTGCTGTGCAGAGTCTGAGCGGCAGGAGATTTCTGTACTATGACGCCTATACGGCCTTTCTTCTCAAGCCCTCCTCCGTTCCTTACGACCAGATGGTCACACTGAAGCTGGGTACCATGGACGCCTATTCCGTGGCGGATATTGCGGCTGATTTTAATGCGTCCAGCGAAAGAATTCAGATAGAAGTGGTCGATTATTCCCAATACGAAGCGCCGACGGCAGCACCACCGGCCTTGACCGGCTGGAGCTGGACATCCTGTCCGGAAACGGACCGGATATTTACGACCTGCTGGCCCTGCCCCGGAAGCAGTATGAAAAAGGCGGGGCGTCTGGCAGACCTGTACCCATTCATGGAAAAGACGACACGCTGAAAAACGTGGAATTGCTGCCTGAGCTGCTGACTCGACGGAGACGGAGGGCAAGCTCTACACCCTTATCCCAGCCTACGGTATTCTGACTCTCACCGGCGACCCGGACATTATCGGAACGGATGCTCCTCTTACGCTGACGGAAATGCTGAGCCTTTATGACAAAATGGGGGAGGGAGAAAACCCTTCGGCATCGCCATGTCAAAAAAGACTATATCGATGCAATGGTGTCCCTGAGCAACACGGTCTTTGTGGACTGGGAAACAGAAGCTGTAGCTTTGACAGTGATCAGTTTGCCGCGCTGCTGGAATTTGCGGCAAGGCTTCCGGATACCGGAGACACAAGTGATCAGATAAACATGGTCTATACAGGAAAACAGCTGCTCTCCTGCGGGAGATATTCAACATTTACGATCTTGTTGCGTTCAACTATTATTTTCACGGGAATATGATGCTTTATGGCATACCATCGGCTGAAAAAAGGCGGTACGGCAATAAAGCCGTATGCGGCGTTGGGGATATCGGTTGATTGTAAGGATAAGGAGGGCGCTTGGTCTTTTATCCGCACATTCTTATATGACCAATACCAGACCAAACTGGCCGGATACCGTGCCCTCCCGGCCACAAAAACCGGGTTTGATTCCATCATTAACGATTATATGGCATGGGTCAGTGCCGGCGGAAGAATGCACACAATCGATCCTTTTTGGTAATGATGTAACCATTCAGGAAACAGACGGTCGCATTGCAGATAGGCTCCGTAATGCCATCAGTTCAGTCAGCTGTGTTTACGACAATAACACTGCCCTTACCGATCTGATTTGGAAAGAAGCTCAGCCCTTTTTCGCTGGCAGCAAGACAGCCGCGCAGACTGCGGATATCATTCAGTCCAAGACCGCGATTTATATTGCAGAACAGACCTGATCAAAGGATGTACCGGCTGAACATTGCCGCGCAGAGGAGGTTTAGTGTAATGAAAGGTAGAAGTTTATTAGCAGCGCTTATGGCTCTGTGCCTGTTTTTTTAGTCTTGCCGCCTGCGGCAAGACCGGGGCAGGCGAACAGCCGGGAGATACCGCCCCAACATCATCCCCCGTCGAAGAGCAGGGGCCTGGCGGTAGAATTGACCTCTCCTCAGGCCGTCCTGCTGCCATGACCTGCTGACGGCTCTACTATCTATCATCTGGGTCAGGCTGACAACGCGCTGGTGGTGCATAGTCTGGATGTGGAGTCCGGCCAGTGGGCAGAGGTTCTTCGGCAGGATGGAGCTCTAGAAAACGCCATGCAGTTCTTTGCATCTGCGGCAGATGGAAAGCTAGTGGTCGTTATAGTCCCTGAGGATGCCGGTTCGAATGCGGCATTCTGTGCTTTGATCTCCACAGGGCAGCTTGTTTCCAATCGTCCTTTGACAGAAGGGGAGGCTTAAACGGTATACTCAGCTATGAGGGCAGGATCATGGCTTGGGACGCTTACAACGGCAAAGTGACGATCCTTGATCCGCAGGGCAGGAGTGAGGGTTCCTACAGTCTTGGCGGAGCCATACAGTCCGTCTCCTGTCTGGCCGGTACGCCTATCGTGTGTTACGCCATTGGTGACCAGGTGTTTCTGGGTACTATGGATCTGGAGGGCTATCAGCGGATAGCCGAGATCACGATCGAGCAGCGCTGTGAACTGAGCAGCATCAGCAACAGCCCGTTTCTTTTGCCGGCGGGAATGCCTTATATGAGTTTGACATGGACGCTGGTCATTTGGAGCCCGTGCTGTACTGGCGGGATATAGCGGGGCTTCCAAGCCCCACTCAGGTATTTTCTTTGGACAGCAGCACCGTTATAGGCTACAATGAGTACTATAACACCTTGACAAAATACGACCTTGACGCTATTCCTGAGCGGCAGCAGATAACCATCGGAGCCATGCAGTATGGCGCCGAGCTCGAGATGGCCATTGCCGCCTTTAACAGCCAGAGCAAAGAATATGTGGCCAGACTCAAGACCTACGGCCTGAGTGAGATGGACAGGTTTTTAGTGGACATCAGCTCCGGCAACACCTTGGACATCGTGTGTACGGGTCTCCATCCCGACGGGACGATTCTGAATTATTCCACCATTGACAGCGGAGCCTTTGAGGATTTGCTTCCGTATATCGACGCAGACCCTCAGCTGAGCCGCGAAGCGTTCCCTGCCCCAAGCTCTGGAATTTATGACGGATGAGAACGGGCATATGTATGAGCTGTTTTGCTTCATGACCGTGTCCAGCATGATCAGCTCCAAGGAGACCGCCCAGCAAATATCCGGCCCGGAAGACCTGCTGCGGCTGCCAGCGGAGCTGCCCCAAGGCTATGCCCTGCTTGGCGGAATCAATCGGGACAGCCTGCTTGACTACATCTGTCAGCTCGCCAGTGTATATTGCGTGGACTTTGAAAAGGGCCAGTGCGACTTCAGCAAAGGCAACTTCGATAAATGGTTGGAGCTATACAGCGGCTATAAGCCGTATGACTTTGATGCCCATGATGACTACCTCATCTCAGTGTTTTCCGCAGTCAGTTTCATCGGCGCGGGAGTCTATGCGCCAGCGTTACGGTGAGGATTATCAGTATATGGGCTGGCCAAACGGTCAAGGGAATATACCGCTGCTGTCGGGAGCTAACGGCGGATACTGCATGCTTGCCAGCAGCCAGCATAAGGATGCCGCATGGCAGCTGCTGAAAACGCTTCTGTCTGTAGAATACGATGATATCGTCGCCGCTATTATGATGCCCGTGATGCGCGACGATTTCCAACAGGCCATAGCCGCTCTTCCTGACCTCAATGAAAAGGAGGGGCTGGACATAAGACCCGAGGACATAGAGAAACTGGTCAATCTCATGGAAGGGCCTTCTCTTGCTCCCAGGACCAGCGGCATAGACGCGATTATCAGGGAGGAAGCCCAAAAAGTATGCCGCCGGGCAGAGCTCATTGGATGCCGCCGTGGCAAGCATTCAATCCAGAGCCAGTATCTACATGGCAGAACAGTACGGATGAACGATTCATGCCAATCCAATATTAATGTGTCGTCGGCACGGCCTCCATAGAAATGTATATCGACTGGCTAAAAACTACAAGTAAAAGGATCCCGGGCTGACTCAGCCGGAGTATTCCGTATTTATACGCTTGTTATTATCTGATCCATATTCATCATATTATATATATTTCATACCCGCCATCCGTACAAAACGCTGAATATGTACCGTCAGGCTCGCTGTCACGCATAACAATATTGACTTTGTTAAAAAAGGCATATAATTATATATACAACTGGTATATGCCAGTAGGATTATACCACGTGTGCCCGCTCGGTCAAAAGGACGGTATACATATGACAGAACCCGCGGCTCAGCCGCTGTACAAATACATAAAGGATGATATCGTCCGGCAGATAAAGGACGGCATATATAAGCCGGATCAGTGCCTCCCGTCGGAGCGCGATTTCTGCCTCATCTACGGCACAACGCGCATGACCGTGCGCCACGCGCTCAACGATCTGGAGGTCGAGGGCGTTGTGTACAGGCTTCAGGGCAAGGGCACATTTGTGGCCGGGGCAAAGCTTGTGCAGCCGCTGATGCAGGTGACGGGCTTCACGGAGGATATGCAGCGCCGCGGGAAGATCCCCAGCTCCCGGCTGCTCTACGCCGGTGTCCAGAAGGCGAATCATATCATTGCCAGCGACCTTGGCATAGGCCTTGGGCAGGATTATATACTCATCCGCCGCCTGCGCTTTGCCGACGGAGTGCCGCTTGCGATAGAGGAGACGGCTCTGAGCTACGAGCTGTGCAGCGCACTGCTGGATGATGACATCGGGCACGGCTCGATATACGGGCGGCTCAGACAGATGGGTATAAAGCTCATCAAGGGAGAGCAGTATATGGAAGCCACGCTCGCCGACAGCGAACAGGCGGAGCTTCTGCAGATCGAGCGCGGCGCCGCGGTCATGCACATTGAGCGGCATGTCTGCTCTGAGCAGGGCATACACGTTGAGGCCACATATTCCACCTACCGCGGCGACCAGTACCGCTTCTTCGTGAACTTTGACAGCACCCTCCGCTGATTTTTGACTGCGGTCTTTACCTGTGCCATGTGCCGGGTTTTAAGATAAATTTTTTGATAAGGAGAATACTTAATGAAAAAGATCATCGCAATGCTTCTTGCTCTCTGCATGGTATTTGCCCTCTGCGCCTGCGGCCAGACCGCCGCACCCGCTGCTGAGCAGCCTGCCGCAGCAGAAACAGCCGCCGCGGCTGAGGATGCCGCACCCGCAGAAGACACCGTCACCATCATGGTCCCGCCCGTGTCATCCACCTATCAGGACGATATAGACACTTGGGCAGCCGAGTTCACCGAGATGCACCCCAACATCAAGATCGAAGTCATCAAGACCTCTTGGGACGATCATAACGATAAGCTCAGCACCATGGCAAATGCCGGCGAAGCTCCCGACATCGCTGAGATCTCCTACTCCAACATCGGCCAGTATGTTGACCTCGGCCTAGGCGTAGATATCTCCGCCTACATGGATGCCGACAGGCTTGCCGACTATGACCAGAACGCCATGGACTATATGTCCATTGAGAACGTTCCCTACGGTCTTCCCCTCTACATAACCATCCAGTCTCTCGGCGCAAACCGTGAGATGCTCGAGGCCGCCGGTGCTGACGTCGCAAAGATCCAGTCCGAAGGCTGGACCTACGAAGAGTTCCTTGAGATCCTCAAGGCCGGCACCACCTCCGACTGCTTCGGCTTCGTGTTTGCTAACTCCGGCGTCACCGCTTCCGACGTTCCCAACATCATGGGCGTTATGGCTGGCCTCACCAATGCTTTCACGCCTGAGCTGAAGTATGCCTTCACCTCTGACAATATGCTCAACCTCCTCAACGCCATCGAGGAAATGACCAAGGCCGGCTATATGCCCAACTACGCTGTTGAAGCAGGCCAGCGCATGGTCATGTGCCAGCAGGGCAAGACCATGATCTTCGGCAAGGCAATGCCCCTTTTCGAGAACAACATCAACAAGAACAACGCCGCTCTCGAGGCCAATGACGGCACCGCCGTTGAGAACTCCATCCCCTGAGCTACGTCTTCCTCCCCATGCCCACTATGGACGGCGTGACTGAGTCCTGCTTCGGCTCCGTGGACGGCCTGATCGCCCTCCGCAACAACAAGACCACCGACGAGCACCTCAAGAATGTCTGCCTCGTCATGGATTACCTCTGCTCCGGTGAGCGCGTCGCCGCTGTTGACTCCACTCTGCTCCTCGACCCCGTCTGCCAGACCGGCCGTGACGCTTACGTCAGCCCCGAGGGCATCGATGCGGGCAACGCTGCATGCGCAGCCCGTGAGATCGGTCTCGTCGTCGCTCCTCCTGCCGGCATTTCCGTTGAGCAGGCAGCCAACGCCAAGACCATCATGGACGAGGTCATAGTGCCCAAGTTCCAGTCCCTGCTCGCAGGTGAAGCCACCGCCCAGGAAGTCTTCGACGCCATCAACGAGCGCGCCGTTGAGCTGTTCGGCGCAGACGGCATCGTCACCGGGCTTCTGTAAGCCATCGGCACCGCCGAAAGCGAGATAATACATTTTTCTGCCCCGCCCAGCTTCGGCCGGGTGGGGCAGATTTTAATAGTACGGAGGTAAAGGCTATGAGCAAATACAGTGGCCCGAGGCTGGGCTCCCGCCGTTTTCGTCTGAAGGATGACGACTGGTGGGGCTATGCCTTTTATATTTGTGGCCATGCTGGTTTTCTGCGTGTTCACGCTCTACCCGGTTCTCAGCGCCGTCAAGACGAGCTTTCTGAAATATAAGCCGTTCGGCTCTGAATTCATCGGGCTGAAAACTATACGGACAGCTTCAAAGCGCACTTTTCTTCAAGGCGGTCAAAAACACCATTGTCTATACCGTCGTTGTTGTGCCGCTGTCTTTGCTGATAGCCTTTTCTATCGCGATAATGATACTGCCGTTCAAAAAAGGCGTGCAGTCGGTGTTCAAGTCCATCTACTATCTCCCCGGCATCGCCTCGGGCGTGGCGCTGTCTGTCGTGTGGCTGTGGCTGTATGACTCCTCGCCGGACGGGCTTTTCAATCAGGTGCTCGCGTTCTTCGGGCTGCCGACGCAGAACTGGCTCTCATCAAGCAAAACGTCCATGCTCGCTGATGCTGATGGCGCTGCTCTCCGGGCAGGGAACTAATATCATCATCTACATAGCGGCGCTCCTCGGCATCGACAACAGCTACTTTGAAGCGGCGGAGCTCGACGGCGCGACCTTCTTCCAGAAGATCCGCTACATCGTGTTCCCGCTCGTCAAGCCCACGACGCTCTTCCTCCTCCTCGTGACGGAATAATCGGTCCTTCCAGGTGTTCCAGAACGCCTTCCTCATGACGGGCGGCGGCCCTGACAACAGCACGACGATGATAGGCCTGCTCATCTATAAGAATGCGTTTGAATATTCCAAGTTCGGTCTCGCCTGCGCCCAGGCCATACTGCTTGCTATCGTTATCGCGCTCATCTCCATGCTCCAGTTCAAGCTGATGGGCGTGGATGTGGAATACTGAGGAGGTGCGCCATGACAACTGGTCTTTATTCCCAGCATCTCAATGACAGGAAAGAAGCTCTATATCCGCAACACTGTGCTTGCACTGATGCTCATCCTTTTGCGCTGATCGCGATCTTCCCGATATTCTATATGATAATGTCCTCGTTCGGGCCTGTCGCAACGGCGGGCACATCGCGCTCCGTCATCCCGCGGCGCTTCACGCTTGATTCGTATAAGGCGTTTTTCAGCTTCAATAAGTATTCCGTGCGCTGGATATGGAACAGCTTTGTCGTTGCTTCGCTCACGGTCATCGGCAATGTCATCTTTGCCTCACTCGCGGGCTACGCTTTTTCAAAGATCAACTTCAAAGGCCGCCGCTGGCTGTTCGGCATGATACTTGTGGCAATGATGATCCCCTATCAGGTGACGCAGGTGCCGCTCTATATCCTCATCGCCAACAAGCTGAAGATGACGAACACCTATGCCGCGCTCATTCTACCCGGCGTCGTCACGTCGTACAATATTTTTCTGGCAAAGCAGTTTTCACCAGCATCCCCACGCCGCTCATCGAGAGCGCCAAGCTCGACGGGTGCAGCCAGCTGCGTATATTCGTGAAGATAATCATGCCGCTTTCAAAGACCGTACTCGCGGTCATGGCGATAAACACGTTCCTCTCAACGTGGAACTCATTCTTCTGGCCGTTCCTTGTAACGAGCAAGGATTATATGTACACCATCCAGGTCGGCCTGAAGACCTTCAAATTCGCCAACGAAACTCTGCTCGCGCCCATGATGGCAGGGGCGACGCTCTCCGCGCTGCCGATGTTCATCCTTTCTTCGCGCTGCAGAAGTACTTCCTTGAGGGCGTGACGATCGGCGCGGTAAAGGGCTGAGAGAAGAGGGAAATATCGATGAATACTTCCGATATAACGAAGCTCGCGACCGAGCGGCGCAACCCGCGCAGCCGCGATATCGACCGCCTGACGACAGCGGAGATGGTCAGCCTCATCAACAGCGAGGACAAGAAAGTTGCCGACGCTGTGGAGAAGGTCTGCCCGCAGATCGCCGCCGCCATAGACCTCATATATGCGCGCATGAAGCGCGGCGGACGTCTTATATACTGCGGCTGCGGTACCTCCGGGCGGCTCGGCATATTAGATGCCTCCGAGTGTCCGCCGACGTATTCCGTCTCGCCGGAGACAGTGCAGGCGGTCATCGCCGGCGGGAGGGGCGCGGTCTTCAACGCTGTCGAGGGCGCGGAGGACAGCGCAGAGCTCGGCAAAGAGGATATGCTCAAGCTCTCCCTGACGGAGAATGACACGCTTGTGTCGGCATCGCCGCGAGCGGCAGAACGCCGTATGTCCTCGGCGCGATGAAAGCGGCGCGCGATGCGGGCGCGGGCGTGATCGGGCTGACCTGCTGCCCCGGCTCTGAGATAGAGCGTGCGGCGGATATCGGCATCTCACCCGACACAGGACCCGAGGTCATCACAGGCTCGACCCGCATGAAGTGCGGCACGGCTCAGAAGATGGTGCTGAATATGCTGTCCACCTGCACGATGGTAAAGCTCGGCAAGGTCTACGGCAACCTCATGGTCGACGTCAAGCCTCGAACGAGAAGCTTGTGCACCGCTGCATTCCATCGTGCGCGAAACGACCGGCGCGGATGAAAAGACTGCCGTTGCAGCACTCGAAGAGTGCGGCTACAAATGCAAGACCGCGATAGTCATGCTGCTGTGCTCTGTCAGTGCAGATGAAGCCGAGGCACGGCTGGGCAGAAGCGATGGCGCGTCGCGGACGCAATACGCTGAATAAATAAAAGAGGCTGTAACCGATGCGTATAGCATACCATTACAGCCTCTTTGACAATTACAGACTTATCTTTATATTATCAGGCTGTCAAAACTATGCTTTGAAGCTTGATAACAGAGCAGCGGGGAGCTTGAGGCAAGGCCCACCTCAAATTGATAGTTGCCGTCGAAAGCCTTGACATATCAAGCGCTTGATAATAGCATTTTGAATGCTTTCAAATGCTGGCGGAAAACGCGGTCGAAAAAGTCCTCATGGGACTTTTTTGACAAGCGTTTTATAAACTTATCTTGCCCATGACCACCGGTGCTTTTGCCCCGGTCACGGACGGCACATTGTTCGCGTGGGCGAAGATGGCTTCGTTTGCCAGTATGGCAAAAGCAAGCGCCTCTTTCGCGTTGCCGTCAAAGCCCAGTTCTTCGTTCGTCATTACCCGGCACACCGGCAGCAACTGCCGTATGTGCTGCATGAGCGCCGCGTTCAGCGCGCCGCCTCCGCCGACGATGAGCCGCGCAGGCGGCTCCGGTGCATAGTCCCGCACCGCCGCGGCTATGCACTCCGCGGTAAAGCGCGTCGCCGTCGCGAGCACGTCCAGAAGCCCGGGATGCCTCAGCCCCGGCGTATGCGCAGAGCGACGCTGTGTACTCAGCGCCGTAGCGCTCACGCCCTGTCGTTTTGGGCGGGCGCTGTGCAAGGTACGGATCGTTCAGCATATGCCGCAGGAGCTTTTCGCTGACTTGCCCCTGCGCTGCAAGCGCCCCGCCTGCGTCGTAGGCCGCCGCGCCATCTGTCAGGCGCGCTGTGACAGCGTCCATGACCATGTTGCCCGACCTGTGTCAAACGCGAGGACGTCGTCCAGCCCGCACCCGGCAGGGGAGAAAGCTGATGTTTCCTATCCCGCCGATGTTCTGCAGCGCGACGCACTCCGTCTCGCTGCGGTAGAGCAGGAACTCCGTATACGGCACGAGCGGCGCACCGAGCCCGCCCGCCGCCATATCTCTTACGCGGAAGTCCCCGATGACCGGGCAGGAGAACTCCTCTGCGAGCATCGCATCCTCGCCTAACTGGAGCGTGCGCGCAGCCTATGACCAAGGTATTCCTCCTCATTCGGTATGTGCCAGAAGGTCTGGCCGTGATTGCCGATGAGGTCGATATCCGCTTTGCTGACTCCTGCATGGCAGCAGAGCTCGCGCCCCGCCTCGCAGTAAAGCTCGCCCAAAAGAAAGTTCATACGGCAGAAATCCGCCGCCGCGGCGCTGCCGCCGCTTGCAAGGCGCAGTATCTCCGCGCGGACTTCGGGCGCAAACGGAATGAACACAAATCGCGCTGCTTCACGCGCGTTGCCGTGCCGTGCCCATATTTTCGGCAAGGACAGCATCTATACCGTCGGCACTTGTGCCGGACATGAAGCCGATGACGAGGCGGGACGGCTTGTTTATAAGCGCTTCTATCGGGTGCTCCATATATCCCCCAGACTCGCCGCTCAACGCGGCAGATATTGGTTTAAAGTTTATTACGCTGAACAGTTTTTGTCAACTGATGGTATGTACGGAAGGAGAAGAACATGAACAGAATTTTTGCTTGGGCAGCGGCTCGCCTTCGGCTTTGAAGGCGCGTGCATCCCTTGAGAATTTTGCCGCGCTCGTGCGCGAATATAAGATCGGCAATGTCATACTGTTCCGACGGAATATTGAAAACAACGAACAGCTCCGCCGGCTCTGCCGGGAGCTCCAGTCGCTCATTATTGCCGAGACCGGACACCCGGCCTTTATCACGATCGACCAGGAGGGCGGCATGGTCACGCGCTTTGCGCCAGACGCGGTGAACGTTCCGGGCAACATGGCCATCGCCGCGACGGGGCGCATCGGGGACGCGTATACTGCCGCTTCGATAACCGCGCGCCAGCTGCGCGGTGTGGGCGTGAACTTCAACCCGCGCCCGTGCTGGATGTCAACAGCAACCGCCGCAACCCCGTTATCGGGGGTGCGCAGCTGGCGATGACGCCGCGCGCGTCGCCGCGCTTGCCCGTGAGGCTGTGCGCGGGATATGCCGATGCGGGAGTTCTATGCTGCGGCAAGCACTTCCCGGCCACGGCGATACCGCGGTCGACCCCACCTGGCCTGCCGTGCATAGACAAGCCGCTTGCGGAGCTTGAGGAGACCGAGCTTCTGCCATTCCGCGCCGCGATAGAGTCGGGCATCCCTGCCATCATGAGCAGCCACATCCTCTTTCCTCAGATCGAGAAAGAAAACGTCCTCGCGACGATGTCAGCCACAATCATGCGCGGGCGGTATACTGCGCGGGGCGGCTTGGCTTCAATGGTCTGACGCCTCCGACTGCATGGTGATGGACGCGATACGCAAACACTACGGCACCGCAGACGGCGTCGTCACTGCGCTCCGGTGCCGGGTTGGATATCGCCCTCGTGAGCAGCGATATCGATCTCCAGCGCGAGCGCCGCGGTG
>VOFB01001487.1_pt1 | contig 17360 bp, 22 predicted proteins | sample 5384141 | NCBI WGS metagenome assembly VOFB01 (sample SAMN12384721, study PRJNA508395) | human gut metagenome | isolation source: healthy gut A | host: Homo sapiens | reverse complement strand
GTTGCTGCGTTTGCTGCGCATTGGTCGACAGTCCCCAACCGGCGAAATAGGTTCCTCGGCACCCGCACATCATCCGGCGCCAGCGTGATCGACGCCAAACGGAATACCGCCTGTGTTGTATCACAGCCGCCCTTTTTCTCAAGCGCGAATAGTCAGCTTGTATGCCCCGGTGCCGCCGCCGCCGCCATTCAGATCATACACACCGTAGGTCTTTGGGTAAAACGTCCACTGGCCGGTGAGCGTCAGGTTGCTGCTGGGCATGGTAAACCTCGCCCGCTGTGAACGGACCAATCTCTCGTCAAAGTCAAGCAGCGCTTCCAGTCGTCAAAATGCCATGTGCCCTTCAGCGTCTCGCATATCGTTCACAAAGAGGCTGCCATCTGATAGGCAGGACTCTGCGCGGCAGTGACTCCTTCCGCGCGGTAATGCATTTCTACCTGCGGCGGCTGGCAGTCGCTCGGCGTCCACAGCGTTTTCCCGCCGACTGATATCGCAGCTCATACTGCACATTGGGCACAATGTCCAGCGGCCATACAGCACGCGGTCTGTCGTCACGTTGATCGCTCCCGTCAGGCGGATCACATCGCTGTCCTTTCCGTCGCGCCAGCCGCTGAATACCCATTCGCCCGCACATTGTTATTCCCGTCCACGCTGCCCGTTCCTGCACCGTCGTCTGTTTGGCGACATACATCTGCGAAATGGGGTGTGCCGCCGTCGATCACGGTGCTCTCGTCCGGCAGTTCCATGTTTGATCTGACAGGCCGACGTATCCCATATAGGATGTTGTCACCGTATGCGTGCGGGCAAAGCGCGCAGACGGTCTGCATCGCCCTCACGCTCCACCGTAGCAGCGGTAGCGTTAAGCCTCGGAGCTGACCACAGCCGATAGGTTCCATTGTCGATCTCGCTGATACCAGCCGATAAAGCACATCCGTCGTTTGTTCTGCTGTTGCGCTTCACGCGCTCGCTGGTATCGGCATAATAGTCGGTGGCGATGTCGTTTCCGTTTGCCGCTGCTGTCCATGTCACCTGCCCGCAGCCTCTGTCGTCCACAAACTGCCGCTGTTCTGCACCTGCGGATAAAGCGCTGTCGCCACTTCCACTGCGCCACCAGCGTCGCCGGTTGGTCACCATGGTGCTGCTCACGGCCTCTCGTAGGTCACGGTATGCACTGCCGGCAGAAGCACTCTGTTTCTCGTGCCAGCAGCCAGCCCTGAAACTGCCACGTATTTTCACAGCCCGCAGGTGCCTGCGCCGCGTGCGCTTTCGCCGATGATGATCGCCATCTGGTCGATGCCGTAGCGCGGCCGCGGTGGCCCCACTCATACATTGCCGCCGACCGTCTGGCATACTGATAGAGCGTGCTCGTCGGCGTTCGTCGCAAACTGATATCCGACCGAACATCCAGGCGCTGGCGCATCGTGGCCGCCCTGACTGATCCGAACTCGATCTTTGGTGGAATGCCGTTGTTTTCCAGTCGTCGGACCTGGGGAACCCACTGCGGCGAAGCGCCCATCGGCTAAACGGCCGCCAGCTGCCGTTGCGTGTCACTGCTGACGCGTGGCCGCCTCAAGACATTCCAGCACCAACAGCGCACTGTCGCGCGAGGTGCCGAGGAGGTCGCGGAAGGCCGCGAGCGTGAGCGTCTCGTGGTCGGCAAAATAAGCGCGTACGAGCGCGCAGGCGCACACGTAGACCTCGCGGTGCAGGCAGAGCCGCGGCGCAAGCGCGATCAGCTCGCCGCCGGTGAGTAGGCTCTCGAGCACACGCTCCGCCTCGGCGCGGTCGGCTTTGCGTCAAAGCGGGCGAGCACGCGGTCGTGCGCTCGGGACGCAGGTCCGCCGCGCGGTAAAGCGCCAGCAGCTCGGCGCGCAGGGCGGTCTGACGTCTGGTGTAGCGCACGGTAAAGTCCGCAGGGCGTAGCGCTCCGCGGCGAAGCGGAGCTTCCCCCTCGCGCACAAAAAGAGCGCGAGCAGAGCGTCCGCGCGCTCCGGCTCGACAGAGCGGAAAAGCCTCTGACGCAGCTCTGCCGCGCGGACGCCCGCGTGGAGCGGGTTTTTTGCGTGGTAATCGGTCAGCAGCGCCTCACAGCGCGCCCAGAGTGCGTCGAGCACGGCGGGAGGCAATGAAGCGTCCCGGCATCGGCGCGGCGGCCTCGCCGCGCGCGAGCAGCGTCAACTCCGGCGCGAGCCGCGTCTCCTCATGCCGAGGCGGGCGGCGAGCTGCGCCGCCGAGGGCAGCGCGGTATCCAAGGCAGTCAGCGCCTGCAGCACGCGCTCCCGCGCCGCTGCCGTTTTCCCGCACGGCGAGGGCGGAAAGTACCGCGGCGTCGTTCCGCTTATGGCGCGCAGGCGCGTCGTCAAGGATGATGCCGCCGCCTATGGTTTCAAGCGGTGAATAAAAACGAATCACAAAGCGGTCGCCGCACTTCGCGGCGACGTCCTCGGTGAAGCGGAGCTGGGCATAGGCGCTCTCGCCGGGGGCGAGGGCGTCGCGGTCGAGCAGCACGACCTTGGCAAGCCGCGCCGCCGTGCCGTGGCAGAAGTGGACGCGCGAGCCGTTTTCAACGGTGCGCTCCGAATCCCGCAGGCAGGAAAGACGCACGTCGAGCAGGCGCGAGACGCGGACGCTCCGGCTCAGCCAGCGTATCGCCGCGGATAACGTCAGTTTTTTAATGCCCGCCAGATTCACCGCCACGCGCTGACCGGCGACGGCGATCGCCGTATTTTCCCCGTGGACCTGCAAATTGCGCACGCGGCTGCGCGTGCCGGAGGACAGCAGCTCGGCCTCGCCGCCAACGTGCAGCGCGCCCTCGATGAGCGTGCCGGTGACGACGGTGCCGAAGCCGTCCACCGAAAACACGCGGTCGATGGGCAGGCGGAACGGGACGCGGGCGCTTTTTTCCCGCGTCTGCCGCACAAGGGCGTGCAGCATTTCCCGCAGATCTTCGATCCCCTGCCCGGTGGCGGCGGAGGTCTCAACGACCGGCGCGTTTTTCCAGAAAGGTCCCCTTCACGCGCGCGGCGAGCTCCGCGCGCGCCATGGCGAGCCAGTCGGCGTCCGCGAGGTCGCATTTGGTGAGGACGACCACGCCGCGGCGCACGCCGAAGCGAGAGGATATTCAGGTGCTCTACCGTCTGCGGCATGAAGCCCTCGTCCGCCGCGACGACAAGCATCGCAAGGTCGATGCCGCCCGCGCCGGCGAGCATGGTTTTGATGAATTTCTCGTGACCCGGCACGTCCACCACGCCGGCACAGCTGCCGTCTGGAAAGTCGAGCCGCGCGAAGCCGAAGCTCGATGGTGAGTCCACGCCGCTTTTCCTCCGCCAGACGGTCGGTGTCCACGCCGGTGAGGGCGGACCAGCGCCGTTTTTCCGTGGTCGACGTGACCGGCGGTGCCGATGACGACGTGCTTCATCGGTCGCTCTCCGCGACGGCGCGCACGAGCTCGTCGTATTCCTCCGGCCGGAGGGTGCGCAGGCAGAGCAGCAGCCGTTCGTGCGCAATGCGCGCGGCAACAGGCGTTTCGCGCTGCCGCAGGCGCTCCGCCAGCTCGTCCATGCGGCAATGCCGCGGCGTGACCGCCGCGGCGAACCCGGGCAGCGTCTGCGCCGGCACGCTGCCGCCGCCGACCGCGTCCTCCTCCGCGAGGACCTCGGCGGAAATGCCGCGCTCCGTCAGCTTCTCGCAGAGCGTCCGCGCCTGCGCGCAGCTCCTCGGGCGATGCCGCGAGCATGGCGAGGGTCGGCAGCGTGGCGACAGCGGAACCGTCGGCATAGGCGCGGGCGTCGCCTCCAGTGCCGCGAGCGTCATTTATCCACGCGCAGAGCGCGGAGAGCGGGTGACGCTTGAGCACGTCAAGGCAGGACTTTTTCCCCACGAGGATACCCGCCTGCGGGCCGCCGAGCTTATCGCCCGAGCAGGTGACCGCGTCCGCGCCCGCGCGGACGGAGCCCTGCAGCGTCGGCTCGCCGTGGATGCCGAACGCTTCAAGGTCGAAAAGGCTGCCGCTGCCGAGGTCCTCGAAAAACGGCAGGCCGCGGGAATGAGCGAGCGCGGCAAGCTCCTCGCGGCTCGCGCTCTCGGTAAAGCCGACGATGCGGTAGTTGCTGGTGTGGACCTTCATCAGCGCGCGGGTATGCTCGCCGATGGCGGCGGCATAGTCCGCAGCGCGGGTCTTGTTGGTCGTGCCGACCTCGCGCAGCGTCGCGCCGCAGGCGGACATGATCTCCGGCACGCGAAAGCTGCCGCCGATCTCGACCAACTCGCCGCGCGAAACGACGACCTCGCCGCCGGCGGTCAGCGCCGTGAGGCAGCAGCACGGCGGCGGCGTTGTTGTTGACGACCAGCGCGCTCTCCGCGCCGGTCAATTGGCAGAGGAGTTCTTCGACCCGAAGATCGGCCGCGTGCGTGATGCCGCCGTCGATGAGCATCACGTCCGGCAGGGGGCGTAAACTTTTCGTCCCCGTCCAGATAGCGCTGAATACGGCGCGTGAGCACCTCCTCCATCGAGGCGTAGTCGTCGGGATGGGCCGAGAGGCTCTTGATCTTAAATCTCCGGTAGGCGCTCTTCTTGGGCTTTGCGCCCTCGTAGACGACCATCGACGCGACGATATCGCTCGCGCCGGTGTTCGAGATATCGTAGGACTCCATACGCCCGGGTGGCTCAGGGAGTGAGAGCATCCCCGCAAGCTGCGTCAGCGTGCGGTTCTCGCGCTCCTGCGCGGTCGTCACGCGCTCCACGTCCTCGCGCGCGTTGCGCTGCGCCATGGCAAGGAGCTCCGCCTTCTCGCCCCGCTGGGGGACGTGGAGCGTCACCTTGCGGCCCGCGCGCTCGGTCAAGATCTGTGCGAGCTCGTCCGCGCCCTCGATCTCGCAGGGCAGCAGAATTTCGCGCGGCAGCACGCTCTTATTGAGGTAATACTGCGGCAGCAGCGCCGAGAGGATCATCTGCTCGCTCTCGTCCTGCGGTGCGGCGAAGAGGTTCAGGTCGCGCCCCGTCACGCTGCCGTCCTCAATGTGCAGCACGGCGCTGCCGCATTTGAGCGCCCCGCGGTAAACGCCCCAGATATCGGTGTCGGCGCAGATGCCGGCGATGACCTTCTGGCGTTTGCCCAGCACCTCGATGGCGCGGATGCGGTCGCGCAGCGCCGCCGCCTGCTCAAAGTGCAGATCTGCGGCCTCCTGCTCCATCTCCTCGCGCAGCGCGCGCGTGAGGCGGCGGTAGTGGCCGTTCAGCAGCTCTTCGGCCTGCCCGATGCGGCGCATGTACTCGTCCTCGTCCGGCGTGCCGCGGCAGAACGCGTCGCAGCGCCCCATGTGATGGTTGAGGCAGGGGCGCTCCTTCCCGATGTCGCGCGGGAATTTGCGGCTGCACGTCGGCAGGCGGAAGGCCGCGCAGATCGCGTCGATCGCCGCGCGTGTTTCGCTCCGCCCGCCGAACGGCCCAAAGTAGAGCGCGTCGTCGTCCGCGGGCTTAGAGACCATCGTAAAGCGCGGATAGTGCTCCGTGCCGAGGCGCACAAAGGGATAGCCCTTGTCATCCTTTAAGAAGATGTTGTAGCGCGGCATGTGCTGCTTGATGAGCGAGTTTTCCAGGATCAGCGCCTCGAACTCGGTCGAGACGAAAATCGTGTCAAAGTGGTCGACCTGCGAGACCATGCGGCGCGTTTTCTCATTGTGGGAGGAATTCTCCTGAAAATACTGGCTGACGCGGTTTTTGAGCTTTTTCGCCTTGCCGACGTAGATGACGCAGCCGGTCTTGTCCATCATCAGATAGACTCCCGGCGCGAGCGGCAGGTCGTTCGCCTTGTCCAAAAGCTCCTGCTTTGTCACGGGACATTCCCTCCTTTCTTTTCATCTCTACATTATAATATATAATAGTATATCCGGTCGAATGATGCCGGTAAAATGGAAAAAGGCGGCTTCCTGTGGAAGCCGCCTTTCCTGGTTGTTTCTTATTCGCCGAAATTGTTGGAAACCAGCTCGCACAGAGCGGTCACGGCTTCCTTTTCGTCCGCGCCGTCGGCCAGCAGGGTGATGGTCGTGCCCTTGACGATCCCGAGGGACAGCACGCCCAGCAAGCTCTTGGCGTTCACGCGACGCTCATCCTTCTCCAGCCAGATGCCGCTCTTGAACTCGTTGGCCTTCTGAATGAAGAACGTGGCAGGACGAGCATGCAGGCCTACTTCATTGTTGATCGTAACATTCTGAGTATACATCGTTACTTCTCCCTCTCCAAAAAAATCTTTCGGACTTTATCGTATCATATACCATTTAGGGCAGATTCGTCAATGCCAATTCGCGCGAAACGGCTCGGATTTGGCAATAAACACAGACAAAGTGCTTCCCCGGGCAGGCATTTATTTCAACTCGACCACAGTGACGCCCGACTCGCCCTCGCCATAGTTGCCAAGGCGGAAGCTCTTGACGGCTTTGTTGCGCCGGAGGCTCGCGTGCACCGCCTTGCGCAGCGCGCCCGTGCCCTTGCCATGGATGATCGTCACGGTCTCGAGATGCGCCATGACGGCAGCGTCAATGTAGTTATCGAGCACGCTTTCGGCCTCCAGCGTCTCCATGCCGCGGATGTCGAGCTCGCGCGCAGCGGACGCCGTGCGCAGAATGCGCTGCGAGGGGGCAAACTGCGGCTGCTTTTTGGCCGTGGCCGCGCGCTCCGCCGCCTCGATGAGGCGGACCTCGTCGGCTTTGACCTTCATCTGCAAAACGCCCGCCTTGAGCGTCAGCGTACCGTCCTTGACAGCTGTGACCTCGGCCTGACGGCGCGTACCGGGGATCTCGACCAGGTCTCCGACCTGAATCGGGCGCGAGGGCTTGGGGATGGGCTCCGCGCTCTCGTCGCGCACGCCCGCAGCGTCGCGCGCCTGCTTGATGTTGTGCATGATCTCGGCGCGCTGGGCGTTCATCTGCTGGGCATCGAGCTTTTTCTGCTGCTTGCGCAGCGCGTCGAGCTCGCGGAACGTGTCGTCCGCGGCGGACTTGGCCTCGGCCAAAAGTCGCTTGGCCTCGGCTTCGCCGCGACTTCTCGCGTTCTCCTTTGCGCGCTCCATCTGCGTGCGGAATTCGCGCGCCTTGCGCGCGTCCTCCTCGCGCTGGGCGTAAAGGCGGTCGACCTCGGCTTTTTCTTTCTCTAACTGCTGCCTCTTCTGCTCCAGCTGCGTCAGCACGTCTTCAAAGCGGATGCTCTCGCTGTCCATCTGCGCCTTGGCTTTTTCAATGACGGCCTCGGAAAGCCCCAGCCGCTTCGAGATCGCAAAGGCATTCGACTTGCCGGGGATGCCGATGAGCAGCTTGTAGGTCGGGCAGAGCGTTTCCACGTCGAACTCGCAGCTCGCGTTCTCCACGCCCGCGGTCGTCATGGCAAAGGTCTTGAGCTCGGCGTAGTGCGTCGTCGCAGCGATCTTCGCCCCCTGCGAGCGTGCCTGCTCAATGATGGCGATGGCAAGCGCCGCGCCCTCGACCGGGTCGGTGCCCGCGCCCAGCTCATCGAAGAGAATGAGGCTGTGGGTATCCGCCTCGTCCAAGATCTGCACGATGTTTTTCATATGCGCCGAGAAGGTCGACAAACTCTGCTCGATGCTCTGCTCGTCGCCGATGTCGGCCAACACCGAGGAAAAGATGCTCACGGCGCTGCGGTCGTCGCAGGGGATATGCAGGCCGCACTGCGTCATCAGGCAGAGGAGGCCGAGCGTCTTTAAGCTCACGGTCTTGCCGCCGGTGTTCGGGCCTGTAATGACAAGCGTATCGAAGCTGCGGCCGAGCTCAATGTCGATGGGCACGGCCTTCGCCGGGTCAAGCAGCGGGTGGCGCGCGTGGCGCAGATAAACGCTGCCGTCCTTTTTGATCTCCGGGCGCATGGCGTTCATGCGGTAGCTCAGCTCGCCGCGCGCGAAGATGAGGTCGAGGTGGACGAGAATGTCATAATCCCACAGAATGTCGCGGCTGAAGCTCGCCGCCTCGCCTGAGAGGGCGTAGAGGATGCGGTCGATCTCCTTCTCTTCTTTCGCTTCGAGCTCCTTGAGCTCGTTGTTGGCCTGCACCACGCCCATCGGCTCGACGAAGATCGTCGCGCCGCTCGAGGACGTGTCGTGCACCAAGCCCGGCAGCTCGCCGCGGCACTCGGCCTTCACCGGCACGACGAAGCGCCCGCCGCGCTGCGTGATCAGCGCGTCCTGCAAAACGTTCCGGTAGCTCGGGGACGAAATGATGCGCTGCAGGATCTGGCGGCCCTTGGCCGCCGCCGCGCGCTTGTGGCGGCGAATTTCCGCGAGCTCGGGCGAGGCCGCGTCGGCGATCTCGTTTTCGTCGAGGATCGCGGTCGTGATCTTCTCCTCCAGAAAGCGGTTCGGGTGCAGGGAGAGGAAGAGCTTGTCGATGGCCGTGCCCCTCCTCGTCCTCCTTATAATAATCCTGCACGCGGCGCACATTCGTGAGAAGCCCCGCGATGTCGAGAAGCTCCCGCGTGTTGAGCATGCCGCCGCGCTCGGCGCGCGAGAGCGATTCGCCCACGTCGCGCACGCCGCCGAAGGCGGGACTGCCGCGCAGCAGGATCATCTTGCGCGCCGCGTCCGTCTCGTCGAGCAGGCGGTTGACCTCGCCGAAGTCATCCGATGGCGTCAGCCGTCGCGCCCGCGCCTTGGCCTCCGCGCTCACCGCGTGATGCTCGAGCATTTCCAAAAGGCGCGGCAGTTCCAGCACGCGGATGGATTTTTCAAACAGTTCACTCATAGTTTTCTCCGAAATTTTGATTTCGATTCGTATTTCTTTCGACAGATATTTCGTTTAGTTGTCAATTTTCATGCTTTTGTAGAAGTCCAGCGTCTTGAATCGCCGGTCAAGCTGAACCTGCGCAAACACCTCGCAGGCTGCGGCAAAGCGCTTTTCCGTCTCGCCCGAGAGGGAAAACGACAGCATCCGCTTCGGCTCGGAAAACAGCACATGGCGCATCGCCGCGAACGAGCCCGCGTCCAGCGGCAGAAGGCCGCCCCCGCCGTGGTCCGCACATTCTTTGCACAGCAGCACGCCCTGCTGCGCGTCAAACACCGGCTCTTTCGGGTTGTGCGTGCCGCAGACGGCGCAGCCGTCGAGCAGCGGCTCATAGCCCGAAAGAGCGAGTAACTTGAGCTCAAACGCCGCCTTGACGATGCTCTGCGGCTTTTGCAGCGTGTCGAGCGCATAGAGCGAGTTGAGCAGCAGCGATAAGATCTCCGGCACGGGCTCGTCCTCCGCCGTGACGCACTCGGTCATCTCGGCAAAATACGACGCAAGCGACAGTAGCTCAATGTCCTGCCGGATACCGTCGAACAGCGAGATCGTCGACGCCTCGTCGAGGTAGTACCAGTTGCCGCGCTGATAGAGCGTCAGCTCGGAAAAGGCCAGAAGCTCGCTGCCCGCGGCGATGCGGCTTCCCTTGCGCCGCGCCCCGCGCGCCACGACCGCGATCCGACCGAGCGAGTCGGTCAGAATATTCAATATGTAGTCGGCCTCCTTCGTCGCCGTCGCGCGAAGGACGATGCCTTTGGTCACGAGTTTTTCTGACATAAAACTCCTCTAAATTGTTTTACACCAAGGGGTGTAAAGGATGGTTGCCTTGCAGGCATGGCGGTTTTTCCGCGCACAGCGCGGAGGGGAATGCCGCCTGCGGGCGGCGGGAGCAAAGGGGGTATTCTCTTTCCAAAGAGAATACCCCCTTTGGAACCCCCAGAGAAAGGCAAGGGGTCTTACCCCTTGACCCCGCACATTGGCAGTTTGTAGCTCGAAGAGCTGCGCAGCCTGCGGAATCGGGTGCGGTGTACATGGCTTCGCCATGAATCTTCTGCGATTCGCGACAACTCTCAACCGCGCCTTACTATCGTGAGGCGCGAGTGACGTTTGCTTGGCGGCAGACTGCGTGCCGAATGCGGCATTGCTTCGCTCGCCGCATTGTGGAGACTGGCGGTAGACGGGAATTAGGCTGTACTTCTACAAGATGGGCAGAGCGGCAGCGGATGATAGGAGCAAGTCAAATCGTATAGCAACGCCAACCGCGGCAACGCCGCGCACAGGGCAGTGCAATCGGCAAGCATTGCAGCTCTTCGAGCTGCTCGCTTGCAATGGGAAACGCCTTTCTTTTGGACGGGCGACGCCCGTTTTCTTTCTCGGGAAAGAAAATGGGGGTCGCATCCCGTGCAGCGCCTACAGCGCTGCTATCCCTCCGCGCTATGTGCGGAAATCCTCATTTACTGCCAGTAAATAAAAAATCGGCTCCCCGGTTTTCAAAAACAGCGCGAAATATCCGTTTCGCAAATTCCTCACCTCATGCTTAGCATGAGGAAAACTCCCGCGAACTATGGCTGGGAAAATTTATTACTGCTCGTCGTAGCCGAAGCTTCTGATATAGTTCATATTGTCGCGCCAGTTTTCCTTGACCTTGACCCAAGTCTCGAGGTAGACCTTTGTGCCCATGAAGCGCTCGATATCGCGGCGGGCCTCGGTCGAGATCTTCTTGAGCATCGCGCCGTTTTTGCCGATGATGATACCCTTGTGGCTCGCCTTTTCGCAGTAGATGGTCGCGTCGACCTCGATGACCTCGTCGTCGCGCTCAATAAAGCGCGTGATCTCGACGGCCGTGCCGTGTGGGATCTCTTTATCGAGGTTGCGCAGCAGCTTTTCGCGCACGATCTCGCCCACGACCTGACGGTCGGGCTGGTCAGTCGTCATGCCGTCGGGGAAGAGCTGCGGGCCCTCAGAGGCGTACTTACCGAGCTCGTTCATCAGATCGTCCAGCCCCTCGTGCGTGCGCGCGGAGATGGGGATAATGGCATCGAAGGCATACGCCTCGCTGTAGGCCGCGATGACGGCGAGCAGGTCGTCCTTTTTCTCGACAGTGTCGATCTTGTTGATGCACAAAATCGCCGGCAGGTGAGAAGCCTTGATCTTTTCGATGAGCTCCGATTCAGGGATGCCGACGTGCGCCACTGGCTCAACGAGCAGCAGCACCGCATCCACGTCCGCGATGGATTCGCGCGTGACCTTGACCATGTAGTCGCCCAGGCGGTTGCGCGCCTTGTGGAATCCAGGCGTGTCGAGCAGCACGTACTGCGTGTCGCCGCGGTTCACCACGCCGTAAATGCGGTTGCGCGTGGTCTGGGGCTTGTTCGACACGATGGCGATCTTCTCGCCCACAAGGGCGTTCGTCAGGCTGGATTTGCCGACGTTCGGCCGTCCGCAGACAGTGATCATAGCGGTTTTCGTTTTGTTCATGATAGGTGATCCTCAACTTTCTTTTGTTCGTTGAACGTTTTTTATTCATACAGCGAAAGCTGTATTCTCTTTTTGGATGCCCAAAGGGCGCGGTGTTCTGTCCTACCGCCGTGGGGACGCGGGGCAAAGGGGGTATTCTCTTTCCAAAGAGAATGCCCCCTTTGGAACCCCCAGAGAAAGGCGAGGGGAGAACCCCTCGACCCCCGACATTGCCGGATTGGAGCTCGAAGAGCTGCTCAGCCTGCGGAATCGGGTGCGGTGTACATGGCTTCGCCATGAACCCCTGCAATTCGTGACCACTCTCAACCGCGCCTTACTATCGTGAGGCGCGAGTGACGGTAGTCGGGCAGCAGACTGCGTGCGGAATGCGGCATTGCTGGCGCTCGCCGCATTGTGAAGTGCTCCGGTAAACGGATATTAGTCAGCACTCCTACAAGATCAGCAGAGCGGCAGCGGATGATAGAAGCAGAGGCAAATCGTATCGCAATGCTAAACGCGGCTTTGCCGCGCGCAGGCATTCCCATTCCGGAGGCAAAAGGCTTATTCAAACCTGAGACTGCCAATCTAAACGCCTTTCTTTTGGACGGCCACACCGCCCGTTTTCTTTCTCGGGAAAGAAAATGGGGGGTGTGCTCCTGCCGCCCGCAGGCGGCATTGCCCTCCGCACCTGTGCGGAATCTCACCGCTCGAGTTCGAGCAATTTCATAATTACCTCTTCATGTTCCCGCATCTGCGCTTTCATCGGCCCTTCGTCCAGATGGTCGTAGCCCAGAAGGTGAAGCACCGAGTGCGTCACAAGGTAGGCAAGCTCGCGGCGGTTCGAGTGTCCGTATTCCTTCGCCTGCGCGGCGACGTGTTCGAGCGAGATGACCATATCGCCGAGCGGGACGAGGCCCGTGCCGGGGTCGGCGTCCTCCTCACCCGGCAGCTCGCCGGGGGTAAGCTCGAACATCGGGAAACTCAGCACGTCCGTCGCGCGATCGACCTCGCGCATTTCGCGGTTGATCTCGTGGATGGTCTCATCGTCCGTCAGCCGCACGTCGATCTCACAGGGAAAGTCCACACCCTCGGCGGCAAGCGCCGTGCGGATGACCTTGCGGATGAAGGCGCATTTGCTGTCGCTCACGCCGGGCACGTCCGACGTGATGGGAATATAATGTCTCTTTGCCATCACTTTTTCCTCTTTTCGTTTCGCGCGGCCTCATAGTCCGCGTAGGCCTTGATGATGCGCTGGACCATCACGTGGCGCACCACGTCCTGGTCCGTGAGCTCGCAGATGCCGATGCCCTCCACGTCTTTGAGCACGCGCACGGCCTGCTTGAGGCCGCTCATCTTGTCCGCCGGCAGGTCGATCTGCGTCACGTCGCCGGTGATGACCATTTTTTGAATTGAAGCCCATGCGCGTCAAAAACATTTTCATCTGCTCGCAGGACGTGTTCTGCGCCTCGTCGAGAATGATGAAGCTGTCGTCCAGCGTGCGGCCGCGCATGTAGGCAAGCGGCGCGACCTCGATGTTGCCGCGCTCGAGATACTTCTGATACGTCTCCGCGCCGAGCATATCGAAGAGCGCGTCGTAGAGCGGGCGCAGGTACGGGTCGACCTTGCTCTGCAGGTCGCCGGGCAGGAAGCCGAGGCGCTCGCCCGCCTCGACCGCGGGGCGCGTCAGGATGATACGGTTCACCTTGCGCTCGCGGAACGCCGCGACCGCCGCGGCGACGGCGAGGTACGTTTTGCCCGTACCTGCGGGGCCGACGCCGATGGTGATGGTGTTTTTCAAAACGGACTCGATGTATTTTTTCTGTCCGATGGTCTTGGGCTTGATGGGGCGGCCCTTGGAGCTGATGCAGATGACGTCCTGCGTCAGCTCGCTGATGCGGTCCTCCTGTCCCGCGCGCACAAGCGAGATCACGTAGCGCACATTCTGCTCGGTGATGGGCTCGCCGCGGTTCGAAAGCGTTAAGAGCGCGTTGAGTGCTTTCGTGGCGAGCATCGTGTCCTCGACCTCGCCGTTTACGCGCAGCTCGCCCTCGCGATTGGAAACGGTGACCTTGAATTCCGATTCGATCAGCCGCACGTTCTCATCGAATGAGCCGAACAAATTGACCGCCTGCTCCATGCGCGGGCACTCCGGCCCCTCGGTCTGCACCGCGCCGGAAATGAGGAGCTGACCTGCCGTGACGGTGCCGCCCTTCCTCACCATCGCCCTGCCGTCGTAAGCGCGCACCTCGGTGACGAGGGCATCGCGCTTCGCGACGACGTTCGTGGGCGTGCGGTCATCCGCCAGCTCGGGCTTGGGCACGCGGTCGCGCACGCTGACGTAGGCGCGGCAGCCGCGGACGTTGACCGTCAGCCACGCAAGCTCGGGCAGCTCCGGCAGGGCGCGGTTGCAGATGTCCTGCGGGCGGAAGGGAGTAGGCAAAGCTGCCGCGGCGCAGCCCCCTGCTTTTCCAGCACGCGCAGGATCTTTTCCGCCGGGACGGTCTCGCTGCCGCTGACCTCAAAATCCCATATGAAGAAGGAATTGGCAAAGAACAGCGCGAGCATGAATGCCAGCCCGCGAGCAGCGTGTAGCGGCGACGGAAGCGGCGCAGGAAAAAGGGCGCGCCCGCCGCGCGCTCGATGGTCAGCGCGGCGTCGAGCGGCGCGAGGAGCCGTTCGAGCTTTTTTCGCTCGGCGGCGCGGGACGGTGAAGGACAGCGCGCTCGCGCTCTCCCATCGGAGGTCGGAAAAGGCGATGCCGTGCGCGCCGCAGAGGTTGAGCACCCGCTCGGGAAAGGCGCTCTCCACGCGCACGCGCAGCGTGCCGCGCAGCAGTCGGGCCGCACGATCCATGGTCCTCCCCTCCTCCCCTACCGCAGAAATTCAACGCCGTCGATGCGTCCGCCGATGCGCACCTCGCGCTCGGTCATGCTTTTGAGCGTCAGCCCCTCGCCGGTCACGCGCAGCACCGCGCCGCCCACGCTCACGTCGATGAGCTCCGTGCCGTAGGCGAGCAGGCCCTCGTGCCCCCCCAAAGGAGCTGTCGGTCGCCGAGCAGCTCCATGTGGCTCAGTCCCGCCGCCACGTCGGCGGGCAGATCGAACAGCTCCGCCATGCGGGCCAGATATTCCTTTCCGTTCATATCCATTGCGCTACCTCCCTGTGCGTTTGTCCCTGTCAGGCAAGGGTATGCGCGCGGGGGCGGAAACTTTGCCTGTCCGCGGCGCTTGCATTTTCGCCGCCGCGCTTTTATACTATGGGCAAGCAAATGCAAGGAGGCACGCCATGGGAACGAACATCTTCCGCGCCGTCAACTCGACGCTCATCTATCTCGAGCGCGGCGACGAATATCTGATGCTGCACCGCACGAAAAAGGAGAATGACCTCAACCACGACAAATGGATCGGCGTGGGCGGCAAATTTGAGGACAGCGAGTCGCCCGAGGACTGCGCCCTGCGCGAAACGCGGGAGGAGACCGGTCTGACGCTCACGCGCTGGCGCTACCGCGGTCTCGTGACCTTTGTCTCCGATCGCTACGAGACGGAGTATATGCACTCTTCACCGCCGACGGCTGGACCGGCACGCCGAAGGAGTGCGACGAGGGCGAGCTGGCATGGATCAAAAAGAGCGAGCTTTTAAAGCTCAGGCTTTGGGAGGGCGACAAGATCTTCCTGCGGCTGCTCGACACGGACGAGCCGTTTTTCTCGCTCAAGCTCAAGTACGAGGGCGACACGCTCGTACTCGCGCAGCTTAACGGAGCACCGCTGAGGTAGGACGATGAAGCCGAAGCTGCTCGTGAGCGCGTGTCTGCTCGGCACGCCCTGCCGCTATGACGGCAAGTCGAAGAAAAACGAGGCCGTTTGTGCTCTCGCGGAACGGTTCGAGCTGATCCCCGTCTGCCCCGAGGTGCTCGGGGGACTGCCCACGCCGCGCACGCCGAGCGAGCGGCGCGGCGCGTGCGTGGTGCGGAAGGACGGGCGCGATGTGACCGCGGAATACCGCCGCGGCGCGGAATGTGCGCTGGAGACGGCGCAGCGCGAGGGCGTCCTCGCCGCCGTGCTCAAGGAACGCAGCCCGAGCTGCGGCAGCGGCGAAATTTACGACGGCACGTTTACCGGCGCGCTCACCGCCGGAGACGGCGTGACGGCGGAGCTTCTGAAGGCGAACGGCATTACGGTCTATGGTGAAAGCGAACAAAAGCTTAACGGAACTTTTATGCTCTGTTAGTCATTCTACCTAAGTTTTTCCTGCGCTTTTGGCGCTCGTCCGACTTGTTTTTTCACTCGTTCTATTATATAATTTCATGTGGTTATGAATACTTTCCAGGGATCAAGGCGTATCTAAAAATGAGGAGGAATTTTTCATGAAGTTTTCCAGCAAGGTCGAAAAATGCGGCCAGTCCCCGATGCGTAAAAGTTCCACCCTATGCGGTGGCGGCCAGGCGCGCGGCATCAAGGTCTATCACCTGAACATCGGCCAGCCCGACGTGCAGACCCCTCCCGCCTTTTTTTTGAAGCCATCCGCAAGTTCGAGCAGCCCGTGCTCGAATACGCTCCCTCCCCCGGTATCCCCAGAGCTGATCGACGCCATCAAGGGGCTACTACGATAAGCTCGATATGCACTTCGATAAGAGCGAGATCTACATCACCACCGGCGGCAGCGAGGCGCTTGCCATCACGCTCCAGTGCATCCTCGACGACGGCGACGAGATCCTCATCCCCGAGCCGTTCTACCCCAACTACACCATGGTGCGCACCTGCGGGCGCGTCCATCACCCATCCCGACCTGCCCCGAGGAGGGCTATCACTACGCCGAGCGCGAGAAGATCGAAGCCGCTCATCAATGAGCATACCCGCGCCATCATGGTCACGAACCCCGGCAACCCACCGGCGTGGTGCTGACGGACGGACGAGATGAAGATGCTGCGACCTCGCCAAGAAGCATGATCTGTTCCTCATCGGCGACGAAGCCTACCGCGAGTTCGTCTACGGCGGCGAGCCGCTGCAGTCCTTGCAGTGCCAGTTGCCGAGGAAGCGCGTCATCATCGTCATCGACACCGTTTCCAAGCGCTTTCCGCCTGCGGCGCGCATCGGCTGCCTCATCACCAAGAATAAGGAGCTGCTGGGCCACGCGCTCAAGTACTGCCAGTCCCGCCTTTCCGTCGCCACGCTCGACCAGGTCGCGTCCGCGCACCCTACACGTCGGCCCGAGTATTTCGCCGCCGTGCGCGACGAGTACAAGAAGCGCCGTGACACGCTCGTGCGCAAGCTGCGCGAGATCCCCGGCGTCATCTTCGACTGCCCGAAGGGCGCGTTCTACCTGATGGCCGCCCTGCCGGTGACAATGCCGACACCTTCCAGCGCTGGCCTGCTCGATGAGTTCGACGACAACGGCGAGACCGTCATGGCCTGCCCCGGCGCGCCGATGTACGCGACGCCCGGCAAGGGTCTCAACGAGGTCCGCATGGCCTACGTTCTCGAAGCGGAGAAGATCGAGCGCGCCATGGATATCCTCAAGAAGGCCATCGAGGTCTATAACGCGAAATGATCCGCCATATCGCTGAACGCAGAAATTCTGTAAAGGAGAACCCCTCACATGACACTGGGAGAGAACATCGTGCGCCTGCGCAAATTGGTCGCAGGGTGACCTTGCCGACGCACTGGATATTTCGCGCCAGAGCGTATCAAATGGGAGACGGACGCATCCGTGCCCGAGCTTGAAAAGCTTCTAAAGCTCTCTGAGCTCTTCGGCGTGACGCTCGATGCGCTCGTGCGCGGCGAGGACGCGCCGAAGGCGGAAACAGCTGCGCCTGCGGCACAGGCAGTACCCGCCTCTTTCACGCCGCAGACTTCGTCCGAGCGGGAAAAGCGTCACACCATTGCGGGTACGATTTTATTGTGTATCGGCGCAGCCTTTTTGCTCATCTGCCTGATACTCGCCGGCGATCTGCTGGCGGGGCTGATTTATGGCTCGCCGTTTTCCTCTGCGGCATCATCTGCTTTACGGTGAAGCATCGCACGGGCCTGTGGTGCGGCTGGGCGGCCTATCTCTGTATTGATCTTTACCTCCGCTTTTTGCGACCGGCCTCGTGGACGACCGTCTTTATGACGCACCTCTGGACG
>VOFB01004540.1_pt1 | contig 17363 bp, 34 predicted proteins | sample 5384141 | NCBI WGS metagenome assembly VOFB01 (sample SAMN12384721, study PRJNA508395) | human gut metagenome | isolation source: healthy gut A | host: Homo sapiens | reverse complement strand
TCAAAGGAGAGCTAAGCTATGGCAGAAGAGAAGAATCCCACTGATTGAAACCGTAGACCTGAAGAAGTATTTTAAGGTAGGCGACAAGTCCTTCCTGCACGCAGTCGACGGGATCAACATGAAAGTATACGCCGGCGAGACCATCGGTGGGAGTCGGCGAGTCCGGCTGCGGGAAGAGCACGTTGGGCCGTACCATATTCTGCGCCTGATCGAGCCGACTTCCGGCCAGATCCTGTACAAGGGCGATGACATCACCAAGTACAACGCCCAGCAGATGAAGCGTATGCGGCAGGAGCTGCAGATTATCTTGTGACCCATGACCTGAGCGTGGTCAAGCATCTCTGACAACATCATGGTAATGTGGGACAATGCCTGGGGCTCACCAGCTCTGACGAACTGTTTGCCAATCCTGTACATCCCTATACGCAGGCCCTGCTGTCCGCCATTCCGGAGCCGGATATCGCCATGCGCAATAAGGAGATCAAGGTCATCAAGGGCGAGGTCGTCAGCCCGTGGACCCCAAGCCCGGCTGCCGGTTTGCCGCCCGCTGCGAGCATTGCCAGGAGCGCTGCCATCAGGAAGCTCCGGCCCCTGAAGGAAGTTTCCCCCGGCCACTTTGTCGCCTGCCACCTCTGCGACAACTGATTCCAGAAGTGTACCTGGGACCCGCTGGTATCTACGATAAAAATCAGCACTGCTTTGCCGTGCTGATTATTTTATCGCAAACTTCATACTGGCAGGTACAAAATCTGGAAGCATCATTACATTTTTGTGAAACGCAGGAGAGATGTCCCATGAAATTTTATCCCAGTATATTCAATGACTGCCTTTCTCCTATATATCCGCCCGTCCAGCTCCAATACCGCCGCACCTACCGCCTGGGCATTATGGCCACGGATATGCTTGAGGGCAAGCCTGTGCATATGTACTGCGAGATGTCCAAAAGTGGCGGATATTTTGCCACTTTTTACGGTCTTCACAGTGACAAGGGCTTTTTGGTGGGCATCCTGCGGAAGGATATGCTCACATACGACTATGAGCGCTCCTACGCAGACGCTAAAGCCAGCGGGCTGACCTATGAATTTGATTTCACCGACAATGTGCCTGCAATGCCGTCTGAAGCGGCGTGGCTGACGCTCACGTCCGACACCGGCGACAAGCTGTTTGTCAAGACCGTCTCCCTGGGCGGCGGTGAAATCTATATCGACAATCTCGACGGCATCCAGACTTACCTTGACGGCAAGTATTATTATCTGCTGGTGCGCGTTTCGACAAAAAATGCCGCCGCTTTGGAGGCAAAGATCTCTGCCCTTCAGCCGTTCTGACAACGACAGCGGCATGAGCCTGATCACCGTGCGGAGCCGTGAGCCATATTCCCGAATTTCTGTCCGCTATGCGCGCCGCAGAAGGGGTGGTCTATGCCCGGTGTGTCAATCCGGTCTACGATATCCTCCCCATCGAAGAGCCCGACATGCCCTTTACCACAGCCAAGGAAATGTTTGCCTATGCCGCGGAGAAGAAGATTCCGGTGTGGCAGGCCGCATTGGACTATGAGCAGGCCATCAGCGGGTTGGACACCGAAAAGCTGATGGGATTTGCCGAAAATCTGTGGGACCTGACTGTGCACGCCGCCGAGGAGGGCTATAAGGTCACCGCCTTTGACGGCGCGATCATCAAGCCCCACCCGCCCAGTTCAAAGCGCTTTGCGAGCAGGGGCGCGTCATCCGCTGGGGGTCGGCGATATGGCTACCGCCGACGCCTTCGCTGTCAAGGAATACGGTGCCGTTCACGGCGTCATCGCCGGTATGCCTGCCGGCGGCGCTGCCGGTGTGCCGGTTTCCAGCATCCATCATGCGATCAAGGCGCTGGGAAAGTCCAAGGAGGACGGCCTGAAGGCGCTGATGACGGCGGCTATTCTGGGGATCTTCTACTATCCCACCCACTATCACGGCGCCTGGGGCTGTCAAGCGGAGGTGGGAATCTCCATTTCCATGACCGCCGGCGCGCTGGCTTCCCTGCTCACCGATGACCTTGACGTCATTGAGCGGGCCGCCGTGTTGGGCGCCCAGAGCATTCTGGGCCAGATCTGCGACCCCATCGACGGGGCCGGGCAGGTGCCCTGCTTCCTGCGCAATATCACCGCCGTGCCGACCGCCATCGCCTGTGCCAACGCGGCGCTTGCCGGCTGCGAGACGTTAATCAGCCTGGATGAAATGGCGGAGACGCTGCTGCGTGTGGGAAAGAAGCTGAAAATGGTCGGCCTCAATGATCTGGGTGTGTGCTATTACAGAATGCAGCAGGATCAGCAGCATGCCTGCCCCGGCTGCGGAAAATAAATCCGGGATCGATGCCTGCAAGCAGACGCTGTCAGTTACCCTCTGCATTGCCACAAAGGGCGGGATGCCCTGTGCCTGCCACTTTGGGGCCGACAACGCCAGGAAAATTACAGGAGAAATGATCTATGAAATCTTATCCCAGTATTTTTAACGACTGCCTTTCTCCCGTCACCCCCGGTCCTTCCAGCTCCAACACCGCCGGCCCGTATCGGCTGGGCGCCATGACTTCCGACCTGCTGGCGGGCAAACCGGCCCGCCTGTACGGTGAGATGTCGAAGCGCGGGGGGTACTATGCAACTTTTACGGTATGCACAGTGACAAGGCCTTTTTGCTGGGCGTTCTGAAAAAGGACATCCGCACGTATCCCCTTGACGACATTTATGCGGATGCCGAAGCCAGCGGCCTGTCTTATACCTATGAATTTACCGACAATGTGCCCGCTCGTCCCTCCGAATCCGCATGGCTGACCCTTTCCTCTGAGACGGGAGACACCGTTTTTGTCAAAACGGCCTCGCTGGGCGGCGGAGAGATCTATATTGATGAGCTGGACGGCATCAAAACCTACATCGACGGAAAATATTTTTATTTGCTGATCCGTGTGGCTGCCGCCTGTGTGCCCTCCATCGAGAAGATGCTCTCCGGCACATACAGCACAGCTGACGGCGACAGCGGCGAAAGTCTGATCACCCTTCGCAGCAGCACGCCCATAGCTCCTGATCTTGTGGCCAGATTGCGCGCCGCGGAGGGGGTTGTCTACGTCCGCTTTGTCAATCCCGTGTACGACATCATCCCCCGACAATCCCCAAATGCCCTTTACCACAGCCAAGGAAATGTTCGCCTATGCCGCGGAGAAAAAAATTCCCCTGTGGCAGGCCGCCTTGGATTATGAGCGCGCCATCAGCGGCCGCAGCGACAAGGAGCTGATGGGCCTGGCTGAGAGCTTGTGGGATCTTTCGGTGCACTCCGCCGAGGAGGGCTACAAGGTCACCTCTTTTGAGGGCAATACCAAACCTCACGCCGCGCAGACCAAAGCCCGCTATGAAAATGGGCCCATCATCTCCCTGGGCATTGCCGACAAGGCCTCTGCCGACGCGCTTTCCATCATGGAATATGCTTCCGCGCACGGCGTTATTGCGTGTATGCCTACCGGGGGTGCCTCCGGTATCCCCGTTCCTTCTATCCGCTACTCTGCTGAGGCGCTGGGGAAAACCAAAGAGGATTGTCTCAAGGCACTGTTGGTAGCCGGGATCGTCGGCATCATCTACTATCCGACCCATTACCACGGCGCCTGGGGCTGTCAGGCGGAAATCGGCGTTGCCATCTCTATGACCGCCGGTGCGCTGGCCTCTCTGCTTACCGATGATCTGGATGTGATCGAGCGCGCCGCCGTGCTGGGGGGCCAAAGCGTTTTGGGACAGATCTGCGACCCGGTGGACGGGTGCTCCCAGGTACCCTGCTTCATCCGCAATATGACCGCGGTGCCGACCGCCGTGATCTGTGCCAACGCCGCCCTCGGCGGCTGCGAGACCCTGACCAGTCTGGACGAGATGGCCGAAACGGTGCTGCGCGTGGGATTGAAGTTGAAGGAGCACGGCATCAATGATCTGGGCGTCTGCTATTGCAAGGTACAGCGGGAGCTGGATGCAAAATGCGGCCCGGCATGTACATGTAAAGGAACAGACCCTCAATAGCAAACCGGCTGTAAACGAATCTGCCGCTGGCAGAGCCGCTGCATAAGAGAGACCAGCGTTTTTTGGTTCGGTCCGTGATTATGCGGGTGAAACAGCCCTCAGAAGGAGGACGAGAACGATGAGAGAAGTTTCCTTTCCCAGCTTGAATGAAGTAAAATCTTTCCGAAACGCATTGAACTCTGAGCGGGGCGTGTTTGGGCCGTTTATGATTACGGGGGACCCGGCTCTTGTGGAATGCGCAGGATATGCCGGCTATGATTTCGTGCTTCTGGATATGGAGCACGGGCCGGGCAGCTTCGAACAGCTGCAAAATCTCATCCGCGCCGCGAATGTCGCAAAAGTCATGCCCGTCGTGCGCGTCCCGAGAGGGAGCGATATTTTCATTGACCGCGCTTTGGACGTGGGCGCGGGGGCTGTTCTCGTTCCGCAGGTCGAGTCTGCGGAACAGGCGGCCGCAGCGGTGTCCGCGGCGAAATTCTCCCCCGTCGGAACCCGCGGCACGTGCCGGTTCACCCGGTCTGCGTGCTATGGCGCCGATACCGGCGAAAACTACTTCACCGCGGCGCAGGACACCATGGTCATGATTCAGGCGGAGGGCGCAAAAGCCATCGAGAATATTGACGCGATCCTTGACGTGGCCGGCATCGATGTTATTTTCGTGGGGCCTTATGATCTGTCGGCCTCCCTTGGGATCATTGGTCAGATTGAGCACCCCAAGATCTGCAGCGCGATTCAGGAAATTGTCCGGAAGGCGGATGCCAAAGGCGTCAAGGTGGGGTGCTTTGCAAACGATGCCGCAATGGCGCGGAGATGGAGAGACCTCGGAGTGCGCTTCATTGGCTATTCCTGTGATATGAACATTTTCTTTGAGGGCGCAAAAAGGGACGTTGCCGCGTTTCATGCGCAGGCGTGACGTGCAGCGCTTCTGCTATCTCAAAGAAACTGGCTCCCTTCCCTTATAAACGCAGTGCCGGTCTGCACGTCCGGCAATGGATCTTTCTGAACGAACGCTATGTAAAAATGAGGTACCATATATGATGAAGCACACTGTCATGGATGGTAATACTGCCGCGGCATATGCAGCCTATGCCTTTACGGAAGTTGCCGCCATCTATCCCATTACCCCATCCTCTCCCATGGCAGAGAAGGTGGACGAGTGGTCCGCCAAGGGCCGCAAGAAACCTGTTTGACTCCACAGTGGATGTGATCCAGATGCAGTCTGAGGCGGGCGCTGCCGGCACCTGCCACGGTTCCCTGCAGGCTGGCGCCCTGACCACCACCTTCACCTCCTCTCAGGGCCTGATGCTGATGATCCCGGCGATGACGCCATGGGCGGCCGCGTCATGCACATTGCCTCCCGAGTAGTGACCAGCAACCACCACTCCATCTTCGGCGATCATACGGACTTCATGACCTGCCGCACCACCGGCTATGCCATGCTCATGTCCTCCTGCCCTCAGGAGGCAATGGATCTGGCCGCCGTGGCTCATCTGTCCGCCATCGGGGCCGATACGCCTTCATGCACTGCTTCGACGGCTTCCGTACCTCTCACGAAATGCAGCGCATCGAGGCTCTGGACTATGAGGATCTACGGGGCCTGCTGGACTATGACGCGGTGAAGGCCTTCCGCCGGCAATCACTGAATCCGGAGCATCCCACCAACCGCGGCAACAACGTCAATCCTGATATATACTTCCAGTGCAAGGAAGGCGCCAACGTCAAGAGCGCCGTTATTCCGGACACCGTTCAGCACTACATGGACGAGATCAACAAGCTGACCGGCCGGGACTACAAGCTCTTCAATTACTATGGCGCTCCCGACGCGGAGGAAGTCATTGTTGTGATGTGCTCCGCCAGCGAGACGGTAAAGGAAACCGTAGATTACTCAATGCTCAGGGCCGCAAGGTGGGCATGGTGCAGATCCACCTGTTCCGTCCCTTCTCGGTGAAGCACTTTGCCGCCGCCATTCCCGCCACCTGCAAGCAGATCGCCGTGCTGGACCGCTCCAAGGAGACCGGTTCTGTGGGCGAACCTGTGTACCTTGACGTGGTCACGGCCCTCAATCAGGCGGGCCGCGGCGATATCCGCGTGGTGGGCGGCCGTTACGGCCTCAGCTCCAAGGACACGACCCCCGGGCAGATCATTGCGGTTTACGACAACCTGCGCCAGGATTCCCCCAAGAACAACTTTACCATTGGAATCAACGACGATGTGACCCACACTTCTCTCTGCTATGACAATGTGGAGTTCAACCACCCCGGCGAAATTTCCTGCAAGCTGTGGGGCCTGGGCGGCGACGGCACCGTGGGCGCCAACAAGAACGCCATCTCCACCATCGGCTTGGTGGCCAACAAGTATGCCCAGGCGTACTTCTCCTATGACTCCATGAAGTCCGGCGGCCTGACGCAGAGTCACCTGCGCTTTGGCGACGAGCCCATCCGCAGCACCTATCTGGTGTCCTCGGCTGACTTTGTCGCCTGTCACGCGCCCACCTATGTGGAAAAATATGACCTGACCGAGGATATCAAGGACGGGGGCATCTTCCTGCTCAACTGTCCCTGGCCGGCTGAGGAGCTGGAACACCGGCTGCCCGCTAAAATGAAGCGGGACCTGGCATCGAAGCACGCCCAGTTCTATATCATTGACGCGGCCAAGCTGGCGAAAGAGATCGGCTTGGGGAAACACACCAACAATATCCTGCAGGGGGCATTCTTTGCGCTGACCAAGGTCATCCCCATGGATGTGGCCGTTGCGGATATGAAGAAGAACAACTACAACTCCTACTTCAAGAAGGCCGGTCAGAAAGTCGTGGACCTGAACGATAAAGCCATCGATGCAGGCATCCACGCCGCTGTAAAAGTGGAGATCCCCGCATCCTGGCTCAACGCCCAGGACGCCCCCCTGCCGAGGTAAAGGCAACGGCTTTCGTCCGTGAAATTGTCATGCCCATGGACCGTCAGCAGGGCGACAAGCTGCCCGTATCCGTGTTCCAGAAGCACGGCGTGCTGGATGGCACGTGGGAGAACGGCACCTCCGCTTATTCCAAGCGCGGTGTAGCCACCACGGTGCCCAAGTGGAACGCGGAGGCCTGCATCCAGTGCAACCGCTGCTCCTTGTGCTGCCTCATGCCGCCATCCGTCCTGTGCTGCTGACCGAAGCGGAAAAGAAGCAGGTCCCCGCCGAATTTGTGACCGCGCCTGCCAAGGGCCTGGGCAAGGACGCGCCCTGCCTATTCCTTCCGGATGCAGGTCTCTCCCTATGACTGTCTGGGCTGCGGCGTCTGCCTGTCGGTCTGCCCGGTCAAGGACGCTGACGCCCGATGGTTCCCTTTGAAGAGGTAAAGTCCCAGCAGCCGCTGTTCGACCAGGTGGCCATGAATGAGACCTATCTCAAGAAGGACGTCATAAGTGACAAGAGCGTAAAGAACGCAGTTTGCGAAGCCTTACTTCCAGTTCTCCGCTGCGTGCGCCGGGCTGCGCCGAGACTACATATATCAAGCTGCTGAGCCAGCTGTTCGGCGATCAGATGTATGTCGGCAACGCTGCCGGCTGCTCCTCCGCCATCTGCCGGCGGCGCTCCCATTTTGCCCTACTGCAAGGACAGTCAGGGCCGCGGCCCCGCATGGGAGCACTCCCTGTTTGAAGACAATGCCGAATTTGCCTACGGCTTCTTCCATGCGCAGGACGCGATCCGTAAGGAACTGCTGCATCGTCTGGAGAAACCCTGAAGGGCGAGGGTGTGGCCCCCCGAGGCCATTGGCGAACTACCTGGCCGACTGGAACGACGACGAGAAAAGTCCCGCGCCGTGTCCGACGCCCTGATCGCCGCCCTGGAAAGTTCCCGAAGGATGCCGCCTATGTTTTGGAAAACCGGGATTACCTGGCGAAAAAATCGGTCTGGGCCATCGGCGGCGATGGCTGGGCCTATGATATAGGCTTCGGCGGCATTGACCACGTCATGGCGCAGAAACGCGACGTGAACCTGCTGGTCCTGGATACGGAGGTCTACTCCAACACCGGCGGACAGTCCTCCAAGGCGACTCCCACCAGCGCCACCGCGAAGTTCTCCGCCGGAGGAAAGCAGACGGCCAAGAAGGACCTGGGCGGCATTCTGATGCAATACGGCTACGTATACGTGGCGCAGGTTGCCATGGGAGCGGACCCGGCCCAGACGCTGAGGGCCCTGCGGGAGGCCGAGGCCTATCCCGGGCCCTCCATCGTCATCTGCTATTGTCCCTGCCTGGAGCAGCACATCAAGGCCGGCATGGGGAACTCCCAGCTGGAGATGAAGAAAGCGGTGGAATGCGGGTACTGGCACTTGTATCGCTATGATCGCGCCGGACCGCCGAGGGGAAAAACCCCTTCCAGCTGGATTCTCCCGAGCCAGATCCCAGCAAGATCATGGATTTCCTGATGGGCGAGAACCGGTTCGCTTCTCTGAAGAACAACTTCCCCGAGCATGCGGACGCGCTCTTTGCCAAGGAGGTCGCGGACCGCAAAGCGCGGTATGAAAAAATACCGCAGGCTGGCAGAGCAGTGATTTGACCCGTTCTGCCCTCCGCCGCCCGGTGAACTGAGCGACGCGACCGTCCGCATCCTATACGCGTCAGACCGCAGTCGGTGAGGAGCCCCGGATCATTTCAGTCAACAAGCGCTAGATGTCCTGCTTTAAGTGTGCACTTATGCCACGCAGCAGAAGTGGGACGAGATGGCTGCCGCTGCGGGAAACTTCATGGCGCAAATGCTGTAAATGCAGAAAACAAAAAGCCGGGCAGGAAGCATATGTGAACTGCACCCCATTTGTTAGACAGTATGATATACTGGATAACAAGTGGGGTGCTTAATTATGCCAAAAGGAATACCGAACAAACGCTACACGCCAGAATTTAAGCAGATGGTGATAGAAACGATGCTGGCGGAGAGGCTGGCTTTGCTATTCCGTGATCTCTTTCAGTTATTGTCAAAGGAAATGTACACCGAAAAGGTAGCAGCCGCGATAACAAGCGCAGCAAGAGTAGAAATGATACCGTTCCTTTTTTTCGATTTGGTGTTATCAATGCCAAACTGTTCTGCGGTGCTGTCTGCAAATTCTTTTGGCGTCCCCAAACGCTGGATAATCTGCTGCTCTGTTTCTCCATGCTCCATAGCAGACGCAAAACTTCATTCAAGTCACGCACAACCTCTTTTTTTCATTTTGCGTGGTAAAGATAGTTCCTTTTCAACCTGTTTGATATATTGTTCTTTCATTTGGACACCCTCGCTTGTTGATAACTTTCTATAAAGCCGTTTACGCAGTTTTCATAAAACTTGACCAAAATAAGATTAGTTCATCAAGTACATTCCTGCCTTTATCCGTTAAAGAATGAATGTTCAGAGCTGGAAGAAAGGAGCGGCCTGCATGAAGAAAACTAAAACAAAATGTTATCTCTACACACGGGTATCTACTTCCATGCAGGTGGACGGATACAGTCTGGATGCTCAGCGAGACAAGCTGCGGAAATACGCTGAATACGAAGATATGGTAGTGGCCGGTGAATATTCTGACGAAGGCTTTTCCGGTAAGAATATTCAGGGCAGACATGAATTTCAGCGGATGCTGCAAGACATTCAGGACTGCAAAGACGGCGTGGAATATGTGCTGGTGTTCAAGCTGTCCCGGTTCGGCAGAAACGCTGCTGATGTGCTGAATTCCTTGCAGCTGATGCAGGATTTCGGCGTCAATCTGATTTGTGTGGAAGACGGCATTGACAGTTCCAAAGATTCCGGCAAGCTGATGATTTCTGTCCTTTTCTGCGGTGGCAGAGATTGAGCGTGAGAATATCCGGACACAGACGATGGCTGGACGAGAGCAGAAAGCCCGTGAGGGAAAATGGAATGGCGGCTTTGCTCCTTATGGATACCGCCTTGAAAAAGGCGAATTACTGATTGCCGAGGATGAAGTGGATGTGATCCGTACTATCTTTGACCGTTATATTCACACCAACAATATTTTCGCATGAGCCCATCTCCGAACACCTCCCCTGTGCATCACCTATCTATGGTAAAGGATACCATAGCAGGGCACCACGTCAAAATGAATACATCCATCCAGAGGGATTATCGCACCTTTTAAGACAGGCGGCGAGCACCATGACTGGAAAGAACACCACAATCAGCAGACCCAGCAGCATTGCGTTATAAATGAATATAGCTATCACAGCCAGCAAGAGAAGAATTGCTATGCATATCGTCATAATCGGATGATTCATAACCATGTAGTCGATAAATGATAAATCCCGATTATACACCACTTTCTGTGCGTGCCGCGCGGCCTTGTATCCATTCATCGCATCATTCCTTAACCAGAGAGCAACTATGATAAGCAGAATTGCCATATAATTCACCTTCAATACAGGTGAGCGGATCCAGTGTAAAGATGGGCCGCAGGTCACGCATTCACTTCATTTGATCTAATCCAATAACGCAATCTGGTTCTCAAGTTCTTGGATTTGATCCGTGAGTTCATCCCGTTGCGCCTCCCAACGGTCATGGGCAGCGCTGAAAAAGTCTTCCGGTTCAGCAAGCTCCAAATTGAACAGCCTATCATTCAGTTCATCCAGCTGCGTCTGCAAATCCTCAAGCTCTCCAATGCGGGCGCCACCATCCCCCTTGATCTCTTCTTCGTCATCTTCAAAAAGATCCTGCATGATGGCAAATCCAAGTCCTGCTTCGAACATATCGGTATGGCCATCCCTATTAAAGTCAAAGAGTCCTCCAAATGGATTATCAAAAAAGCCCATAAAGCACACTCCAATCAGACATTTCTTTTTGTATGGTCATCTTGCAGGATCTGGCTTAGGGATTACAACGCTTGCAGGGATCATAGCCACGGGCAATCAGATCCTCGCGTGAGCCGTAATAGTCCTCACGGTTGGAAGCTTTGATATCGTCCGCGCTGGAGCAGGACGGCAGGTGGAACTTCTTTGTGTTGTTGTTCAAGACATAGTCTGCCTCAGCGGTTAATGTCCCGGTCTGGGTATCAGGAGTGGGCTCTTGGACAACCGGCGGGGCCATTGGTTCTGAAGTGGAAGAGTCCGCATCCAGCGCACTGTCTCCCGTTGCATAGTTAATCGTCACACCCGGCTGCACATTGTAAGCATAGACGCAGAAACAGATTTCGGCGCCTTCATCTTCCACGGAATAGCCTTCCATAAGGACTCCACTGGCCAGAAGATTCTCTCCCTCAAAGATGGGGGTAACACGATAGAGGACATGGTTATTGGTTTCTTGGACATAGTCTGCGACCATATTTTCGAATGGAAGCATCCCTTCAATATTGAGGTATCGAGTCCCGGTGATCAGATTCTCTTCATTTGCATTTTCACCAGTCAACTGAAATCCAATCAAATGACACCGGTTGTACAGATATTTGCCGTCCACGCAGTCGTATTTCACGGTATGCCAGCCGGTTGGCTTTACCTGACCAATACTTCCGCGTTCCTCCGTCGGCATGATATCCTGGCCCACACAGGCGTAGGTCACGCCGCACCTTCCCAAATCATCCAGAGGACTGTATGTCTCGAACGATGTAGTGGTCAAGTCATCATCTGTAAAATAAGGCGTATTCCCATTGATTGCAACATAGGGCTCCCCATTGTAGGCCGCCACTTCCGAGAGGGCAAATACGGTTTCTGTGCTCTCATTGTCCAAAACCGGCTCAGTCATCTCCGGAGGTGTTTGCAAGCCTCCTCCTGAAACGTCTTCATCAGATTCTGCAGTATTGGCAGGTTGTTCAGCAACCATCTGGCTATTAGACGGTGCGCCATCGACGGTCGGCAGGGTATGCTCACCAGAGCCGCAGCTGGTCAGGACAGACAGAGTTAGGAGCATTGCCAGGAGCAGAGCTGTCCATTTCTTCTTCATTTCCGATACACCTCCATCGTGATCTTCTCATGTGATTTCCCTGAAACTCTTCTCTTGCAATCAATGACCAGTTCTCCATATGGAATGGAAAATACAGATCTGCCGGGTACACTCGGTTCCACCGGAACAAAATCAACTCCTGGACATTGTCCTCATATCCGTTCAGGTTCTCCAGTTCCGCAAAGCAAAAATCGTTTTGTCCTGCGCAAGTGAGGTAATCCGGACTGACAACTACCCAATCTGCCTGAAAGAGCGTTTGGGAGTATGGCGCAATATAAAGCTTTGCGTTCTCAGTCAACTCCATAATTCGCTCAGCAAGTACGCGATCTCTGCTCTGACGCCGGTGATTGAAGGCCATTCCGTTTTTATCATCCATGCAGACAATCAGTTTCATGTCCTGCCCTCCTGTAACAACTGTGTACTTTCTTTTTGATGATATAGAAGATGCTGTCCCTTTACCTGGACAGCATCTCCAACGCTTCATATTGCTCTTGCAGACGGAAAGCGATAATTCCGTGGTGGTCAATCTTTTTTGTGAGTTTGATAAGGCGATCAGAAGAGAGTGCTTCGCCATGTTCCAGTAGGTAGTTTCCCTTTTTCCGATAATGCATAATCCAAAACCACCGATACTCAATGAGAACCGCTAACCAAAATGCATATATCTTTTTCATAACATCGTCCTCCATATCATTCTATCAGAAAGACTTTCTTTCTACAAGTAAGAGTATAAGGGCGACGCAACGCGAAAGAACGCGAAGTTAGTCGAAAACACATTCTTTTTAGTTTCTGGAACTCTGCATTCTGTATTCAGCTCAGTCCTCGGATCTGGCAAGTAAAACAAAAAGGACTGACACTCCCTATGTCAGTCCTCAAAGCAAAATTATTAAATTAAGCGCACTGCCCCAATCCGAGTTATCCCTTATTTTTGACCGGTGGCCTCTTCAATCATGACGTCCAAAACACGCTTTAGACGCCGCTGCTCAGCCGGGGAAAGCGCAGACAGTTTCTGGGATATTTCCGTACTGATGATTGCCGAAGAGACGTGCAAAACATCTACCAGCAATGTGTTGGCATCCACTTCCAATGCGTTGGCAATGGCAACAAAGGTCTCAAATTTCGGAACCTTATCACCACACTCAATATTACTCAGATACTTGGGCGTGATGTCCACTTTCGCTGCCAAGGCAGATTGCGTCAGGCCGCGCGCTTTCCGCGTATCCTGAATTCGCTTTCCAATCTTCGTTGCGTCCAACATCTCACCTCCTAATAGAAAGAGTATCTTTCTATTAGGAGTATAAAAATGCATACTGCGATATGAAAATCCACCACTCCTAAGACCATCTTTCTATTTGTAAGACTATCGCATTGTTTTGAGCTGTTTTACCGAGGCCTGGTGGTATCGGATATGGAAAAAGGGCCCGGCGGACTATGCGTCCCCGGGCCCTTTGCTTTTGTGCTCTTGTTAAGGAGCAATTATGATGCTGAGCCCATATATGTATTTTGCGGCATCAGCATCAGTGCATGAAATTTTTCTCGGTCAATGGATCGAAACTGTACCTCGCGGATCTGCAGGTACAGCCGGTGCGCCCGGGTGATCAGTTCACAGGCGTAAACGTAGAGCAGTGGCCGGTTACTCAGGATCTCCGGATCGTTGAACGCATCCATGGCTTCCTGGAGCTCTCGCCAGTATGGATTGCTGTCACGAAAGAATGGATGCTCCTGGTTCTCGTCACGCTCACAAGAGCCGATGTTCTCCGGGCGAAACAGCCTGGAGGTATATCCCATAATGTATTGCAGCGCATGATCCTCGTCTGCGCCGCTCAGGAAATGTGGAAGTGCCTCCCATATAAAGGGAGGGCTTCTCTCTCAGCCGCTGAACGCGGCACAGCAGCTCGTTATAGAGCCAGTGGTACCGTTCCCCTTCAACATCGTAGCCGCGCTCCAGAGCCTTCTGATAGCGCTCCAGATAGGCGGCATAGATCTGCTTGAGCAAGTCACTGCCATACAGGGTCATCACCTCAGTTCACCTCCCGACGGCAAATAGCCAAATGCCTCCTTAAACAGATACATATAGCGCTCCGTTGCATCATGGTTGAGTGGTGCCCGCAACGATGCAAGGGACCACATGATCATCTCCTCCTCAGGCACGCTGAAGCGGCCAGTCCGAAATTCCCCGCCGTAATAGTGCGGCTTTGGCTCAGAGCAAATGGAATTCACATCTGAACGGTACCCGCATCCATAATCAGAGCTTTCCGTTTCTCAAGGACGATTGCCACCAGATCTTCGCGAATCCCTCCGCTTGATACATTTGGATGCGCCGGAAGGTATCGCATAAGGCAGATATTTCTGCCCGCTGCAGTGCTGGGGAACCGCCGGCTGCTTCCACCGCTGGGATCGCATCCACAATATCAGCGATGGTTTCCAGGAACGCATCCATCGTTTTATCTTTCGTCATCTCCATGGATCTGTCACTCCTCACTATCTGGCTCTCTCCGTATTCCACCTTCGATTCTCTGCCGCGATCCGTTCCGCATCCCGATACATCTGGGATACCTTTTCTTCATATGCAAGAATTGGCGCACTGTAGGCATCCCATACGGCCTGGCCGGCCAGTTCCAGCATCTCAACGCACCGGTCACGGTAGGGCCCTTCCGTTTGCTTTGACTGCTCGCGCAGTTCCCACAAATTCATCAGCCGATCCATCTCAGATTCGGAGATCATCTCGTAACCATATGCGGTACGGATATCCTCCTGAGAACTATAAGCGTCTAACTCCGCAAACACATCAGGAGAATTTGCCTGCTTTTTGCTGCGGGCACGCAGTTTCACCTTCCGGTAACGTGCAATCGCATCTTGAATGCCTTCCTGTGCGGTCTCTAAATCCCGCCGGAGGGCTTTTATCTCCAGGCGTTCCCGTCTTGCTTCCGGTGTTTCATTCTTTGCCCAAAGGCTGAGGATCTCCTGTGCAGTGGTGAAACTCATTTCTGCTCGTCACCCCCAGTCATACTGAAGCGGAGTGACCGAGTCAGCCTCGCCACTTCATAGTCCTGCACCATGGCGAGGGAGCACACGCTGTTCCTCCGGGCTCAATGCACGAACATACCGTTCCATCTTCCCGGAATCCCAGTAGAAATTGATGAGCAGATTTCGGCCCAACTGGTCATAGCCGGCCCGCGCCATAATTAGGATGTTGATGCGGCTGCCTGGATCTGATGCCAGAGCGTATGTACCCAGGGCTTCTTCAACATTGCTGCGGCGTAAGACGGTACAGCCAGTAGGACTCGTCCCCATCATGGTTCTCGACCCACTCGGCAGCATCCTCAGAAAGGGTGAAATCGCTGGCCCGGATCGCTCGGGCGCCAATCAGCTCTTTGCGGTCCGGTTCCCGCGCATTGGTTTCCACAACGGGGGAGAACCAATGAATGAGATCTTTCCACCAAAGGGGTCCGCCAAGGAAAAGCTGCGCTGGATCAAGCCCGGAATAGAGGACAAGGCCATCTTGAACCACCAGCTGGATCAGTTCGGTCTGCAGGGACGCAGATTCGCGCTCCCAGTAGGTGCGTATTTCCGCTTCTGACTGCCATTCCCGGATGGCCAATCGGCCATCTGCAGTTCTGCTTCTAATCGTTATCATCGTTGTATTCTCCTTATCGTGTGCCGACGCCCGGCACGGTGGCCGCCAGAGGCGGTCCACCAATGTCGGGACGTGGCACTTTCCCATCAATTACAGACAAATATCAAAGCAAGGTGTGCAGCGCATCAATAGTCCGTTCGGGTGCTCCATTCCGGATTGCCCAACAGTTTACACGCTTCATCAATTGCGAGATTTAAGATATTGAAGTACTCACAGTGATCCCTCGTGATGACCAACGCACTGCCAACCAGATAGCGCAGTTTCTCGGCACCGCTTTCCTGAATGATTATAGCGTCATCGTCCGCGATGAAGCCCCAATCCTTCAATGAAAGCATCGTAGTTGTTGTCGTCATCATCCTCGTCCTCGCTGTCTGCATCCACGGAGCGCAGGCCGCCGATGCCGCCTTGCGTTCCGAACGCGAACATAGGATTGCCGTCAGCGTCCGGTTCCTCCCAAAGTTCAACATGGTCTTCTGTGCCGTAGACTCGGGCCATAAACTCCTTGATGCTCAGGAGCTTTCACGGGAAGTAGTTGGTGCGGGTGGAGCAACAGTAATTGGCCATTACACAACGCCTCCCTTCATCAATACCACTCCCAATAGAACAAAGCGAATCCTCTGTGGGGGCCTCTATAGGAAGAGACTGCCATCTGGATATTGCCGCCTCGAAATTAAAGATCACAAATGACCGATTCATCGAGACGATAGTACCCGGTATTTTCCACATGTCCCAGGGCGTCATGGAAGAAATCCTGCACTTCGTAATCCTTTCGCCAATAGGCCACTTCCTCTTTCGAATATACCAGGACATCTTCCTCACGTACGTCCGTGAACTGGTTCTTGATTTCCTGCGTCAGATCAACGATCCGATCTTCTGCAGTAGGGTCAAGAATGCCGATTCCGCCGTTCGCATGCCAGGCACAAGGGTAACTTTCCTCAGACAGTCCGTATGTCTCACGAACCGCCTTCATGTCCAGGTAGGCTACTTTGGCTTTTACGCGCTGCGTATAGGGAAGCAGTTCCCCGAAACAGCTCGTTGTTCTCAGACCCGGGCAGGATTACGCAGTAGTCTTTCGACTGCAGGTCGTCTATGTCGTAAATCCGATTTTCAAAGGGAGCCGGCTTCTTCACGCGATAAATACAAATATCCAAACCCATAATGCTGTTCCTTTCTTTATCTATAAAATCTGTGGTCCTCCGTCGCAATATCACCATAGCGGAGATGATCTGCGCCGGGGATCTTGTCTTCCAAACTCACGGTCCTGATTCGCCGTTTCCGCTTCTCATACTCATGGCCAATCGCCGACCGCATTGCGTAGAATGCGATAATCTCGAAACTGTGCTTATGAAGCGCCGGGATGGCAAACCATCGCTTTACACTTCGGCAGTACCGGAAGGCCACAATGTCGTACCAATCGTCGATTGGCAAGCGGCGCTTCCGCAGATATTTGGCAATCAGGTAATGATGAGCCGCAGCGAATTCACGTTCCGCATCCGTCAAAAGGCGCGTTGAAACGATCGCGCCTCATGAAAAACACCTCCTCTATCAGCAGTCATTGCACCGGATCTGGCATCACAGTCGTTGAGGCTGTTTTCTCAATCAAAAGTGATAATCCAGCACATTCCCAATGTGGTAAATTGCCTGTTGATCGGCAGCACGCAGCCATTCAGGAAGAGGCTGCAGTTCATCGTCTTCGTAGATGTAGTAGCCGTATTTACTCGAGTACGCCTCGTTCAGCTCGTACATCAGAAACCTGAGCGCCTTATCCTCAGGGCCCGCCTCCATACCAATAAACGCTTCC
>VOFB01003119.1_pt1 | contig 17364 bp, 10 predicted proteins | sample 5384141 | NCBI WGS metagenome assembly VOFB01 (sample SAMN12384721, study PRJNA508395) | human gut metagenome | isolation source: healthy gut A | host: Homo sapiens | reverse complement strand
TGAGCGTCAGCGTCTGGTCGGCATTGGCGAAGGTCTCGGCACCCATCTTCTCCTTGGCGAGTTTCAGGCCGTTGACCGACTTGGTATCCATCGCCACGAGGTAATTCATCTTATCGCCGCGGTGGATGTCCAGCAACTGGCAGGCGGGGCCGAGGCCGTGCGTGGCATAGACGTCGCCGCGGTGCGACTGGTTGAAGTCGAGGCGCCAGTTGCCCTGGTAATAATCCCAGTAGGGTTCGAGGTTATGAATATAGGAGCCTTCGGTGTGGATGATCTCGCCGAACAGCCCGTGCTGGGCCATGTTGAGCGTCGTCAGCTCGAAAAAGTCGTAAACGCAGTTTTCGAGCATCATGCAGTGGCGCTGGGTCTTTTCGGCGGTATCGACCAGCTGCCAGCACTCTTCGAGCGACATGGCGGCGGGAACCTCGACGGCCACATGCTTGCCGTGCTCCATGGCGTAAACCGCCATCGGCACATGCAGCTGCCACGGGGTGCAGATGTAGACCAGGTCGATGTCATCGCGCCGGCAAAGTTCCTTCCACCCCTCCTCCCCGCTGTACGGGGCGGCGGCCGGGAGGTTATGTCCGGCGAGGATCTCCTGCGACTTGTCGACACGCTCGGGGTAGAGGTCGCAGAGCGCCACGATCTCGACCCCGTCGATGTTGGCGAAGCGTTCCACGGCGCCCGGGCCGCGCATACCCAGCCCGATGAACCCTACGCGTACGACCGGGATCGGGTCGACCGTCAGCCGCAATACGGAATGCTGGCCCTCGGCACGGGCCGGGACGTCGAATACGATCACGCCGTCGACGATGCTGTAACCTTCCTTCGGCGAGGTGCTGCAACCGCAGAACAATACGGTCGCCGCCGAGAACAATAAAAAGGCAAATTTCTTCATTATATCCGGGATATTTAGATGTTTAGACAAAAGTATGAAATATTTTGAAATCTGCGCTCATTTGACTACTTTTGCCGACGTAAAAATCACACACCATGTTTCGTAGATTAGCGGCGGTAATCCTCTCGGTCGTCCTGCTCTCACCGGGCTGGCTCGGCATGACGGGGCTCACGCTGCCCTTCGCCATGATCCCGCTGCTGTGGATCAGCGCATCGTACGACCAGACGCGCCGCTCGTGGTGGCGCATGTTCGGCTGGGCGGCGCTGACCTTCGCGCTGTGGAACGTCGCGACCGTCTGGTGGATATGGAACGCCACTCCGGTGGGGCCCGTGGCCGCGACGCTCGCCTCGACGACGCTCAACATGATCGCCTTCATGTTGTTCCACACCGTCTCGAAGAAAGGGCCGAAGGCTCTGGCATACACCTTACTCATTGCCGGGTGGATCGCAACGGAATACTGGTATACGGTCGGCGAATTCTCGTGGCCGTGGCTGATCCTGGGCAACGGGTTCTCGCACGAGGTATGGCTCGTACAGTGGTACGAATACACGGGTGTCTTCGGCGGTTCGCTGTGGGTGCTGCTCTGTAATATCCTCTTCTTCGAGGCGCTGCGGGCACGCCGCAGCATCGGGCGGTGGATCCCGGCCGCGGGCGTCCTGCTCCTTCCGGCCGCCGTGTCGCTGAGCATCTGGTGGAGCTGGGAGCAGCCCGACGAGGGGACGGCCGAGGTGAGCGTCGTCCAACCCAACGTCGACTGCTACGACAAATTCAACGGCCGCGCCGACTGGCAGGAAGATAACATCACCGACCTTCTGGCACAGGTGCCCGCCGGGGCGCAATTCATCCTGCTGCCCGAGACTGCCGTCCCGGGGCATTACTGGGAACCGGGTCTTTCGGAATTCCGCCCGGCCGACGAACCGGGCATGTTCTGGCAAGAGCTGACCGACAGCCTGCGCCGGTCGCACCCCGGGGCGCTGCTCGTCACGGGCGCCAACACCCTGCGTTATTATGCCGCCGGGGTACAACCCCGCACGGCACGCAGGGACGGGTTCGGCGAAGGTTACTACGACGTATTCAACACGGCCGTAGGGCTCGACTCCGCAGGCCGGATGCAGCTGCACCACAAAGGCAAGCTGGTGATCGGCGTGGAAAACACCCCGACACTGCTCTTCGACATCCTGCAATTCCTCGTGATCGACCTGGGCGGCGTCGTGGGACAGATCGGCATGGGCCAGCACGGCACGGCCTTCGAACACCGGGGCGTGAAAACCGGCCCGGCAATCTGCTACGAAGGACTTTACGGCGATTTCTTCGGCGATTTCGTGCGCCGCGGGGCGCAGTTCATGGCCATCATCTCCAACGACGGCTGGTGGGGCGACACGCCCGGCTACAAACACCTCTTCACGATCTCGCGCCTGCGCGCCGTCGAACACCGCCGTGCCATCGCCCGGTCGGCCAACACCGGCATGTCGGGCTTCATATCGGCCCGCGGCGACATCGGCCAGACGCTCGGCTGGGAAAAACGGGGCGTGCTCACCGCGGCCGTGCCCCTCAACTCCGAACTCACCTTCTACACCCGGTACGGCGACTATCTGGGACGCATCTCAGAATACCTGATGCTGCTCTGTGTGCTCTACTACATCGCCTACCGGGCCAAGAAAAAGAACCACCTCGTAAAATAAAACCCGAAACCCGATATGAATTACACCCAGACCCTCGAATTCCTCTTCCAGTCGCTGCCGGCCTTCGAAACCAAAGGCGCAACGGCCTACAAGCCGGGATTGGAGCGCATCACCGCATTCTGCCGCCACATCGGCAACCCCCAGCGCAATTTCTTCACGATCCACGTGGCGGGCACGAACGGCAAAGGTTCCGTATCGCATATCATCGCCTCGGTATTGCAGCAGGCGGGCTACCGCACGGGGCTTTTCACCTCGCCCCACCTGCAGGATTTCCGCGAACGCATCCGGGTGGACGGAGAGATGATTCCCAAACAGAAAGTGGTGAACTTCGTGGACAAGCACCACGGCAAGATGGTCGAGCTGGAGCTGTCGTTCTTCGAGATGACCGCCGCGCTGGCTTTCGACTACTTCGCGCAGAGCGACGTCGAGGTGGCCGTGATCGAAACGGGACTCGGAGGACGTCTCGACGCCACGAACATCATCGTGCCGCTGGTGAGCGTCATCACCAACATCGGGCTGGAGCATACGGCGCTGCTGGGCGACACGCTCCAGAAGATCGCAGCCGAAAAAGCCGGAATCATCAAGAAGAGCATCCCGGTCGTGATCGGCGAGGGCGATGTGCGCTACAACGAAGTGTTCGAGCAGGTCGCTGCGGCCAACAAATCGAAAGTCATCTATGCCGAAAAGGTATTCTCGTGCCAAGAGTGCGGTTGCCGGGAAGGGCGGCAGCACTTCTGCATGCACCGCGTGCGCGACGACCGCAAATTCGAGGTAGACCTCGACCTTACGGGCAATTACCAGCGCCATAATATCCTGACGGCCGCGGCGACGGTCGATTTCCTGCACGAGGAGACCCCGCTGACGATCTCCCGCCGTGCCTTCCTCGAAGGGACGCGCGATGCGGCGGCCATCACCTCGCTGGCGGGACGCTGGCAGAAGCTGGGTGAAAATCCGCTCGTCGTATGCGACACGGGGCACAACCCCCACGGCATCGCCTACGTGGCCGAACAGCTCAAAGCGACGCCCCACAAGGAGCTTTACTGCGTGATCGGGTTCGTCCGCGACAAAGACCTGGCACACATCCTGCCCCTGCTGCCCCGCGACGCACACTACATCTTCACGCAGGCTCAGACCGAAAGGGCATTGCCCGCCGCCGAACTGACAGCCAAGGCTGCGATCTACGGGCTCAGGGGGGAAACCATCCCCGAAGTGCCGGCTGCCGTGGCACACGCCCGGGAACTTGCCGCTGCGGACGATATGGTCTTCATCGGCGGCAGCACCGAGTTCCAGCGATGCAAGCTCCGCATCAGCGAAGGGATAGACCACGCCCTCGCGGTGCTGCAGCACGCGGCCGATTTCAGTTACGAACGGGATATTACGACCAATACGCTCTATATCAGATAACGAATGAAGTACGAACCCAACAGCCCGATGCCTATGAGAAAGTAACCGAGAACCCTTTTCTTCCGTATCAAGTCCTGATAAAAAAGGAAAACCTATGAATGTTGGCGCATCCATAGGTACATTCTTCAGGCGTACTTAAACCCTAGAATTTATACAAAAGTAAACAAAAAATTGATTCTCAGGAGTTTATATTCGCTGCTATTTGCTGTATCTCTATCTTTGTCATCCGTCGCGGCTTTTGCCCAGCCGGCACCGCCCCGGATCACGATCACGATGGCGGACGTTCCGATGGAACGGGTGATTGACGCCATCGAAAAACAATCCAGTTATCTCTTCGCCATCGACGCGAACGTGAACATTTCCCAGAAAGTCAGCGTCTCCTGCACGGATGCCTCCGTCGAGACCGCACTGACGCAGATGGTCAAAGGAACCGACGTGGCTTACCGCATCGACGCTTCGAATGTCGTGCTCTCGGCGGTCCGCAAAGAGGTGAGCGCACAACCCAGATTCGTTTCCGGCAAGGTTCTCGACGCACAGGGCAAACCCCGTCGTCGGAGCGGCCGTCATCGTCAAGGGACGACCGTCGGCACGAGCACCGGAGCCGGCGGAGACTACTTGCTGCAGATATCCCCCTCGGCTGGGAACGCCGTACTGGTCGTCAATTATCTGGGCTTCCGCCCCGTAGAGGTCACCGTCGGAAATCGCACGCAGATCGATTTCACGCTGCACGAAGAGTCGCAGGCCGTAGACGCCGTGGTCGTAACGGCCCTCGGCATCAAGCGCTCGGAAAAGGCACTCAGCTACAACGCCCAGCAGGTGAGTTCGGAGGATATCAGCATCGTGAAGGACGTCAATCTGATGAATTCGCTGAACGGTAAAATCGCAGGCGCGGTCATCAATTCGTCGGCATCGGGCATCGGCGGCGCCACACGCGTAGTGCTTCGCGGTCTGAAATCCATCAGCAGCAGCAACAACGCCCTCTACGTGGTGGACGGAATTCCCCTCTTCAACAATAACAACGGCGAGATAAAGAGCGAATTCGAGTCGCAGCCCCGCGGCGAGGGTCTCACGGACCTCAACCCGGACGACATCGAATCCATGACCGTGCTCACCGGCCCCTCGGCGGCGGCGCTTTACGGATCGAGCGCGGCGAACGGCGTGATCGTGATCACCACCAAGAAGGGAAAGGCCGGCCGGCCCCAGATTTCGTTCTCCAACCAGACGACCTTCTCCTCGCCGCTCAAAATGCCTGAGTTCCAGACCAAATACGGCAACCAGCCGAGAACCTATTCCAGCTGGGGGGGGGTACTGGCGACCCCTTCGTCCTATAACCCGCAAGATTTCTTCAACACGGCGGCCAACACGCAGACCAACGCCAGCATCTCCGTAGGTAACGAGAAGAATCAGACCTACGCCTCGCTGATGCACGTCTATGCCAACGGCATCCTGCCCAACAACTCATACGACAAACACTCCGTCACGGTTCGCAACACGACCTCGTTCCTGCAGGATCGGATGACGCTGGATGCAGGCTTCAGCTACGTGGAGACCGAAGACCAGAACATGCTCTCGGCAGGACGCTATTTCAACCCGCTGACCTCGCTCTACACCTACCCGCGCGGCGAAAGCGTCGAGGATCTGATGATGTTCGAGATCTATGATTCGAACAAAAAACGCTACGTGCAGAACTGGGCGTGGAGCCGCGGCGCGCTCGACATGCAGAACCCCTTGTGGATGATGCACCGCAACGTCCAGAACAACAAGCGGCGGCGCTCCATGATGAACGCGAGCCTCACCTACAAGGTGACCGACTGGCTCACCCTCGCCGGCCGCGCCAAGGCCGACCTGAGCGTCGGCGAATCGTCGCGCAAGCTCTACGCATCGACCGACCCGCTGTTCGCCGGCGGCGACAACGGATTCTTCGAATTCACCAAAGAGGAGGACACCCACCGCTACGGCGACTTCATCGCCACCGTAAACAAGCACTGGGAGCAGTTCTCGCTCTTCGCCAATGTCGGCGCCAGCATCTCCGACCAGCTCTCCAGCATCGCCGGAGCGCGCGGTCCGCTCGAACTGCCCAACTTCTTCTCGCTGACCAACACCAACCCCTACGGCGCATCGGGCCAACGGCTTCAGGAGCGCAAACGCGAGCAGGAGCAGGCCGTATTCGCCAGCGTGGAGGCCGGATGGAGGGGCATGCTCTACCTCACGGCCACGGTCCGCAACGAATGGCATTCGAACCTGGCCTATACGAACAACCTGTCGTACTGCTTCCCCTCGGTCGGCCTTTCGGGCCTGATTCACGAAATGGTGAAGCTCCCCTCGTTCATCGACTATCTCAAGGTGCGGGCTTCGTGGGCCGAAGTGGGCAGCCCGATTCTTTGGGGCATCTCCTACCTGACCTACAAATGGAAGCAGGGTTCGTGGTCCACGAGCGCCACCAGACCGATCCAGAATCTCCGCCCGGAGAACACGACCTCGTGGGAGGTGGGTCTGAACGCCCGACTGTTCGCCAATTCGCTCTCGCTGGACTTCACCTACTACAAGTCCAACACCAAACACCAGACCTTCCTCGTGCCCCTGTCTGGTTCGGCCGGCTACGAAAACATGTACGCGCAGACGGGCAACGTCGAAAACAAGGGTTTCGAGCTTTCGATCGGATACGACAAGACATGGAGGGACTTCGCGTGGAGCTCCAGCCTCACGCTCAGCCACAACAAGAACAAGGTCGTCGAGCTGATGAACAACTACTACGACCCGCAGACGGACAAATACTATACGCTCAAGGAGTATGAGGTCGCCAGCATGGGCGGCGCCAACTTCATCATGACCGAAGGCGGCACCATGGGCGACCTGTACGCCTACGGAGACCTGCGGCTCGACGAGAACGGCTACATCTACATCAACCCCAACGACCCGAAGCTGATGGTCACCGACGAGCGCATCAAGCTCGGCTCGGTGCTGCCCGACTACAACGCCGGTTTCCGCAACGATTTCTCCTACAAGGGCATCAACCTCTCGCTGCTCTTCTCCGCACGCTTCGGCGGCATCGTGGTATCGCCCACCCAAGGTTTTCTCGACGGACTCGGAGTATCGAAGGCGAGCGCCGATGCGCGCGACGCCGGCGGCGTGCCCATCAACAACGGCAGGATCGACGCGCAGCACTACTACGAGACCGTCGGTCTGGGGCAGCTCCTCTCCCACTACACCTACAGCGCCACGAACGTCCGCCTTCAGGAGATGAGCATCGGATATACCTTCCCGAAGAAATGGATGGGCGACCGGGTCAAGCTGACCGCATCGCTCGTAGGGCGCAACCTCTGGATGATCTACTGCAAGGCCCCGTTCGACCCCGAACTCACGGCCTCCACCGGTTCCTACCTCCAAGGTATCGACTACTTCATGCAGCCGAGCCTGCGAAGCCTCGGTTTCAATGTCCAACTTAAGTTCTAACCAAGCCTTAAGACCGTTATGAGAAAATACATGAACATCATAAACAGACTGTTGTTCGGCGCCGTCGCCTTGGCGGCATTGTCCTGCACGGGCAATTTCGAAGCCTACAACCGGAACCCCGACCAGCCGAGCACGATAGACCGCGACGTCTGGACTACATCAAAAGCATGCAGTACAACGTGATTCCCACCGTCAAGAACCAATATCAGATCGTGGAAAACGTGTCGGGAGGCGCCTACGGCCGCTACTTCGCCTACGCCAAATCGACCGATGCGGGATGGAACACCGGCATGTTCGCCTTTTACCGAATCGCCAACGACTGGGCCAATCCTCCCTACGAGGTGCCCATGACCAACATTTACAGCAACTGGCGGGCCATCAAGGCCGAACTCGAAGAGCCGGAAGACGACTACCGCATGGCGCTCGCCCAGATCATCCGCGTGGCGGCCATGCAGCGCGTCACCGACATTCAGGGGCCCATTCCCTACCGCACGATGGAGAACAACGACGACCTGACCGCTCCCTACCAGTCGCAGGAGGCCGTCTACGGCTTCATGCTCGAAGACCTCGACCATGCGGTGAACGTGCTGGAGACCTACATCACCCTCGCCGGAACGGACGTGGTCGCAGAAGCCGCGTCGGCGGATTACGTCTACAACGGCAACCTCGCCAAATGGATCCGGTTCGCCAATTCGCTCAAGCTCCGTCTGGCCATGCGCATCTCGAACGTGTCGCCCGATGCCGAACGCTATGCCGAAGAGGCCGTCGCGCACCCCTACGGCGTGATCGAATCGAACGCGGACAACGCCTCGCTCGACGTCTCCCAGACCAACGACCAGAATCCGCTCCGCTGGCTGGTCGAGGATTACAGCGACGTGCATGCGGCGGCCGAGATCGTCACCTACATGAAGAGCTTCGACGACCCGCGCCTCTCCAAATATTTCAACCCTGCGGTCCGGGACAGCGAGTACCACGGCTCGCGCGTAGGCGCCTACTCCTCCAGCCAGTGGAAGGACTACTATTCGCTTCCGAAAACCAACGCCCTCGACCGGCTCATGTGGATGAACGCCGCCGAAGTGGCCTTCCTGAAGGCCGAAATGGCCGTCAACGGATGGGACGTGACGGGCGACGCCAAGACGCTCTACGAAGAGGGCATCCGCCTTTCGTTCGAGCAGTATCAGGCCGAAAACTACACGTCCTACATCGCCGGCACGGCCGCGCCGACCGCCTATTCCGATCCGCGCAGGGCCAACAACTATACGCCGGGCACGGCCTACAGCGTCACCGTCGCATGGGACGGCGCCCTTTCGGCGGAAAAGCAGCGCGAGAAGATCATCACCCAGAAATGGATCGCCCTCTATCCGCTCGGAACGGAGGCGTGGGCCGAGCAGCGCCGCACGGGATATCCGCGGTTCTACCCCACGCCCACCAGCACCAACGCCTCGAACGAGCCTAACCTGCCGACCGAAGGCGCTTCGCGAATCCCCTTCGCTCCGAACGAACAGACGCGCAACGCCGACAACTACGACGCGGCGGTGGCCCTGCTGGGCGCCGGCGGCGACAAGTTCGGAACCCGGCTGTGGTGGGATGTAAAAACGGACAAACCCGCTTGGTAGAACGCTTCTGCCGACCGGCAATTTTTCAATGTAACCCGAAAAAAACGACAAGTATGAAAAAGATATTATTGATGTGTCTGTCCCTGCTGCTGTTCGCGTCCGCTCTGGTCTCCTGCGAGGAGTGGACGGAACCCGAAAGCAAGGTGTTCCTCAAGGGCGACGGGCACGACGACGCCTATTACGCCGCCCTGCGCAAATGGAAGGCGGAGACCGATTACGACATGGCATGGGGATGGTTCGGCGGTTGGGGCGCCAACGCCACCAACCTCAAGAACTCGCTCCGGGGCCTTCCCGACAGCCTCTATCTGGCGGCTATCTGGGGCCGGTGGCGTCCCAGCGTCCTGACCGACGCCATGAAGGCCGACATGGAGTATGTCCAGCGGGTAAAGGGCACCAAGGTGGTGTGCACCACCATAACCGGCTGGGTGGGAGTCGACGTGATCGGAGGCGATTACCAGAACAACCCCCAAAAAGAGGAGTATTTCGGCTGGAAGCCCGAATGGGACACTCCGTCGGGCTGGCGGGCCGCCGACGGCACCGACGAACGGGCCGCTCAGGAAGCCTCCATCCGCAAATACGCCCGCATGCTCGCCGACAGCGTTTATACGGGCGGCTACAGCGGCATCGACTTGGACTACGAGCCGAACGTCGGCGGAGCCGGCTGCAAACGCGAGCTATCCAACCGCGACAACTTCTACATCTTCGTGGACGAGCTGGGCAAATACCTCGGACCGAAATCGGGCACGGACAAACTGCTGGTCATCGACGGAGAGATCAACGCCGTCGAAGGCCGCTGCATGCCCTATTTCGACTACTTCATCTGGCAGGCGTACAGCACCTCCTCCGATTCGGGACTCAACTCCTACATCAGCACGGTGATCCGGAACGGTTCGGGATACATGGAGCCGGAAGAGCTGATCCGCAAGCTCTACACCACGGTCAACTTCGAACAATACGCCGCCGAGGGCGGCGGCTTCCTACACGGGCGGCATCAACCGGCTTCTGGGGCAGGCTCGCTGGAACCCACATGGGAGGGCAAGACCTACCGCAAGGGCGGATTCGGCTCCTACCACATCGAATACGAATATTATCTGTCCGGCAAATCGGGCTTCTATCCGTGGACCCGGCAAGCCATCAACGCCGTACATCGGTCCGAGAACGAAGAAGAGGTTCCGAACAAATAACCGAATAAAACCACTGCAATGAAAATCAAGGCATTTTATTTATCGGCCGTCGCAGCGATCGTGACGGGACTCGTGTCCTGCGACAACGCCGAACTCAAATACGACGACGTAACGGGCCCCGGCAGACTCTTCCTGAACGAAGCGGTCGGAACGGCCAAATCGGTCTCGTTCGTCATTCCCGACGACGGCAGCGTCTACACGGTCACGCCCCGCATCTCGAAACCGCTGGGCAGGGATCTGAAACTCACCGTATACGTGGACGAGAAGGCCCTCGACGAGTACAACAAACAGAACAACACCTCCTACACACTGCTTCCGAACACCAACTACGAATTCGAAAGCAGCGCGGTGATCCCCGCAGGCAAGGTCGTCTCCAATCCGGTGACAATCACCCTGCATCCGCTCACCACGGAGCAGAACAAGACGGGATTCGTCCATGCGCTGCCCATCGCCGTAAAGGCCGAAGGGGAAGCCATGCAGGTGCTCGAAGGCGCCGACGCATTCGTCTTGGCCGCAACGCCGGTTCCCTATTCGAACGTAGTCGAGATCACGGGCAACAGCTATCTGCAAACACGCTTCGCCGAAGATTACAAACTCTCGTCGTGGACCTTCGAAACGTTGTTCAACCCCAGTCAGATCTACACCGGCAACACGACGACATGGCTCGCGTCGGCCATCGGCTACTACGAGCAGGGCGGCACGAAGATCATTCAGGACGGCTTCATGCTCCGTCTGGGCGACAGCGGCGGCGGCACGAAGAACAGCCTAATCAACGGCATGGTCAGCCGCTCCGGCAAACAGATCTCCTCCATCCCGCTCCAGTCGAACATCTGGCACCATATCGCCATCGTGTGCGACGAAGGTGACATCACGCTCTACGTGAACGGCAACGTCGGCTACACGGCCAAATCGGGCTATGCCGCGACGCAGTTCTACGCCCTGAACGGCATCCGCTTCGGTAACGAATCCGCTTCCGGCAACCTCGGAAGCCTGCGTTACCGCTACTGTCAGGTCCGGTTCTGGTCCGTAGCGCGCAGCGTCGAGGAGCTGAACAACAACCGCTATGCGGTTCCGGCCGACACGCCGGGTCTGCTGGGCTACTGGAAACTCAACGAGTACACCGAAGGCAAGGCGATGGTTCCGGGCTCCAGCGTAAAATGTATCGAAGAGGACACCCGATGACGGAAACGGAGACCTACCTCTTCAAAGACGCCACGGGCAAACAGCCCGACGCCCTCATCCACCGGGCGTCCGCAAACACCCCACATCTTCACCCCGGACAAACGCATCGAGGTGGGATATACATGGGACGGCGTTCTCGCCCAATAACCGTCCGAACGAAACGAGCCTCCCCGTAAAACCGAATTTACGGGGAGGCGGTTTCTAATGACCACTTTCCTGAAAAACCGTGACATGAAATTTTCATTCCACCTGCTGCTGACCTGCATCGCGCTCACGGCCTGCGGCGAGAGCGGCAAAACGACCGCCGATTACCGGATCGTGCCGTGCCCCGGCGAAATCGCGCCCGGCGACGGCGGCGATTTCGAACTGGACGCCCGCACCCGGATCATATGCACCGGCGACAACGACGGCATGCGCGCCAATGCGGAGTTTCTCGCCGGATATGTCGAATCGGTCGTCGGCTCGGCCCCCGAAATCACCGGTCCGGACGGCCTTTGCGACGACGGCAGAGCAGTCATCCTGCGGGCCGACGCGCCGGGCAAAGGCGGCGAAGCGTACGAAATAGAGGTTTCCGGGAACCGCATCACCGTCAGCGGGGAGTCCGACGCCGGCGTGTTCTACGGCATCCATACGCTCCGCAAGGCGATGGGCGCCGCAAAAGCGGCCAAGGTGCTTTTCCCGGCGGTCCGCATCGCCGACGAACCGTATCTGGGCTACCGGGGCGTGATGCTCGACGTAGGGCGCACGTTCTATCCCGTCGAAGAGGTGAAGCGGATCATCGATCTGGCGGCGCTGCACAACCTCAACGTCTTCCACTGGCACCTGACCGACGATCAGGGGTGGCGGATCGAGATCGACGCCTATCCCCGTCTGACGGAAACCGGGGCTTTCCGCCGCGACACGACGCTCGCGGGCGAGCCGGGCACCTTCGGCGGCTACTACACCAAACGGCAGATCCGCGACATCGTCGAGTATGCCGCACGCCGGTATATCGAAGTCGTTCCGGAGATCGACATGCCGGGCCACATGACAGCGGCGCTCGCCTCCTACCCCGAACTCGGATGCACGGGCGGGCCGTACGTCATCACCCCGCAGCCGGGCGTGCGCCGCGACATCCTCTGCGCGGGCAATCCCGCGGTCTTCGATTTCGTGGAAAAGGTCCTCGAAGAGGTGATCGGACTCTTCCCCTCGAAGTACATCCACATCGGAGGCGACGAATCGCCGCGCACACGGTGGCGGGAGTGTCCCAAGTGCCAGTCGCTGATCCGCAGGGCCGGGCTGAAAGCCGACACCCGCCACAGCGCCGAAGACAAACTTCAGGGCTACTTCAACACCCGGATCGAGAAATTTCTCTCCCGCCACGGGCGGCGGCTGATCGGCTGGGACGAAATCGTGGACGGCGGCATGTCGCCCGACGCCACGGTCATGTCGTGGCGCGGAACGGCAGGCGGCATCCGGGCCGCCGACGAGGGTTTCGACGTCATCATGTCGCCCAACTCGTCGCTTTATTTCGACTATTACCAGTCGGCGAACATCGACACCGAACCGCCCACCATCGGCGGCTATATTCCGCTGAAAAAGGTCTACGACACCGAACCCGTTCCCGAAGAGCTGACGCCGGAGCAGGCCCGTCACATTATCGGCGTGCAGGCCAACGTGTGGACGACCTACATGCGGACCGATACGATTCTGGAACACATGCTGCTGCCCCGGCTGGCGGCGCTCGCGGAAAGGGCGTGGTCGGACAGGGAGAAGGATTTCACGGACTTCATGATGCGGCTCGACCGGCTCGTCGGGTTCTACGACCGCGACGGTTACAGCCACTTCCCCCATTTCTACGACATAACCGGCGCCTTCACCGCGGATTACGCCCGCAAGGCGGTGGGGATGACCCTTTCGTCGCTGCCCGGAGCGGACATCCGCTACACGCTGGACGGCAGCGGGCCGACGGAAGAGTCGCCCCTCTGCACCGACACGGTGTGGATCGGATCGCCGGCGGAGGTCCGGGCGGTCGCCGTCCTGCCTGACGGACGGCGCAGCGAACCCTTCCGCGAAGAGGTGACCTTCAACAAGGCGACCATGAAGCCGATCCGGCTGCTGACCGCTCCGCACCCCAAATACGCGGCCGCCGCGCTCAACGACGGCCTGCGGGGCAAGCGGGTCTTCACCTACGGCAACTGGGCGGGCTGGCAGGACGACGACATGGAGGCCGTGATCGACCTCGGACGGCAGGAGGAGATCGCGCAGGTGGCGTTCAACGCCCTGCTGGACTACGGTTCGCACATCATGGACGCCGCAGGAGCGAAGATATGGGTTTCGGACGACGGCGAAACATTCCGCGAGGTCCACAGCGAAAGTTATCCGGAAATTCCTTACGGCGCCGTAAAACGCATTTTACGCCACGAAGCGAACTTCTCCCCGGCCCTTCAGGCCCGCTACGTGAAACTGCGGGTCATGCGCTCGAACAGCTTCCCGACGCCTATTTCGACCGAAATCTGCGTCCGTTTCTGTTTATCGACGAAATTTACGTATATTAGCGGTATGGATACACGCGGATTCAAAATATGCGCGGCCGCCGTCGGAATTCTCCCCGTGACCGCAGGATGCACGGACCAAGCGCCGCAGGAGCATCCCAATATTCTCTTCATTCTCTCGGACGACCACACCTCGCAGAGCTGGGGCATTTACGGCGGCATTCTGGCGCCGTACGCCGCCAACGACAACATCGCCCGCCTTGCCGCCGAAGGGTGCGTGCTGGACAACGCGTTCTGCACCAACTCGATCTCGGTGCCGAGCCGGGCCGCGATCCTCACCGGGCAGTACAGCCACCTGAACGGCGTCTACACGCTCGACGACGCACTGCGTCCCGAACAGGACAACATCGCCAAGCGGCTGCAGCAGGCCGGCTACCGGACGGCGTTGATCGGCAAATGGCATCTGAAAAGGAGCCGGCGGGATTCGACTACTACAGCGTTTTCCACGATCAGGGCACCTACCGCGACCCGGTATTCAAGACGGCCGAAAACTGGATGGACGACGACAAGGGCGTAGGCGGCGCGGTGGAAAAGGGATTCTCGACCGATCTGGTGACCGACAAGGCGATCCGCTGGATCAAAGAGCGGGACCGGACGAAGCCCTTTTCGGTGTTCTGCCACTTCAAGGCCACGCACGAACCGTGCGATTTCCCGAGCGGTTCGCGCACCTTTACGACGGCGTGAAGTTCCCCGAACCGGAGAACCTGCTCGAATTCGGCCCCGCGAAGTCGGGCCGCACGTTCGCGGGCCAGCCGCTCGAAACGATGGCATGGCGCTGGAACAAGGCCTACACCGATCCGGAGAACTGGTGGACCTACTACCCCGAACTGCCTTTCTGCGGCATCGAAGGCGATTCGGTCGCCAACCGCCGGGCCATCTACCAGAAGCTCGTACGCGACTACCTGCGCTGCGCCGCGGCGATCGACGACAACATCGGCCGTCTGCTCCGCACGCTCGACGAAGAGGGGCTGGCGGAGAATACGGTCGTGATCTACGTCTCGGATCAGGGTTACTTCCTCGGAGAGCACGGATTCTTCGACAAGCGGATCATGTACGAGGAACCGCTGCGCATGCCCTTCGTGATCCGCTACCCGAAGGAGATTCCGGCCGGAACCCGCAACGGGGACATCGTCACCAACGTCGATTTCGCATCGCTGCTGGCCGATTATGCCGGAGCCGAACCGCCGCAGCAGGCGCAGGGCCGCAGTTTCCGGAGCAACCTCGCGGGCGACACTCCGCAGGAATGGCCCCGCAGCATGTATTACCGTTACTGGACCCAGCACGAAATACGCCCGGCGCACATGGGCATCCGCAACGACCGTTACAAGCTGATCTTCTTCTACGGCGACCGGCTCGGCATGACCGGCTCGGACGACTGCGTCTCGACGCCCTCGTGGGAATTCTACGACCTGCGGACCGATCCGCACGAGAACCGGAACCAATACGGCAACCCGGCCTATGCGGAGGTGATCGGAGCGATGAAACGCGAGATGCTCGAACTGCGCCGACAATACAAGGACACCGACGAAGGGGTCGGCACGCATGCGGGAGATCATGGAGACCCATTACGCCCCCGAAAGCGCAAAACACTAACCTTCAGGATTAAAAAACAAAACCGAACATGAAATACCTACCCATTCTGCCGGCAGCCGCGGCCGCCGCAGGGATCGTCTCGTGCGACACGGAGCCGAAACGACCCGATCACGTCAATTTCATCCTCATTAACCTCGACGACGCCGGAAACGGAGACTTCTCCTTCTCCGGAGCCTTGGGCTACAAAACCCCGAACATCGACCGGCTGGCCCTCGAAGGGATGCGGTACACCAACTTCTACGCCGCGCAGCCCATCAGCGGCGCATCCCGCGCAGGACTGCTCACGGGGTGCTATCCCAACCGCATCGGCTTCGCCCACGCGCCCAATCCGGGCTGTCCATACGGCATCAGCGACGAGGAGGAGACCATCGCCGAAGTGCTCAAAAAACGCGATTACGCCACGGCGATCTTCGGAAAATGGCACCTCGGCGACGCCGAGAAGTTCCTGCCCCTGCAGCACGGGTTCGACGAGTGGTACGGACTGCCCTACTCGAACGACATGTGGCCCTACCACCCCAAATGGAAGTTCCCCGACCTGCCGACCTACGAAGGCAACGAGATACTGGGCTACAACCTCGACCAGACCACGCTCACCACGGACTACACCGAGCGGAGCGTGAAGTTCATCCGCGAGAACAGGGAGCGCCCCTTCTTCCTCTATCTGGCCCACTCGATGCCGCACGTGCCGCTGGCCGTCTCGGACAAATTCAAGGGCAAAAGCGAACAGGGGCTTTACGGCGACGTGATGATGGAGCTGGACTGGAGCGTCGGCGAGGTGCTCCGGACGCTCGAAGAGCTGGGGCTGGAGCGCAATACGCTGGTGATCTTCACCTCGGACAACGGTCCGTGGATCGCCTACGGCAACCATGCCGGATCGACCGGAGGCCTGCGCGAAGCCAAGGCCACGACCTTCAACGGAGGACTCCGCGTGCCGCTTATCGCCCGCTGGAAAGGGACGATACCCGCGGGTACGGTCTGCGAACGGCTGGCCTCGAACATCGACCTGCTGCCGACCTTCGCCCAGATCGCCCAAGCGCCGCTGCCCGCACACAAGATCGACGGCGTGAGCATGCTGCCGCTGCTCGAAGACCCCGACGCGGCGCCGGTCCGCGACGCGCTCTGTCTCTATTATCAGGACAACAGTCTCGAAGCCGTGACCGACGGCACCTATAAATTGATTTTCCCGCACGACTACCTCGCCTACGGGACGCCCGGCGACGACGGCATGCCCGGCGAGATGATCCCACGCCGTGTCGAGGAAAAGGAGCTGTACGACATGCGGCGCGATCCGGGCGAACGCTGCAACGTGCTGTCGCAGCACCCCGAAATCGCTGAAAAACTGGAAGCGGTCGCCGAACGGTACCGTGCGGAGCTGGGCGACGACCTGACGGGCCGCGAAGGCGCCGGACGGCGCAAGCCGGGATACAGATAATCCCGGCAACGACGGCCGGCAGAAACCGTCCCGGAGAGAGGCCGGGCAACGCGAATCCCGCGAAACAGCCCGGTCCGCCAAACAGCCGACTTGCCGGCAACGTCCGGACGGTTTTTACCGGACCGGAACACGCCTTCGAACAAAACAAAGGGCGCTGCATGTCAGCGCCCTCATTTATCTTTTAAGCCTCGCCCATTTTCGGTCCCGTCTCGGAAGCCGGCGAAGGGGTCGGAATCTCGATCTTGCCCACATTGCTTTCATAACGCACGATATTCTCCTGCAGCGAACGCAACAGCCGTTTGGCGTGTTCGGGCGTGAGGATAATGCGGCTCTTGACACGGGCTTTCTGCACGCCAGGAAGCACCGCGGCGAAGTCGATGATGAAC
>VOFB01003272.1_pt1 | contig 17367 bp, 19 predicted proteins | sample 5384141 | NCBI WGS metagenome assembly VOFB01 (sample SAMN12384721, study PRJNA508395) | human gut metagenome | isolation source: healthy gut A | host: Homo sapiens | reverse complement strand
TAGATCCATACTTTATCACCGCTGATTTCCCGGCAGAAAGCAAGTTAATCAGCGATGCTCGTGATATAAACAACTACAAGAGTTTCTGGTGTGCCGAAAAAGTGAAGAACGCCATGTTGGAGTTTGAGTTGAAGAATCACCGTAAGCCAGTTGTAGCTATGATGGGATTGGCATTCAAACCAAACATTGACGATTTGCGTGAAAGTCCGGCGAAATATTACCACGAAAGTGATGCAGAGCTGTAATAATGCCGACATTTTGGTTGTAGAACCGAATGTAAAAAGAGCATAACGTGTTTAAACTGACTGATTATAAAGAGGCTTACGACAAAGCAGATATAGTGGTATTCTGACCGCACACACACCGTTCAAAGAGCTGGAATGGCGGGAGGATAAGGTGATATTGGATTTCTGTGGAATTTTCAAAAATAACTAAAGCCCTAATCAAGTGCTGAATTAAAATTTTAATTCAGCACTATTCCTCAATTATGAATATACTATTTATATTACAATACTATAAAAATAGGTGGCGTTCAAACCGTTACTCATGTATTGTCAAATAAATTCGTGCAAGAAAGGACATAATTGCAATGTTTTAACTCTTACACCATCAAAAGAGAAGAAATACACCCTATATTAAACTCCAGAATTGGTGTTTCAGTAATAGATTATCATACATTAAGTACAAAACAAGCGATAATTCAATTAAGGAACTTTCTGATTGACAAAAATGTTGATGTTATTATTAATCAAAGTGGACATTTATTCAGAACAACAGCTTTGATAAAAAATGCGTCAAAAGATTTAAATATTAAGATTATATCAGTACTGCACAATACTCCAAGTTTTGGATTGAAGTTCAGATATAAACATAATATTACTGGCAAGTTAAAAGTATTATAAGAATATTCTAAAACTGGCATACTCTTATCGGAAGGTGTATAAAAATAGCGATTTATATATTCTCTTATCAGAATCCTTTATCTCGGAATTCGAAAAGATATCTAGATTAAAGAATCTTAAAAAAATTAGACTGATATCAAATCCTATTACAATAGCCAATGAGGATTTTATATATAATTTCGAGCGAAAAGAAAAGCAGATAATTTTTGTAGGAAGATTAGAGTATACACAAAAAGAATCGAAAGAATTTTAAATGTCTGGGGCAAAATACAATCTGAATATAAAGACTGGGAATTAACCATAGTCGGAGATGGTCCTGACATACTAAGACTAAAAAATATTACTGAAAATAAAAAATATTCAGTCTGTAAAGTTTGTAGGTTTTCAAAACCCAAAAAGCTTTTATGAGAAAAAAGCCTCAATTTTGTTACTGACATCAGATTATGAAGGTTTCCCACTTACGATAACAGAGAGTATGAACTTTGGTGTTATTCCTATTGTCTATGGTAGTTATAGTGCCGCATACGACATTATATCTGACAACTATTCAGGTATGATATCCAAGCCAAACAATGGATTTGACGAGGAAGACTTTACAAACAAGTTGAAAATGCTTTTGTCATCGGTAACTAAGCGGAAAGATTTTTCTCTAAATGCTCTAAATGACAGTAGGAGATTTTTACTAAACAACATTTACGAAAAATGGGAAAAGATCTTGTGACAGATGAAATAACTGTTATAATGCCGGCATATAATGCTGAAAGATTGCTTCCTGCAACTTTGGATAGCATTTTGTTGCAAACTTATAAAAACTGGCATTTAATAGTAGTGAATGACGGCTCCACAGATAAAACTGCGGATATATTAGATGAATATTCTTCCAAATATAAAAACATTGAATATATTACAATCAAAATACAGGATCGGCAAGGATTCCAAGATTAAAAGCAGCAAGTTTGAGTAATAGCGAATGGATCTGCAACATTGATTCAGATGACATTATTGAATCAACTTATTTGGAAAAATTAGTAATACAGGCAAAGAAGACAAATTCAGATATAGTTTCTCCAACCATGCATTACACAACTTTTGAAGGTGAAGTCTTTAACCAAGTACCAGATAAAGGGTTTGACTTCAATCAAGTTCTGACAGGAAAAGATGCTGCTTTTCTAACCTTTAAACAAGGTTCTGGTTCTATGATTGCATGCAATGGAATGCTTTGCAGAAAGGAATTGTATGATGAACTTCTAAAAGATGTAACCTCATCTTCCTATGTATATCAAGATGAAGTGGATTTTTTTTATATTACTCAGAGCCAATCGTGTTGCGTTCAGTGACGCAAAATATACATATTTTAAAAATGACAATAGTGTAACCCATACTCCCCGAGTCAAAACTTATGATAAGTTACTGACGGAAATTAAATATAACCAATTAATAAAAAGAGAATATACTGACAATTCAATTATTCGTTTGGGAAATGCTCGTTTTCTTCAAACTCTGTTTGCAAGAAGAATTAAATATTTGAAAGAAAAACATCAATTTAATAAGACTCAACAGGAAGAAATAAATCAGATGTTTAGGATGGCTTTTCATCACATAGACTTAAATGCACGCTATCCTTTGATGAAAAAAATAATGTTTTCATTTGGTTTCCAATTCTTTCAATTAAGTGTAGGCATAATTCATGGCATCAAGCGTTAGTTCAAAAAAAAAAAAGCGCATTAATATGGAATGCAGTTGAAAGATTTTCAACTCAAGCTATTCATTTAATATTAAGTATAATCATAGCACGTCTATTAAATCCTTCAGATTATGGCTTGGTTGCTATGGTGTCAATTTTTATGGCAATAGCGCAAACTCTGATAGATAGTGGTTTCTCGAATGCTCTTATACAAAAACAAAATCGTACGGAAGTTGACTTCTCAACAATATTCCATTTTAATAATTTTACATCATTATTTCTCTATATTGTTTTATATTTTGGTTCAATTCCAATTTCAAAATTCTACGATTCTTCTGAACTGATACCGGTTCTTAGACTATTTGCTTTCAATCTTATAATTCAAGGATTATCTATCATACAACAGACCCAATTGATAATAGAACTTAGATTTAAAGATAAAGCTAAAATATCCCTTGTTGCGGTTATTATCAGTGGAATATGCGGCATAATAATGGCTTATAATGATTTCGGACCATATGCGTTGGTTTGGCAGATTATAATAATGAATGCTATTACAACGATTGGGCTATGGATAATGAAACCATGGAAACCGATGCTGGTATTCTCCTTAAGTTCATTTAGAACGTTATTCAAATTCAGTTCCAAAATTATGATAGGAGGATTGTTGCACAGTGTATATACTAACATTTATTCTCTTATAATCGGAAAAATATACAATAGCGCAGCATTGGGGCTTTACACAAAGGCAAATAATTTAAGTAAAACACCTTCTTTACAAATTGCAACCATTATCGATCAGGTTTCATATCCTGTATTATGCGGATTACAAAACGATAGTGTTCAACTTAAAACAATGTTTTTTAAATATTTACGCCTATCATCATTTATTATAACCCCAATAATGATTCTTTTTATGCTGCCTGGCAAGACCTTTGGTTATTATACTGTTAGGTACTAAATGGGAAGCAATGATAATTTTTCTACAAGTTCTAAGTTTGGCTTACATATTGGAACCTGTTCAGAAATTTAATTGGCAATTGTTGAATGTTCATGGTCGTTCTGACTTGTCTCTTAAGTCTGAAGTAGTAAAAAAAAAATAATCAGTATATCTCTTCTGCTAATAGCTATTCAATTTGATGCGATTTATGTCGCACTGTCTTTATTGATATATTCGGTTTGTGATGTAATTATCATTATATATTTTGTGAGACAAATAACAGATATCAGCTACAAAGGAAGAAATTAGGCAATTAAAGCCTTTTTTATATTGGGGGACTCCTAATGTGTTTGTTGATATATTTAACAATTTGTCTTATCAGTAATGTATATATATCATTTATTGTCGGTCTATTAGTAGGCTTGGTAACGTATGCCATTATTTGTAGACTATTTAATTGTCCTGAACTTAAACACATATCTAAAAAATTATGATTCATATAGTATGTGGAATTGACGACAAATTTGTAATGCCATGTGGAGTTCTTATGTCTTCCGTTTTTGAAAATAACAAGAATGAGCAAATTGAATTTCATGTTATTACGGCAGGACTGAAAAACGAAAGTACCAACAGCTTGCAAAAGATTGCAGACAACTATAACCAAAGGCTTTCGTTTGTAGTTGTTGATGAAGTTGTTTTTAAAGATTGTCCCACAAACACGTATATAAGCGCAGCGGCATACAACAGGATTCTTGCAGCAAACATTCTACCCCCAGATATGAAAAGATGCCTTTATCTGGATGCAGATATGATTGTAACCAGAAATGTAAGAGATTTATATAATGTCAATATGGATAATGCGGCAGTAGGAGTTGTAATTGACCAATCCGGTGATGACATAAGACACTTTAACAGATTGGGTTATAGTAGAGAAAAAGGTTATTTTAACTCTGGACTGCTTTTAATGGATTTGGAAGTATGGAGAGAAAAAGAATTACCCAATAAGGTACTTGAATATATCGATTCGCATAAAGGCAATTTGCAATTCCATGACCAGGATGCATTGAATGCGGTTCTATATGACGATACCTATTATCTTCCTATGAAATATAATTCGCAATTCTCATTCCTATACAAAAATCCATATATTGACAAATCACGCTGGCAAGATATGTACGAGGCAGCGGAACACCCGGTAATCATACATTACACAAATAAAATCAAACCTTGGCATAGAGAGTGTATACACCCTTATAAAGATATCTGGTTTGAATACTATAAGAAAACTGAATGGGGAAAGAATAAATTAAGGGTATATTCTAAAAGGGATATATGAAGATTCTCATTAAAGAGTTTCTAAACAAATGCGGAATAAGAAAACTTAATCCACCAACTATGCTTAGAGAAGAATTTTATAAATTTTATCAACATTAGAAATGGACAATATAAATACATCTTTGATTGTTAAGTGGTTGAGATTACCAATGGCTTTGTTGGTAATCTTTATTCACATGACACCCCATTTAAATCCACATTTCACCCTGTTTATAGCATAGACTGGCAATCTTTATCACCAGATAACATATACTCAATTATCGGAATCTTTTTTCAATAATCTATGCACTGTTGCTGTCCCTTTCTTCTTTTTTACGGCAGGATATTACTTTTCTTTAACACAGAAAAAATTGATAAAGATACATATAAATCAAAAATAAAAAACGGATAAAAACGCTATTAGTTCCTTATGTGTTATGGATTATTATAACAATCATTCTGCGCATCTTGTACGGTCTGTACAAAATGTACGTACTTAAACTATCTATTTCAGAACTTCCATCTGATTGTTTAACAATAGATGAAATAACAACACTTTCAAACATTCTAAGTTTTTTTGGAACTATTTCATAATCAACGAAAATAATACTTTAAATCCATTAGGGCTTTCATCTTATTTAGCAGCTCCTATCAATATCCCATTATGGTTTTAAGAGACCTGATTATTTTAACTGCAATTTCTCCGTTGCTATATAAAAGGTATAAAATATTTAACAAAAATGGGGTATTGCTATATTATTGGCTGCTTTTATCTTAAATATAGAAACCCTACCAGGTATACATGTCAAAGGACTTTTCTTTTTTTGTGTTTGGAAGCTATCTGGCTGTTAATAAACTTGATATTCTGGATACTTTCAAAAGTTACAAGTGGCTTATTCCATTATCTATAGCATTACTAATAATGCTTGTCCCTGCCGACAACATGCCTATATCTACGAGTATACGGCATATATATCAAGTAACTGGCATCATTGCTGTTTTCCTTTTAGCCAATACAATGATAAAAAAACTCAAGTATATAAATCAATTTATTTTTAAACACTCGAATGCTTCCTTTTTTATCTACGTTGTACATACTATTCCCATAGTTGTCGCATCTCCTCGGGGTTTTACAAGTTTGTTAATTGATAAAACTCTATATATTAGTGGTTTATATAAGCACTCAGGGGGGTAATAAGTTACTTCTTAACTCCGTTTGTATGTCTTTTCGTATGCATAATAATGTATAATATATTGAAGCGTTTTATACCTAAAACAATGGAAGCACTTATAGGTGGAAGATAAAATTTCCTCTAATAATATGACAGATTTAAATACAACAAATACATTAAGTAATCCGCTCAACCGCTGGATAACATACGGTATATGGTTAATGATAACCTAATTTATATACCTATTCCTGCAGTTCCTGGTACGCTTATTACATTTACGCTATTTATACTTTCATTATACTCAATGAATAATGAAACTAGAGGTTTTGCTCTTATGTGTTTTGCTGCCCCTGTGTTAGGTGCTTTATTCTTTGTTTTGCATATTCCTTTAACGGCTTATTTTATATGTTTATTCTTAGGATTGGTATTTCTAAGGAATTATATAAAATCCAGCCTGAATATAAATGAAGAGTTTATCTATTTTGGATTACTAGTGATTATTTTCCTAATTGCATACCTATATGGACCACAGCATTCTTACAGCAATTTTAAACTGATTTATATCATTTCGATTGGATTTTGTTCTATTATATACTGGAAAGTTTATTGCCAATCACCAAAACTACAATCTTTAGCACTTGCTCAGTTTTTATGCCTGATAAGTTTACTGTTTATATATATTGCTTTTGACTTTTATCCGTTTAAACATCCTGCACATATTTTTGATTTGAATTTCTTTAGGAGTTCATTTTCTTTTATAAAGAAAAGCACAGATATGGTTTTGACTTACCATTCTGTTGGAATACCTGCAATGATGGGGATTGCTTTGATTTTAAGTTCTTTTGAACTATCTAAACTACGAAGAAGGAATGTTGTAACACTATTGCTACCTCTTATAATTTTATTATTGATAGCACAAGCACGGCAGGCAATATTTGGAACTTTCATAATCTTGTTTATCCGCTTGATTATAGATACCAGAATATCACTTGATAAAAAAATTTGGTTTTCTGTAATATTGGCTTTTGCTTCTTTACTTATTCTTACAAATCTAAAGTCTAAAGCTATTGAGGGTTCTATGAATGCAACTACGCTTAGCCAAAGTCTTAATAGAGACTATGATAATGCTTTCAAGATATTAGAGACAGACTTCATTTTAGGAAAAGGGTTGGGTGGCTTTAGTACAAACGGAGCCAGAGCATATCCACATAATCTGTTTCTGGAATTATTTTGCGAATTGGGTATGGTTGGAACTCTTTTGATTGTTATGATTGTATTTGTGCCATTAGTGGTAAAACCAGATCGATTTCGTTTATTGACTATATCCAACTTTTTATGCTCTTCCTTTAATAGTAGCCATATTTATTAGGTCGATGATGAGTTCTGATCTAATTGACAGTATCACTCTCATTACAGCGATTATAGTAATATCAAAAACTCAAACAAACTAATTATGATGAAAAAAGCTAATCTATATAGCAGGTGGAAATGTTTCTGTTTTGGAGTCCCAAGTATTGGAACTGCTTAAGTTTTATCACATCAAAGGTATTCCTTTGGCATTGATAATGGGATATCGTAATACCAATGAAAAAGGAATTGAAAAGAAACTATCCAATTATTCATTTTTTGGATGTCGTATGGTTTAAATCATATCCTACATATCAAATATTCGAATTTCTGACTATCCGGAAATATTTTTTCGGCTGTAAAAGAAAGTAAAAAGATTGGGAAAATTCATTTTTCATGTAAGAAGCGAGCATCTTGGCTACCTTATAAAAAAAATGGTTATAGATCAAAGACTTAATAATCGAATTTTAATCGATATCAGGGGGGTAGTTTATCGGGAAATCGAATTTAAGTATATGCGGTGTTCCGGTATTCGCAAGTTATTGCTGAAAGTTCAAGCTAATTATTATCAATTTTTCTACAAAAGACTGTTTGACAGTAGAATCGTTAGCCAAATTGTCATTTCTTCAGTTTCAACACCAATCAATGAGTATATCCGGAAAAACTATTCAAATTGTAAATACAGATTATGTGTTCACCCCAATATTGCAGGAAAAGTGATGGAATTCTCTGTTTCCTATAGAAATGAAATAAGGAACAGATATGATATTAAAGATAATGAATTGCTTGCAATTTGCCTAAGTGGAGGAGATTCGCTTTGGCAACAAGATAAAAAGTAACATCGACACCCTAATATCTAAAGGCATTAGGGTTATCTCCTTATCTAAAAAAGGTTTTTGACAATGAGAAGTGCATTAGCCTTTTTCGTGCCATTCCCAAGACGTTCCAAAATATCTTTCCGCAGCTGACATAGGAATACTTTGGAGAGATAGAACATTTATAAATTATTCTGCCTCACCATCTAAATTAAGTGAATTCGCTGCTTCGGATTATTTATAATCCATAACGGCAGTGTCAATATTGCAGAAGAATATATTGAAAAATATGGCGTAGGGGTGATTATAGAAGATATGAGTAATTTAAATACCAATCAAATAGAACTGATCAAACAGCAAAACAGAATCAAAAATGCAATATCAGGGCAAAATATGTTTGGTGTAAATGCTATAGGGAACTCATACATCAACCTTTATAAAACTTTTTAAAAATCAAGAATAATGATTCGTCCATTATATTTTCACAATCCAAATCAGGAAGGGTTTGAGGCAATTATTAAACATTTACATTCAAAGAACTATAAATTCATCAGTATTGAAGAACTTTATAGCCGATTGGAAAAAAGAATGATACCAAAGGAAAATTGGCATATATATCATTCGATGATGGCTGGCAAGGTAATTTAAAGTTGATTCCAATTATAGAGAAGTACAATGTTCATATAACAATATTTATTGCCGTTAATCCGATAATGTCAGGCAACTTTTGGTGGGAATTCGTTGCAAAAAAAGTTGGTTATACACAAATGCAAAATTTTAAAAATCTTCCCCACGATGAGTTTGAAAGTCAACTTAAAAAAATAAAAACAGAAGTTGCTGATTTACAACGATCAACAATGACGATTGATGAGCTTGAGACGATTACAAAACACCCTTTGATATCAATTCAGTCACATACTATAAATCATCCGATTCTTACCAAATTGCCAGATGAGCTGTTGGATTTTGAACTTAGTGAATCTCAAAAACAATTAGAAAAAATCACGGGTAAGAGCATTTTCGCTTTTAGCTATCCCAACGGGTCCATTTCTCATAGAGAAATCAACGCTGCAAAAAAATATTATAAAATTGCATTTTCAACAAAGCCGAATAATATCTCGGCAAGTGCAGATTTGTATACCTTACCACGCTATGCACTGACAGGTGATTATATGCGTGATTTGCTTAAGATGTATGGCATCTGGAAATATATAAAGGGATGTTGTGAAAAATCACAAGAACTTTCAAAGCTTAAATTATAACATATACATACCAAGCAATGAAAATTTTAGTCAATACTCCCAGTTTGAAATTAATGGGAGGAATTGCGAATCATTACAAAGGATTGCGTGCTTTTTGGACGGAAAATGTAATATACAATACTATAGGGAACCGCCTAGTGACGGGTTTTTGAACTATACGTCAAAATTGGACACTAATGAATATACGGGCTTTAAAAAACAAGACTAAAACTTATCTTGCCGGAGACTGGTCTGGTGATAAGGCTGCCATTGATAAATTGCACGAATGGAATGAGGGAAATCGTTGGAGTCTTCATTTCATTGATGTACACAACTTGACACAATCTAGAGATAACAGTAACAACTGCAATATAAAAGCTTCACTGAGAATGAGAATGGGAATTTCAAAGACTTTCGTTCTTATTATTGGTGAACATACTAAATCTCTGAGGAGTGGTGCTTGTTATTTATGTAAATGGTATAGGGAAAATTCTTGTTTGTTGAGACATTCTGTAGATAATCGTAGTTATGTGGACTATGAGTGCGATATGGCGATTAAAGAAAATGCTAAGATTGTGATACTTTATAATTCTATCATTGTAGACCGAAACAAATGTCCAGAAATGCTACGGAACAAAGGAATCCATAAGCCTATGAAGAAATTTAACTTTAATACTTGGAATGTGGAGTGGGATTATCAGACTGTGAAATCTGCAATCAATGATTAATGATATGCTTAATAATGTAAAAATATTTATGCTGAGTAACTACAATTTCTTTCTTAAGCAAGTAGCGTTGGCAATGGGTACCATTTCTTGTATCCTGACAATCTTTATCGGTATATGGCCGCGATTTAATTGCAGTTGTATGTGGGGTGCTGCCTATTTGCTTCTATTGCTTGGGGCTTCAGTTCAATAATACCAGGAAAAGAAATCAGGATAGATTTTATTCGCAGACGTAGAATTCGTGTGAAGGTGGGTGATCTATTTGATACAGAATGTGGAAGTATCGTGGTCATTCCGGTGAATAACTATTTAGACACTCAGTTGCAACATGATGTGATAGGTCCGCGTACTGTTCATGGACTGTTTATACAGCATTATCGTGATAAATATCCGAGAAAGAATTTAGATGATGAAATAACCAATGCAATATCAAGAGATGGTATCCTCTCATCGGGAAGCGTTGCGTCTCGTAGAAATGTAAGTGGCAAACTTAATAAATATCCGTTAGGAACAGTTGTCCGTTTGTTTGAGGAAGACAAACAGTACTATCTTGTGGTGGCGACAGAGTTTGATGAAAACAACCATGTGATTTATCAGCCAGAGAAATATACTTATATGCTGCTTACTATGATGGAGAAGATAAACACCTATAATAGCGGTCATCCTATCTATATGCCTATTATTGGTTCCGGACAGACCGGGCTAAATCTTTCCAAACAAAAAACATTATGTCATATTTTGCAATGTTTCAGTTTGGTGGACCATTATGTAACTATGGGTGGAACTACCATTGTAGTTCATAAAAAGTGATACGAAATTTATATCCTTAAATAAGGTAAAGTATGAGTTTAACAATTTAGGAACATAAAATATGGGAACTTATAGAAATGGCACATACGTGGCCTTTGATGGACAGGGAGAAGTAAATCCTGTCAATAGCGACTTGCATAATTTTGAATTGCTAAAAGCATGGCAAGCAAATGACAATGTTCGTTTTAATTTTGTAAATAGTCATGAGAAAACTTATAGTGTGAGAGACTCAAGTAGTTTGGAAACATTGAAAGCGAGATTGAAAGAACGAATGGCTAATTCTAAGAATATGTTGGTTATAGTTTCTTCTCAAACAAATAAAAACAGAGGGTTGTTGAATTGGGAGATACAGCAAGCTGTTGAAGTTTATAAATTACCGATTATCGTGGCGTATGTAGGTTTACAGTCTTTAAATAGTTTTTAGTCTAAACCTTTACTATAACTGGTTACCTTCTAAGTTGCGTGAGTACGTTAATAGCAACACTGCAAAAGTAGCACATACCCTCTTTACACAATTCAAGATTGGAGGAGCAATTAATTACTATTCTGTAGTAACTCCAACGATGCCTATAAATAGTATGGAGATATATTGATATAAACATTCTGTTTGTCATGAAAATTCTAATAAATACATCCTCCTTAAAATTAATGGGCGGAGTTGCGAGTCATTACAAAGGATTGCGTGCTTTTTGGACGGAAAATGTAATGTATAATACCATCGGAAAACGTAATGCAACAAAATGTGGCAGTGGAAAATATTGGTTACTTTGGGACTGTTTGAAATTTATATTCCGGTTGTTGACATTTCGTCCGGATGTCGTATTAGTTAATCCATCTTTAGGAACTTCTGCATTAAAACGTGATTTTTTTTTCTTAAATGTTGCTCATGCTCTTGGCTTTAAGGTAGTCGTGTTTATTCATGGTTTTAATTGGGATTATGCGAAGACTATCAATAAGAAATGGGTGGTACGTCATTTTAATAAAGCCTCACTGATTTTTGTGTTGGCAAATGCCTTTAAAGAGGAAATGATGTCATGGGGGTTACTTCGCCAACAAGTCTTACAACAACTAAAGTTGATGATGCCTTGCTCGAAAATTTCAACCCTATGAAGGATAAGACTTTCAGCAGCAAAAACATCTTGTTCTTGTCAAGAATAGAAAAAGCAAAAGGAGTTTATGAAGCTGTAGATGCCTTTGCCATTTTAAAACAAAAGTACAGCGACTTGACTCTGACTTTCGTTGGTGATGGATCGGAACTTAAACCTCTGAAAAAATATGTTGCTGACAAAGATTTGTCTGATGTAATATTTACGGGCAGACTGGCTGGTGAAGCCCTTAAGAATGAGTATAAAAACGCATTATTATTATTATTAACGACTCATGGAGAAGGAATGCCAACGGTAGTTCTTGAAGCAATGGCTTTCGGCTTGCCGATCTTGACAAGGAATGTCGGCGGTCTTGTTGACTTTTTCCAAAACGACAAAATGGGATTTATAACGGACTCCCTTTGAACCGAAAGATTTTGCCGATGCAATGGTTCCGTACATAAAGGACAAGGAGTTGGCACGAAAGGTCGGCGCATATAATGCACAATACGCCAAAGAACATTTTATGGCGTCAAGCGTTGCAAGGCAAATTGAAAACACAATAAAAGAAACTATAAGACTATGAAACTGTCAAGAATTAAGAAACTTATCTTCCTTCATTTGCAGCATTTGCCAATGAAGTCAAGGGGTGGAGACCAACGCTTTGTAAATGGGGGGTAAACATCAAATGCCCTAAAAAGACCTTCATCGGAGAGGACGTTATTTTCGACACAAATTATCCCGAAGATATTGTCATTGAAGAGGGCGTGCGCCTGACTGTCGGCGTCCGGATTGTAACGCATTTCATGAACCCGAAGACAGGCAGTTATGACCGCGGTCAAGTGCATGTTGGCAAAGGAGCCTACATTGGCATGGGAACAATGGTTGTCAAGCCGGTCACAATCGGAGAAGGGGCAATCGTAGGCGCCGGGGCAATAGTGACGAAAGATATACCGTCAAACGAAGTATGGGCAGGAAACCCCGCCCGCTTTATCAGAAAACGATAAAATTATGCCAAACGCAATATTTTTTTTACAGAATACAGAGGTGGTTATACTTTACACCACATTCCATTTTTACCTAAATTAATTCAACTATTAATTTTTCTGATTTACAACACTAAAATTACTGCTGATTCAAAAATCGGTAAAGGATCTTATTTTGTTTGTAAAGGAATTAGCACTGTACTAATCCCAGGAACGGAAATTGGAGAAAACTGCGTATTAGGTTTACGATTCTCAACAGTAAGAAAATTTCCATATAAAAACGTTCCTAAAATTGGCAATAACGTTTTTATCGGTCCAAACGTTGTAATCTGTGGACCAGTAGAAATTGGTGATAACTGTATTGTTGCAGCTAATTCGTTTGTTGATAAATCATTAAGGGGGTAATTGTTGCAGGCTCTCCTGCTAAAATAATCGGATATACTAAAGACTTAAACTATAATATTTCTTCAAATCAAAAAGATTTAGATGGAATAGCACCATATCTGCAACCAAAAGAGTAAATCAAAAGTTGCAATCGGATATAGTTTTAAAAGGATAAAACTATGTTGAATGCAATCTCTTTTATCGGGTATCAAGGTGGCTGTACTTGCACCACATTCCTGTACTGCCAAAAATTGATAACATTGCTTATTTTCCTAATTTACAACAGCAAGATTCCATACCAGGCAAAAGATTGGCAGAGGGTCAACTTTTGGATACGGAGGTATGGGTGTTGTTATCCATTCTAAATCAATTATAGGGGTAAACTGCACTATATGTCAGCAAGTTTCCATAGGGGGGTAATTCAAGATTTCCGGAAGTACCAGTGATAGGTAATAATGTTTATATTGCGAAAGGTTCTATCGTTATGGGTGGTATAACAATCGGAAACAATGTTACAATAGGAGCAAACGCAGTCGTAACCAAACCAATTCCCGATAATGCTATCGTTGCAGGCGTACCCACCAAAATTCTAAGGACTAAAGAATAACATAATATGCATAAAGTTATCAACTCTTTTCGCTTGCTGAAGGAGTATTGCGAGAATGAGGGGTTCAAGGGTTGGGATCCCTATGACGGACTTAACTCGAAGGTTTTTCAGGCGTTGCCGTTCCTGAAGAAGTCGGCAATCTGCCGCCTGGTTGTTATCCAAGGATTTAAGCGCTGCCCAGTCAATCTCCGCAGGCTTGCGCTTGTCCCCAAGGAATATAATGCCAAGGGCATCGGGCTTTTCCTTTCCGGTTACTGCAACCTATATAATACGGTTAAGGCAAACCCCAAACTTGCGGAAAGCCTCGGCTCTCCCGATTCCCTGAAATCACGGATTAACGAACTGGCTGAACTGTTGATCTCTCTACAATCAAAAGGTTACAGCGGTGCTTGCTGGGGATATAACTTTGACTGGCAGGCTCGCAGACTTTTCCTTTTCCCAAAGTTTACTCCAACCGTTGTTGCGAGCAATTTCTGTGCAACCGCCCTTATGGAAGCATACGAAATTACCAGAGAGAAAAGGTTTCTTGAAATCGCTCTCAGTGCGGCACATTTCGTTATCAACGACCTTCACCGCACGGAATATAAGGACGGATTCCTATTCTCTTACAGCCCGTTGCAGGGAAACGACACTGTCTTTAACGCCTCACTGCTCGGCTCAAGGCTGCTTAGTTTTTGCTACAAGTACACAGGCAACGAGGAATACTGCGAACTTGCAGAGCAAAGCATAAAGGCATGCTGCTCAGGTCAAAAGCCAAACGGTGCATGGGTATATGGCATGCTACCCGTTCAGAGTTGGGTTGACAGTTTTCATACAGGCTATAACCTTGATGCGCTTATTGCATATCAGGAGCTGACAGGCGACAATAAGTATCGCAAATATATTGAGAAGGGCTTTGAATATTATATTCAAAACTTCTTTGAAGCCAACGGAATGCCAAAATACTACGACAACCGCACTTATCCCATCGACATTCACTGCCCGGGGCAGTTGCTCGTAACGCTCGCAAGGTTGCACAAGATCGAAGAATACAAGGAAATTGCAGAAAAGGTCATTGATTGGACTATCCGCAATATGCAAGACCGGAAAGGCTATTTCTACTACCAGTTAAAGCCGGGGATAAGTTCTAAAATATCATATATGCGATGGAGTAACGCATTTATGTTTAATGCTATGATCCATTATTTGCTTTCCGAATAACATTTTTTGATTTTATGGATAAAGTTTCATTGAACGGGGTCGAAATATTCCCTTTCGATTCCGAACAGCAACTATTGCATTATGTGGATACGCATAAAGGCATGTTGATAGCGATCAATGCTGAAAAGATATTGCATGCCACGGAACAAACACGTGTCATCATCAATCGAAATATTGGGTATTGTGATGGAGCCGGTGCGCAAATGGCTTTAAAGCAGAAAGGTTATAAAGGTGCCTGTAAGATTCCCGGATGCGAACTATGGCTAAAAATTATTACTCGCTTTTACAGGGAAAAGACATTCTATCTAGTTGGTGGAAAGCAGCAAATCATAAATGAGACCGTAGAGAAACTGTGTTCTAAATATCAGGATATCCGAATAGTGGGTTATCGTAACGGCTATATCAAGACGGATGAAGAGAAACGACGATTGATAGACGATATTGTGGAGAAGAAACCGGATGTGGTATTCGTGGCTATGGGGTCGCCAAAGCAGGAATTGCTGATGGAGGAGATACAGCAACGGCATCGCGCTATCTTCCAAGGCTTGGGTGGCAGTTTCGATGTCTATACAGGTCATGTGCAGCGCGCACCGAAATGGTGGGTGGAGCATAACCTAGAATTTGCTTATCGCTTGATAAAAGAACCCAAAAAGAATTAAACGTCAGATCCACTTGGTGAAATATGCTTGGTGGCTGATGAAGAAAAAATTATAAACAGAGGATATATGAAGAAAGTAATGTTGGTCTTCGGCACCCGTCCGGAGGCAATCAAGATGGCTCCGCTGGTGAAAGAATTCCAGAAACAGCCAAAACGGGTGGAGACTGTAGTATGTGTTACCGGACAACACCGGGAAATGCTGGACCAGGTGTTGGAAATATTCGACATCAAACCGGATTATGACTTGAACATTATGAAGCAGGGACAGGACTTATATGACGTGACGTCCCGTGTATTGACAGGTATGCGTGATGTACTGAAAGAGGTAAAGCCCGATGTGGTATTGGTACATGGCGATACTACCACTTCTACAGCTGCAGCTTTGGCTGCTTTTTATCAACAGATACCGGTGGGACATGTGGAAGCTGGTTTGCGTACACATAATATTTATAGCCCATGGCCGGAGGAGATGAATCGGTTGTTGACGGGGCGTCTGGCGACCTATCATTTTTCTCCCACTCCGTTAAGTCGTAATAATCTGATTAAAGAGAGCGTTAATGACCGAAATATCATTGTAACCGGCAACACGGTGATTGATGCGCTCTATTGGGTAGTGGATAAAATCAAGAACAATAAGGAACTAGATAATGAATTAGGAAAGTGTATTGAGCAAAGCGGGTTATGATGTAAACCGCTTGAACAATGGCAAGAAGCTGGTATTGATTACGGGGCATCGTCGTGAGAATTTTGGTGACGGATTTATCAATATGTGTACAGCTATTAAAGATTTGACGGTTAAATATCCAGATTTGGATTTTGTTTATCCTATGCACTTGAATCCTAATGTACGCAAGCCGATTCATGAGGTGTTCGGGGAGAATCTGTCCGGCTTAAAAAATATGTTCTTCATTGAACCATTGGAGTATTTGAGTTTTGTGTATCTAATGGAGAAGAGCAGCATCGTATTGACAGATAGCGGTGGCATTCAGGAGGAAGCTCCGGGACTGGGTAAACCGGTATTGGTGATGCGTGATACCACGGAGCGACCAGAAGCATTAGATGCCGGAACGGTGAAACTGGTAGGTACGGACTATAATAAGATTGTAAACGAAGTATCATCTTTGATTGATGATAAAGCAGCTTATGAAAAAATGAGTAAGGCTGTAAATCCGTACGGTGACGGATTAGCCTGCGGACGTATTGTAAATGCATTGTTATATAGGATATAAGCTGAGCTATGAAGTTGATGCTGAAAAAATATTTTTACAAATCGAAATACTTGTTATTACTTATGGTTTGCATTACCAAGAGCTAATAAACTTAAAGTGAAAGTTTTTCTGGAGTTGAACTTCATTATCGGGACTTGTTTCATGGTAAGATATACGAATTGTTGCAAAAACTAACATCGGGTATAAAATGAAGAATGATAAACGAAAAAAGGAAATTTTTCGGTGGATATTCCTCGGAGGACTTTTGTTGTTTGTGACTTTTCCTGTT
>VOFB01001836.1_pt1 | contig 17372 bp, 38 predicted proteins | sample 5384141 | NCBI WGS metagenome assembly VOFB01 (sample SAMN12384721, study PRJNA508395) | human gut metagenome | isolation source: healthy gut A | host: Homo sapiens | reverse complement strand
CGAAAATTACGGAAATAGGAGGCTGGCCTATGTGCTGGTATGAGCAGCTGGACGAAAAAGTGCGGAGTACCTGCCGGATATGACCATGGAGCGGGAGGCCCCCTCAGCACACCTCCTTCCGCATCGGCGGCCCCGCCCGGCGGCTGGCCTTTCCAGCCAACCGGGAGCAGCTGGTGATCCTCATGGGACTGGCAGAGAGCTGCGGCGCGTGAAGCCGTTCCTGCTGGGCCGTGGCACCAATCTGCTGGTGGACGACCGGGGCTGGACACGCTGGTCATCAAGACGGCGGAGTATATGACGGCGGTGCGGCAGTTGACGAGGTGACGCTGGAGGCGGACGCCGGCATCCTGTTGAACCATCTGGCGGTGTATGCCCAGCAGCACGGCCTGTCGGGTCTGGAGTTCGCCCACGGCATCCCCGGCACCTTAGGCGGGGCCATATGTATGAACGCCGGAGCCTACGGCGGCGAGATGCGTCAGGTGGTGACGGAGGTGACGGCGCTGCTGCCGGAGGGCGTGCGGCGCTTCACGGCGGAGGAGGCGGCCTTCGGCTATCGACGCAGCGCCTTTCTGATACGGAGGCGGTGGTGCTGGGCGCCAGACTGCGCCTGACCCCGATGACCCCAGGGAGCTGCCATCCGGCGGCGGATGGACGATCTCATGGCCGCCGCCGCCAGTCTCAGCCGCTGGAGTATCCCAGCGCCGGCAGCACCTTCAAGCGGCCGGAGGGCTACTTCGCCGGGACACTCATCGAACAGACGGGCCTGAAGGGGCCTGACGGTAGGCGGAGCGCAGGTTTCCACCAAGCACGCAGGCTTTGTCATCAACGTGGGCGGCGCTACCAGCGCCGACGTGGGAGGAGCTGATCCGGCAGGTGCAGCAGGCGGTGTACGCCGCCCACGGCGTGCATTTGGAGCCGGAGGTGCGGATCGTCCGCTGAGAAAGGAACGAGCATGGAAATTCCTGATCATCACGGGGCTGTCCGGCGGCGGCAAGAGCCGGGCGGCCTCCTATCTGGAGGATATCGGCTACTACACGGTGGATAATCTGCCGGCGGAGATGATGGTGAAGTTTGCCGACTTCTGCGCTGGGTCCAGCGGACGGTACGACCGGGTGGCGCTGGTGTACGACGTCCGCCCGGGGAACCCACGGACATCCTTATCGAGACGCTGGAGCGCCTGAAGGCCAGCGGCGTCAACTGCCGGATGCTGTTTCTGGAGGCGGATAACCAGACCATCGTCAACCGCTATAAGGAGACTCGCCGGATGCACCCCCTGCAAAAAAGAAGGGGGAGAGTGTGGAGCAGGCCATCCGCCGGGAGCGGAGTGGATGCAGCCGGTGCGGGATCATGCGGAGTTCGTGGTGGACACCTCCGACCTGTCCATCGCCAAGCTCCGCAGCGAGCTGCTGGACCTGTTCGGCCAGCAGGGGGATCGGGGAGGATTGGCCGTCAACATCCTGTCCTTCGGCTTCAAGCACGGCATCCCCATCGAGGCGGATCTGGTCTTTGACGTGCGCTTCCTGCCCAACCCCTACTATGTGCCGGAGCTGAAGAACAAGACGGGTCTGGATCAGGCGGTGCGGGACTTCGTGTTCTCCTTCCGCCAGACCAACGATTTCATGGAGCAGCTGGAGAAGATGCTGACCTTCCTGCTGCCCCTGTACGCCGAGGAGGGCAAGTCCGCCCTGGTCATCGCCATCGGCTGCACCGGCGGCCACCACTGCCCGTGGCGGTGGCCCACGAGCTGGCGGAGTACATCACCGAGGAGGGCTATCAGGTCACGGAGAACCACCGGGACATCTCCCGATAACAGGAGGGACGCTGTATGGAGCCATACCGACAGTCGGTAAATCTGCACCGGAACACGGCCCCCGCATTGCCGCCATCGGCGGCGGCACAGGGGCTTCCACGCTGCTGCGGCCTGAAGCGTTATACGAAGAATATCACGGCCATCGTCACTGTGGCCGACGACGGGGGCGGCTCCGGGCGGCTGCGGCAGGACCTGGGGATGCTTCCGCCGGGGGATATCCGCAACTGTCTGGAGGCGCTGGCCAATGCCGAGCCCCTGATGGCCCAGCTGATGCACTACCGGTTTCCGGAGGGGGGAGCTGGCGGGGCAGAGCTTCGGCAATCTCTTTCTGGCGGCCCTCAACGGCATCATGCCCAGCTTTGACCGGGCGGTAGAGAGCCTGAGTCAGGTGCTGGCCATCACCGGTAGGGTGCTGCCGGTGACCAATGAGAATATCCAGCTGGAGGCGGAGTTTGAAAACGGCGTACGGGTGGTGGGGAGTCCCGCATCTTTCAGTGCAAGCAGGAGCAGGACTGCCGCATCCGCCAGGTGCGTCTGATCCCCTCCCGGCCCAAGGCCCTGCCGGAGGCGGTGGAGGCCATCCGGGAGGCGGAGATGGTGGTGCTGGCGCCGGGGAGCCTGTATACCAGCATCATCCCCAACCTGCTGGTGGATGGTATCGTGGAGGCCATCCGGGGAGTCCCGTGCCCTGAAAATTTACGTTTGTAATGTCATGACGCAGGAGGGGGACAGAGGGGTATACTGCCTCGGACCATATCCGGGCGCTGTTTAACCACAGCTGCCCCGGACTCTTCGACTTATGTCTGGTCAACGACGCACCCATCCCACCTTCGGTGATGCGGGGCTATACCCGTGAGGGGGCGGAGCCCATCCTGTGCGACCGGGATGGCCTGCGAGGCGCTGGGGGGAGCATCACCCGCCCCGTGTCCACGGTGGAAAACGGGCTGGTGCGCCATAATCCCGGGCCATTTGGCGTGGGAGCTGGTGCGGCTCCCGCCCAGAGAAATATCCGTCTGGTGGAGGATTCCCTCCGCCGGACGCCGAGAAACCGAGTGGAGAAATGAGGAAGGTATGCAGTCATTTGCAGGAAAGGTGAAAAACGAGCTGTGCCGGACGCCGGTGCAGCGCCTGCGCTGCGCGCGCGCCGAAGCCTACGGCGTGCTGCTCTACGGCAATCCCTTCAGCCCCACGGAGGTGCGGCTCATTACCGAGAGCGCCGACTTGCAAGCCCGGCTGCCCCTGGCTGTTCCAGCGGCCTTCGGTCTGAAATTCGACCGTCTGCCCCAGGAGGGCAGGGGGGAAGCTGATCTTTCGGCATCACCGACCGGGCAAAGCTGGACCACATCATCAATCTCCTGGGATACGACCCCCGGCAGAATCTGGTGCTGCACATCAACTTCGCCATGCTGGAGGAGGAGTGCTGCCGGACGGCCTTCCTGCGGGGGGCCTTTCTGGCGGGGGCAGCGTCACCGACCCGGAAAAGCGCTACCACCTGGAGCTTGCCGGCAATGCGCCAGGCCAGCCGGGAGCTATGCGCCTACTGACGGAGATGGGCTTTCTGCCCCACAGCGTCCGATCCGGGTGGTAGCTCCGTTATTTACTTCAAGGTCCGAGCATATCGAGGATCTGCTGACCACCATCGGGGCCCCGGCGGCGGCTATGGATATCATGACCGCCAAAAGGTGGATAAGGAGATCCGCAACGGGGCCAACCGGGCCATGAACTGCGACATGGCCAATGTGAATAAGACCATTGACGCTGCGCTGGAGCAGAAAAATGCCATCCAGCGCCTGCAGGAAACGGACGGCTGGAGCGCCTGCCGGAAAAGCTGCAGCAGACAGCGCTGCTGCGCCTGCAATACCCGGAGATGTCCCTGTCCCAGCTGGCGGAGAAATGCGACCCGCCGGTGACGAAATCCTGCATGAACCATCGGATGCGGAAGCTATTGGAGGAGGCGAAGAAACTGTGATGACAAAGGAAGAGCGGTGCCGTCTGGCCCTTGGCTATCACCGGCAGCACTATAACTGCGGGCCAGAGCGTGCTGGGGGCCTTCCGGGACCTGACAGGTCGACGGAGGAGCAGTGCTGGGGCCTTGGCAGCGGTCTCGGCAGCGGGATGCGCTGCGGCGGCATCTGCGGCGCCGTGTCCGGTGGCGTGCTGGTGCTGGGTCAGCTGCATCCCTACACGGCACAGGAGGGGCCGGAGGGCCGGCGGCGCCCGTGGAGCAGGTCAAAGAGTTCCAGCGCCGCTTCACCCAGCAGTTTCACCTGCTGAACTGCCGGGAACTGCTGGCGGAGCGTGGCCTGCATCCTACGCCTATGGCGCAGGCGGTAGGGGCCGATGACCACTGCGGAACACTCATCGTCTCGGCGGTGGAACTGCTGTGTGACTATCTGGCGGAGCTGGACGGCCAAAAATAAGCAGCCGAAATAAGTGACTGAGAACAAAGCGACAGGAGAAGCAGCCAAGGATGAACCTGCGACGGAGGAAAGAGTAGCTATGGGATTTGTGCATCTTCATGTGCATACGGAATACAGCCTGCTGGACGGGGCCTGCCGCATCCGGGACCTTCCGGCCCGCATCAAGGAATGGGCCAGACGGCGGTGGCCATCACCGACCACGGGGTGATGTATGGTGTCATCGACTTCTACCGGGCCTGTAAGGCCGAGGGCATCAAGCCCATCATTGGCTGCGAGGTGTATGTGGCCCGCCGCACCCGGTTCGACAAAAGTTCATGAATATGACGCCGAGTCCAGGCATCTGGTGCTGCTGTGTAAAAACGAGACGGGCTACCGGAACCTGTCGTACATGGTGAGTCAGGCATTTGTGGAGGGTTTTTACATCAAGCCCCGCATCGATCTGGACCTGCTGCGCCAGCACAGCGAGGGACTCATCGCCCTGTCGGCCTGTCTGGCCGGGGAGATCCCCAAGCGGCTGGTAAACGGCGACTACGACGGGGCCAAGGAGTACGCCCTGACCATGCAGGAGATCTTCGGGGAGGATAACTTCTATCTGGAACTGCAGGACCACGGCATCCCCCAGCAGACGCTGGTCAACCAGGGATCTGCTCCGCATCCATCAGGAGACGGGCATCCCGCTGGTCTGCACCAACGACGCCCACTATCTCCGGAAGGAGGACGCCGAGAGCCACGATGTGCTGCTGTGCATCCAGACGGGCAAGACCGTGGACGACGAGAACCGGATGCGTTATGAGCCGAGAAACTTCTACCTCCGCTCCACGGAGGAGATGGAGATGGAGCTGTTCGGCGCCTATCCCGGACGCCGTAGCCAACACCCAGCGCATCGCCGACCGATGCCAAATGGAGTTCACCTTTGGCAAGTATCATCTGCCGGAGTTCCGGCTGCCGCCGGGGGTAGATTCTCCCACCTATCTGCGGCAGCTGTGCGAAAAGGGGTTCACTGAGCGCTACGGCACGGAGCACGAGGACTACCGCCGCCAGCTGGACTACGAGCTGGACATGATCGGACGCATGGGCTTTACGGATTATTTTCTCATTGTGTCGGATTTCGTCCGATACGCCAAGGATGCCGGTATCCCCTGTGGGACCGGGCCGAGGCTCGGCGGCGGGGAGCATGGTCTCCTACTGTCTGCGCATCACGGACATCGACCCCATGCAGTACCATTTGTATTTTGAGCGCTTTCTGAATCCGGAGCGGGTATCCATGCCGGATATCGATATGGACTTCGGAGACACCCGCCGGGGCGAGGTGGTGGACTACGTTCGCCGCAAGTACGGCGACGACCATGTGGCCCAGATCGTCACCTTCGGCACCATGGCGGCACGGGCCGCCATTCGGGATGTGGGCCGGGCGCTGAACATGACCTATGCCGAGGTGGATGTGGTGGCTAAGCTGGTGCCAACGGCTCTGCACATCACGATCAAGGATGCGCTGAAGCTGTCCAAGCAGCTCCGACCTCTATGAGACGGATGAGCGGGTCCGCCGGCTCATCGATATGGCCAAGGCCCTGGAGGGATGCCCCGCCACGCATCCACCCATGCTGCCGGTGTGGTCATTACCAAGAAGCCGGTGTATGAATATGTACCTTTGGCCCGGAACGATGAGTCCATCGTCTGCCAGTACACCATGGTGACGCTGGAGGAGCTGGGGCTGCTGAAATGGATTTTCTGGGCCTGCGGAACCTGACGGTTTTGGACGACGCCGTGAAGATGGTGCAGAAGTACCGACCGGACTTCCGGCTGGCGGATATCCCTATGGACGATGCAGCGGTGTTCGAGATGCTGTCGCAGGGCAAGACCGGCGGCGTATTTCAGATGGAGTCCACCGGCATGACCGGGGTGTGCGTGGGCCTGAAGCCCCAGACCATCGAGGACATCACCGCCATTATCGCCCTGTACCGCCCCGGCCCCATGGACTCCATCCCCCGGTTCATCGCCTGCAAGCACGACCCCAAGCTGGTGGTGTACAAGCACCCTTCCCTCCAGCCCATCCTGTCCGGTACCTATGGATGCATTGTCTATCAGGAGCAGGTCATACAGATTTTCCAGCAGCTGGCGGGCTATTCGCTGGGGCAGGCGGACATGGTGCGTCGGGCCATGTCCAAGAAGAAGGCAAAGGATGTGGAGCGGAGCGGGAGGCATTCCTCCACGGCGACCCCGCCCGGAATATCCGGGGCTGTGTGGCAAACGGGATTCCGGCGGAAACGGCGGAGGCCATTTATGACGAAATCAACGACTTTGCCAACTACGCCTTCAACAAGGCCCACGCCGTCAGCTATGCGGTGGTGGCCTATCAGACGGCGTATTTCAAGCGCTACTTCACACGGGAGTACATGGCGGCGCTGCTGACGTCGGTGCTGGATAACTCCGGACAAGGTGGCGGAGTACATCGCTGAGTGCCGGGACTGCGGCATTGAGCTGCTGCCCCGGACGTGAACCGCTCCAGCGACGGCTTCACCGTGGAGGATGGAGGCATCCGCTTCGGGCTGGTGGCCATCAAGAACATCGGCCGGGGCTTTATCCAGACCATGATGCGGCGGCGGGAGCAGGACGGCCCCTTCCGGTCGTTTTCCAGGACTTCTGCCAGCGGATGTTCGACTGCACGGACATGAACAAGCGGGCAGTGGAGAATCTGATCCGCAGCGGCGCCTTCGACTCCATGAAGGTGCGGCGCTCCCAGCTGATCCAGGTCTTTGAAAAGGTGCTGGACAGCATTGCAGAGTCCCGGCGCAAGAACGTGGAGGGCCAGCTGGACCTGTTCGGTATGGCAGCGGGGGAGGACGCCCGCCGGCGGAGACGCCCCTGCCGGACATTCCGGAGTTCACCGCCGCCGAGCGGATGTTCATGGAGAAGGAGACTACGGGCCTTTATCTCAGCGGCCATCCCATGGCGGATTACCGGGCGCTGGCCCGGCAGGCGGGAGCGGTGCCTATCCACACCATTCTGGAGGACTTTTCCGCCGAGGACGGGCCTGTCCGGTTCGCCGACGGCCAGAGCATCACCATTGCGGGCATCGTCACTGCCAGCCGCACCCGCACCACCCGCAACAACGCCCCTCATGGCCTACGTGACGGTGGAGGATGAGGCGGCATCCATCGAGCTGCTGTGCTTCAGCCGCACCATTGAGCGCTGCGGCAGCTATATGCAGGTGAACAGCCCGGTGCTGGTGCAGGGGAAGCTCTCCATCCGGGACGAAGCCGCCGCAGATCATGTGCGACAGCGTTTATCCCCTGAAGGAGGGGCTGCCGCCCCGGCGGGAGAACCGCCGTCCGGCACAGGAGAACGCCACCATTTATCTGCGGGTCCCCGGCATGGACAGCCCGGCGTTCCAGCATATCAAGCTGGTGATGACCATGTTCGAGAGGGGACACGCCACTGAAGATCCGGCTGGCGGACAGCGGTAAGCTGTTGGGGGCCAAGTGCCTGAACCACCCGGCCTTCGTGCAGGAGTGCCGGGAGGGCTGTCCGGAGAGAACGTGGTGGTGAAACCGCCTTCACCGGAAAATGAGGCTCTTTGCCGCCTGCGGGCAGCAGATGCCGCAAAGCGTGAATAAGGCCCCGGACACCCATGGGTGTCCGGGGCCTTTATGCCGGATGGGTCTTGCCGTTGGGATGGAGCAGTGCGCTTGCGGAAAATGGGGCAACGGAAAGGGAGAAGGATCAGTGGCAGGCGCAGTAGCTGCGGGTGCTGGCGTAGTCCTTGGGCATCTCCACGGTGTTGGGCGGGAAGAACTCGTTGACCGGGAAGGCCACGCTGCGGAACAGGCCGCAGGGGGTCCTCCTGATCGCCGCCGCTGCACTCCGTCTGGGGGATGCAGTAGTCATACACCGGGATCAGCAGCTGGGTGTCCCGCCCAGCCGCACCAGAGAGAACTGTCCTAAGGTGACATAATACCGACGGCCGCCGTTGTCGTCAAAGAGCAGGGGCTGGTCGAAGCTCTGGGCGATGAAGGCGGGGATCTCCGTCAGGCCGCAGTCGCAGCGGCAGGGGCTTGCAGCGGTCCTCGGCACGGGCGTCCAGCACGATGGGGTCCACCGCCTCCACCACCGCCGTGGGCAGGTTGCTGCGGCGGCAGCCGGGGATATCCAGATCGTCCAGCACCGTGTCGGAGGAGAAAATTTTGGCGCTGCCCTCGCTGCCGAAGAGAATGACCCGCTTGTCAAAGACGCACAGGCCCCGCCTCGGTACAGCGGGGAGTGCCGGTGCCGACCTGGAGAGTGACCCGGTAGAAAAACCGCATATCTATGGAGTAAAATCCTCGGTTGAAGGTGACGGGCTCCACGTCGGTATAGACGTAGAGAAGCCCGCCGTGCCGCCCCCGCACCATCTGGCAGGCCGACAGCACCTCCTGAGCCGATGCCGTGGGGTAAAAGCGCAGATCCTCCACGCAGTCCTTGTCACGGCAGGAGTCGAAGATCTTATGGGTATGGATGCAGACGGCCTCACGCACGCTGCTCAGATCGCAGACCGGGCCGGGCATACCGTTTTTCAGGCATAGAAAACCTCCTATTTAAGTACTCAAGGGCATCGCTCTTTCAATCCAGTCTATGCGTCCGGCCCGGCGGGGTGCGGGAAATGCAGGCGAGGAGGGGAAAACCTCTGTACAAATCGGAAATTTTCATTATAATAGGGGTGTATAGAAAAGCCGAAAGGACGTGATCCAATGGGAGTCGGATTTATCCGTGACAAGCTGGAGATCAAGTTTCTCATTTTGTACATTGCCGCCCGTGTGTCGGAGCCGCTGCCGCTGGAGGGGATGCAGGAGCTGACCCTGTGCGACGACGGCATTGACTATTTCGATTTTTTCGAGTGTCTGAACGATCTGGCAGACGGAGCATCTGCGCCTGACGGAGGAGGGCGGTACGCCATCACCCCCAAGGGGCTGAAAAACAGCGCCATCTGCGAGTCCAGCCTGCCCTATTCCGTGCGGCTGCGGACGGACAGGAACATCGAGGAATACAACAAGGAGCTGCTGCGGCAGGCGCAGGTGCAGGGAAGGCCATCCCGCGGGAAAACGGCACCTACACCGTGGAATTAAAGCTCAGCGACGATGTGGACAGCCTGATGCAGCTGGAGCTGATGGTGGCCACGGAGGAGATGGCCAAGGATCTGGCGGAGCGGTTTCGCAAGGACCCGGAGCATCTCTATGCCCGTGTGCTGGAGGCCCTGTACGAGGAACAGAAGTGAAATGACGGAGGGCGGCGGGAGCTGTCCTCCGGTTTTTTTGGGCTTTACAAAATAGAAAATATGTTCTATAATGAAATTGAAACCAAAGGGGGAAGGAGGGAGCGCCTATGCGAGCCAGACCGATCAGCTGCTGTTTTTCCGGCCATCGGCCCGGTAAGCTGCCGTGGGGCGACGATGAGGGAGATCGCCGGTGTCTGGCGCTGAAGGAGCGGCTGTGGAACGCGATGGAGGCGGCCTACGAGCGGGGCTATCGCCACTTCATCTGCGGCATGGCCCAAGGGTGCGACCTGTATTTCTGTGAGCTGGCGCTGGCGCTGCGGCAGCTGCACGGCGACGTGACAGTGGAGGCGGCGGTCCCATGTCCCACCCAGGCGGAGGGGTGGTCGGCGGAGCAGCGGCTGCGGTGGCAGCGGCTGGTGGCGGCCTGCGACTATGAGACGATGGTGCAGCAGCAGTACAGCCCCGGCTGTATGCAGCGGCGCAACCGGTACATGGTGGATCACGCCTGCTGCTGATCGCCGTACACGACGGCTTCCCGGCGGCACCCGGCGCACCATCGAATACGCCCTGCGACGGGGCATCGGCATTGTGGATATCCCGGTGGGATAGGCAAAGCGTGGGACGCCGGAGGGCGTCCCACGCTTTTCTTATATTGCGTTCTGTTGATCTATGCTCTGTCACTTGATGAGCTTCTGGATGGCCTTGCTGTCGGGGGGTGCCGGCGGCGGCCCGGATGGGGCCACGGTATCACCCAGACCCTTGGTGTACTGCTGCGTCAGGTACACGGGGACGCCCAGCACCCGCAGACCCTTCAGCAGCTTTACGGTGTTTTGGAGCAGCGTTTCGGGATCGGTCATGGCGGGCAGGAGACGCTCCTGATAGTCCACGCAGACGGCGGCGGCGGTTTTTCTCGGATGATTCGCATAACAGACCTCCTGTTGACTTCTGTGGATAACAAAGATAGTAAAACAGCATGGCGGCGTCCTCCCGTGGGCCGCCATGCCTTTAACTGCTGGGAATGACAGAAAGAAAGCAGCGGCCTTGATTTCTCAAAACCGCCACCAGTGAATATAAATTAAGCGTGAAAATGGGTCTGCCCAGCAGCGGTTTTTTTCTTTTCTGCCGCTGGGCAGATGTTTTTTCTTTAGATACATGATAAGAGGAATTTTTGAAGATTCCATAAAGATTTGAAAAATGGACGGACATAAAAGACGTCCATTACACTATCGGAAAATCAGCAAGGAAGTTTCATAGTAACCTTTGCGCCGCCGGTTTCTTTTGAATTTTCTAAAATAAGCTGACCATTATGTTGTTCCATAATCGAATTTGTAATATATAGACCCATATCAAAGTGTAACTTTGAATTGCGGCTTTGATCGCCCATATAGAACCGTTCCTGTGCGTGGCATAATGCCTCTTTAGAAAACCCCGTTCCCTCGTCTGTGACTGAAATTTCCACGAAACCGTTGTTACTCTGAACATCCACATAAAGCGTTCCGCCTTGCGGGAGTAGTCCAGCCCATTACTGATAACATTCATAATAGCACGTTCTATCAGCACCCTATCAAATTTCAGCATTTGAGGGAGTGAAACAGTATTCATTTGCAGCCGGATTTCTTTTGTCCGGCATAGTGATTCCATATAACCGAACAAGTGCTGCATGAACGCTGGCAAGTCTATACTTTCAATATGGAGCTGATAACCAACCGCCGCCCGTGATATATCAATCAGGGTTTGAATATATGACTGCATCTGGCCGGAGCTTTCCACGACGTAACCAGCGTATAATCGTTGCTCCGGTAGCCATGACACTGTAAATTGAGAACCAATATAATACCTTAAAACGCAAAATTCGTTTTCCCGGACAACAAGTGCAAACTGCCTCCCCGTAGCATATTCAATATATTCTCCCTTTGCGTACAGCAGGGCAATTTCTTTTTCATCATCGTCCATATTGCTGTAAAGCTCATTAAAGTTCTTGTCCAGAATTAAGTAGCCGCATCCCTGTTTGTAATATCCGGGGCAATCGTCAGCGTTGGAATGATCTCTTTTACCTGCAATTCACTTAGATTTGCTCTTGTAGCTAATCCAGCATTTACAGCAAGTCCCTCCAAACCAGAAGGGACAATAATTGCCGCTATCAGCATGACAATGAGGGAGATAGCAAACTGGCGAAACAATATTTTCAATGTAGGTTTCTTTTTTTCACTCCCATTTATATCCTATCCCCCATACGGTGCTGATCGGACTTATTTTGAAATGCTCCAATTTCGCACGAATATTTTTTATATGCGTTGAGACCGTAGAGTTATCGCCTATTCCATCAAACCCGAAAACGGCTTCATAGATTTGTTCTTTTGTAAAAACCTGTCCCCGGTTTTTCGCAAGGTATTCACAGATTGAATACTCGCTTTTGGTAAGGGGAACCGGCTGTTCTGAAACATACAGTACCTTTGCGGAAAGGTCAAATCTTATATCAGGCTCAAATGAAAGTGTGCTGTGATGCTCCCTTTTTCTCTGCGTAAATGTGCCGCGACACGGGCGCGAAGCTCCTGAATACGAAAAGGTTTCGTAATATAATCATCCGCACCGATGCCCAATCCAAACAATATATCTTCCTCTAATGTCTTTGCGGTCAGAAAGAGAATCGGGCAGTCTACCATATTCCTGATCTGTTTGCAAAACTCAAACCCGTCTGTGCCAGGCATCATCACATCCAAAAGAATGAGGTCATAGAAATGCAGCTTTTTGATGTCTACATCATCCGCATTTTGACAGACTGTTATCAAATATCCATCTTTCCCCAAACTGTTCTTAATCAATTCCAAGATAGAAACTTCATCGTCAACTACAAGTAAGTGGGTCAAAAAATCACCTCCCGCCCCATTATACCACATTGTCGAGGTTACTCATCATTATTTTTAATGTCAGCTTTCCGATATTCATTGTTGATATTTACAGCTACGGCATTGCTTATATCCACATCCACAATACTGTAAACGTAGCCGAAACTGAAATCTTCCCCGCCACATTTTTGAAGCGTTTCGATACCTGCCCGATTTCTTCTTGCAGTTCTGACATTTCAAGACATTCATCCGTTATGGTATATGTCAGGCCGTTATATGAAATTTCATCATAGTTTGCGGCGTTCAGCTCATAATACGGCAGAGATTCATTTAACGCCTTATTTTTATCGGCGGTATCGCGGAGCGCACCGCAGGCCGATAAGCATATAAGACTTACAAGCACAATTACCACGGCAAACAGGCACTTTTTATTCACTGTTTTTACCTCCCTCCCAACCATGAAACCAAACCAAACTGGCAATCAGCAGACAAACAGTGCAGCATACAGAAATAATCATACCGCTGAAAAAATCGGTTTTTACCTGTGCATACAGTTGGGGGCTATCCCATGCAAGCACAGTGTAATCCATAGCACGAACGCCCCAGGCCCAGGGAATATATTTCCATGTAGCGTCACCAAGCCCTGTTATCATAAGGGCGGCTATTAAACTCCCTGCAATTCCCAATCCCATAGATGCACCTTTTCCGAAGCTCATTCCCACAAACAAATGAATCAGGTAAATGGGAAGCATGGTAATCAACAATAGAATCCCTGCTTTCAGGTAAAGGCTTGCCGGAGCATCCCTATATAGTGCAGCGAATGTTCCTAACGCTAAAAATGTTGCGCCAAAAGCACAGATCATCAGAAAACCAAGTTTACCAATATACGTTGCCATGCGAGATGGGATTGTTCCCAACAAAAGCTGATAATGCCCGGCCTGATTTTCGATCTGAACAACCAGGCCCACAATAATGCCGATCAGAAACGGGAACGCAACGGCCAGCACTTCCAGATAGGCACTGATTTTGGTTGCCAGTTCCCATCTGGATATATGATAGTAACCCGCAAAAATCGCCGCACATATAATCGGAATCATGCTGTGCATATAGAGCAAAATGCTATGTTTACACTTCTGATATTCTGCCAGCAGCGAACCACAGATACCATAGTTACCCCACCTCCTTTTTCTCAAACCATCTTGCAGTTAAAAATGACAGCGCCGCAAACCAGGCCAGCGAAATGACCAATACAAGTATAATCATCCAAAATGCCATTGCCGTACTCTGATCTGCAACCGGCTCACCATTAGGCAAAATACCTAACACGGAAATCATAAGATGCGGCACCCAGCTATACGGGCAGATCATCCACAAAGAGGTTGTAGCCGTGAAAATCCCTAAAACGCTTCCAAGTCCGGCATTAAGAATAACCGTGACAAAGATACCAACTTTTTTTGATAACCATAAGCACAGCGGAACTTCCCATAGGCTTGCAATGACAATACAAGCTGTTCCGGCCGCAGCCTGCCAAATTCCGATTGTCAGGGGAATTTCGTTGATAACTAATATTGCAAAACCGCCTAACAGATTTAGCGCCAGGAAAATGAAATTTTTGCTTTCCAGACTTTGTTCTGCGAAACAGGCAATGAAGCAACGGCACGATATTTTACTTTGCCATTATCCCGCTGTTCAATCAAGGCACAGGTGAGCGTAAGGAATCCAGGATAAAGCAGGATATACCACCAATTATAAGAATTGAGCTGGAACCAAAGAGGGGCAAAAAAGTTCAGCTTCCCGATGTGGGGCGCAAAATGCCGGTGAGCATTTTTAAGATCGTGGATTTGCCAGCCCCATTCGGCCCCAGCAGACCATAAACCGAGTTGCGCCGGATGTTCAGTGACACATTGTTTACCGCCATTTGCCCCTTGAAATTTTTGCAGAGGTCAGTCGTTTTCAAAATCATATCCATATAATCAAGTCCTTTCTTTGATTCTACGGATAGCATACCGGGCAATTTTGAAGATTTCATAAAGATTCCCGAAAACAGAATATGAACGCCGCCGTCGTAGTGATCGAAACCGGCTTTTCCTGCATCAGCCGTTCAAAGGCCCGGTCTTGGCCGGAAGTAAAGTACATAGCGTCGCCTCCTTCCTTATAAGAAATGCCTTTTTCGTCGCAGACTTACGAAAAAGGCATTTCAGGTGTGATTATAGAGAGGTTTAATTGTCTTTAGATTTTTGAAAAGTCCCGGTTTTATGCGGGTTTGCGCTGGTTGTGCTAATCGGAACGAAGCTACATCCTCTGCCAGCTCCTGATTGATCTCTTTTTGCCTTGTCTGGCAAAGTAAATGTACCGTCAATAATTCCCGCGTACTGCGCTGACTGGGACCATTCGGAGCACTCATAGGCACGGGTGGCCAATCGCGGATGGGTTTCATCCTGCACCAGCATCAGCTCCATCAGCTTGTTGGATTGTGAATCGTTGACAAAGGATTTTAAGTCAAGCGCCTGTTTCAGAAATTCTTCCGATCGATATTCTTGCCATAGCCGTTGAGCCGGAGCAATACATCAATGGTTTTGTCCGCTGTTCCGTCGCAGAGAGCAGCAGCTCGGTCTGCGGACAACTCACTGCAACGATCCCAGAATAGAAGCGCCCTCACTAATGTCGGCGTGAGATATTAGCCAATGGCCGGAATACGCACTAACGGGCTTCGGTCTATACCACCAAACCAACTGCGCTGCAATGGAGTGATAAAGGGAATGTTTGCAGGCAATGTGCCGCATTCGTGCGCCAGAACACTGGGGAGCAGATTGAGTGGAAGTTTATTCACAAGCCCGGATGTCACATAGATACAAGGGTGAGCGCTGCCAAATGTTGCTGCATTGGCCCGCTTGTCTCGCACATAATAAAGCTCCGGGGTATCAATGCCAAGCTGCTCACAGATCGGGGGCAAGAGACTTTATACCTCCGGCATCTGGTTTTCGCCGAGACGGATCGCGGTCGATAGAAGGTCGATTTTAGCAGCCTTCTCATCGCAATTGGCAGAATACGAGTCCAGAAGCTTTACAAACTTCGGGAACTGTTTCAGTGCGTCCGCAGCCTGCCTGTCCAAATCGTGCACATAGAGGTCGGCACTATAGGCCATGTTGTCACGCCCTTTCCTTTCAATTTACTTCTTCTGTTCAGTTTCAAATTCGACAATGTCGTCCAGCTTGCAGTCCAGTGATGTGCAGAGCTTTTCCAGCACATTCACCCGAACATCTTCGTTGCGTCCCAGCTTTGCCATAGCGTTAGTGCTGATCCCAGCCAAATGCGTTAATTCAGTCTTGCTGAGGTTTTTGTCGATCATCAGCTTCCAGAGCTTTTTATAATTTACCGACATAATAACTCCTGTGTAATGGTTTGATTTCTAATAAGACCACCATACCACAGGTAATTAAGAAATCAAGATAATCTTGAAATTTCAAGATTATGGGGTTGGGTCAAATTTTACGCCACTGAATCAATGATGGCCGTCCTGACCGCAGAAAACGACAAATGAGCCACTTTGACAAGCGGACGTCCGGCGCTTCGGCAGCACGCAAAGTGCGCTGAGGGTAGTGATACCACCCCATCGCCCAAAACGCCCCGTGTTTCGGGCGTGTGAGCCCTTGTGTGCCGCAGGAGCGAAAAACAGATAATGATAGTGCCCCCGGGGATTTTGAACAGCTTTTTTGGCCGATTTTCAGTGCGCCGAAATGGAGCGGAGAAAGGCATTGGCGCTTTTCGCCCAATGCCTATTCACAGCAGCCCGCAGTGCGAGCTGCCACGAGGGTTTGCGGCGTTTTGAGATTGACGCTTTTTCGAGGGTTCCCAGAACGGTTTGACGCTAAATTTGAGAAAGTCACCGGAAAGCCCCCGTGTCACAACGGTTTGGCGGCGCTTTGATAGAAAATCGGTACGCTTTATGCCGCTAAAGTCGGTGGAAGTCTCCGTAGCAGCTCAAATCTTGCTACGCCATAAACAAAGATAAGCGGCGGTTGAGAATTGATAACTTTCTGATAATAGTGTGGACTTCCCATAGCTTTTTCTCTGCCTTTACGGTATTGTTACCGTTACAAAGGAGGGCGATTTTATGCCAAAACGACGAGCGAACGGGGAAGGGAACATCCGCAAACGAAAGGACGGTCGATGGGAGGGCCGGTACACTGTCGGCCACGATCCGGAAACCGGCAAAAGCCATCATCAAAAACGTCCTCGGCAAGACGCAAGCGGAAGTCAAGGAAAAGCTGAAGAAAGCCATCGAGGAAAACGTCGGCATCGACTACGGACGGGCCAAGACCTACACCGTGGGGAAACATGGCTGGAGGTCTGGATGGAAAACTACGCGAAAATGAAACTGCGCCCATCGACCTTCAAAACCAGCCAAGGCTTTCTGAAAAACCACATCAAGCCGAAGATCGGCAGCGTTCCGCTGGCAGATCTGACCTCTCTGGACTTGCAGCGGTTCTACAAGCACCTGTTGGACGGTGGCCGGGTAGACCGCATTGAGGCCAAGAAAAAGCCGAAAGGTCTGGCTCCCAAAACGGTGCGGAACATCCATCAGATGATCTGCTCGGCATACAACCTTGCCATGGAGCAGAAGCAGGTCGCCCGCAATCCGGCACGCAGGGCTGCGCCCTTGCCGAAAGTCGAACACAAGGAGATGAAAACGCTGACCGCCGACCAACTCAGCACCTTCTTCCAGGAGGCCAGGGACAGCGGCGTGTACGAACTCTACTACCTCGACCTTGCCACCGGACTTAGGCGCGGCGAACTGCTGGGGCTGAAGTGGACGGACATCGACCTAGACCGTGGTGTGCTGAAAAATCCAACGGCCATCTCGCGGCAGAACGGCAAGGTAGTGGAAGCCCGCTGAAAACAAAAACGCCTACCGCACCCTGCCCCTGTCGGCAGATGCGATAGACGTTCTGATGCAACAAAGAAGAAAGACGGGTAACAGCGAATGGGTGTTCACGTCACCCACCGGAGGCCCCATGTCACCGGACAGCGTCCTGCATATGCTCCAG
>VOFB01004088.1_pt1 | contig 17387 bp, 26 predicted proteins | sample 5384141 | NCBI WGS metagenome assembly VOFB01 (sample SAMN12384721, study PRJNA508395) | human gut metagenome | isolation source: healthy gut A | host: Homo sapiens | reverse complement strand
GGCATAAAGACCACCTATCAGCGTCTGTCACCGGTGAGGTGCAGGCAAGATCGAGGAAGAGAACGGCAAACCCGTCCGCTGACGTCTGGTTCGGCGGCACGACTGACCTGTACAACGTTGTCGCTTGAGGGCCTGCTTGAGGCCTACGAGGCGGAGAACGCTTCCCACCTGCTCAGCGATATGTACCGTGACAAGGGACGGTTACTGGTACGGCATCTACAAGGGCATCCTCGGCTTCATGGTCAACACCAATGAGAGCGCCGCGCAAGAACCTTGAGGCCTCTGGATTGGCAGGATCTGCTCAAGGACGATTGGTCTTATCTGGCTGTTAACTACAACACCGCCGGTACCGCAAAGCTCGTCATCAACACCATGATCCAGAAGTACGGCCACGATGAAGGCATCCAGTACCTCGTGACCTCGACAAGAACATTCAGGTTTACACTAAGTCCGGCCCGCCCGTCCAAGAACGTCGGCACCGGTGAGTGCGTCATCGGCATCGGCTTCCTGCATGACGGCATCACCCAGATCGTTGACAACGGCTATGATAACATCGAGCTCATCATCCCCAGCTCCGAACCTCCTTCGAGATCGGCGCTACCGCTATCTTCAAGGGCTGCGCTCACCCCAATGCTGCAAAGCTCTGGATTGAGTACGCTCTGTCTCCCCGACTGCGTGAACCTCGCCAAGGACAACGGCTCCTACCAGTTCCTCGTCATTGACAATGCCGAGCAGCCCTCTCAGGCAGCAGACTTCGGCCTTGATCCCCGACAACGTCATGGACTATGACTTCGAGGATGCAAAACAACATCGGCACCTACATTGAGTGAAGTCATGAACGCTATCGCCAAGAGCGGCGCTGACACCGGTGCGGATCGTTTCAAGACGGAGTAATCAATATTCCGCAAGGGGCTTCGCCGCCGCGCTGCCGCCTTCGATTTTTAGAATCTGCACGCCGATGCGCGCCGGTTATCGGCATCCTTTCAGAGAGAGGGAGAATACATATGGCAAGAACCAGGGCGCGGCGCTGGATCGGAAGAAGAAGCTGATGGCCGACCCGTCATGGTCACGACCATCGTCGTGCTGATAACATTTCTGACTTTGTTTATTCTCCCCGCTGGCGATACTGCTGGTGGATAGCTTCGTGAGCGACAACGGCTCACCTTTGATATCTTCAAGCGCATCTTCAATATGCCGACCTTCACCAAGGCGATAACTAACACGCTGAAGGTGGGCTTCCTCGTCGGCATACTCTCCGCGCTCATAGGTCTGCTGTTGCATACGTCGAGGTCTATGTGCGCATGAACAAATTCGTCGGCGGCCTGTTCAAGGTCGTGTCGATGCTGCCGGTCGTCGCCGCCGTTCGTGCTGTCGCTGTCGATGATAATGCTCTTCGGCAAGGCGGGCGTCATCACGCGCTTCCTGCTCGGCATTTACGACAACAGCGTCTACGGCTACTGGGGCATGAGGGAGGCCGCGCGCGACATGGGCGCGGGGGCGCATGAAGGTGTTTACGAGCGTGACGCTGCCGCTGATGCTGCCCGGCCTCGGCAACGCTTTCCTTGTGACCTTCATCGAGTCCATCGCGGACTTTGCAAACCCCATGATAATCGGCGGCTCGTATGACACGCTGGCAACGACGATCTATCTTCAGATCACCGGCGCCTACGACAAGGCCGGCGCGCGGCGATGGCGGTTGTGCTGCTGTGCATAACACTGCTGATGTTCGCCGTGCAGAAGTATTACCTCGAGCCAAGACCGCCGCGACGCTGACCGGCAAGGCCTCGCGCGGCAGGATGCTCATCGAGGACAAGAGCGTGCGCGTACCGCTGACGGTGCTCTGCGCGCTTGCTGCGGGTTTCGTTATCCTGATGTATATCTGCGTGCCGATAGGCTCCTTCTTCCCCTGACCTGGGGCTATAAGTTCTTCCCGCTCACGGGCAAGTGGTTCAAGCTCGTCTTCACGCGCTACCACGGCTTCCAGGCATTCCGTGACTCCTTCGTGCTCTCGCTGATCGCCGCCCCGATAACGGCGCTGCTGAGCATGATCATCTCCTACCTCGTCGTCAAGCGGAGCTTTAAGTCCAAGGGCTTCATCGAGGCGGTGTCCATGCTCGCCATGGCCGTCCCCGGCACGGTGCTCGGCGTCGGCTACATCCGCGGCTTTCCGCGGGCGTGTTCCGCACCGGCTTCCTGCAGGGTATCTACGGCACGGGGCTTGATCCTCATCATCGTCTTCGTTGTGCGCTCGCTGCCGACCGGCACGCGCAGCGGTATCTCCGCCCTGCGGCAGATAGACAAGTCCATCGAGGAATCCGCCTACGACATGGGCGCGGACAGCTTCAAGGTGTTCATGACCGTGACGCTCCCGCTCATTAAGGACTCCTTCCTCTCAGGCCTCGTGACGGCGTTCGTGCGCTCCATCACCGCAATTTCCGCCATCATCCTGCTCGTGACGCCGCAGTTCCTGCTCATCACGGTGCAGATCAACGAGTTTGCGGAAAAAGGGCTCCTACAGCCTCGCCTGCGCGTTTGCAACCATTCTTATCATCATCACCTACGGCGCGGTGCTGCTGATGAATCTCTTTATGAACCATTTCGGCACCAGCAAAAAAAATGAAGGAGGACTAAGCCATGGATAAGATCAAGAAGGGCGTTCGCCTCGACCATATCTCCAAAATCTATCAGGACCCCAAGACCGGCAAGAACTTCTATGCCGTTAAGGACACCTCGCTGACCATCGAGCCGGGTTCCTTCGTCACGCTGCTCGGCCCTCCGGCTGCGGCAAGACCACCACGCTGCGCATGATCGCGGGCTTTGAAAGCCCCGACGAGGGCGAGATCTACCTCGGTGACGAGCCGATCAAACGCTCTCACGCCCAACAAGCGCGAACCGCGATGGTGTTCCAGTCCTACGCCCTGCTGCCGCACTACAACGTGTTTGATAACGTTGCCTACGGCTCTGAAGCTGCGCCACGTGCCGAAGGAAGAGATCCGCGAGCGCGTAATGAAGATCCTTGATCTCGTGGAGCTCACCGGTATGGAGGGCCGCATGACCAACCAGCTTTCCGGCGGTCAGCAGCAGCGTGTGGCGCTCGCCCGCGCGCTCGTCATCGAGCCGAGCGTTCTGCTCTTCGACGAGCCGCTCTCCAACCTGGACGCCAAGCTGCGCGTCACCATGCGCACCGAGATCCGCCGCATCCAGCAGGAGGTCGGCATCACCGCCATCTACGTCACGCACGACCAGAGCGAGGCGATGGCGCTCTCGGACCAGATCATCATCATGAACAAGGGCGTCGTCGCTCAGATCGGCTCTCCGCAGGAGATCTATTACCACCCCGTCAACGAGTTCGTCGCCGACTTCATCGGCGAGGCGAACTTCCTGCGCGGCAAAATGACCGGCACGGAGAACGGTCTGGCTGTGCTGGACGTCGAGGGCGAGCGTCTGGCCGTCGTCCCGCGCGAGGGGATGCGCGTCGGCGAGGAGTACACCGTCGTGCTGCGTCCCGAGTCCGCGGCGCTCTCCGACGAGGGCGGGCTGCCCTGCACCGTTGAGCTTTCCTGCTTCATGGGCTCGTACCAGAACTATCACGTCCGCGTGGGCAATACGCTCGTCAAGCTCGCCGAGAACGATCCGCGCAACAAGCGCATCTACCGCGTGGGCGAGCAGTGCCATCTGACCTTCGCGCCCGACACCGTCCACGTTCTGTAAAACCTATCTGACTGCAAAAGAGTCCGCTGTCCTCGGCAGCGGACTCTTTTTTTCATCCTGCGGTCAGGCCGCGCAGCGCTTTCCTATTCCCCGAGCCTTGCGCTCATGTCCCGCCGCGCGGCGGCGCAGAGGGCCGCGGCCCCCGCCATCGTCCGCGCGTGCGCGGAGTAGTAGAGCTTGAGCTTTGGTTCCGTACCGCTCGGGCGGACGATGACCTTAACGTGCGCCGTGCGCAGCTCCAGCACGTCGCTTGCCGGCAGACTGTCCAGACCGCCGAGGTAGTCGCGCACCCGCGTGACGCGCTCGCCCGCAAGCGTGTGCGGCGGAGCCGCGCGCAGGGCCGTCAGAATGGCGCTCATGCGCTCCATGCCGTCCTCGCCGGGCAGGACGACGCTTTGCAGCTCATTGCGGTAATAGCCGAATTTTTCATACAGCGCGTCCATCGCCTGCGCGAGCGTCATGCCCTGCGCGCGGTACCATGCAGCCATTTCGCAGCAGAGCAGCGCGGCGTTCACCGCGTCCTTGTCGCGGACGTGCGGGCCGGAGAGATAGCCATAGCTCTCCTCAAAGCCGAAGAGATAGCGCTCCGTCTCCCCGCCCTTTCCAGCTCGCCGATCTGCTCGCCGATGAATTTGAAGCCCGTGAGCGTGCGGCGCAGCTCAACGCCGTAATGCGCGGCGACCGCGTCTGCCATGTCGGTGGAAACGATGGTCGTCACCGCCACGGGACGCGCGGGCATCGTGCCGTTTTCGCTCCGCCGGCGGCAGAGGTAATCGAGCAGCAGCACGCCCATCTCGTTGCCCGTGAGCAGGCGGTAGTCCCCGCCGTCGGGCACCGCCGCGCCCATGCGGTCGCAGTCGGGGTCGGTGCCGAGCAGCAGATCGGCGCGCGTTTCGCGCGCGAGCGCGAGGCCGTGCTCCAGCGCCGCGCGCTCTCTCGGGATTCGGGTAGGGACAGGTCGGAAAGCTCCCGTCGGGCCACGCCTGCTCGGGCACGAGCGTCACGTCCGTCACCCCAATGCGGCGCAGGATCTTTGTCACGCACTCGCGCCCCGTGCCGTTGAGCGGCGTGTAGACCACGCGCAGCGCGGATCTGTCGCCATCCCAGACGCTCCGGCGCTCCACCGCGTCGAGGAAGGCCTCCAGGCAGTCCTCGCCGATCATGCAGATGGTTCCGTCCGCCAGCGCGTCGGCAAAGCCGCACAGACGCACGCCGTCAAAATGATCCGCGGCCCCGATGTGCTTCGATACGGCATCCGCCGTCTCGAGCGTGATCTGGCAGCCGTCGGGACCCGTAGACCTTGTAGCCGTTGTAGGCGGCGGGGTTGTGGCTCGCCGTAACGCACACGCCCGCCCCGCATCCGTAATAGCGCACTGCCCAGCTCAGCGCGGGCGTTGGCTCCAGGCGCGGATAGAGATAGGCGGTCACGCCGTTGGCGGCAAGCACACGCGCGGTCTCGCGCGCGAAGCGCGCCCGAGCCGATGCGGCTGTCGTAGGCAATGGCGCAGCGCAGCGGCAGTCCCGCCGCCTTGAGGTAAGCGGCAAGCCCCTGCGTCGCGCGGCGGACAACGTAAACATTCATGCGGTTCGTGCCCGCGCCGAGCACGCCGCGCAGTCCGCCGGTGCCGAAGGCAAGGTCACGGTAAAAGCGGTCCTCGATCTGTGCGGCGTCGCGCACCTCGTCGAGCGCGGAAAGCTCCGCGCGCAGCGCGTCATCCTCCACACGCGCGAGCCAGCGGCGGTAAGTGTTCAGAGCGGTCATCGTCTTCCTCCAGCAGAAAATTTTACTTTATTATTAAAGCACGCTTTGCCCGCTTCGTCCAGAAGAATGGATTGCAAAGTGCGCTTTTTCCTGTTAAAATGGTAAAGAAATTCGTCGGATCAGGAGGGATGCCGTTATGCGCCGCTGCTGTCTGCTGCTCGTCTGCCTGCTTCTGCTCACCGGCTGCGGCCGCGCGGACACGCAGGACGTCTCCTCCTTCGCGCCCGCTGAGGGGGACCGTCTGGTCATTTTCACCTCGCACAAGGAAACGATCTATGAGCCCATCCTCAAGGAATTTGAGCAGCGCACCGGCATCTGGGTCGAGCTGAGACCGGCGGCACCGTGACGCTCCTTGAGCGCATCGCCGCGGGGAAGCGGCGCCGACCTGATGTTCGGCGGCGGCGCGGACAGTCTGAGCGCGTACAGCGCGTGCTTCGCGCCCTATGTGAGCGAATACGCCGGCGACGTTGCGCCGGAATACGATCTCGGCGGCGGTATATGGACGCCCTTTTTCCGCTCTGCCGGTCGTGCTGATCTACAACACCAAGCTCGTGCGGCAGAATCCGCCCGAGCGCTGGGCCGACCTGCTCGACGCGGGCTGGCGCGGGCGCATCGCCTTTGCCGACCCGACCGTTTCCGGCTCGAGCTGCACCGCGCTCGGCACCCTGCAGGCCGTCGGCGGCAACACCGACAACACCCTCGCCGCGTTCTTCCGCAATCTTGACGGACGCATCATCGCCGACAGCGGCGGCGTGGTCCCCGCCGTGGCAGACGGCAGCTGCTACGTCGGCGTGACGCTGGAGGAAAACGCCCGCAAGGCCATCGCCGATGGGCTCGACGTCGCCATCGTCTACCCCGCCGAGGGCACGAGCGTCCTGCCGGACGGCGCGGCCATCGTCCGCGGCTGCGCGCAACGAGAAAACGCGCGGAAATTCATCGACTTTCTGCTCTCGCCCGATGTTCAGCAGCTGCTGGGCACGGAACTCAGCCGCCGCAGCGTGCACGGATACCGCCTCCGACGCGCTGCCCGAGCTGACCGTCCTCCCCTACGACCTGCGCCGCGCGGATGAGCGGCGGCAGGAGCTTTCGACGCCTGGCAGTCGCTGTGCGGGGAGGTGGAAGCATGAGATCATGGCTTGAGCGGTCCTTCCGAAACCGCATTTTTCTCACCGTCCTGCTCGTCGCGCTCGTGCCGCTGCTGCTGTGCGACGTGCTGATGACGCAGGTGATGATCTTCCGCAGCGAGCACACCCTGCGTACCGACGCGCAGGAGGAGATGGCGCTGCTCACCACGCAGCTCGACGCGCTGCTTACCGACTGCGGCGACGTCACGCGCGCCCCTGGCCGGCAGCACCGTGACGCGCAGCGCCCTGCGCCGCGGCGGCAGTGACTCGCGCACGCTCTATCAGCTTTTGAACCGCAGCACGGTCGCGCTGCGCGAATACGCCGACTTTGAGGTCTACGGCGAGGACGGCGACTGCCTCTATACCACGGCGAACGTATGGCCCGCCGCGCAAAGCACCGGCTGGGGCATACTCAGCGCGGCCCGCGCGGCAGACGGCATTGTGCTGCGCGCCGGAAACGGCGGGCTCGCCGGAGCCTGTCCCGTGACCGCGCGCGGCGGTGCGGTGCTCGGCTATGCCGTGTTCCGCATGGACGACGCCAACTTCGACGCCTTCTTCGCGCCCCTGCTGCGCGGTGCGGACGATCTGCTGCTCGTCGATGCGACGTGGCGGCTGCTCTACGCCTCCCAACCCCTGCGCGCCGACGATACCCTTGCCCTGCTGCGCGCGCAGCTGCTCTCCGGCAAGTCTCTCCGACGGGGACGGCGAGCGCAGCTACTACGTCGGCGCCTGCGCGGAAAGCGGCTTTTCGCTCATTCTGCAGCAGCCGCAGACCTATACCGCGCAGGTCGTCCGGTCGATCTACCTCGTCGCCGCGCTGATGGGCGCGCTGTGTCTGGTGCTCTGTCTCGTGTGCGCCTGGTGGCTCAGCCGCCGTCTCTTTGAGCCGGTCAACGAGCTCGACGGCGCGATGCGCCGCGTCGAGGGCGGTGATTACGATGTGCGCATCGAAAGCACACGGCAGGATGAAATGGGCCGCCTCGCGGCGAGCTTCGACCGCATGACGGCGGAGTACCGCCAGAACCTTGAGCGCAGCGTGCAGCGCGAGCGCGAGCTGAACGAAACGCGCCTGCGGATGCTCCAGTCTCAGCTCAACCCGCACTTTCTCTACAACACGCTCGACTGCATGAAGTGGCTGGGCGTGACCGGCGGCGCGCCGCAGGTGGCGGAGCTGGCCGCCGACCTCGCCGCGCTGCTGCGCGCGGGCATCTCCGGCAGCGAGTACATCACGCTTGAGGAGGAGCTTGAGCTGATCGGGCGCTACCTCGCCATTCAGGAGGTCCGCTTCGGCGACCGCTTCGTCTGTGAGCATGTGGACGAGCGCTTCCAGCACTGCGTGGTGCCCAAAGCTCATTTACAGCCGCTGGTGGAAAACGCCATCATTCACGGCGTGGCCGACAGCGACGGGGCTTCATCAAGCTCTGGGCGGAGGAGGACGCGGAGGGCTATACTGCTGCTCAAGGTGTCCGACAACGGCAGCGGCATCCCGCCGGAGGTGCTCGAACGGCTCAACAGCCATGAGCTTACCCGGCGGCCATCTGGGCCTGAACAACGTGGACCGCATCGTGCGCCTCGAGCTACGGCGAGAGCTGCGGTCTGAGCGCGTATCCGAACGAGGGCGCGGCAGCTGCGTGCAGCTGCGGCTCCCGATGCAGAAAGGAGAGGACCATGCTCAAGGTACTGATCGTTGACGACGGGCCGTGGTGCGCCGCGGCATCGTGCTCGGCATCGACTGGGCCTCGCTCGGCTGTGCCGTGGTCGGCGAAGCCGCCAACGGCGAGGGAGGGTCTGGCCGCCGCCGAGCGCTACAGCCCCAACCTCATCATCACCGACGTGCGGATGCCGCACATGGACGGCATCGAGATGATGCGCGTCCTGCGCGAGCGCGGCAGCACCGCTCACGTCATCGTGCTCACCGCCTACAACGACTTCGACTATGCCCGCTCGGCGCTCCGCTTCGGCGCGGCGGACTATCTTCTGAAGCCCTTCCCGCGACCAGGAGCTCGTCGCCGCCATCGAGCGCGTGCGCGAAGGCCGAGGCCTTCTCCAGCCGCAGCGCGCAGACGATCTGCTGGCGCTGCCCAAGGGCGACAAAGCAAATATGTGCTCCAGACGCGCTCGAATACATCGCCGCGCACTACGCCGACGCGGACATCAACATCACCACCATCGCCCGCTCCATCGGCATCAGCGAGGCCATCCGAGCCATGTGTTCAAAAGGAGACGAGCTACACCGCGCTCGGCTACCTCACGCTCTACCGCATCCACATGGCGCGCAGGCTCCTCGCCGACTGCCGCTAAAGGTCTACGAGGTCGCCGGCATGGTCGGCTACCGCGATGTCGCCTACTTCGGCTCGACCTTCAAAAAGCTCTCCGGCCTCTCCCCTCGGAGTATCAGGACCGCTGCCGGTAGAACGCGCAAGCTGCACAAAAAGTACGGAACATACCGGACAAGCTCAGCGGACTTTCACAGCATTTCGCAGAAATGCCCGCATAATCGCAGACTTGTCCCGTTCCGCGCCGGCGCCGCGGAAGGTATAATGTTGTATGTGGTATTTTATGCCGCAACTACAAACGAAGGAGAACAACGATGAAAAGAAAACTCTTAGCGCTCCTGCTTGCCTCCGTCATGGTCCTCAGCCTTGTCGCCTGCGGCCAGAAGGAGACTCCGGACACGCCCGAGACGCCCGACGATCAGGAAGAGGTCAAGGACTACTCCGGCTACACCATCCGCATCTATTCCAACTCCAACTCCACCGAGCGCACCACCTGGCTCATTCAGGAAGCCAAGGACGCCGGCTTCACCATCAGCATTGACGATAACTCCGTCATCTCCGGTGACACCGCCGCCATCCAGGCCGCAAATGAGAACAAGGACGGCGACATCCTCTTCGGTCTGAACGAGACCCGCTGGAGCCAGGTCGTCGGCGGCGTTTACGAGAACCTCAAGCTGGTCGACTGGACTCCCCTGGGCAGCAGAAGTCGGTGAGTACGCATACCCCGGCGCGGCTTACGGCCTTGTTATCCAGAACGTCCTGATGCTTTACCGTACCGATGAGCTCGGCACCAACGGCGAGGCTCTGCACTTCCAGCACTGGGCAGACATCGTTGACTGCGGCTACAGCTGGTACCGCCAGAACAAGGTCGGCGGCACTACCAACTCCAACATCAACTCCGCAATGCTCTACGCTTTTGTTGATCCCACTTCCGAAGCCGGGCATCAGCCTCGACGGTTGGAAGACCCTGCGCCGACGCGTTTACTCCTCCGATGACGACTACAAGTACGGCCCAGCCCCTGAACAGGGCGACGTACAGGTCTCCACCTTCTACTCACTCCTCTCTACGGTAAGATCGACTCCGCCGCTGACGGCAGAATCCCCCTGCTCGGCACCATGGGAGCCTGAGAACTGGGCGCTCGTTGACATAGACGACGGCACCTACTACATCGCCGAGTACATCGGCATCCTTGATAAGGCCGGCCGTACCGAGGAAGAGACCGAGGCTGTCAAGGCCTTCGCAGAGTGGTTCGGTTCCGCTGACGTTCGAGGCTGCATGGGGCGAAGAGTTCGACTCCTATCCCTGCAACACCGCCGCTGCCGACATCCTCTACCCCGATGGCGTTCCCGCTATCTACACTCTGAAGAACTTTGCCCTCACCAATGTTGAAGGCACCGATATGAACTATGCCGAGTACGTTGCCGCTCACTCCAGCAGTGGACCAACATCATGACCAACCTCGGCTTCTACTGGGCAGACCAGAGCGCAGCAGTTGCTGAGCCCGGTTGGGACAATCTCGACTGGGCGACCCTGACTCAGGCAGCAGGCTGAAATCGAATTTAACTAAAAAGCGCCATACTTGGATTTCCGAAAATATCCGGCTCGCCATATCCACAGTCCCTAAAGAATCAAGGAAACCGCTATGATAAGGCTCAATAACATCGTCGTCAAATTCGGCGACTTTACCGCGCTGCACGACATCAACGTACAGGTAAAAGAGGGAGAGTTCTTTACCTTCCTCGGCCCGTCCGGCTGCGGCAAACTACGACAACCTCCGCACTTACCGGCTTCATTGAGCCGGCGGAAGGCACCGTTATTGTCGGCGGCAAGGATATCACCCATGTGCCCATCGAGGACAGAAACATCGGCATCGTGTTTCAGAGCTATGCTCTGTCCCGACGATGACGGTGTACGACAACATCGCCTTCGGTCTCGCGTCAAGAAAATGAAGAAGGCGGAGGTGGACGAAAAAGTCCGCGCCATCGCCAAAAGGTCGATCTTTCGGACGAGCAGCTCAAGAAGGCCGTCTCGCAGCTCTCCGGCGGCCAGCAGCAGCGTGTCGCCATCGCCCGCGCGCTCGTCACCGAGCCGGCGATCATCTGTCTGGACGAGCCGCTCTCCAACCTGGACGCCAAGCTCCGCGTGCAGCTCCGTCTGAGCTCAAAAGATGCAGAAGGATTTCGGCATCACGAGCATCTACGTCACCCACGATCAGGAGGAGGCCCTTCGCTTTCCGACCGCATCGCGGTGTTCAACAAGGGCGTGATCGAGCAGATCGGCACGCCGAACGAAATTTACAACCACTCCGCCACGGAATTCGTGTGCAACTTCATCGGCGACATCAACCGTCTCTCGGACGATATCGTGGAAAAGCTCAACGCCAAAGGCGCGCGCAGCTTGACCCGACACACCACCACTACATCCGTCTCGAGCGCGTCCATGTGAACGACGCGCAGCACGCGGAAGCCGGCGCCGTTTCGCTTTCCGGCACCGTGGAATCGAGAGAGTATTACGGTCTGTATATAAAGTATTACATCAACGTCGGCAGCCAGACGCTCAAGGTCATCGAGCGCAACGACGGCGTGCATCTGCATCGATACCGGCGACGCCGTGACCGTCACCGTCCACCCCTGACGATCTCATGAGCTACGCTCCCAACGGGGAGGAGGCCGAGAAATGACACTGCGGCCGAAGCCCTTCCAGCCGATCAAAATGCTGCAGATCATCGGCGGCGTTTTCTTCGCGTATCTCTTCTTCGAGGTTTATGCTGCTGCCGTGCCTGAACACGCTCACCAGCATTTTCACCGTCAAGAACGCCGCCGGGGAAACCGATCCCCTCGCGGTCATCCGCTTCTTCCTCGCCGGGTCCATGTCCCAGTATGTGGAACTCGCCTCAAGCTGGCGCTGTGCCTTGTCATCACGGTCAACGTCGTCGGCATTTCCATCGTGCTGCTGACCGAGTACTTTGACATCAAGGGCGCAAAGATCCTCCGTCTCGGCTATATGACGACGCTCATCTACTCCGGCGTCGCGCTCGTCACGGGCTACATGTTCCTGTACGCCAGCGACGGCATCATCACCACGCAGCTCAAGGACGCGTTCCCGAACATCAACGTCAACTGGTTCACCGGCTTCAACGCGGTGCTCTTCACGATGACGTTCGCCTGCACGAGCAACCACGCGCTCTTCCTGCGCAACGCCATCCGCGGCATCGACTACAACACCGTTGAGGCCGCCCGCAACATGGGCGCGAAGCCCTTCAAAGGTGCTCTGAAGGTCGTATTCCCGACGCTTCTGCCGACGCTCTTCGCTCACGGTCATGACGTTTATCACGGGCCTGTGCGCCATGAGCGCGCCGACGCTGCTCGGCTATGACTCCATCAACCCCGAGATCGTCCGTCTGGCCGGTTCGTCCGTGGCGGACGAGGCGTTCCCGCAGGCGCGCGCGGCACTGCTTTCGATCATCCTCGCGTGCTTCACGATCCTCCTGCTCACCGTTCTCTCGTCCTATGAGCGGAAGGGGCACTACCTGTCCGTTTCCAAGACAAAGGCGAAGCTCCAGAAGCAGAAGATCACGAATCCGTGGCGAACGTCCTCGCGCATATCTACGCCTACGTCCTGTTCATCATCTACATGACGCCGGTCGTGATGATCGTCATCTTCTCGTTCCAGACGTTCAGCGCCGTGCGTATGCGCAAGCTTGATCTTTCGCAGTGGACGCTCGTGAACTACTTCGGCAAGCAGGACTATTCGTATCTCACGTCCCGCGGCACCTACAAGATCCGCGAGGGCTCGATCTCCGGCGTGTTCTCCAACGAGGCGACGCTCAGCGGTATCCAGATGAGCTTTGTCATGTCCGTCATCGCCGCGGCGCTCGCGTGCGTGATCGTCGTTGTGGCCTGCAACTACATCTTCAAGACACAAGAAGACCGGCACGATCCTGGAGTACGCGCTGCTCTTCCCGTGGCTGCTGCCGACGATCCTCATCTGCTATTCTTACCGCACGTTTTTCAACAGCAGCGACGTCTGGTACGTGTTCGGCCAGAACCTGTACTATGCCGACCGCGTGAGGATATTGATCGTTATCGCGTATACGGTAGTAAAGCTGCCATTCTCGCTGCGCATGATCAAAGCGTCGTTCTACGCGATCGACGAGGAGCTGGAGGACGCCGCGCGGAATCTCGGCTCCGGGCCGGTGCGGACGTTCCTCAAGGTAAAGCTCCCGATCATCCTGCCGAGCGTGCTTGCGGTGTTCGCGCTGAACTTCAACGCGCTCTTTACCGAGTACGATATGTCCGCCACATTTGCGAGTACCTACGGCACAACATACGCCATGGTCATCCAGAGCCATGTGCCGCGAGGAGGGGCCTGTACGGCTATAATGTCAACGCCTCCGGCCGCCGGTGCGCCTCCACGGTGTTCATCATGCTCGTGTCGGGCCTCATTCTGTATCTCGTATACGGCGTGGGCGCGCGCGATCTTGGCGAGCGGCTGGAGGCCAGGGAGCGCCGGCAGACGTGTGAAAAGCAAAGCTGACAGGGCTGTTCAAAAAGGAGCCGCCGTGGCGGCGAAGAAAGCGGCGGTCGCCGCCGCTGTCCCCGACGAGCCGGAGAAAAGCTGTAATGAAGATCAATACCATTGTTTTTGATATGGGCGGCGTGCTGCTGGACTTCGGCGCGGAGCTGTTTTCCCGCCGCCTGCATCGGCGCGGAGGGCGAAGCGCTCCTCAGGCAGCACCTGCTGTGCACGATCGACTGGGTGCGGCTCGACCGCGGCACCATCACCGAGGAGGAGGTCTATGCCCACGCCTGCGCCAGGCTCCCCGCGGAGCTGCACGCCGCGGCGGGCAATCATCTACCATTGGAACGAGCCGATCGTGCCCATCACGGGCACGGCGGACGTGGTGCGAACTGAAGGCAAGGGGCTATACGCTTTATCTGCTCTCCAACGCCGCCCGCCGCCAGCACACCTACTGGCACAACATTCCGGGCAGCGAGTGCTTTTTCCGGCACGCTGATCTCGGCGGACGTTCACCTGCTCAAGCCCGAGGCCGCTATCTATCAGGCGCTGTTCGATAAATTTGACCTCACGGCGGCAGCTGCCTGTTCGTCGACGATTTCCGCCGAACATCGAGGCGGCGGAAAACGCCGGTATGCAGGGCATCGTGTTCCACGACGCCGGTCAGCTGCGCGAAGAACTCAAAGCGCGCGGGATCCTCTGATCCCGCGCGTTCGCCCCTTGAAAGGAGACCGTTTCATGTCCATTCTCAAGCTCACCCCGCCTGTAAGGACTATCTCTGGGGTGGAACAAAGCTCATCACCGATTACGGCAAGCGGTATGACGGCGCGCGTCTCGCGGAAACGTGGGAGCTGAGCGGTCATCCCGACGGTCCCTCCGTGCTCGCGTCCGGTCCCGACGCGCGGGCAAAACGCTCGCGGAATATCTCGCCGCGCACCCCGGGGCGCTGGGGGGCACGGACGGAAATTTGCGGAGCTTCCGGTGCTCATCAAGCTCATCGACGCGGCGAAAGATCTCTCCATTCAGGTCCATCCCGACGACGCCTACGCCCGCGCGCACGAGGGACAGAACGGCAAAACGGAGTGTGGTATGTCCTCTCCGCCGAGCCGGACGCCTGTCTCTACTGCGGCTTTTCGCGCGATATTTCCCGGACGAGCTAAAGCGCCGCATCGCGGACAACGCGCTTCCCGAGGTCCTGCGCCGCGTGAACGTCAAGGCGGGCGACACAGTGTTCATCCCCGCGGGCACCATCCACGCCATCTGCCGCGGCATCGTGGTGGCAGAGGTGCAGCAGGCAACAACGTGACCTACCGCGTGTGCGACTACGGCCGCCTCGGTCCCGACGGAAAGCCCGCGCCCTGCACATCGCGCAGGCGCTGGACGTGACGCGCCGGACCGCCGGCGTTCCCACGCCGGACTTCGGCGGACACCTGCCCGCTGCGGCTATTTCACTGTCGATCTGCTCGCCGCGCCGCAGGCGACGCTGTGCGGTACGGAGTCCCTTCCTCTCGCTTTTGATCTTCGACGGCGGTGAGGTCCGCTGCGGCGGTGAGACCGTCAGAGCGAGGAAGGGCGACAGCCTCTTTCTCCCCGCCGGCAGCGGTGAGGTACGGCTCACGGGCACGCTCCGCGCCCTCGCCACGCGCATCTGAGTGCAGGCAATAAGGAAAGCGGGGAGAAGCGCGCCGCGCTTCTCCCGCTTTTCCTTACGGCTGCTGTTGCTGCTGGGGGTTGGTCTGACTGATCTCGGGCAGAAATTCCATGAAGCGGATGGAGTAGAGGTCCGCGCTGATGTAGCTCTGCTCGTCGGGCTGGTAAAGCGCGATGTAGTCGTTGCCGACCTCGTAGAAGGATGCCGTGGGTGACGATGGTGTTCTGCGTGCCAATCAAAAAGCTCACGATGACGCTGCGCCCCACATTGCGCGCCATCAGGCTCTTCCACGAGCTGTGGAGGATCTGCTCCGCCACGCTCATGCCGTTCGGAGTGGCAGGCAGCGGGCCAAGACCGGTGTCGATCTGCTGCGTCCCCCATCCACAGCGTCGGCGCGATGGCCGGCGGCGCTCCCTCTGCGCCGCTGAAAGGCGCCATGCCCGCTGCCGGCCGTTACTGCGTCGTATCGCCGTCTGCGCGGAGACCGAAAGGCGCGGTACGCCATCTGCTGCGACCTTGTCTGCATGGTGCTGTTGTCGATCATGGTCTGGTATGTGCTCCGCACGTCTTGCGTCATCACGGCGGGAAGATAGCGGTCGTTGTCCGGCGGCGCTGCAGCGCCGTGAGCTCGATCATAGCGTCCATTCAGAGCCTTGATTTTCCTGCGTATCGTAGTAGGCTTCCGTGGGTCAGAAGCAGGGTCGCCGATGCGCACGCGGAACACCCTGACCTGCGAGGGAAAGCTGGGCCGAGAAGTCCGAAAAGGGATTGAAAATCATTAAGCGCATCCCTTTGAAAGCCCCTGTCAGACGAGCTGCCCGCCATCGCCCAATCCGCGATGGAGTAGGACGTCCGTCGGGCGCATACGGTTGTAGATGTTCTGCGGATTGCAGGTCCTTCTGCCAAAGCTGGTCAGACGAAAAAGCCTTAGCGATAAGTTCACGGAAGCCCGTGAGGCGCTGTTTTTGTTTTATGGGATCTTCTCGACTGGCGGCTCGTTGCGCCCTGCGCGGCCATCGCCGCAGAACCTATCGCGCCGAGATCGCCGCGCATCTTGATCTCCTCCCACCTTTCGCGGGTGATGAGGAGCTGCCGCGTGCTTGGAGCCCTCGAATGTTCTACCGACGCCGCGCTGCTCCATCCAGCACGATGCGCGCGCAGCGCGGGAATAGCTGAGTCAAGCGCCGCTGGAGCATGGAAACGGACGCCTGTCCTGGCCTTCCATCACCACGTCGATATGCGGGAAGTGTCTGTCGCCTCGTCGGCGACCGGCTCGGCTGCCGGAGGACGTGCCCTTGCTGCCCTTTTTTTCTTCTCGGCGACCGCCTGCTCAATCTTGTCTATCACGCTCTCATCGTACCTGCGCGGCCGTTCGCCTTGACGAAGCCGATCACGCGGCCGATCTCCTCGGCGGAGATGAAGCACGCCCTGCATCGGCAGGCTTGCCCTCGCCGGCGGGCGTAGAGCATATCGCCGCGGCCGACGAGCTTTCGCGCCGGTGGTATCGAGAATGATGCGGGATTCGAGCGCAGAGACGCGACCGCGAAAGGCGATGCGGCTTCGGGATGTTGGCCTTCATCAGGCCGTGATGACGTCCGCCGACGGACGCTGCGTGTCGCGCATCTAACGAGGTGCATGCCCGCGGCGCGGCCCATCTGCGCCACGCGGCAGATCCCGACTCCTCGGCCTCCTTCGCCGCCACGAGCATCAGGTCAGCCAGCTCGTCAATGACGACCACGACGCTCGGCAGCTTCTTGCGCGCTTTCTTGTCCGCTGCGCACCTTATTGTGCGTTATAGCAAGGCTCCTGCACATGCCAGGCTTCGGAGAAACATCTTGTAGCGCTTCATCATCTCGTAGACCGCCCACTGTGCAAGGCGCCCGCCGCCTTCCTTTCGGGTCGGTGACGACCGGAATGAGCAGGTGCGGGATGCCGTTGTAGGGCGCAAGCTCGACCATCTTCGGGTCGACCATGATGAAGCGCACCTTCGTCCGGGCGTGGACTTATAAAGAAGCGAAACGATGAGCGAATTGGTGCAGACGGATTTGCCGGAGCCGGTCGTGCCGGCGATGAGGACATGCGGGAGCTTGGCGATGCGCATTGCCGATGATGTTGTTGCCCGCTGATGTCGCTCGCCGCGACGGCAAAGCCGACGCTCGATAGGTGCTGCGTAAACTCGCGCGACTCCAGCACCGTCGCGGATGTGGGACGGGCAAGGCTGAGCTTGTTCGGCAACCCTCGACATGCCGAGCGACGGAGATCTTGTCGGGAATGGGCGCGATGCGCACGCCTCGACGCGCCGAGCGCGGGCGATGTCGTCGGCAAGGTTCGTGGATCTTGAGAG
>VOFB01002006.1_pt1 | contig 17389 bp, 26 predicted proteins | sample 5384141 | NCBI WGS metagenome assembly VOFB01 (sample SAMN12384721, study PRJNA508395) | human gut metagenome | isolation source: healthy gut A | host: Homo sapiens | reverse complement strand
CTGGACGATATCTCCTGCGTCTGCTTCGTTGTGGACGTAGCTGTAAGCGAGTCGGTAATATTGATCGTAATTTTGCAAAAGCAGATCTTCTACCGCTTTTTCTTTTGTTTTTCTGGATAATGATATCACGAAGAAATTCGCCTCCTTCTTTTGTTGTTCTGAGGATTAGACGTTGTAGGCGGGAAAAAGTTTCAGGGAGTTTTAAATTTACTCTACCATACCATTATTTTTAACAAATTTGGTTGAAAAATTTCCGAAAATAGAACTATAGGTTCTTAAGTAGAACTAAGGGATCGTGGAGCAGAACAGATAGGAAACCTATACTTTACCCATACTATCAGTACGAGACTATAACGATAAGGGAAGGGAAAAAGTATATGCTTGGGGAGCAGATTAAACGGTGCAGGGAGAAGCGTGGATTTACACAGGAGCAGCTTGCGGAAAAAATCGGAGTCAGCATAGAGACGATTTCCAGTATTGAACGGGGCATCAAAATGCCCAGACTGCAGAATTTTGTAGCGATCGCAAATCAGCTTGGCGTTTCAGCAGATGAACTTCTGCAGGACGAACTGGATTTCGGCTTTATCGCGGAAGCGAACGCTCTTTCCAAAAAGCTGGAGGAGTTGTCGAGGGCAGATCGGAAGCGGATTTTAGAGACCATGAACTTTCTGATTGTACAGGCTGGCGGAAAATCGGAATAAGAGTTTCGTTTTTCAGTGGATAAGAAAAATTGCACCGGACTGGAGAAACGACAGAAGCAGGCAGGAGCTGACGGGTATCTGAATCGGACGGAATAGGATAGGGAAGCGTCGGCTCCGCTTGACCCTGAGAAAAGGAGAGGTGATGTGCTTTTATAATTATCAATAATGATAGTGTATTATATGGTAGTAATAAGGATTGATAAAGCAAGGGTTCTGTGGTAGGATAAAAAGCAAAGAAAGGCTTTAGGCTATCCGCAGAATCGGAAAGGATAGCATATGAGTGAAACGGAAGATAAAAAAAGAGAAAACGGCATCAGGAAGATCTTGAGCGTCTGCGCAGTTTCCGACCGATTGACGATACATTCATGCGGGGACTTTTCAAAGATAATCTCCCACTGGCAGAAATGGTTCTTCGGATTATTACCGGGAAAAGGATCTGACACTGTTAAAGTGTGAGACACAGGCGGATTTAAAGCGGGTGACCGGAGCAAGGTCGATTTGTCTGGATGCGTATGCAGAGGACAGTACAGGGAAAAAATACGATATGGAGGTTCAACGGTCGGATAATGGAGCCGATCCGCATCGTGCGAGATACCATTCCAGTGTGATGGACGTGGAAAATCTCGATGAAAAACAGGATTACAGAGACTTGCCGGATACTTATGTGATCTTTATCACGGAAAAAAGATTATTATAAGGCAGGGAAGCCAATGTATGTGATTCAGAATATGAACCTTACGCTGAACCAGCCGTTTGAGGATGGAACACATATTTTATATGTAAATGGCGAATACCGCGGCGATTCGGATTTGGGCAAGCTGATGCACGATTTTAATTGTACGGATGCGGAAGATATGTATTTTGATCTAATGGCGGAAAAAGACGCGGTATCTGAAAGAGAATCGAAAGAGGAATGAAATGTGCAAGGTTATGGAAGATTTGAGAAATGAGAGCTACGCGGAAGGACGCGAAGAAGGACGCGAAGAACAGGCAAAAATAACTGCTTTCAGAATGGGCAAAAAAGGGCGTTCGCCGGAAGAAATCGCGGAGTTGATTGGCTTTAACGTGGAAACAGTGAAAAAATGGCTGCAAACTACAGAAGAGTAAAAGAATAAAGGAATGCAGTCAAAATCGCAGAGTAGCAGCGGAATGGAAATTAAGTATAGTTAATTTTGAAGCTGGGAAAACTTTATAGATACCGGTACACCGTGCAAAAAAGTCGCATGATGTATAGGTATTTTTTATTCATGACAATAGAATGCTTGCATTCTATTGCTTTGCAGGAAAATTCCCTTCATAACAATAGAATGTTCGCGGAACTTTCCCCATTTTTACCAATTTCTACGAGCAGGCTGCTAATTTCGACGAGATTATTTGCAACCCCGAAAAGTATGGTACAATCGATATAAGATATATTTTATGACGAACTGTGCGTGTGGGGAGGCAGATAATTCGCGCAGGCAGTTGATTGGTGACAACAGTACGTTCGCGCAGAGCGAGTTATAGATTGGAAGGGTGAGTATCAAAGCATCGGGAGTTTGTATTGCATTCTATTGTTTGAAAAAGAGAAATCTATCAACGGGGTAATAACAGGGGTAAACTACAATGAAAAAGAAAATATTGAGTGACACATTATTGCAGATCTTTCGAACCAGGAAACGGTTTGTTTTTGGCATTTTAATTTCGCTGATTTTGGAGACAGTGATCTCTTTGGGGCTGCCAGGCATACTCAGCAAGATCATAGACGGTCTGGGGAAACAGACAATTACATGGCTTGTTGCATTTATTCTGTTCTTTTGGCAGTTGTGGTCGTAAAAGGATTTGCAACAGTTTTAAATTCTTATTTAAGCGAAAAAATGGGCAGGAGCGTCTGCGATGAAATCCGGAAAGAGTTGTTGAAAAATTATTCCAGTTTTCCGTCTCCCAGCATAAAATGTCGAAAACCGGAGACTTTTTGAGAAGATCGAAGGCGACGTCAACGTTATGGTTGGATTCTTTTCCAATATGCTGATCGACATCATGAGCAGCTCATTTATGATAGTGGGAATCCTGGTTGTATTCCTGACAAAGTCGCTGATTCTCGGCGGAATTTTTTGTGTGATAGCGGTTCTGATATTTGTCATTTTTATCGGAACCCAGAAGAGCCTTTCTGCATTATGGAACGATGCGCGAGTGAGTGAAACAAAGCTGTTTGGAGAGTTTTCCGAAGATGTGTATGCTGCGGCAGATGTAAAAGGAATTGGCAAAGAAGCTTATATCCATGAGCGGTTCCATAAGGATTTTGCAGAGTTTGAGCAAAAACAGGTAAAGGCGTCCTTCTGGGGAAATTTGCCGGCGACGGTGTTTTTCTCCCTGCTAAATGTTGCGGAAGGCATTGCACTGCTGATCGGAGTCCAGCTGTTAAATCGTGGCAGATTGTCAATTGGAGAACTGTATTTGCTGACGAGTTATGTCGGCTTATTGAACATGCCGTTTTTTCATTTAAAATATCAGTTTGCGCAGATGCCGATGTCGCTTGCTGCTCTAAAAAAGAGTGAATTCCATATTTGAAATGGAATCCCAGGAGGATCAAAACGAAAAGCTGCAGAATTTAGCGGCAATGAGATTGTGTTTTCGGACGTTTCTTTTGGCTACAATCAGTCGAGGGTTTTGTCAGATATATCGTTTACGATCGGCTCGAATGAAAATGTGCTGATCGAGGGAAGGACAGGTCTGCGGAAAGAGCACTATTTTGCATCTGATTGCAGGACTGTATGTACCGGACTGCGGCAAAATTCTGATCGGTGGAAAAGAAATCCGGAGTTTAACCGGAGAAAATATATGGAAAATGTTTTCTATATTTCCCAGTTTTATCCGATTATCGAATATACGCTGCTGAACAATCTGGTGCGGTTTTACGACAATTACGAGAAGCAGTCGGTTGAGCTGGCGCTGAAAATCACCCATATGGATCAGTGGATGGAAGAGACGAAAATCGGTCTGGAAGATACCATCAAACCGGAAGATTTTACGGTAAATGAGGCGCAGATTTTGGCATGGACGGCAGCATTAATTGCAAAGCCCCGTATTTTGCTGGTTGATGAATTCGACGCTTCCATAGACGATAAAATCCTCACGACGATTGATACGCTCCTTGAAAAGGAATTTACGGATTCTACGATTATCATGGTGTCCCATAAAAACAGGAGTGCCTTGAAATTCCACAAAAAGATACATATGGAAGAAAGTCGGATACAGGTAGAAACCTGCTGAGAATCGAGAGGGACAAATTATGAAAATGAAAAAGAGAGAACTATATCGGGCTTTCACGAAAGACATAAAGGCTTTTGGACTACTTGTGATAGCGGTCGAAACGATCACTTATACGTTCAGTTTTTTAATGAGCGGTATTGCAAAAAAAGACATTTTTAACGTGATTGAAGGAAAAGACGTCACACTTGGAATCTATTCCCTAAACATTTTAATCTTGATCAACGTGATGGTTCCACTGATCATCAATTGTGTAAAACAGGTCAATTCCGCTTTTGTGGAAAAATGGAAAACCAAGGCGAGATACAACGTAAAAAGTGTATTGTTAAACTATGTGTTGAGGGAATCGCTGAATCCGGAGCGGGAGACAGACGGCGCAGTTTTAAATTATTACCGGAATGAATGCGAGGACGTCGTAAATTTCTTTTTGGAATTTTATTATCAGGTTCCCAAAATCGTATTATCCGTTTCGATATTAATCGTGATGTTTTTATCAACCCGATCTTTGCAGCTGTAAGCCTGTTCCCGACCGCTTTGACGGTTTTTCTGGTAAAAGTTCTTGGCAAGAATATTTTCTTATACCGGACGAATTCCCGGAAAACACAAAAGAAGTGACGAGTTTTCTGAATAACTTTTTGAAAACACCGAGTATTTTATATGATCGGAAACCGGGAACGGGTGATTTCCGCGTATGAGAGAAAATGTCAGGAGAGATCGAAAAGCGAGATTCGGGACAGAATTTTTGACAGCCTGCTGGGCAGTATTTCCGGCAATTCTTCGAATATGGCATTGGGCATTATTTTACTGATTGCATTGCCGTTTATGATGAACGGAATCTTTTCGGTTGGCGAATTTGTCATGTTTGACTATTACTATGCGTTTCTGGCATATCTGCCGGATGCGATCGGAAATCTGGTAAAAGAAAGAAGCAGACGAACGCATCGCTGGAACGCCTTGGATTTTTGCTTCAGGAGACAGATGGTGCAGGCTTTGTCAGGGAAAAAGACGGATATGATTTTTTAATCTGTGCAGGCGGTGGAAAGAAAACGTTCCATGCGGCGGAAAAAGAAATCGTGATTTTAAAAGGCGAAAAGAGCAGCGAAGCGCTGCGGCACATTATTTTCCGTATGCGACAGAGAATTGAAGGATAAAAAATGCGTCTATGTACCGAGTGAGCCGGTTTTATTCGATGACTCTCTTTGGAAAATATTTTCTATGGGAGGGCGGATTGAGGATGTAAAAATGAATGGCATTCTGGAAAAAACAGCTCTGGTCGAGGATGTGAAAACCTTTGAGGATGGACTGCTCAAGCGGTGTGGAAAAAAGGAGAGAACCTGTCCGGTGGGCAGAGAAAAAAGTCGGGATCGCACGGGGACTTTATCAGGATGCGGATGTGCTGTTTCTGGATGGTGTGGCGGATCGGGTGGATTCTGCAACGGCAAGATTTCTGGTGGAGCATGTTTTGGAAGAATTTCAGGGACTGGTGGTAATGGTGTTTGAGGATGGCTTTTCGCAGAAGCTGGACGGAATGGTTGTTGAGGTGTGAGCCTTAAATAAGTAAGTAGAGAATGTGCGGATGCCGGTATGATGCATGAGGCTTCATGCCGCCGTGATGGTCTGCACCGGAGATGCTTCTCCTATCACGATACTTCACACTTTCTGAAGAAGAAGCGCTTCATGCACAGAAAATCATCCGGGATGGAAGAGAGCTTCTTGTGATTTCGGAGATGGATCTGTATCAGAGGGAGAATGGGACAATTGCAGGTCTTCTTCGGACGAAAAAAACCACAATACCGGAAGTCATGGTCTATCCTTCGCCAGATGAAGCACCATAGGCTTGCAGATTGGTAAATGCGGAGACGGTGGCGATCATTCGGGTTGAGTGAAAATAGTGAAGCGATAGCAATAAAGACATTGATATCAATGGGGAGCCTGTCACATGATTGTGATAAGCTTCCCATTATTATGTTGTAGTTTGTCATTAACTGGTTTTCTTTCTTCTTCTATAAAGGTGCACATAAGGAACGAGAAGGACATTTGCATGTAAAATAGATCAAACGAGGAGAAAAGAAAATGGAATTTGTAACTTCACAACAGGGAATTGATAGGAAATTTTGGCGCGTTTGTAGGAATTGAAGTCAGTGATAAAAGTGAATTTTGGAATGTTGATAACGATATGGCTGTCGATTACGGAATTGCTGTCTATTCTTGAAAATATTCAACGGCTGGGAGTGAATATGCCGGGATTTTTGGGAAAATATCTGGATGAAATCCGGAATAAAATAGAAAAGGAAAAGTAATGGTTTGGGTGAGTGTGGGGATCATGTTTTGGATGGCTGTTAAAAAAAAATAGTGGATGAAAAATCGTCATTCGGAAACGGGTGGCGATTTTTTATACTACAAAAAGTGAGGGAGGCAGGTTGTGATGGGAAAACGTCTGACGGGGCGGTGGAGGGCGGAGGGGTGAAAGGGGAGTGAGAGGCGATGGGATGTTGGCGGGAAAACGTCAGGCGTTGCCTGACGGGGCAGTGGAGGGCGGAAGGGAGTTGGGAGGGCTTGGGGAGCGGGGGGAGTCCGCAGTGCGCAAAAGTCCGCGTAGCGCATTCACCGGATTGGCGGCATTCGCCGCATCACCGGGAGGAATCCGGCGTCTGCCGGTGAGCAAGCTTCCCGCATCCGTCGGTTCCCTCCCGGTGGCACTGCTCATTGTTATGCAACAATTTGACTGTTCTTGTTAACAATTGGGGGTGGCAGGACGGAGGGGGTATGGTATGATATTACAGGAGGGGCGAGAGCCCTGTGTTTGAGATTATTTTTATGGAGGTCAGGGGCATGCAGGTAGATACCGGACTGGATTTGTTATTATTTGGAAATATCCCGAATGGTTCCGGACTTTCTTCTTCTGCATCTGTTGAGGTACTGACCGGATATATCTTAAAGGACTTATTCGGATTTGGTGTAACGAATCAGGATCTGGCTTTAATCGGACAGTTTTCAGAGAATAAATTCAATGGAGTGAACTGTGGCATCATGGATCAGTTTGCCATTGCCATGGGAAAAGCAGAGCATGCGATTTTCTTAGACACGGCTACTTTAAAATATGAATATGCGCCGGTTCGTTTAAAAGATGCTAAAATTGTAATTTCCTGCAGCAATAAGAAGCGTGGTCTGGGTGATTCGAAATATAATGAACGTCGTGCAGAGTGTGAGGAAGCACTGGCAGAATTACAGAAGGTGGTGGACATCAAAAGTCTTGGTGAATTGTCCGAGGAACAGTTTGAAGAATATAAGGGAGCCATCGGAAGTGAGGTCCGCATGCGTCGGGCAAAACATGCGGTATATGAGAACCAGAGAACCCTAAAAGCAGTGGAAGCTTTGAAAGAAAATGATGTGGAAACCTTTGGAAAGCTGATGAATGCATCTCATGTATCATTAAGGGATGATTATGAAGTAACCGGAATTGAACTGGATACCTTAGTGGAAGAAGCCTGGAAGGTGGATGGAGTCATTGGATCCCGCATGACAGGTGCAGGCTTTGGCGGATGCACCGTCAGTATTGTAAAGGATGAAGCAGTAGAGCATTTTATTGAAGCAGTAGGCAGTGCCTATGAAAAGAAAATTGGATACAGCGCAGATTTCTATGTGGTAGAAATTGGAGACGGTCCATCCAGACTGGCATAAGAAACAGGAGGTAAGTCATGATTTGTGAAGATATCTTAAAATTAACAGAATATGGCATGGTAACCGGACTGGTTCCGAAGGAAGATGAAAGATTTACCATCAACCGCCTGCTGGAATTGTTTGAATTAGAAGAATTAGATGAGGACGCTGTGGCAGCTTATCAGTCACGGACTCCGATGAGCAGAGAAGAAGCAGAAGAGAGTCTGGAAGAATCGCTAAACCGTCTGCTGGATTATGCTTATGAAAAAGGCATTTTAAAGGAAAACAGTGTAGTATACCGAGATTTATTTGATACGAAAATCATGGGAATGCTGATGCCAAGACCAGGTGAAGTAATTCATAAATTTCAGAGCCTTTATGAGAAGGATGCAAAGGCGGCAACAGATTATTATTATACTCTCAGCCAGGACAGCAATTATATCCGCAGATACCGTATCAGACGTGATATGAAATGGACCGCAGAGACGGAGTTTGGTGAACTGGATATTACAATTAACTTATCCAAGCCGGAAAAGGACCCGAAAGCCATTGCAGCTGCAAAGCTGGCAAAACAGAGCGGCTATCCGAAATGCCTTTTGTGTAAGGAAAATGAAGGTTATGCAGGAAGAGTCAACCATCCGGCAAGACAGAATCACCGTATTATTCCGGTAACCATCAATCATAGTGACTGGTTCTTACAGTATTCTCCTTATGTGTACTATAATGAGCACTGCATCGTGTTTAATGGAAAGCATACACCGATGAAAATCGAGAAGGCAAAGCTATTGAGTGAGCTATGCTCACGATATATTGCTGTGCACTATATAGAAAGACCTGCAGCAGGTATAATAAACACAAGCGAAAGGAAAGGGCTGTCGTACTAACGTGCGGCAAGCCCTTTTTCGTGGAAAAGAATGCTTGCAGCGCGTGCATTTTGTTGTGGATGTTGATGCACAGCAAACGGATTTGTGGTATTATGTTTACCGAAATCAAACAGGCATTTGACGAAAGAAGGTTTTATAGATGAAGTTTTTACTGGCGGCACTGAACGCAAAATATATTCATTCCAATCCGGCGCTTTATAGTCTGCGGGCTTATGCGGGAAAAATACCATCCGGAGGCAGCGGCACAGGTGGAGCTTGCCGAGTATACGATCAATCAGACGGTGGAGGAAATCCTTGCCGATCTTTATGAGAGAAAGCCGGAGGCAGTGGCTTTTTCCTGTTATATCTGGAATTGGAAAATGATGCAGGAGGTCATTTCCGAGCTGCATCAGGTGCGTCCTGAGCTGCCCATCTGGCTGGGCGGTCCGGAGGTATCCTATCATGCGGAGGAGGTTCTGGAGCAATTCCCGTTTCTGACCGGCATCGATATGGTCGGCGAGGGCGAGTGACGTTTTCAGGAGCTTTTGACCTTTTATGAAAAAAAGCAGCAGACGGACGGTATTCGGAACAGCAGCAGCTGCAGATTGTGGCATTCTGGCCGGGAGCAATCAAACAGGCCGGACTGGACAGTATTGCAGGTATTGTTTATCGAGATCCGATCACCGGGGAGCTTGTGCGGACAAAGGAGCGTTCCCTGACCAATATCAGTGAGATCCCGTTTTTTTATAAGGATATGAAGGATTTTGTCAATCGGATCGTTTATTATGAATCCAGCCGCGGATGTCCGTTTCGGTGTGGTTACTGTCTGTCCTCGATTGACAAACGGGTACGCCTGAGAGATCTGGCACTGGTGAAGGAGGAGCTGCAGTTTTTCCTTGATCAAAAGGTTCCGCAGGTGAAATTTATTGACAGAACCTTCAACTGTAATCATCAGCACGCAATGGAAATCTGGAAATATATTCAAGAGCACGATAATGGAATTACGAATTTCCATTTTGAGATCTCGGCAGATCTGCTGAACGGAGAAGAGCTGGCGCTTCTGGCAAAAATGCGCCCCGGTCTGGTTCAGCTGGAAATCGGTGTGCAGTCCACGAATCTGCAAACCCTTGAAGCGGTCAGACGGCATACAAATCTGGATAAGCTGCGGCATGCAGTGGTACGGATCCATTCCGAATATAATATTCATGTGCACCTGGATCTGATCGCAGGACTTCCTTATGAAGATATGGGAAGCTTTATCCGGTCCTTTAATGATGTATACAGCATGAGACCGCAGCAGCTGCAGCTCGGATTTCTGAAGTATTAAAAGGCTCCTATCTGGAAGAAATGGCACAGACCTATGGGATCGTGTACCAGAACTGCCCGCCCTATGAGGTCTTGTATACAAAATGGCTGAGCTATGGGGATATCATTCGGTTAAAGCGGGTGGAGGAAATGGTGGAGCTGTATTATAACAGCAATCAGTTCACACATTTGATTCCGGTTCTGCAGAGCCGCTTTGAAAATCCCTTTGCAATGTATGATAAATTGGCTGATTTTTATCATGAAAAAGGATATTTTGTCCATACGCCTGCCAGAGCTTACCGCTACCAGGTGCTTTTGGAGTTTGCACAGCAGGAAGACCCGGATGGGATGGAGTTATACCGGGAGTTGGCGGTGTATGATCTGTATCTGCGGGAAAATGCGAAGAGCCGACCGGCATTTGCATTGGACGAAAAACCGTATCATGATCAGATCGTCGAGTTTTATCAGGAAGAAGAGAAAAACCGCACATATCTGCCGGGGGTATGAGGAATATCACGCAAAGCAGCTGCAGCATGACCCATCTGGAGGTATTTTCCTGGCCGGTACAGAAAAAGGCGTGGGAGCTGATCAGTATGTTGAAAAGAGGCGAGGATCCGGAGACGAAAACGGCAATTTTATTCGATTATCAGAACCGGGATCGCCTGACGGACAATGCGAGAACAGCGGTGGTAGAGCTGCCGACCGCTGCGGACGCAAAATCGACAGCCGGACAGGCGACCGCCGCGGATGCAGAAGCAGTCGCCGCGACAGGAAAGGGGGCAGCTGATTGAACGCACACACGAAAGCCATTTTGGATCAGCTCGATGCCCACTATGGGAGAGAATATATCTGCTACCTCAACCATGAAAACGCCTGGCAGCTTTTGATCGCGACGATGCTGAGCGCGCAGTGCACCGACGCACGGGTCAACATTGTCACGAAAGATCTGTTTGTGAAATATCCGTCGGTCGAAGCCTTTGCGAGGCGGATTTAAAAGAACTGGAGCAGGATATCCGTCCTACCGGTTTTTATCATAATAAAGCGAAAAATATCATTGCCTGCTGTCAGAGGCTGATGGCACTGCATGGCGGTGAGGTTCCCTCCGGGCTGGAGGAACTGACGGCGCTGCCGGGAGTCGGACGCAAGACGGCGAATGTTATCCGCGGCAATATTTTCCACGAGCCAAGCGTTGTGGTGGATACCCATGTGAAGCGAATTTCCAAAAAGCTGGGGCTGGCAAAAGAGGATGATCCGGAAAAAGTGGAATATGAGCTGATGAAGGTATTGCCGAAGGATCATTGGATTTTGATACAATATTCAGATCATCACACTGGGGCGGACCATCTGCAAGGCGCCGACGCCGAAATGCGGGGAATGTTTTCTGACGGAATGGTGTAAGGATTATCAGAACCGTCAAAAAAAGGAGAGCAGGAAAAAGAAGTGAAAGAATATGTGAGCGTAGATGTGGAAACGACCGGGCTTGCGCCGAAGCAGGATAAAATTATAGAAATCGGGGCAGTGCGCGTCCGGGACGGACAGATTGTCGAAAGCTTTACATCCTTTGTCAATCCGGGGCGCATATTGCCCGGGCATATCACAGAGCTGACCGGGATTTTACAGGAGCAGGTAGATAAGGCAGCGCCGATGGAAAGCGTTTTGCCTGCCTTTCTGGAGTTTGCCGGAGATCTGCCCCTTGTGGGACATCGGATTTTGTTCGATTATGGTTTTTTGAAGCGCGCGGCGGTGAATATGCGGCTGATTTTGAACGGAGCGGCGTGGATACCCTGAAGCTTTCCAGACAGTTTTTGTCGGAGCTTCCGAGCAGAAGACTATCCGCCCTGTGCGAACATTTCGAAATTCCGATTCAGGCGCATCGGGAGCTGGAGGACGCTAAGGGCAACGTATATTTTATATGAAAAACTGCTGGAGCTTTATGGAACAGACCTAGACCGGAAAAAGGCTTTTGAGCCGGTTCCGTTGATTCAAGGTAAAACGCGAATCGCCTGCGACGAAGGCACAGAAGGAACGTCTGACAAAGCTTCTTGCGCTGCATCAGCTGACGCCGGATTACGACGTTTCCATGCTGACGAAAAACGAGGCAAGCCGTCAGATCGACCGGATTCTTGCGGCATATGGAAGCTTGCAAAAGTGAGGGAAGTGCTTTATAATGTGTGGAAGCGCACCATGGAAGATGGTGCTTCAATGCTATTTGTCAGATGTTATAAGGCAGTTTGCGGATAAAGGAGCAGAGCATGAATTTCAGAAAGAAAAAGACACAGAAAATTATATCATCGATCATCATTCTTATTCTGGTGCTGGCGATGATTGTTCCTACATTGCTGTCGTTTTTATAAGCGGCATAGAAAGGAATTTTAAAATGAATCGAATGAAAACCGTACTGATGACGGCAGCCATGCTGGTGTGCGTGTTTGCGTGCACGGCGGTGGCAGGAAAGACTGTATACGCAGCACCGAATGATACCATCCAGACCGATTTCGGCGGATGGCATGGATCTTTTCCGGGATGACACAGGAACAGGCGCAGGGAGCGGTTCAGAGCTATGTGAACGAACTCGGGCAGGCGCAGGTGCAGCTGCAGGCGCAGGGATGGACAGAGTGTATCTATCAGCCTTTCTGAGCTGGGAATTTCCTGGAAAAACCCGGAGCTTGTTTCGGAAGCAGTGTCCCTTGGAAAAAAAGGGAAATATTGTAGCGCGCTATAAGGCGGAAAAGGATCTGCAGAATAAAGGAAAAAGAATTACCCCGTTGTTCTGGATTTTGATAAAGAAGCGATTCGTCAGGCTGTGACGGAGCGTTGCAGTAAATTTAATGTGGAAGCGATCGATGCGCACCTGACACGGGTTGACGGATCCTTTCAGATCGAAGATGGACAGACCGGATATGTGGTAGATGAAAATGCGTCCATGTAGCGCGATCTACGATTATCTTACGGGCTCCTGGGTCAAAGGGGAAAACGGAAACGTTGCCCTCATGCGGCAGTGGATGAGCCCAAGGGAAAAACAGAAGAGCTTGCGAAGGTAAAGATGTGCTCGGATTACGACAAGCTATTCGACCTCCGCGTCCCCAGCAAAAACGTTGCAAATGGCTGCAGACTGATCAACGGAACAACTTTTGTATCCCGGCGATACGTTTTCTACCTATAATACTAGTGAAGCCCTTCTCCACCGAAAACGGTTACAGATGGCGGGTTCTTATTTGAACGGCAAGGTGGTAGACAGCATCGGCGGCGGTATCTGTCAGGTATCCACAACGCTGTACAATGCGGTTCTGCGGGCAGAGCTGGAAGTGACAGAACGTCACAATCATTCCATGATCGTAACCTATGTAGATCCGTCTGCGGATGCGGCGATTGCAGAATCCTCCGGCAAGGATTTTGTATTTGTGAATAATACGGATTATCCGATTTATATCGATGGACATACGGCAGATAAAAAAGATTACATTTACGATCTATGGTGTAGAGACGAGAAAAAAAACCGCGCCGTAGATTATGAGAGTGAAGTAATTGAGAAAAAGGTTCCGGAAGCGGATCAGATCATAGCGGACGCTTCCCAGCCTATCGGCGTCATTAGCGTCAGCAGCGCACATATCGGCTACAAGGCAAGACTCTGGAAGATTGTAAAGGAAAACGGTGTGGAAGTCAGCAGGGAGCAGGTCAACAGCAGCAACTACAAGATGAGCCCCAGAACGGCAACCGTCGGAATTGCTTCTCCGGATCCGAATGCGACCAGCCAGATGCAGGCGGCCATTGCGACCAGCAGCATTGATACGGTCAAAGCGACCATTTCCAATATCAAAGCGCAGCAGGCAGCAGCGGCGGCATTGACACCGGAGCAGCTGCAGGCGATCGCAGAGGCTCAGGCGCAGGCTCGCACAGGCGCAAAGAGGACGCAGCGGCGGGAAACTAAGCACCGGATTATAAAGCAGAGCGGATGGCAGAGCCGGGCAGGGGTCCGGTCTGCCATGCTTTGATACGATGGTATTCGGAATGGAGAAAAGCTTATGAAAACAGGGAACGTAACGGGAAAACGTTTATAAACGCGCGTTCATCGAAAAATAGAAACAAACGGCATAGGGGTGAAAGGCGCAGAGTATGGGGAAGGCTGCGCCTTTCTCACGTCTGAAAATGTGGATAAAGCGCCGGAAAAAGCGAAGCAGCTGTGGATTACGGCGCAGAGTCTGTCTGTTTGGTCCGGGCAGGAGCCAAGCTTTGCGTTTATGAGGCAGTAAAACCGTGCAGCAGCGGCGAAGCAGTGGGAAAAGGAGAAGCAAAGGTGCGCATGGTGTCCATGCAGCTGATGCTTCCGGCAGACTGTCAAGAGCAGGAGCTGCAGAAGATGACTGTCGCAGCGCAGGAAGCAGCGCAGAAGCTGCAGGTTACGCTCGCGGATGTGAAAGCGCATGTGTCCGGTGCAGTCATTGCGCCTGTTGCGACAGCAGAGGCGCTTGTAGAAGTGTGGATTGCGCCTGCAGGCGCTGCGCTGTCGGCGCGCACCGGTCAGCAGGTTGTAATGACGAAATGGGCGGGACTGGCAGGAACTGTCTGCCTGGAAAAAACATACCGGGAAGCCCTTTTGAAGCGCTATCCTGCGCAGCTTCTGGACGACGTAGCACAGCTGGAGCAGCACTTTTCGATTTTACCGGAGGCTGCAGTCGCCGGTAAGTCCGGCGTCGGACTTGCCTGTGCAGTATCGGAAGGCGGTGTATTCCATGCACTCTGGACACTGGCAGAGCAGGCCGGGACCGGACTGGAGGTATCTTTAAAGAAGATTCCCATCCGACAGGAAACGGTAGAAATCTGTAATGAGCTGGACGTCAATCCCTATGAGCTGTCCGGAAACGGCAGTCTGCTGTTTGTGACCGATCAGGGCGAGATGCTGGCAGAGCAGCTGCAGCAGCAGAAAATCCCGGCGGCGGTGATCGGATTTTTGTCGGCGGACAATGATCGCGTGATTGTCAACGGAGAGGAACGAAGATTTTTGAACCGGCGAATACGGACGCGATTTATCGGATGGAGTAGAAAACAGTTGCCGGATATCCGGCAGGAACGGAAGAAAAAAATGAGAGAAGAATTATTAAAAATTATTGAGAAAACAGCCGGATCGATTTAAAAGAGCTGGCAGTCATCCTCGGCGTAGAGGAAATTGACGTGGTAAAACGAAATGGCAGCAATGGAACAGAGGGCATTATCTGCGGCTATCATACACTGATTGATTGGGAAAAAACAAGCATCGAAAAGGTTTCCGCGCTGATTGAGGTTCGCGTAACACCCCAGCGCGGTCAGGGCTTTGACAGCATCGCGGAGCGGATTTACAAGTATCCGGAGGTACATGCAGTGTACCTGACTCTCGGCGGTTTCGATCTGCTCGTAACACTGGAGGGCAAACCCTGAAAGAAGTTTCCGCGTTCGTTTCGGATAAGCTTTCCACGCTGGACAGCATTTTGAGCACAGCGACCCATTATCCTGAAAAGTATAAGGATCACGGAACGATCCTTGACCCGCAAAATGCGAGGATCAGAGGGAGATGATTACGCCATGAGAAATCCCCTTTCGATACAATTGTTACGATTAAACCGTCCGGAATCCGGAAATTTTTCGATATCGTCAGCGAAATGGAGGATGCGATTTCCCTGGGTGTCGGCGAGCCGGACTTCGATACTCCCTGGCACATCCGCGACGAGGGCATTTATTCTCTGGAAAAGGGACGTACCTTTTACACCTCCAATGCCGGCTTGAAGCAGCTGCGGGAGGAAATTGCGCATTATTTGAGACGCCGCTATCAGGTGTCCTATGATCCGCTGCATGAAATCATGATTACAGTCGGCGGCTCTGAGGCCATCGATATTGCGTGCAAGGTGCGATGGTAAATCCGGGAGACGAGGTGCTGATTCCACAGCCGTCCTATGTTTCCTATGAGCCGTGCGCCGTGCTTGCAGGTGCGAAGCCGGTTATCATCCCATTGAAAGCGGAAAACGAGTTCCGCCTGACGGCACAGGAGCTTCTGGATGCAATCACGGAAAAGACGAAAATTTTGATTTTACCCTATCCGAACAATCCGACCGGTGCGATCATGGAACGGGAAGATCTGGAAGCGATCGCAAAGATCGTGGAAGAAAAAGATCTGTTTGTGATATCGGATGAAATTTTACAGTGAGCTGACCTATAAAGGCAATCCGGTTTCCATCACACAGATTCCGGGGATGCGGGAGCGGACGGTCCTGATCAACGGATTTTCCAAGGCATATGCAATGACCGGATGGCGTCTGGGCTATGCCTGGGACCGGAAGTGATTTTAAAAACAGATGCTGAAAATCCATCAGTTTGCGGATCATGTGTGCTCCTACGACGAGCCAGTATGCGGCGGTAGAGGCGCTGAAAAACGGCGATGACGATGTAGCGGAAATGCGCGAACAGTACAATCAGCGCAGACGCTATCTGCTGCATGCCTTTGCAGAAATGGGGTTGCCCTGCTTCGAGCCTTACGGCGCGTTTTATGTGTTCCCCTGTATCAAGGAATTCGGCATGACCAGTGATGAGTTTGCGACGCGTTTTCTGCAGGAAGAAAAGGTTGCAGTCGTGCCGGGCACGGCGTTTGGGGACAGCGGCGAGGGCTACATCCGTATTTCTACGCTTATTCCCTGGAAAATCTGAAAGTTGCGATCGGGCGGCTGTCGCATTTTGTTAAAAAAAACTGAAAGCGGAAAAGGAATGATAAAAGATATGTTGAACATCGTATTGCATCAGCCGGAAATCCCGGCGAATACGGGAAATATCGGAAGAACCTGCGTCGCGACGGGACGGTTCTGCATCTGATTGAGCCGCTGGGCTTTTCTTTGGTGAAAAGCAGTTAAAAGCGCGCAGGCATGGATTATTGGAATCTGCTGGATGTGCGCCGCGCTACATCAATTTTGCGGACTTTCTGGAAAAAAATCCGACGCTTGTAAGCGGCGGGCCGGATCGCCGAAGCTCTGGATGGCGACGACAGCGCATCAGGTTTACAGTGATGTAAAAAATAGGACCGGACGATTATATTATGTTCGGCAAGGAGAGCGCCGGAATCGGAGAAATCCTTGTGGAGTATGAAAAAGCTGTATCCGCATTCCGATGGGGCAGGATATCCGTTCCCTGAACCTGTCAAACTCCGTAGCGATCGTTTTGTATGAAGCGCTGCGCCAGAATCATTTCGCAGGGTTACAGGAAAATGGAGAACTGCACCGGCTGCACTGGGAAAGCGTAAAAGGCATCCCGCCCTACGCTTCGTTGTCCTGCACGGGCAGGGGAAGATAAACTCGCTCCCGACGCCCTCGGTGCTGATGACGTTGATATTTTCGTTGTCTGGATAATTTCTTTTGTAATGGAAAGTCCCCGCCCGGTTCCTTTTGTCTTGCCACGGGAAGGTCGGTCTTGTAGAAACGATCGAAGATCAGCCGCAGGCACAATCGCTTCGAAGTTCCGATACCACTGTCCTTGACGGAGACAAAAACCTTTCCATGCTCGTTTGTCTCGTGCGAATCGCAAGTCAGGGTGGGAAAAATTTAATTGCGTTGTCGAGCAGGTTGTATAAGACCTGCTCGATTTGCTTTTGTCGGC
>VOFB01004027.1_pt1 | contig 17390 bp, 31 predicted proteins | sample 5384141 | NCBI WGS metagenome assembly VOFB01 (sample SAMN12384721, study PRJNA508395) | human gut metagenome | isolation source: healthy gut A | host: Homo sapiens | reverse complement strand
CCCCACATATGCCGATTGATGTGCAGAAGCTGGATGTTGATTTTCTGGCATTTTCCGGTCACAAGTTAATGGGACCGATGGGACTGGTGTCTTATATGGAAAAGAAAAAGCTTTAGCGCAATGCCACCCAATCCCTACCGGCGGAGAAATGATAGATTCTGTAACAAGAGACGGTGCAAAATATGCAGAGCTTCCGCATAAGTTTGAAGCAGGAACTGCCACGCAGCAGGCGCAGTGGGACTGGCAGCCGCTATTGACTATATTAATAAAATCGGTTTTGAAACCATGCAGGAGCGTGAACTTACACTTACGAAAGAGAGCCTAGAAGGACTGGAAAGCAATTCCGAAGGTTCATGTGCTGGGTTCGGAACCAGGCGAAGAACATACCGGAACTCTGACATTTACCATTGAAGACGCATCCGCATGATGTCAGTGCGGTATTGGAATCTGACGGTGTGGCTGTCCGCAGGACATCATTGTGCACAGCCGCTGTTAGAGCATCTGGGCGTCCGCTCTGCCACAAGAGCAAGCCTGATGTTCTACAATACAGAAGAAGAAGTCGATGCGCTGGTGAAAAGCGTAGCAGGAGTCAGACGAGAAATGGGATATGGAGAGTAATGAAGAGATTGACGAGCTGGAAAAAGCTTCAGCATTAAAGGATATTTCCATATGCCGGCAAGGTAAAGTGCGCCATGATGAAACAGCATACCTTAGAAAGAAATGTTAAAATGATGAGGTTTGATATAACAGAATACGCGCAAAATAAAGGTTGTTAGAAAAAGAAAGATGGTGTATAATGTTATCGGCAAAAAACAGGACACAAAGGACAAGAAAGAAGAGATTGAGCAGGGATACCGATTTGAAAAAAAGCTTTGCAGATGGCAGGGGATAGAATATTGTTGTTTAGGAATGGTTTGCAGTGGATCATGACAGGAGAGAAAGCGCAGGTAAATGCAGAACCGGAAAGCAGCGAGAAAATAGAATATGCAGTGACGGAAACAGAAAGAAGTCTACAGAGACGAAGAAGCTGGTGATAGAAGATTTGGATGATGCATACGAAGCTCCTGCTGGATTCCTGCAAAAGAATTTATCGGGGATTATCGGATTAACGAAAAGTTTTCTTAAACTGGGTTTATGCCAATTACGGAAAAGAAGCAGTATTAAATATTGCACAGGAGTTCAGGAAGACCAGAATGTAAATGTCTGGCAATGAAGAGACCAAATTCCATACATGTGCTGAAGCTTCTTTATTGTCAAGGACACCGGCATGAATGAAGAGGGATTTGCAGCAGGTTTACTGGAAGACATGCAGCTCTGAGGATGAGATTGTGCTGGATTTTACCGGCGATATTAATTTTGCAGAAGGCTGGGGCACAACGGAACACATGGATGGACAGCCAAATGGAATCAATGACTGCTTTTCCAAAGATTTATTGCAGGAAATGAATCATGCAGACATTATGATGATAAACAATGAGTTCACCTACAGTGGCCACAGAGGGAACCTTTAGCTGGCAAAGGATTATACTTTCCGGCAGATCCAGCAGTAATTGACTGTTAGAAACATTTGGAACAGATATTGCCGTCTTGCCAATAATCATGTCTATGACTATGGCGAAGCTGCATTGATTAATACCATAGATACACTGGAAGAAGCAGGAATTCCGTATGTAGGGAGCAGGAAAAGATTTAAAGGATGCCATGCGTCCGGTATATTTTGTGGCAAATGGAAAGAAAATAGCAATTGTATCAGCTACACAGATTAGACGCTCACTTTAAATTATACAGAGATTGCAGACCTTTGTGTAAAAGCTGGTGCAGACGCCGTGATTGGTGGACATCCGCACCGTCTGCAGGGCGTTGAGTTTATAAAGGTGTACACAGCCATACGTACAATCTGTTATGGACTGCTTGAGATGGCAAAGAGAGAAGGACTCGAGAAACGTATACGTACACTGCTTCCTTGATGGTCGTGATACACCGTTCGAATTCCGGTAAAGAGTTTATCGTAGGCACTGGAAGCTAAGATGAAAGAATCGGGCATCGGTGAGATTGATGAATTTCCGGACGCTATTATGCAATGGACCGTGATAACCGCTGGGATCGTGTGCAGAAGGCATATGAGCTGACCAAAGGGCGAGGGAGAGACCGCAGAGAGCGCTGTTGCTGCAATGGAAGGCTTCCGGTACGCAAAGGATGTGACGGATGAGTTCTTCGTACCGACCGCGATTACCGAGAACGGCAAGCCGGTAGCGACGATCAAGGACAAAGATACCGTGATCTTCTTCAACTTCCGCCCGGATCGCGCACGTGAGATCACAAGAACCTTCTGTGCCGATGAATTTGACGGATTTGACAGAGGCGCGAGAAAAGAATGTGAAATATATCTGCTTTTACCGAGTATGATGTGACGATCCCGAACAAAGGAAGTTGCATTTCAAGAAAGTGGAGCTTAAGAACACATTTGGCGAGTATCTGGCAGCGCACGGCATGACACAGGCAAGAATCGCCGAGACAGAGAAGTATGCCCACGTTACCTTCTTCTTCAACGGCGGCGTTGAGGAGCCGAACGTTGGTGAGGACCGTATCCTTGTGAAGTCCCCGAAGGTCGCAACCTATGACCTTCAGCCGGAGATGAGCGCACCGGAAGTGTGTGAGAAGCTTTTGTGCAGCTATCCGTTCCGAAAAGTATGATGTGATTATCATCAACTTCGCTAACCCGGATATGGTTGGACATACCGGTATCATTCCAGCAGCCATCAAGGCAATCGAGACCGTAGATACCTGCGTTGGAAAGGCAGTGGCAGCACTGAAGGAAGTAAACGGCCAGATGTTTATCTGCGCAGATCATGGAAATGCAGAGCAGCTTGTAGATTATGAGACGGGAGAACCGTTTACTGCCCATACTACAAATCCGGTACCGTTTATTCTCGTAAATGCGGATCCGTCCTACACACTCAGAGAGAACGGATGCCTGGCAGATATTATCCCGACGTTAATCGAACTGATGGGAATGGAGCAGCCGGCAGAGATGACAGGAAAGTCACTTCTGGTCAGAAAATAAAGAATCCATAAGAACGAGAAAAGCAGTCCCGGGGAGGCTGCTTTTCTTGTGTTAGGATTCAGAAAACGGGGGACCGTTTTTCTGGAACATCTGCCCTGGTGGCAGATAAAAGGAGTTATATGAAATTAGATAATTGCAAAAGTAGTGCTTTTGTCCTATCTACGCAGTTATTATAACTCCTGGTACTAAAGTACGTCAAGGGAGAAACATGTATTTTTTAAGACAAAAATATGAATTAGGCTGTGTGAACAATATAAGTCACGCTCATGAAATAATGAATATGTACAAAAATACTAATAAAAAGAACTCGATTTTTCTGAAACAGCATGATGTGCAAGAAGCTTGAGATGCTCCCAATCAGAGTGTATCGTTCGTGGCTATATCACAGGAAGTGGCTGGGCAAGCTACAAAAGAAAACGGCACGGTGTGTGGCATTAAGCTTCCAGAAGGACTGGTAGAGTCTGATAAGCTTCCGGAGCCGATTTATACACCGAGTACCAAGGCAGATCTGGGCGATCATGATGAGAATATTTCCTTCGAGCAGTCTGTAGATGTGTTGGAGAAAATTTATCCTGGAAAAGGACTTGATTACGCAACACAGATCAAGGATTGCACCATCGCCCTGTACAAGAAATGTGCAGAGTACGCACTGAGCAAGGGTATCATCATTGCGGATACCAAGTTTGAGTTTGGTCTGGACGAGAACGGTAAAGTCGTTCTCGGTGATGAGATGCTTACACCGGACAGCTCCAGATTCTGGCCACTGGAAGGGTACAAGCCGGGACAGGGACAGCCTTCTTTCGACAAGCAGTATGTCAGAGACTGGCTCAAGGCAAATCCGGACAATGATTTCCTTCTTCCGGAAGAAGTTGTTACAAAGACCGTTGATAAGTACAAAGAAGCATATGAGCTTCTGACAGGTAAGCCTTTTACAAGATAGATATAGGAGATCACAATGATTCAGAATAACAGTTATGATGCGGATACACTTCATGAGGAGTGTGGCGTCTTCGGAATGTACGATTTTGACGGCGGAGATGTGGCATCCACAATATATTACGGACTGTTTGCATTGCAGCACCGCGGACAGGAGAGCTGCGGTATTGCAGTCAGCGATACCAGCGGTCCTAAGGGCAAGGTCCTTTCCTACAAGGGAATGGGACTTGTAAATGAAGTGTTCGCACCGGAAAATCTTGAGCAGATGAAGGGGGACATCGGAGTCGGACATGTACGTTACTCAACGGCCGGTTCTTCTACCCGTGAAAATGCCCAGCCACTCGTGTTAAATTATGTCAAAGGTACATTGGCACTTGCCCACAATGGCAATCTGATCAATGCACCGCAGCTTCGTAAGGAGCTGGAATATACGGGAGCAATTTTCCAGACCACCATTGATTCTGAGGTGATTGCCTACTATATTGCGAGGGAACGGTTGAATTCCCAGTCAGCAGAAGAAGCTGTGCGCCGTGCGTGCCAGCGTCTTAAGGGAGCTTACGCACTGGTTGTGACAAGTCCGCGTAAATTGATCGGGGCGCGTGACCCATACGGCTTTAAGCCGCTTTGTATCGGAAAGCGTGACAATTCTTATATTATCACATCGGAAACCTGTGCACTTGACACCATTGGTGCAACATTTGTGCGTGATGTGCTGCCGGGAGAAGTTGTGACCATTTCTCCGGAAAAAGGTATTGAGTCCGATATGACCATGGCACTTCCGAAAGAAAAGGAAGCACGCTGTATTTTTGAGTACATCTATTTTGCAAGACCGGACAGTCATATTGACGGGGTGAGTGTATATGCAAGCCGGATCAAGGCCGGAAAGTTTCTGGCACAGGATTCCCCGGTAGAGGCAGATCTGGTGACAGGTGTGCCGGAGTCCGGAAATGCTGCAGCACTTGGCTATTCTCTGGCATCCGGGATTCCGTATGGTACAGCCTTTGTCAAGAACAGCTATGTGGGACGTACGTTTATCAAGCCAAAGCAGAGCAGTAGGGAATCCAGCGTACAGGTGAAGCTGAATGTGCTGCGTGAGGCAGTGGCAGGGAAACGTGTCATTATGATCGATGATTCGATTGTAAGAGGTACGACATCGGATCGTATTGTGCGCATGTTAAGGGATGCAGGAGCAACCGAGGTGCATGTACGCATCAGTTCTCCGCCATTTTTATGGCCTTGTTATTTCGGAACCGATATTCCGGCGCGTGAGCAGTTGATTGCCTACAACCGTACGATTGAAGAGATCTGCCAGATTATCGGAGCAGATTCCCTTGGTTATCTCGGAATCGACCGTCTGAAAGAAATGGCGGAAGGACTTCCGATCTGTACCGGCTGTTTTACGGGCAAATACCCGATGGAACCGCCGAAACAGGACATTCGCGGAGAGTATTATGACAAAGAGATTGATCTTGAGCGCAAGATGAGCCGATAAGTTGTTACCAATGTATTCAAATAAAAGGAGAAGAACATGAGCACAGACAGATATACAAGCCCGCTTTCCGAGCGGTATGCCAGCAAGGAAATGCAGTATATTTTTTCACAGGATATGAAGTTCTCCACATGGAGAAAGCTGTGGATTGCACTTGCTGAGACAGAGATGGAGCTGGGACTTTCCGAGAATGGAAAGCCGGTTATTACACAGGATATGATTGATGAGATGAAAGAACATGTCAATGATATTAATTATGATGTAGCAGTTGCACGTGAAAAACTGGTGCGTCATGATGTCATGAGTCATGTGTATGCTTACGGACAGCAGTGCCCGAAGGCAGCCGGTATCATTCATCTGGGGGCTACTTCCTGCTATGTCGGAGATAATACAGACATCATCATTATGAATGAGGCATTAAAGCTCGTACATAAAAAACTGGTCAGCGTGATTGCGGAGCTGTCCAATTTTGCAGAAAAATATAAGGATCAGCCGACCCTTGCATTTACGCATTTCCAGCCGGCACAGCCGACAACGGTTGGCAAGCGTGCCACACTCTGGACACAGGAGTTCCTAATGGATCTGAGGATCTGGAGTATGTACAGAGTACGTTAAAGCTGCTTGGATCGAAGGGAACGACCGGTACGCAGGCAAGCTTTTTGGAGCTGTTTGAGGGAGATCAGGAGACCATCGATAAGATTGATCCGATGATCGCAGTTTGGAGCACTCCGCGGGTCATGTCCGCATCCCGGAAGACAATTTGTAGGACTTTTGTGTGTGTCCCTTTTGGACACCGCTGAACAAAACATAACCGCGCGAAGCCGCTGTCTGAGTCGGCATCTGCCCTGTTTTCAATAGCAGATGCCGACGAGTTCGGTTCGCGCGGTTTTATATTGTCTGTGAAGAGGTGCCATTAGGGACACTGTAAAATAAGCACATCTTTTATCAAATAGTTGGATTTTATCCACATTTCTAGTATCACGCTATATGGAGGCAGTTTCATCCATAATTCCAGTAAGGACAATCACACAGCACAGAGTGAAGTGAGGAACAAATGAATATTGTATTTTTGGGGAGAAACACACCGGAGCGGTACGACGGCGAACTATACTGCAATGGCAGGCATTTTGCCGCACTTATGCCCGGACAGGAAGATTGTGTGCGGCAGCCTGCAGAGGGAGCGATGCGAGGATTCGGCACTCTTTTGTGGGATGCGGGAGTGTGCAGTCCGGCGGGTCAAAAGAAGCTCCTTTGACAGCGGATCTTGTGGTGGTAAATTTTGAACCGCAGGATTACGACGGAATGGAGCAGTTCTTTTTGCGCCATATGTATCTGGAGAAGCGCATGGTATCTGTATGCCAACTGCATCAGGACACCGGAGCCGGATGCTAAACAGAGTATATCGGGTGGATGAGGCAGATTAGATCGTGCGGTACAATGCAGCGTATGACTGTGCATTGAAGCGCGGACTGGGCAGCTCTTTTTATAGCGGAGGAATACGGGTCTGCGAGCAGGAATCGTGAGTTTATCGACGATTAGTAAAAAGCGGCGGATCGTATTTAAGGGAGGTATGTAAGATCGATAAAAACCGGACATGTTTGGTAAAAGAAAAAGACACAACAGAAGGGTGAAGGAGGAAATTATTATGGAACAGGTAATGAAACATTATGGAAATGCAATTCTTGCAATTATTGTATTGCTTGCACTCGGCGCAATCATTATTGCGGCGCTCTCCCTCGGACGGATATGTGGCGACGGAGTTCAAGAATGCGCTGACGGATTCTTTTCCCGCATGAATGGCTTAACGCCATAGGGAGGATGACATGGGGGAGATCATGACGTTTGAACCAACGGAAGCGCAGTTTGGGGTTTTCTGGAAATATCTGCAACGCCCGAATGTTACCGATGTGACTACAACGGCGAATTGTGGATTACGGACTTAAAGATCGGAAGGTATCGTGTAAAAGAGCATCTGTCCGATGCATTTATCAGCACTTTTACGCACAATATTTCCAACTGCGTGAATCGTCAGTTCAATAATGCCAATAAGGTGCTGGAGGCTGATACCAGAGAAACTGCGTATCAGTATTATCCATGAGGCGGCGGCCGCATCCGCACCAGTATCGTATCCGAAGTCGCCGAGCATGGTGCGCAGAACATTGAGAGAATGCTGGAAGAATCCTATTGCCCGGAACGGATTTTACAGCTTTTGATGAACTGTGTGAACTTAAACGGCTGGGCATGAATTTTGTGTTCGAGGAGAACCCGGTGCGGGAAAAAGACGGAGTGTGCGAAATTCTTTATGCAGTTTATACCGCGCGAGTGAGCGGGTAATTACGATTGAGGATTCGCTCGAGATCCATTACCGGGACATCAATCCGGGGCGGATGCGGTGGAGCTGTGTCGGAGAAGATTTTTCCTACACGGATGCCATCAAGGCGAGCCTGCGGCAGAATCCGAAGCGGCTTGTCCTCTCGGAGGCAAGGTCGGTGGAGGTGACGTCGCTGCTCGAGCAGTGGAGTACCGGCGTGAGCGGGCTTTACGACGATCCACCTGGATGATGTCAGAAAGCTTCCGGATCGCATTCAGAATATGATGAGCGATGCGCGTGACGCAGAGCGTATGGAGAACCGGATCTACCGCTATGTGAATGGGGGATTCTGATCCGCTGCGTCAGACAGCCGGACGGAAAGATCCGAAGATATATGGATCAGCTGTGTTTTTACAGCAGGGAGCAGTATGAGAATCGTATTTATATGATACTGGAGGATGGGGAACTGCTCTCGGAAGAGCTTCCGCCTGCGATTGTGAGACGCCTTGGACAGGCGGGAATAGAGGATCCGTTTTTGCTGCGCACACTGGCAGAGATACAGGAGAGAGGGAAATAGATGAAAAGAGAAGGACTGTGGGAGAAACTGCGGCTGTTGAATCCGAAAAATCTGCAGCGCGAAGTGCATGTGTACGGTTATCGTTTTTCGTGGAGGACGCATCTTATGGCGGTGATAGCCGCTCTGGTTGGAATCGGTGGGATTGGAATGGTGTTTCAGCTAAAACCGCTGTTTTTGGCAGGGGTGCTTTTTGACAGTGCTTTTCGTATTCCCGGTACTGGTACTTGATATGTATAAGAAAATGTATGAGCAGAAGCGTTTTGGAGATGCATGTGCCTACATGGAACAGCTGCTCTATGCGTTTCAGAAGACCGGAAAGATCGTGAGTGCATTGAAGGAGGTGCGGGAATTTTTGGGGAAGGACAGATCCGACTCTGCGTGGAGGAAGCGATTGCGCATATGGAGTACGGGCATCCGGTCGGAGAGCAGGGCGTTCTGCGTGAGGGTTTACAGAAAATCGAACGGTATTATGCCTGTGATAAGCTGGCGACGGTACATGAACTTCTACTGAATACGGAGGAATATGGCGGGGATGTGGAGGCATCGGTCACGCTTGTTCTGGAGGATATTGAGCGGTTCAAAAGCGTGGATACCAGCTTCAGGCGGAGAAGCGGAAGAGTCATACAGATAATGTGATTTCCATTGTGGTGGCAGTGCTCTTGTGCGCGGCTGCATTGTATCTTTTAAATGAGATGCAGGAGATGTTTACATCAGAGGCTGACGTATCGGTGTTTACCGTTCCTGTGATCCAGATATCTTCGATGGTGTTTCTTTGTTGCTGCTTGCATTTTATGTGAAGAGTGTCAGAAGCCTGACGGCTGACTGGCTGAGGAAAAGCCGCTGTATGACACGGCATATATCAGACACAGCTATGAACTGGTAATGGGGTATGAAAAGAAAGCACAGAGTATCGGCGCCTGATTCCTGCAGGAATTGTGACTATGACTGCGTTTGTGTTTTGGACTGTGGGATGGCGCATTACGGGAATACTCCTGCTGGTGACTGGTTTACTGGTGCAATGCGGCCGAGAATCAGTTACCGCATTGCCGAGCGGGACGGACGGCGAATTGAATCGCGCCGCCGCGCTGGCTTTTTGAGATGGTTTTACTTTTTACAGAACAATAACGTTCAGATGGCGATTACAAAATCTGCACAACATGCCCGGCGGTGCTCGGGAGCGAACTTGCGGAGCTTTGCGCGAGAATGGACGAGCGTCCGGATCAATTACAGACATACACGGACTTTTGCAAAAAGTTTGATCTCCCCGAGATGTTAAGCTGTATGAAAATGCTGCATGCTTTTTCTGAAAACGGAACGGGAGATATTGATGTGCAGATGAATCATCTGATTGAGCGTGTGGTTCTGATGCAGGAGCGCGCCGATGTTTTGCGCAGTGAAGAGCGTGCATTCCGGATGAAGTTGATTTTGCATATCCGGTGCTGGCAGCCACTGGAAAACTGCTGGCAGATCTTACGGTCGGAATGGCGTTGATGATGCAGGTTCTTGGAGGCATGGGAGGTGCGTGAGTGAAATATATCATAGAAGTGTTCAGTGTGATGCTGGTGCTGGTTTTAATCTGCTGCTGTGCATCAGTATGCTCGGGGTGAGTGCCGATGTGGCAGCGGCGAAGGAATTTAAAGCTGCAATGATTGCAGAAATTGAGAACAGTGACTTTAATCCGTACGTGATTGATGGCTGCAAGGCGCAGGCAAGAACAGAAGGGTACGAACTGGAAGTGCAGTCCTACACCTACGGTGGACAAAGCGACCGCAGGATTGCGGGGATCAATCTCTATTATAGATACCGGATACCATTGTTAGGGGTCTCGCAGCAGCGGGTGACGAGAGGAATCGCACGGTAAAGGAGGAGCAGGATGCAATGGAGTCTGGAAAGAATCTTGGAATGACAATGCTGGTATTGCTGGTGGGCTGGTTTGGATGCACGGCAATTCAGGGAGATATGGATGCAGGTGGCTGGCATGCTATAGGGGGATTTCGTGCCCGGACGTGTCAGAGAAAAGGAGCGTACAGATGAAAGAGATCGCAGAGGTTTATGGCAATGGATTTTGCAGATTGCAGGCGGAATAGGGGCATTGCTCTTATTCTTCCATGCCGTGGATGGGCAGGGGATGATCGGTATGGTTCTGCGGTATTATATGACGGAATCTGTGGGAGTTAAGTGTCCAACAGGAAAAGAGCAGAGGTGATCAGATGGAGCAGGTACTTCAATGCTATGGAAAGGGAATTGCGGCAGGAATTGTGTTGATAACAGTCATGGTACTGCTGTTTGCAGGAATTCGTGACGAGCAGGGCAACCGGGGAATTATTAACATCGTAAAGACATGGATACCGGAGGAAGAGACAATCACAGAAAACGCTGCCATCGACGCTTTTTGCGGAGGCGGGGAGGTGGCGTACCCCACGATCCGGTATGCGTACAATGGTATGCTGCACAGGGAGCATATCTGCCGGGAGACTTATTTTCTGCGGTAGACGGAATGGGAGAAGAACGGAGTGTTTTGTGGTGTGAGATGACAGATCCGCATGGAAACAGCTGCACAATAGAATCACAGCAAGGTGATGTTGTGTTTGATGTGGAGGGATCTATACAGTGCGGGTCTGCGCGACAGACGAAGCAAACCGCAGAAGCGTCTGTGAGTTTCAGATACCCGTGAACCGATGAGAAGACAGAAAGCCGGGAAAGGGAGATATATGTGAAAAATGCAGCGATGATCATTGTCAGTGCAATCATGGGATTTCTGATACTCGGGATTGTGCTGATGATTGGCGGAAGCATGAACCGCAGATGTGAGGTGGAGACGATTCTTCCTTCCGCAATGGAAAAGACGGTCGAGGGGATGCCGTTTGCGGAGGCGGGGGTCTTCCGGAGAATTGGTGATTGCGGTGTGTGGAACTTCTGGCGGCGGAAATCGATACAGACTCTGATGTGGTTTTGAAGGTCTATCAGAATGATGTGCAAAAGGGGGTATTGTCAATGAAATTGCAGGAAAAGTTTCAACATCCCAATGGAATGGATGGTATGGCAGAAGCGGTCAGAACAATCATTCGGGAGCAGAGAGAGAATCTGCCAAAAGATCAGTACCGGGTGCGGTTTTTACCGGAACCGGGAGGGAATGCTCGGGGAGGGGAGCTGTTATAAGGCATATACCGTGGAGGAGGGACAATGTCTGCAGCCGCCGGCAGAACCGGGAGGCGATGGTGTGGTATTTGCCGGATGGCATGACTGGAATGATTACGCGGCGGACTTTTCACAGCCGATAGAAGAAAATCGTGATTATTATGCCGCCTGGGAATAGATATGGGAATTGCAGGGAATACGGCAAATGTGTACTGTGCGTATCATGGCGCCGGATCATGACAGGCAGTTGTAGACTATATTATCAATGCGATGATACGATCTACAGAGAGAATCGGTAAAAAGAGGGTTAACTGGAAGTGATAGAGGGAAGCATTAAAAGCGTAGCTGAGATTATAAAAATATAGAAAAAACGTACTGTGTAGTGTATACTAATGTAGTAGTAGATATGCCTCTTTAAAAGCGAACGAAAGTGTTGATTTGTATGGCAAGTGTTCAAAGAATTGGATTCAAGTGAAAGGAGCTATGAGAAACTGGTGGAAGCATTTATGAATGAAGTTTTTTAAAGGGAAGCGGGCAAAGACAGAAAAGGAAATTATAAGAATCAGGGGATTAGTTTATGAAAAAGAAAAGCGTAGTAGTATTATTAACAGTAACAATGGTGACAGAAATGACAGTAACAGGTTGCGGAGATAAGCAGCTTGCGCTTGCAACAGATAGGGTAAGTGTCGAACTGGGGTATGAGCTTAATACGGATGTAGCGGCTTATGTGGCGGATGCGGATATCGCAGTGGAGACAACAATTGATTTTGGGGCGGTTGATGTAAGTAAGCTTGGAACTTATACGGCAGTGGTTACTTTATAAGGATCAGACAGCGTCCCCTTGAAGTGGACGTAGTAGATACCACAGCGCCGGAGGCGGAGGTGGTGAATCAGGGTTACAGTCGGTGTGGACGAGCCATTGTACGTGGAGGATGTTTTAACGAGTGTAACCGAGCTGACCGGGAATGTAATGGCAACATTTGACGATCTGGCAGATGAGTCTACTGATGCCACCGAGGAAGTAGAGACCACTGAGGGTGTAGAGGCTACCGAGGGTGTAGAGGCTGCCAAGGATGTGGAGACCACTGAGGACATGGAGGTCACCGAGGAAGTAGAGGCCACCGGAGCGTCAGAAGATATGGAAACATTTGTGTTAGACGATGTAACGGTAACAAATGACGCGATAGTCTTTCATACAGTGGGGAGTACAGTGTAAGCAACACTCGCAGATGAGAGTGGAAATAGCAAGCAGGTAGAAGTGCCGGTACTGGTTGGTACAGAACCGACATTTTTGGGAATTGAGGATCTTACCGTAACAACCGGAGCAGAGAATGGGACTATCTTTCGGGTGTAACGGCAACGGACAGCAATGGGAATGATCCGACAGATAAGATCACATGTGATGACAGCAAAGCAGATCTGTCTTTGGCAGGAGTACGAGATTATTTACACGGTAACAGATGAGAACGGGTTTACAGCAAAGCAGACAGCCAAGGTGACAGTTGCAGATGGAAAAGACCGCTAAGAAGGATACCAAATCTGCTACAACAAAGTCGGAGACAACAAAGGCTGAAACCGGATCAACCAACAGCAGTGCTACAAATACTGGAAGCAGTAATACTGGAAATAGCAACAGTGGGACTTCTGGAAGCAGCAATTCCGGAAATAGCAACAGTGGGACTTCTGGAAGCAGCAATTCCGGAAATAGCAACAGTGGGACTTCCGGAAGCAGCAATTCCGGAAATAGCAACAGTGGAACGTCTGGAAGTACCAACAGCGGAAGCAATAATGGCGGAAGTAGCGAGAGTGGAAGTACAACACCAAGTGGTGACAGCGGAAGTACCGGACACTGGAAGCTCCACGCCAAGTGCAGACACTGGAAGCAACAACGGTGGAAATTCAAGTTCAGATGGAACGATGTCAGTTCCAGATGATTTTATCCCACTAGATCCGTCACTTGGAGATAACACCGGGACTGGCGGAAATGGCGGGGGAAATTCAGATCACATTTAATTAGATATAACGGAGGATAATTATATGTATAATGAGCGGAAGCTCAGATAAAACAGAAGTACAATATATAAGATTATTTTATGCGTATTGTTTGTGATAATGCGTTATTATTTTCGGATAAAGTTATGGGCGGAACATTGGCAGAAGGCGCGGCAAGTGAGATACAAAAAATATTTAATGTTTATGCCAGTAGGGACAAAATGATGAGAATACTACGGTAGGCAGATATGGTTTTTGAATTATACGGGCAATATAAATGTCTATTCTTCACCGTCACCGAGATATGATGATGAATCTTATTGTCAGTCAGACGTTACTGGGATGGTCTAATAGTTCGATGGCGACGCTACATGGTGATAATAACACGACTCATATTGTAAAAAGCATATTTGATATGGGAAACTCGGAAGATATAACAAAGATGATAGTAATGCAAATCATGTAACATTCATCATGCACGACGGAAGATCACTGGAAAACATTTATCCTGATTGGGTCTATGTAGACGATCGCAGTTCGCGGTATGTTTCTGGATGGGAGCAGTCCCGCCCCCGAATTTACTGCAACGTTGCGGATGTAACAACATCGTTAAAACATACGGGTATGGTGATTACTATGTAGCTAATATACCGTTGTGTCGTGCAACAGACCTTTGGGAGCAGGATACGGGAGGTGGTGGAACGCCGACCGGCTGGCAGCTGATTGTCGTGGAGGAAAATGCTTCTTATCCGGTACGTGCGGTGACTTTAAGTGTGGGATCGAGATTCCGGTTCGGAGATGTTGATTGGGAGGGCGATGATTATGGTTTCGATCCTGTCTCCAGAGCAACTGTTACGATGCAGGCAGAGTTGTTTGATGGTTTAAAAACCAAGGAATACGGAGACGTGACAGGACAGATACTTTTTTGGATGTATCGATGCGGCAATTACGGAAAATCCCAAACTGATATCCATGTTTACACAACAAGCTCAGGATAGTGAAAAAATGTAAGGAACGGCGGGACTGTAATAGAGGGGCTTTTTACCGTGATGGATCACTATTTTGCCAACAAACGGATATGTGCTCCGTTTTGTATAACGTTTCGGGATTATCATATGGTGCGACAGTGTTTGGGGTGGATGTTGCCAATGTCCGTTGGGATACCCAGCTTTACATCGGAGCGGCGGTAGACATTGCTTTTCCGGGTTTTGAGGCGCGGCAGACAACAAGTATTTCGGATGGGAAGGTTATCGTAAAAGGGAAGATTGAAAATACATCTGCACAGGATGATACTGGTCTTTTGACGGCGAACTGACGGTGATATTAGATCCGAATCTGACGCGGATTTGACGAATTACAGCATTGCGGTAAATGGCAATATTGTGTCCGGTGCTGCTGTGCGGCAGGGTACGGTGACGGATGCAGACGGGACAGTACATAATACGGTTATCTTTTCTGGAGGTGGCGTATCAAGCTGGTTCAAGGGAGATAAGATTGAGTATACGATCTACTGCAGGATCAGTGGATCTGGTATGACTCGGTTTGATAACAGGGATCAACTTGATGGGTATTTAAAATCTGCAGGAGTTGACACGGGACACTGGATCGACAAAGCATGCATTGCATCCAGCGGTGCAATGCTTTATTCCGGGTTGATCTGATTGCAGGAAATGGAATTCAGAGTGTCAGTGGTGTACGCAATTATATGTCTGGGGCAGCGGTTACAATTGATGCGGTGGTAAAAAATCGGTTACCATTGGACGGGATGGACTGGCACGTATGAGACGGATAGAAAGCAGTATGCGTTTGCCATGCCTGTACAAAATGTGCTAATGACTGCAAATGCGCAGATTAACCACTCAACTTTAAAAGTTGATCCCAATGGGGGAACATGGCAGGGAAGTACCGCTGTACAGAGTTTTACGGAGCACTATGGAACGGCTAAATCCATTCTGCATCCGGTAAGAACCGGATATACCTTTTCGGGCTGGGTGAAATCGGATCCATTTAACGGTAGTCTGAACAATGCGGTGTATACGTTTGGCGCAGAAGATGATGCGACAGATGTTCTGACGGCGTCTTGGACAGCAAACAGCTATACGCTGCATTTTGATCCGAACGATGGCAGGGAGAAGACACCGGTTGATGATATGACGATCGCCTACGATCAGATGTGACACTGCCGGACGCTACGGGACTTTATATCCGCTACACGTTGGATGGAGAGGATATCACGCAGCAGGTATTAGACGGTACGATCGTATTGGATGATACCGGCGCAGTGGTTATGATGATGGATGCCGATACGGGGCTGATGATGACACCGACCGGGGGTGTAGTAAATGAGGATGGAAGTATTACGGAGCCGGATGGAAGCATCACGAATCCAGACGGAACTATCACAATGCCAGATGGAAGCGTAGCAGATCCGGAAGAGACAGAACCGGAAGCTTCCGGTAAGGTGGTGGAAGAACCGAAGAAAGAGACAACAGAACCGGAAGCTTCCGGTGCAGAAGAAGATATAGATGTACAAGTGGCAGAAGCGGAAGAAGCGGAGGCTCCGGAAGAACCGGAAGATCCAACGGCTGATCCGGTGCCGGATAAAAAGGCATATGCGGCTGTTTTTATGGGGTGGTCGCTCGAGGATGGGCGCGATAGCTTTATACCGCAATGGACAGCAGGGACATCGATAGCTGTGGCAGACTTAACCAATGCTGCCGGTGTGACGGATCAGAGCGGTGCGACTATAACGCTTTATGCGGTGTGGGATGACTGTCCGTGGATTGTTGCAGAAAATCTGTACTATACGTTGACGCAGGCGCAGAGCGGATATATCACAGACAGTGAGATCCTAAGCCATGCAACGGCATACGATAGAGAGGACGGCAGTGGATGATTCGATCTGAAGACGGATACTGCGTACGTGTCTGCACTTCGGACGGCGTTTGAAAATCTGAAAATGATGCACCGGTTGAAACCTATACGATTAACGGTGAGGCGCGCAGGAAGATCCGCGAATATGTGGATGCGCACGGATTCGGAGACAGCAGAGAGGTCGGAGCATTACAGGAAATGTATGATCGGTATCTTGTGCCAAATCGTAAGATGAAAATAAAAACAGCCGGCAGGCGCTTCCTGCCTGCCGGCTGCAACTCTTTCATTCTTCTGTGAGGAAGAGCGGAGAGGATATTTCCTAATATATTCTTGTTGATTACGGACAGCCCTTATGTGTGTTCTTCTACATCTGAGACCGGAGCTTCCGGCTTCTTGATATAGATCTTTTCAATCCTGTTTTTGTCCATCTGTTCCACACGAAGCAACACATCATCATCGGTAATAATCACTTCGTTCTTTTCCGGAAGGTGATCCAGTAAGCCGATGAGGTAACCACCGATCGTATCATAATCCTCGGATGTAAAATTCAAGCCGATCTCATCACAGAGATCTTCCAGGTTGGTGGAGCCGAGAACCATGTATTCACGGTCGCTAAGCTGGACAATCGGATCTTCTTCGTCAGTATCATATTCATCACGGATTTCACCAACAATCTCTTCCAGAAGATCTTCCAGCGTGATCAGACCCGCAGTAGCACCATACTCATCCAGAACAATGGCAAGTGAGATAGAGACTTACGCATTTCCATAAACAATTCTGCAGTGTTCTTGTGCTCGTATGTAAAATACGGTTCACGCATAATATCACGAACAGAAAAATGATCCTTGTCGTGACAGAGAAGCAGATCTTTCATATTGAGGATACCAATCACGTTGTCGGTCGTATCTTCATAGACTGGCAGCCGGGTAAACTTATCCTCCTGAAAAAATCTGAATCAGCTCATCGTAGGAACTGTCTACTTGCGCAAAGGTCATATCGATTCTCGGAA
>VOFB01003716.1_pt1 | contig 17416 bp, 20 predicted proteins | sample 5384141 | NCBI WGS metagenome assembly VOFB01 (sample SAMN12384721, study PRJNA508395) | human gut metagenome | isolation source: healthy gut A | host: Homo sapiens | reverse complement strand
GCCGTCTGTGGTAATCTATGTGCAAGTGGTTTCTGAGCAGAGGGCAGTTCAAAGGTTGAGCCGCAATAGACAAAGAAGAGTGAGTTTGCAGCATGAAAATAAATCGCAGGCACTTTTCCACTATCTGAGTATAAATCCCTTAATACAGGCATAATAGTAAGGGAATTTAAGGCACAATCCATTGACTATTCCCTTGTTTTGCACATTATTATTTAAGGGAAAACAAACGGAGGTGAGGGAATGAGAACCTTCAATTACTCTGCAATTAAGGAACAGAAGTGGGACTCGGATGTTCTTGGCCTGATTGCAGCCATATACAAGGAAGCTGGAAAGCAGGAACTGTATTTGAAGCAGCGCCCGGAGGAACTCCGAAAAGCTCGTGGAGATTGCCAAGATACAGAGCACCGAGGCATCGAATGCCATTGAGGGCATCGTCACCACGAGTACCCGAATCCGGCAGCTCGTCGAAGAGAAAAACTACGCCGAGGAACCGTGACGAGCAGGAAATTGCCGGATACCGCGATGTGCTGAGTATCATTCACGAGAGCTTTGATGCGATTTCAATTACGCAGAACTATATCCTGCAGCTTCATAAAATCCTGTACAGTCACATGAACAACCCACTTGCGGGCCGCACAAAAAGTGTGCAGAATTATATCACTGCCACCTATCCGGACGGTCATGTGGGAACGCTGTTCACGCCGCTTGCCCCCTTATGAAACGCCGGAAGCGTTGGACAGAATCTGCGAGGAATACAACCGTGTGATTGGGAATATGGAACTGGAGCCGTTGATTGCAATCCCGGTTTTCATCCATGATTTTCTGTGCATCCACCCATTCAATGACGGAAACGGAAGAATGAGTCGGCTACTCACGACGCTGCTTTTGTACCGGAGCGGATTTTATGTCGGCAAGTATATCTCACTTGAAGCCAAAATCGCCAAAAACAAGGACCTGTACTATGATGCGCTTGCGCAGGCGCAAACCGGCTGGCACGAAGGCACCGAGGATGTAGTGCCCTTTATCAAATATCTACTTGGAACAATACTTGCAGCCTATAAGGACTTTGAGGATCGCGTGGCGCTTGTGGAAACCAAGCTGCCTGCATTGGAAATGGTGCGCAGAGCAAGCAAGAATAGAATCGGGCGATTCAATAAGCAGGATATCCGGGAACTCTGCCCGACGCTCAGCGACAGTTCCATAGAGGGGGCCTTGCGTAAGCTGATTGCAGCCGGCGAGTTAAAAAAAGAAGGGCGCGGGAAGAATACCTGCTATTTCAGGCTGAATTAGATTCCCTTCAATACGCGCAACTTTTTAGAGGGCCGCGCCTGTTCATACGAGCAGGTGCGGCCCTTTTGGTCTCTTTTACGGAAGTTGGCGCATAGTTCAACAGTTGAGCCGCTATAGACAAGGAATACACCCAAAGTCTCCTGCCGAAATGTACATTCGCCTTACCCGAAGAAATACTGTTTCATATCTGAGACACCGCCATCCTTATCGCAGAACCATTCGTAATCGGTGAGACAGTTCCGGCAGTGAGCAATCACATCGAACCCGCCGGGTGAATGCCGGTTATCGGCAATGCTCATGACCTCCAAGGGCTTCCCGCAGGCTGGGCACAGTCTGATTTTTCTTGCCTGACGAGTAGCACGTTCTCTCTGCTCTGTCTCAAGCGCACATAAAAGGTTCATGCCAAAGATTTAGATTCGGTTCATGCTCTGCGTAGTCTTCAAGGTGCCGGCGGATATCATCGGCAGCCAGTACGAGAAACTTATCGTCCAGAAACCGAATGTGGCGCTTAATGTAATCGGAAACTACCGCGGGCATATATGTGTTTCTGCCCATCGCATACCGCATTGCCGACAGCAGGATCAAACGAAAGTCAGAGTCGCAGATCGGAGCGAGCAGATCCTGAGGGAACAGCAGAAACTCCTTGCCATTATTCATACATACGCGCAGAGACCGCTGTTCCTCCGTTACCAGATTTAGTAGACTGTTGGCTTGATCCTTCAGTTCATCGATGGTAATTGATTCGTAGTCCTGAGACGGTTTTACTTCATAATTCATCATTTGACCTCCAATCAGTGTGTCCTCGTTATGAGGCGTTGGCATTGTAGCTCTGTCTGCCCAGAGGTGCAACCGTTTCTTTTGCGGCTCGAAGAGAAATTTAATAGAGTCGGAATTCGTGCGGATTTATCATTTTCTTGCCTTTTCTGACCGAATGTGCTATCATAAAAAACAACGCTGTCAGGCGTTGAAATATGCCCTGGTAGTGCGGCTGTAATAGCTCGAATGCTCTGCCAGGTGGCAGAGCATTTTATATATCGGCACGGAGGAGAGACTTTATGGCGGTTAGTTATAAAAACTCTGGAAGCTGCTCATCGATAAAGACATGAAGAAAAAAGACCTGTGTGAAAAGGCGGGTATCAGCCCAGCATCCGTCACTAAAATGGGACGGAATGGGCATGTCACCACGGAGATACTCGTGAAGATTTGTACGGCGCTGGATTGCAGGATTGAGGATATTGTGGAGATTGTGCCAGATGAGAATTTAGGGTAATTGGTTTGATTTTATAAACAGAAAGACAATTAGGGGCGTTAAGCAAAATGAAGAGTATATATTTATGGAATGTTTATTTTATCGATTCCTCAACATTACTTCAATAAGGAGGTGGTGATAAATGATAAATAGAGAGATCCCCTTTCGCCCAAGATTAGAAGGTGAATTCAGGGTTCGTTTTTATAATGCGGCATCTGAGATTACCGAAAAAACTCCAACACTTACTATTGCAAGAATAGCTGAACGAGAGATCGAGTGGGTTGAAAAGGATTGCCAATATAACATTGAACAGCGCAAAAAGTATCGTGCCGTTTGGTTTCTGTTTCGAGATTTAATCCGTGCTTCTTGGAAGGCGTGCTATAGAAATGGCGTTATATATATGAGTCTGCCGACTCTCAATGGAACTGATATGCATGACACGACCTCTCCGGAGGTTAAAGCATTGCTTCGGAGTTGGATGAGCGAAAGCCGCCACGAGAGACTTGTAGGCTATACTGATTTTATTAACCGAATGGAAAACCCAGGAACGAATAAGCAGAGTATAGCAGCGCTTATCGCTGATGGCGGCGAACTGGAGAAAAGAATAAAGCGTGTACATACTGGAGAAATAGCAATTGAGGCGGCTGTCCAACCATATCTACAGTTGGTACGCGAAAATGACAGAGATGTGTTTACAGGACTCAAAACATCGGAGATATGGCGTTACTTTCGGTTGACATGGTCAACCCCTGTTGAAACAACACCGGGAAGAACTATGCAGTATTTGATCAGAGATGCTGCTCATCCGATGCATGCGGTTATGGGAATAGCGTCACTCGAAAATTGCGCAGTACAGATTACCTGCCGAGATGACTATATCGGCTGGAACCAAAAGGCTTTTATTGAGAGAATTGTTACTGTAGATAACGACCGCGCAAAGGAAGAGTTCAAGCAACTTCTGGTTTATTTAGAAGACGGCATTGATGGAATCGACTATTCAGAGCTTTGTACTGCAATGGTTGTTAAAAATCCCACTGATACTGATATTCAACTTCTATTAGATGAGGCATCTAATGCAGAGCAAAACCGCCAGCAGCTTTTTACGCAATGAAGTGGAAGGCGATGTCGATGATATCGAAAAGAGTGAATTAGGTAGCATTTCTATTGATGCCGAAAGAGCTCTTTATCGCAGGAAACGTGCGGAACAGCTTGCCCGTCTTTTGAGCGCAAAAAGGCAATCAGAGATCTAATTAATGCAGAAAATTTCAATGAGATTTGGATAGATTTTTTTGCAAAAAGCGAGACTGGAAATTCTGCCATTAGAAGTGCATTGGTTGCACAAAAAGACAAAACATATTGGTTCGAGTATGATGGAACTGAATGTATGTGGAGCGATTCCCCCATATAACGAGATTTTGGGCGGCAAGCTTGTAGCGCTTTTTAGCAACCTCTCCGCAGGTTATTCACGACTATAAGGAACGATATGCTGATAAGGCGAGTGAAATTGCCAGTAGACTGAAAGGAATGCCGGTTTGTAGACCAGCAGATCTTGTGTATGTAGGTACTACATCATTGTATTATGTTGGCTCCAGCCAGTATAATCGCCTTAAGATGCCTGGGAGCATTTTCAATACAGATTTTGATATTGTTTGGAAAAAGCTTGGAATGACAATAGGCTTTGGGACGATGCACATAAGCAAGGCAACGACGATGAGCCTCACTGAAGCGACAAGTGATGGGTTCAACCGCATTAACCATGTCTTTGGCGAAGGAGCAAGCCCTAAAATGAGACTTCTCACAATGTCGATTCGTGAATTGCTCGAATCGACCAATGAGGACTCAAAGGACTTTTCCAAGCACGCTATGTCAAGGATTGTATATGGCGCATGCTTGGCGGAAAACACTTTTGATTACCTTTTAGGAAAAGAGGCGAAGCCGAAATACTACACGGATATGGCTGACTATGTTTCCGGAACCCAAAAGATTATTGATTTTTGGCGAAATCGATGGTTAAAAAGTCGTTTGAATTATGAACCTATTTATCGAAGAATCCGTGACTTTGACAAGCAGGGGTTTCTTGTAAGTAATCAGATAGATGAGGACGAAGAATGGAGTTTCTCTAAACTTGAGGAGGTGACACACATGCCTACAAATGATGAAACTAAGACCGGGCTTCAGTTTGTAAGAGATTTTTATAGAGGCTCCAGTGCATATGCAGATCATATAGCATCCGAACTGCTGTCAGCAATCCATCTTGAGACAAAACTGGATACAGCCATTATAGAATCTGCGCTTAGTGGTAAGGACATAGTGCTTACTGGCAATCCAGGCGATGGAAAAACCCATGTTATCCGAATGCTAAAAAATAAATTGGAAGGCTCGGGAAAGCCAATTCGCATTGAATTAGACGCAAGTACACTTTCTGATGAGGACATTTATTTGAAATGGAAGTCGGCAAGAGAAAATAATATGCCCTTTGTTATTGCAATTAATGCAGCTGTCTTATATTCGGTTTATCAAAAGTATTCTGAATTTCAGCCCATAAGGGATGCTTATTTTCAAATGAGCCATGCGGTTGTTTTTCATGATGAAGTAACTGAGAATGGTAATGTAGTAGTTTTTGATTTAAGCAAAAGAGAAGTGTTAACCGCAGACATTTTGAAGAAGGCCATAGAAAAGCTGACAGATTCCACGCATTATACAGAATGTGCCGGATGCCCTTTAAATGAGAACTGCGATGTTCATAAAAATTGCACCCTACTTAATAGTGCATTATTTCAAGAACGGCTTTTTTGTGATTTTACAACGAGTATCCATGAAGGGATATCATGCAACCGTGCGTGAATTACAAAGCCTTATTGCCTATCTGATTTTCGGCAATAGAAGCTGTAAGGAAATAGGCCGTACAACCGGAAGTAATCAGTATAATCTGGTCAATCTGGTATTCTCTGGGAAGGGGGCTCTGTTTGATGCAATTCGAAGCGCAATTGACCCGGTCACTATTTCTCACCCCATATGGGATGAGAGGATTTTGCTGAATGATATTCCAAACGATAGTTGGGTGGATGGCTATGAGATTCCTGCTGAAGCCATAGCCTATGATAACGATGAATTATTTAGGCTGAGGAAAAGGCAATTCTATTTCTTCAATAAAAACGGAGAAGAGCTTCTAACAATCATGGATGATGATGCTACTCGATTCCAGACGTTTTTAGGACAGGACAATGGAAAAATAGTCAAGGAATTGGTTCGAAGGTTAAATGCTTTCTTTGGCGCTGTAAAAGCCTCTAACTCGGAGTTGCAGATTTGGACAGGCCATCGTTATGATAATGAGCCGAGGAAGGTTCTGATTTCCACGGGTTCAATTAAGAAAAGTGGATTGAAGATTGGCAGACCGACTCTTTTGAAAAGCATGAAGAGCGGAATTGACATGACCGCAAGCTATATTCGTCTTGAGAAAAGGATGCTGCAAACATTTTCCTCAAAAATTGATTTTGACATGTATATGCTCTTGTCGGAAGCTGAGCGAGGTGTACCAGTCCTTTTCATGGAATCTAACCTTGTCAAGAAGGTCTGGCGCTTTGTCGAGCAACTTCAATCTTTGGGGGATTTAGATGAGGATGATACTATCACAATCTCCTTACTGGATATCCAAAACAAAAAGAAAATATCAGTAACCATCGACAGAGAGGAAAAAGATATTCCGCTATCGAAGGCGAGAAAGCAAAGGAGGTATAACATGGCAGAGCAGATAAAGCTCCATTCTTTTAGAAAAGAAGTAGACAGCACATATGTTGGGTTTACGCCAAATGGAGGCTCAATTAAGCCTGTCCATGTTGCCAACGGAGTTCAAAGATGCATTTTTGGTGGCTTTAACACGGCAATGCAGATAAAGAGACTTGCTTTAGTTTCAGATGCAAAGGGCAATGTGCCTACAGGAAGTGAGCTCGAAACGATATATGCTGAGTTAGCAAAAAACGAGGCAATTGAAGATGGAATAGCTGAAGGCTCTGTTGAATCCATGCGTAATGTTATGCAGAGACTGTTATCAGCAGATAAGGGTGTATATGTAGTAAAGGGGCTTAAGGATGATATGATATCCTTTACTGCAGGATCAAAATATTTTTCTTACAAAATCCTCAATTTATGAGGATACAGGAGAGTTTATTGGCGGCCTAATCCATTCCTATTGCCCAGAGTTAGCAGAATATATTAAGAGACTACTTGATGAGGCAGAGGATCCGATATCACTCCTTTTGAACCAGTCTCAGAGTTCTCTGCAGATATTTGAGAAAAGTAGACATGAGGATTTACCAGCCTTTAAGTCACAAAATGAAGCTGTGAAGTGGCATTTAAAGGGCCTTAGTGAAAGTGGATTATGCTTGATGGATAATCTCAAGAGGCATCCAAATCCGTTAACGCAATTACGACTTTTTAATTTCTTCTGTATATTTCACTTGGTTCGTTACATGGCACTGCTTGAAGCATTTTATTGTGGCGAAAATATTAGACCTGTTCTACTGGATTTCTCCGAATAGCTCCAAGTCAAAGCAGTGTAGCACGGGCATCAGAAATGGCATATACTCAGATGCACAAGTCTATTAACCGCTTTTACGCATGGGGCTATGCACAAAAGCTGAAAGAAAAGGATTACAGCAAGGAAGATTTGCTTCAATCCGAAACTCCGGTTTATGACGAAAAGAAAAAAGCATCTGTTGAGTTTAGCACTCTGTGGGATTTGGCAAAGGAACGCGCAAGTGTCTGCGCAACAGACGATGCAGCAAGACTGGTATTTGGTGAAACAATGTACGATATGCTGGCATTAGAAGCTTTCATCACATCCAGTCAATTGCCTTAAAATTTTAGGAACCTCTGCAGGAATGTTATATCCACCAGATCAAATGCATCCAAACAAGAGATTTGTATTGTCGCAAGATATTTAGAGATGATACTTCGTAGCACGGTAAGCCCTGACGAAGTGCTTAGTGGTAACGATATGAGAAACCGCTTGTGGGAGCGTTTTGGCATTATTATTGGGGAAGTACATATGAAATTGAAAAACTCCAGAGTAGTGGCATGCTCTTGCAGATTGACGAAGATTCCCTCGAACGGAATTTCACTTCCTTTGCTGCATTACTTGAATCTATGGATTTTGCCGAGGTAATGGCAGACGGTATGCTCCAGATTCGGTTAGGAGGTTCAGACTAATGATGAATAAACAAAGTCTCGTTGTAGGCTTATTGTTAGAAAGACTGGCAGATTCCAAGGTTGGAATTCTTGTTAAAGGAATTAACGGTATTCAGCCAGATGAAATAGCTGCTGAATTGTCAAGTCAAAGAAAGACTCATATTTATATGGCAGCAGTAGGGTATGGTATTTCTACAGATGTTGAGAAATCAGAGTATACTCTAACTCCGTCAATTGAGAAGGCTGTTCTGTGGAGAAGTGTCCCCAGTATGCAGGTAATATCGTTGTATTTGTAAAACAGACACAGACAAACTGCATTCTCTTGCTGAGTTTGATGTTGTCTCATTAAGAGATGTCTCAAAATATCTTTTGGAGTTACAGATTTCAAACGAAAGCAATGCACCTACACAGAATTTCTGGCGTGCACTGCAGCAGACCTCAGATTACTATTCCTTTGAAGCCATTATGGAATTTGTTCAGTCAATTTCCGATGAAGAAACAGTAGCGGAAGCAATCCCTAATAACATGTGGAGACTAAATCTCCTGTGTGATGCTGATATCCTCGGGACAAAATACAAACCGAGTGACCGTTTAACAAGAAATCGTGAATTAATTTTTTGCAATAGGGCAATTGAGCGAAGATTCTCGAAAAAACTGAGCCGTTCTTTGGCCAAAACCGAGGGCGATGATAGAATTCGCCTACAAAATGCATATAACCTCCTTCAAAACCTTTACAAATATGGAAAACGAGATATCCTGAAGCAATTAGACTTTGCGACAGTGCAGGAGTTATTTTCGGCTTCAAAGGCAAATGAATCCAAGAAAAAGAAGAAAAGCTCGGTTAAGAATTCCGATGGGACTGAATCTGATACACCTAATGTTACCTCTGAGGCGGCGCCTATTCGCCCAAAGGAATTGGGACAATTGATTTCTGATGCCATTGTCAACGGTGACGAAAATGATGCTGCCTCTATTAAAGAACTGCTTGAGGAGCTAAAAAACATTTTGACCCAGAGACGGAAGAAAACAATGATAGTATCCCAACCATCGGTGGAGTGTTTGATGACAGGACGATAGTCATTGAAAACCATCAATCAGATCTGAGAAGACTTGTTGGCACTGTTTGTAATCCAATAGCATGGGGCGGCTTAATGGAAACGGAAGAAAGTGTACTTAAGGACGCTATTTCTGCGGATATTAAAAAGCTTCAATTCGTTTAATCCCGTAGATGCAGAATCTATGGTAGCTTTTCACGGTGGAATTGATGGTAGTCAGTCTCTGTTTGATTTCATAAAACAATTTGACGCACAGTTTAAAGCTAAGAATATTGAAACGGCGGAGATGTTCATCCCTATAATCGAGGAACTGCTGACACTTCGCAATAAACTGCTCGGCAATTTGGACATGATAATGTATTATCCGGTTCTTAGCTTTGGGGTTGACGAAGAAGCACGCAACACCTTGATTGGCTACATTGATGCTTGGGCAAAAGCTGTACCACGCATTTAGCATCAACGAGCCTGCTATGCGTGAAATGAGTCCAAGCAGTACCAGTTTTATTGCAAGAGCGCTATTGCTTCTTGATGTATTGTATGTAAAGACACCCAAGGAGTGGAAGGCGATTCTCCTTCCTTTACATCCAATCTTTTTTATGGAGATACTATGAGATTTTTAAAATCCTCCCCTCAAAGAAATCACAACTTAGCGAGGATGATGCAGTTGCTCTGACAACTGTATTAACCCAACTTCCTCAGATTCTGAGTTTTGTTATTGCTAATAGCATTGTTACTGAGACTTCAGATGACAAGGTTTTACCGTGCTCTGGAAATATCGAAATGCTACCAACATTTGAAAATAAGACGAATAGGTATTTGGGTGATGATGGAACTCAATCAATCGGGGAAATCTAATGCGATGGATTGGTTTTGCTCCCTACACCAAAAACGAAATTCGAATTTGTTCCGTCGATGCTCCAGACTTGATTGCTAATATACGTGCAATCAAGACCTTTATGGATAAAAAGCGGTTGTGAAAAAGTTGTTTATGATGTCTATCTGACAAGGAAGCAAAATGGAAATACAGAACTTTCGAGGTTGGATTATTCTGGTAAAGATTATGAAATTGGCGAGTTCATTCGCCAGAGTAAGATTGCAATTAGCATCCGCAATGTTGAATCTGCGAGCGATGTAAAGGCCGCTCTTTCTGAAAAAGCCAGTTCATATTGCGTTCTATTTTGATCAGTCTACATATGCAATCGAATTTGGACCCAATAATAAGAACCTATATATTAACCCGCTCGTTGTTACCTATGATTATGATTTTGATGAGATTCAGCACAGGGGAAGCATTTTCCCTTCATCAGAGATGGATTCTGGCTTAATTGGAGACTATCATAAGCTAATGAAGTCTGCCGATGTTATTAGCAACAACATGAATCCTCGCACAACATATAATGGCAGTGCGGATATGACGGCGGTTGTGTCTACTATTCAGGACGGTATGGTGCAGTGGCTCGTTGCGGCCGATAGAGATACCAATAATTATGACCCCAATGGAGCTATTCCAATTGGAGAAATGCAGTATGATCGTCGAATGGTAAATGTGTGGGCATCCAGTGATTCCAGAATTATTACGCAGTACTTAACCATGTTACGCACCTATAACTTGTACCCGAAGCCAGAGACTCTTATTGGTATTCTAAAAAACTTTGGACACATTGCATCTAACGGACTCATCAGCATTCCAAAGTTTGGCGCTGACACACAGGCAATAGACAATAAGAAAAAGGGCTTATTGGCACGCTTTTTTTGCAGCATCCTGGTATACGAGAAATAATCAGGACTCATTGGTGGCATCACTTGATGATGACAAGGCTCGACTGTGGCTTCAGGATAGTCGTTTTGGAAATGAACGAGCTGACCTTGTTGGATTGAAATATATTGCTGAGACTAATACTTTGCTAATTCAGCCAATAGAGGTCAAGACAAGAGATGAATCACCAGATGCCACAATTACAAAGAGTGATGATGGGAGACAATTAATTTCTGGCCACGCGGCAGGTCAAATTGCGTCAATCGTAGGAATGCTTAAAGAAATCTTTTCTGTCGATGAGAATTCTCCTGATATGTTTATTTCTGCGAGACAGAGGTTCTAAAATACCAAATTGTTTCCGAGTGCTTTAGAAATGTACATGATTCCGAATGGCAGAAGCGGTGGTGCGGCATTCTTAAAAAGGCCTTCGGCAATGGAGCGAGTGGAAATATCAATATTCAGGTTTCCGGTTTGCTAATGCATATTAAGTTAAGTGAAGTTTCTGGAGGTAAGGTCATCCAGTGTGCTTATGCAGACGGTGATGAAGGCCCAATTGAGTATCGAGGGTGTCCGATTGAGTATAGACTGTTAACCGCAAAGGAGATACAGCAGGAGGTTCTTGGAGAGGATACTATTCTGAAGGAGCCCCTTACTGCCGACTACGATTCCGATGAAACTCCCGAGTCAAAATGAAGAAGGAACTGTCGTCTACGAATTTGGAAATCCATCATACTCGGCCGAGATGAGAGAGCAGACTAAATCTGATGCCGAACAGGGAACTGCTATCGTTGAAAACGGAACAACTCGAATAGAACCAATCGAGGTGGAGTCTCAAGGAAAGACAGGGGCAAGACAACAGGTGTTTCCTCCGAAGAGATTGAGCAGTTGGTAAAGGATTTCAAACGCTCCTGTGGAGACTATCATGTTGCTCTTCGTGAATGTGAAGCAAAATCTGCAGTAGTTGGTCCGAGTGTTATTCGCCTTAAGTTTAAACTCGGTCGTGGTCAAGCCTTACAGGGATTAGCAAGCCATCTTGAGGATATAGGGCGTGAAATGAAGCGAACAGGTGTCATTATTCAGCAGGTTCCAAATTCAGATGAATTACTGCTGGATGTCCCGAGGCTTCAGAGAGAGAAGGTTCTCTTCAAGGATGTAATCAGTTCAATTCCAAAGGTAACATCGCCAGAGCAATTGCTCTTCCCTCTTGGGAGAACACCAAACGGAAAAGATTTGATTGAGGATCTGAGCCAAATGCCGCATATGCTTGTTGGTGGTAGTACCGGCTCTGGTAAATCAGTGTTTTTATTTTCCATGCTGGCTGCATTGCTGATGACACATCCTGAAAAGAGGATATGCAGTTAATTCTGTCATCTTCAAAGTTGGAGGACTTTATTCACTTCGAAGGATTGCCACATTTGTATTCAGGTAGGATTATATCCGATGCAACTGAAGCTACGAAAGTAATAAAGGAAGTTATCTTCGAAGAATCCGAACGTAGGGGCAGACTCCTGGCAGAGGCAAGGGTTGCCAATATTGTTGAGTATAACAAAAAGGTAGCTGAAAAGCTTGCGCCGATTGTTGTAGTTATTGATGAGTTTGCGGATTTAGCTGACCAACTGGAAACAACGAAGGAAAAGAACGCATTCTATAAGCCGGTTCAACGAATTGCGCAGCTGGGAGAAGCAGAGAATTCATCTTGTAATTTGTACGCAAAGACCAGAAGCAAAACTCGTCCCGTCGACGACGAAGGCTCAGTTAAATGGTCGTGTGGCGTTGCGTGTGAATGATGGTATTTCTTCGAGAATGATAATTGAGGAGCCTGATGCACAGTACCTTCAGAAGCATGGAGATATGATTTATCGTAATGGCGATATCATTGAGCGTGCTCAAGGCTACTTGATTGAAATTGAAGAGTTGGATAAAATCGTAGGCGATGTGATTCACGGTAGAATTTAAGAAGGGAGGTAGCAGATGGCAGACCCTAAATCTATAGACTATGTATATGGGACCTTTCAAGCTGAAATAAAGAATCGATTCCTATGCAGTGTAAATATAGACGGAAAGGATGCGGTCTGCTACATTCCATCATCCTGCAGACTCAGCAATTTCATCGATATGACAGGTAGAACGGTTTTGTTGAGACCGATAGAAACACCGAACACAAGGACTGCCTATGCCGTTTACGCAGTAAAATACCGTAAGGGTTTTATTTTATTAAACTTGGCGCAGACCAATAGGGTGATTGAAGCTCAAATTCGAAGACGGTATTTTTCATTTTTGGGTGAAAGAAAAAAGATTTCCCATGAATATAAAATTGGAAATTATAAAGCAGATTTATTTATTCACGATACAAACACACTCATTGAGATTAAAAGTACCTTGTCATTTTCCAAGAAATCTACTTTTCCAACGGTATACTCTGAAAGAGCAGTAAAGCAGTTAACTGAAATTTCACGTTTGTTGGATGAGGGATACCGTGCCTGTTATATTTTAGTTTCGCTAAATCCGAGTGTAAAAGAAATTACAATAAATTCGGAGATAGAGGATTACTATAAAGAATTTATGAAATGCATTGAAAAAGGGATGACCTATTGTGCCTTCTCAATCCGATTGCATGAGCAGACTCCAGAATTGTACGCTAAGATCAAAATTACAATATAAACTTTCCCTATGTGTACATCTGCCGTGAACACTACTGACTAAAATATTTTAATGAGAAAACGGGGCTTCCTGCTGGCTAAATGTCTGATGGGAGCCCCGTTACTTTTACCATTTATGCAGTTTATCGCACCTTATCGATGTCAAACACGACAAGTAATGGTGTAGCTAACCCGCGAGCCCGCACCACGAGTACCCCACATCCCCAATAGCGGCTGAAACCATACGTTCCAGCCGCTATTTTTCTAAAAAGTTTCAGTAGCTGTTTCCGTCGAACTGTGGTATATGTTTGTGCTGCAAGGAGGCGAGCGCATGAAATACAAGCTGCTGAAAGACCTATATGACTGTTTTTATACCCCACCTGAACTCCAGGCTCAGAAACAGGAAATTGATGAATTCCACCAAGCTCTTAGCAAGGTGTTGGGAAAGCCGGAGCGCCGGTTGGTACTCCAAATCATCGACGCAAAGGACCGTATTGTGGAGGATACCTCTATCGACAGCTTTATCGCCGGATTTGAACTGGCGTGGAAACTCTCCGCAGAATTGAATCACTACGAAAACGAGCACTCAGTCTCCTGCCGAACGGCAATGGGATTGGGCGCTCGTTTCGCATCTAAGGAGGAAGAAAAATGAAGAAACTCATCATAGTGACCTTGGTTACCACCTGTGTCGCCTTGTGTGCCGCCGTGTGGCCGCATAACAATGCAACCGAGGAAACATCCGTCCCAGCCGCAGAAACCGCTGTGAGCGCCAAGAAAGCGACCGTTGCGGAAATTGAGGAACCCGCAGTACTGGCAGAGAAGGAAAAAGGAACGATTCCGCGACAAGAATCGCCCCAAGAAGAGCAACCTGAACCGGAGATAGGGCCTAATGAAACACCCGTAGCTTCCGAACTCCAGCCTTCCACGGGCAGGCACCCGCTAAGAATTCCGCACCAGAGCCAACTCCGCCCCAACCTCCTAAAGAACTGCAGCCCGGTGATAAAGTCTATGTGGCGGGCTTCGGCTGGATAGAGTACGAGGGACCCAATCATTGCGAAGACGGCACGGACATTTACGAAAACGGCAACAAAATCGGAATCATGGGGTGAAATATGCGGAAAACATTCAAAATAGGGTCAAGCCGCTATTGACAATCAGACTTTCTATGCTATTCTATAATGATTTAACCTCGAGGTTAAATGGGTGGCATGGGCGAGAAGGAGAGTATGTATGGCGTATGAGTTTGTTTGCGAGTCCGAGGCAAAGCAATATCGTTCGGATTGTTCGAGGATTCTTAAGAAAACCTGTGAGTTACTGAAGGCGAAGGGTATTTCTGCACAGTTTTCGCTTGTCGGAAGCGGGGCAAGGAATATGATCACGAGAGATGGAGATGGACCGTATGACCTTGACTACAATCTTTTGGTCATGAAAGCGGATGACGAGTATCGCGACCCGCGATTGCTGAAAGATACAATTAGAAATGCCCTTAACAAAGCGGTGGGCGGAAAGTTCTTTTCGGATGCACAAGATTCAACTTCTTGCTTGACTGCACTGCTGCATTTTGGGAAGACTTCAAATATCAAATTCAGCTTTGATGTTGCAATTATCAAGAAAAATCCGAACGGGAACTATATGCGGTTAGTACATAATAAACCTTGGAATCAGTACACATGGAATGAAGTGCCGCGCTCACATCAAGTGAAAGATAGAGCGGATGAACTGAAAGAAGCAGGCTTATGGCAGGCGGTTCGGGACAGGTATCTTGAGAAGAAAAACATGTATTTGTCTTGGCAGAATCATAACCACCCATCCTTTGTGGTGTATGTGGAAGCGGTGAATGAGGTTTATAACAAATATTTCAACGGAGGAGGTTGGCATAATGTGCAATCGATTCTTTGACTACGATGACGGCGACTTCGCCGTGAGCATTTCGGACAGCATGGCGATGGACTCCGATGGGGATCTCATGATGCGCATGGGCGATCACATGGCAATGGATATGGACACAGGCGATATTCACATGATCTCATCATGGACTGATGATGACGAGTAAGTCATGAACAGCAGTGCAAAGGCTGCACCGCCATAGACAAGGAAAATACTTTCAAAATCCAGACAGAAAAAACAGCGGGACAAGACTTTACGGCCTGTCCCGCTGTCCGTATTTACGGCAGATATTCTTCCGTGATCCGATACCGGCTGATGCCGAAGGCGTTGCTCCGCTCCACGATCTCCGCCGGGATCTTGGGCAAATACTTCTTGCTGAAGCTGGTGTCCCCGAAGTAGGCGTCAAAGCTTGCCACTGGCAGAACCACCCATTCACAATCATCCTGCCGGTTGGCGAGATAATAGCGGATCAGAGTACAGACAGCATTAGACGGAATTTCCTTCGGAAGCGCCGCTTTCACTTTCTCTGTCAGCTCGGGCGGCAGCTTCCGGCCCCTCTTTGCGCAGCGGGCCAAGCCAGCGCATCGGCAAGGACATCATCAAAGCGCAGCGTCCAGGCGCCCTTGGTTTGGGGCGCAAAAACCGGGATCTGATACTGCATCACCTTTGCTTCGCCATGCGGCGGCAAACTTGGACTGAATGACCTCGGCATACTTGAGCGAGGTGCTGCGCACCTTTTCCGGGTGCGTCAGCATGAAGTCCGCCGCACGGAGAACATGGCGGAGGAACCAGCCGGTCCCATCCGTGTCCACCAACTCCGGGAACCCGTATGCAGCTCCGAAAAATCCGTCTGGAACTGCCACTCCTTGCCCTGCACACGCTTTCCGTCCTCCGGCACACTGCACCAGGCGCAGAGCGCACGGCGGGCATGGTCGACCCGGTCATGCGGATCACCCGAAATGACCGCTCCGTCTTTACCGTGGAACAGGTATCCGCGGGCCAGGATGGTCAAAATCCGAGCCATCCCCTCAAACTCCAGGATCGTGGCAAAGTGAACCGGCCCAACCATGTCGTATCGTCTTCTTGCTGGCGGTATAGGAAACCGTTCCCGGTATATGCGCAGAATTCCACCCATTCGTTAATCATCCCGCACCTCCAGAACATTTTTTTCTCGATATACCCGGCAGCAGCTCCCACAACAGGTCGCGTCTGCCGAGGCCACCACATAGCGCACGGCCAGAGCCGGTCTTACAATCGCGGTCAGCAGCTCCGGCACTCCTGGCCGTCACCGTATCACGGTAGTTCCGGAAGGCGGATTTGTCCGCGAAGGCCCTCATCATGGCGGTGAAGGCTTAAGGAAATGATGTCCGGGAGATCCGTCACCAGCTGCCCACCGTGTTCCGGTGAAGGCATGGTCGCGCACGCAATACGATCTGATAGAACAAGGCGTTATCGTCCTGCTCGTGAGGTGCGGAAAGATCGCATTTCTTCTCGTCTCGGCGGCGCTGGAGATGGAAGGAGCTTTTGCTTGCAGCCTTCTCAACAAAAACATAAAGGAGGAACCAAATGCAAGAATCTACATTCGTTAACTACGACCAGCTGCCATGTTTCTCAATGCGAACACGGTGGCGCAGACCTGGGCGTGTCCATCTCCAGTGCCTACGAGCTCATGCACGAAACGGGCTTCCGCGCTGTAGTGGATCGGCAACGCATCGTGGTGCCCAAAGAAAAGTTCCGCCGGTGGGTAGACGCGCAGACAGGAGGTGATGCCTGATGTTCCAGCGCTGGCCTAAGCGGGATCCGAACAAGCACTACCTTGTCCCCAAACGAGGTATTCAACCTCGGTCTTAAGCTCGCATGAGATTGCCGTCTACAATTACCTTCTGCGCTGCGAGGATCGCAGAACCTACCAGTGCCATCAGCTACCGCACCATCGGAAGGCGGTGCAGCTGAGCGAAAACACCGTGCGGAAGTATGTGGCCGGTCTGGAGGAGAAAAGGGGCTTATTCACACCGAGCCCAGTACCATCACCACAAAGGACGGCCGCGTGCGCAACGGAAGTCTCATCTACACCATCCGCCCCATTCAGGAAGCACTGGAGCTGAACTATCAGCGGCAGTTCCTGCAGGCAGGCAATGACATAGAGCGGGCAAAGGCAGAGAAACGGCTGGCCGAATTGAATCGGCAGAACAAAAGGGAGGAAAGCGCATGATGCAGCAGCTGCAAACTTTATTGTAGACCAGACCGATGATGGTCTCCAGCGCACGCACGACACAGTACGCCAAGCATCCGGTGGGCGGGAACAAGGATCATGCCGACCTCATTGATGAAGCAAGACGGACTTCGCCTGTTT
>VOFB01002539.1_pt1 | contig 17436 bp, 38 predicted proteins | sample 5384141 | NCBI WGS metagenome assembly VOFB01 (sample SAMN12384721, study PRJNA508395) | human gut metagenome | isolation source: healthy gut A | host: Homo sapiens | reverse complement strand
GCAAAATCAAGAATATCACATTATCAATGGGCATAATTGGGGTTTATTCCCCTTCTCTACTGCTTTCCAGGGAGGCTGGGACGGTATGCGCGCCGGTACGGCGTGAATGCCGTCCCAGCCTCCCGGGAATCAGGGATCAGCTAACTCTTGACACTACCAATGCGAGCCCAGCGCAGCGGGTCGCATTTGGGGGAGGAGGAACGACGGAATGAATGGTGAGAGATGACTTTTGAAAAAAAGTCGTCGCGAACGATATGCAGTCCGACGACGTGGTGCGGGTAGTGGGTTCGAACCCACACGCCTCGCGGCACAGGAACCTAAATCCTGCGTGTCAACCATTTCCACCATACCCGCCTATGAACAGCCGGAGAATGTATTTTGGCTGTTATTTTATAAAATCATTTTCAGGAAATCAAGGAAAGCCGAAAAAACCTTCCCTAAGGTGACGTCACCTAAATTCACCGAGTCTACCAATTCCACCATGCCCACATATGAATTGCTGGGGGATGTATCCCGGTTGTTATTTTACAAAAAGAAAGGAGAAAGTGCACGTCGGAAATCTACGCATAGAATGATAAAGATGACTCTCTCCTTAGGGCACACGCCATTCAGTCAGGCCGTTGGCACTTCGCCCCATTACAACGCCTGCTGCGGTGGAGGGACTGCTGAACACCCTGTTCTCTGTAAAGTCCAGTTCGCATCGATAATGCCATTTTCAGTCAGTTTTTGCCGGAGTGTGCAGATTTGCTTGGGGCAGGAGCGCGTCACGGTATCCGCAACCTGTGATCCCTTCAAGACCACAAAACCCCTCATTCGTCTGCATTCCTTTCGCATTTGCGCCGTGCGCCGCCTGTATGTAAAAGAATTTGACTGGCAGACTCTGTATCGCCTACTTCCTCTGCTACCAGTGATTCCAGAACTTTATGCCCCAAAAACATTGTTGATCATGCGGATATTATATAAAAACTCTTCCATTTCTGCTTGCTCCGCTTCTGTCAGCGAGGCATCAGCGGGAATTGTAGAGTTCTCAATATAGTAACGATCTGCCTCTTTTGCGAGGGAATAACAGCGGCGCTCCAAATACTTAATGTGGGCCTTGTTAAGGCGATTGTCTTTGCTGATAAACACAATGCACTCATTCCAAAAATCTTTTTCCATTGGGGGCATCATGCTGCTTCAACCGCTCGTATACATTTTCTGCTTCGCCGATATAAACAATTCCTTTTTCATCGGAGTCACTCTGCCAAACAGAAAAATAAACACCGCAGGAGGCTAGATCTTTTCTATCACTGCATCGCTTCACATCAATGCGCGGAATTTATAGGCTTTTCCATTCCAATTGGAAGCTCACACACCCACCGTTTATTGGGGTCTCCTTCAATTAGAAACAGAGATATTGTTTTTCCAAACATCACCATAACGCTGCCCCCAGTCAAACCTTCTGCGAGGTGACATCACCGAAATCTACCGAATCTACCAATTCCATCACAAGCGCGTATATGAACGGCCGCAAAATACGGCAGCTATTTAGACATCCGCAAAGAAAGGCATCGGCATCTTGGCGTTCCTTCAAGATGATGATGTTTTTGCCTGAATACTTTTCCAAAAGCTCCAGTACCTTAGGGGGGCTTTTGCAGCGTAGTCGTTTATGAAGGCGATAAATTCCTCGTCTTCGTCCTCTGTGGAACCTTTCCACGGCATATCAGGGCGGGGCTTGCCTTTCCTGGCTTCGATGCCCTCCAGACAGAGCTCTGCTGGGTAATCAAGGAATATAACAGTATCACACGCTGCCATTCGCAGTTCCATCGTTGAGCCGTAGTTGCCATCAATGATCCAGCGCTCTCCGGACATGACTGCGCGAAGACGTTCTTGAAACACCGTTTTCTTGGGTACGGCTGTCCCATCGGGATTCCAATAGAGCATATCAAGATGAAAGAGCGGGGAGATCTGTCACTTGCTGCAAAGCCCGTGAAAAGGTGCTTTTACCACTTCCGGGACAACCAATTACAAGTACCTTATTCATCATAAATCCTGATGTCGAGGTGACGGCACCGAAACCTCACATACCTGCCGATTCCATCATGCTCGCAAATGAGGACTGCTTGTCAACCGTGGCCTATCTTATCACAGTGGGACGGTCCTGTCAACTGTGGTCTGTGTCTGGCATGGGGTCGCCCAGGTTTTGAGCCATAGCGGCAAAAACGTAGTCGCCGATGTCTTTGGTGGGCCCCCTTCAGCTGGCTGGCCGGGAGGACCTCCAGCAAGTCCAGGTATACGTGGGTCCGGCGAAGGTGGGCGGCGTTGCGAAAGATAGGGGCTGTTCCCCGGAGGGTGCAGACCACAATGGGCACCTTGGCACGCTGGGCAATTTTAAAGACGCCGTTCCGGAAGGGCTGCAGATGGCCGGTCCGACTGGTATAGCCTTCCGGAAAACGGCGATGCTCGCTTTGTCTTGTTCCAGAATGTCTACGCATTTCAAAATGGTTTTCAAAAAGCTTCCCGGTCGTTTTCCCGGTTGATGGGCTGGCACAGAGTTTTATGCATCAGTTTGTTTTACGATGAAGAGCTGGTCATTTTCCCGCTTGGAAATAAAGGCCAGCTGGCTTTTTTTGGTATAGATGTGGAGGATGAGGGGGTCCAGCAAGCTGAGATGGTTTGCACACCCAGGAGAAAGCGCCCCTTCCTGGGGCAGCTTCTCCAGGCCAGTGGTATGAATTTTGACCTGGAGCAGGGGTTAGGGCCAGCTCTTCGTAGAGATAGAGCACCCGCCGGTCTGCTTTTGCTGTCTGCTTCCACCGGCTGATCCAGGGAGATGGGCAGACACCACAGCACCAGGAACAGGAAGGCCAGCAGAACCAGGCCCAGCCAAAGCCCTGCAAAGAGCAGGGGCAGCTGCCACAAGAAGGCCAGGGAGGAAAAAGCTACCCAGCCCAAAACAAGCGCCCAGCGCCCCCAGGGCAGCCAAAACCAAAATGCCATTCATCAGCACGACGCATAACCTCCCAGGTAAGGCCCCGGTACTGTGCCCCGGGAAAGTTTCTTTATTATACCAAAGCCGATTTGAAAACGCAACTGCCGTTGCCAAAAATGCCGGGCAAAAAGCATGTACTTTTTATACTGGCGCGGTAGCGCTATAGTTTATATGGGAGGCATAGGTGTACCGCTAAGGCAAACCCTGCAAATTGGCCAGGATCACACATAGACGGGGTAGTACCGCGTAACGTTTAAAATTGCCCATTTTCTGGCTGACGGATCTATCAGAGGCCCGTAGGGACGCACCGTAGTTCTTGGCTGCCCCTGAGACGTCCTGCCCTTTGAGGCGGTGGACAAGACGCAGCTTGTACGTCCATGCATTTAAATTTGCGCAAGCGCACCTTGCAAGAGCGGAGCGTTTCCGATATAATGTGTACAGGAGGGCGCAGGCCAGTAGAGGCAGCGGATTCTCCGGACCTGGCAGGGACGGGGACAGCGCGGCAGCAACAGAGAATGGCGGCTCCGGAGAGAACATTATGGCGAAGCTTTACTTTAAATATGGGGCCATGGGCTCATCCAAACTGCCCAGGCGCTCATCACCAAATATAACTACGAAGAAAATGACCTGAAGGTTTGGCTCATCAAGCCCAGCGCCGATATGCGGGATGGCGAAACCATTTTTTGAGAAGCCGCATTGGCCTGGAGGCCAGCCAGCGTGGAGATTGTGGCCCCTTCCGAGGACGTGTATGACTGCTTCCGGGACCGGCAGCTTGGCCATTGTGACGTGATCATTGTGGACGAGTGTCAGTTTCTGGAGCCGGAACAGGTGGATCAGCTTCGGGCCATTGTGGATGACTACAATCTGCCGGTGATGTGTTTTGGCTTGCGGACGGACTTCAATGCCATCTTTTGCAGGCAGCCGCCGCTTGATGGAAGTGGCAGACTCCATTCTGGAGATTAAAACCATCTGCGACTGTGGAGCCAAGGCTACGGTCAACGCCCGCATAGACGGGGGAGGGCCACATTGTTACCCAGGGCCAGCAGCTGCTGCTGGGGGGGGCAACGACAGCTACATTGCCATGTGTCACAAATGCTGGATTCGCGGCATTCGGGAGCGCCGGAAAATCAGCTGCATGGCAACGGCGAATCCATTGATTTGTAAATTTTTAGAAGCGAGGTTATTCTAATGAATATGCAAGAAATTCTCTCTAAATGCGATCACACCCTTCTGTCTCAGACAGCGACCTGGGGGAAATCCAGGCCATTTGTGATGACGGTATGCACTACAAGACAGCTTCCGTCTGCATTCCGGCCTCCTATGTCCGGCAGGCGAAGGAATATGGGGAGACGGTCTGGCTTATTTGCACCGTGATTGGCTTCCCAATGGCTATGACACCACAAAAAGCCAAGTGCTTTTATGACGACAGACGCCGTGGAGAATGGGGCAGACGAGGTGGACATGGTCATTAACCTGGGGTGGGTGAAGGACCGCCGATATGACCTGGGGGAGGAGGAGATCCGGCAAATCAAAGCAGCCGGCTGGGGCAGGCTCCTGAAGGTCATCATTGAGACCTGCCTGCTCACCGACGGGGAGAAGGTGGAGCTGTGCCATGTGGTTACAAACTCCGGAGCCGACTACATCAAGACCTCCACCGGTTTTTTCAAGGCCGGGGCCACCTTCCACGATGTGGAGCTGGTTGCCCAAAACGTAGGTCCCTGTGTCAAAATCAAGGCTGCCGGGGGTATCTCCAGCCTGGAAGATGCAGAGAAATTCATTCAACTGGGAGCCTCCCCGCCTGGGAACCTCCCGGATTGTAAAAAGCTGGCTAAGGCTATGGAAGCCTGAGCCGCCTAAATATCAAGATAAAGGAGCGACCCATTATGAAATATCCTACTCCCCATATCAATGCCAAGCCCGGCGATTTTGGCAAAACCGTCTTGATGCCCGGCGATCCCCCTGCGGGCGAAGTTTATTGCGGAGACCTTCCTGGAAAATCCGGTTCTCGTGAACAACGTCCGGGGCGTTCAGGGTTACACCGGGGCCTACAAGGGCGTCAAGGTCTCTGTTATGGCCTCCGGTATGGGTATGCCTTCCATCGGCATCTACTCTCATGAGCTTTACAACGTCTTCGGTGTGGAGAACATCCTCCGGGTGGGCTCTGCCGGGGGCTTTGCAGGAGGAGGTTCGGCTCTACGATCTGGTGCTTGGCCAGGGCGCCTGTACCGATTCCAACTGGGCTGCGCAGTTCCACCTGGCGGGAACCTTCGCCCCCATCGGCTCCTTTGACCTACTGACACGGGCAGTGGAAGCGGCCCGGGAGCTGGGATGCCGGTATCATGTGGGCAATGTCCTGTCCTCCGACGCTTTCTATGGCGACCACGAGGGGGTTCCTGAGGCCTGGACGCCAACTATGGCTGGAAAAAGATGGGCATTCTGGCCATTGAAATGGAGGCCGCCGCATTATATATGAATGCCGCCCGATATGGCAAGCGGGCCCTGTGCATTTGCACCATTTCCGACCACATCCTCACCGGGGAGGAGACTACTGCCGCAGAACGGCAAAACGCCTTTACGGACATGATGAAGGTGGCGCTGGAAGTGGCAGTGAAGATGGAGAAATAATTGGTTGCTCCCGGGGTTTGGCGGTGATCCGGACCGGGGGAGCCATATGAATTTGTGACGGAGGGAATGTGAGTATGAAACGTATTTTCCTGATTGTGCTGGACTCCTGTGGGGCAGGGGCGATGCCGGATTCGGGCGGTTTGGGGATGTGGGGGTGAATACCCTCCGGTCCTGCGCCGGGTCCCGGGAGCTGCATATTCCCAATCTGCGGAGGGCCGGACTGGGAAACATCCAGGGCTGTCCTTTTTGGGTCGGGAGCCAAGCCCCACTGGGGCGGTGGCCCGGCTGGCGAGGCCTCTATGGGAAAGGACACCACCATTGGCCACTGGGAGATTGCGGGGGTGGTATCGCCAGAAGCCCCTGCCCACCTATCCCCAGGGCTTTCCCCAGGAGGTGCTGGAGGCCTTCGAGGCCGCCACAGGCCGGGGCGTCCTGTGCAACCGGCCCTATTCCGGCACTGACGTCATTCGGGACTATGGGGCGGAGCAGCTGAAGACGGGCAAGTGGATTGTATATACCTCTGCCGACTCGGTGTTCCAGATTGCGGCTCATGAGGCGCATCCCCCTGGAGGAGCTGTATGCGGCTTGCCGCAAGGCCCGGAGATTCTTCGGGGCAAGCACGGCGTGGGGCGGGTCATCGCCCGGCCCTATGTGGGTTCTCCGGAGACGGGCTTCACCCGGACGGCCAACCGCCATGATTTTTCCCTGGAGCCCCCAGAGATACACTTTTGGATGTGCTGAAGGACGCCGGGCTGGACTCCATTGCCGTCGGCAAGATCTACGATATTTTTGCCCACCGGGGCGCTACGGAGCAGGTCTATACCCAGGGTAACACCGATGGCCTGGCCAAGACCTTGGCCTATGGGGAGCGGGATTTCCATGGCCTTTGCTTTGTGAACCTGGTGGATTTCGACATGCTCTATGGTCACCGGCGGGATGTGGACGGTTACGCCAGGGCTCTGACGGAGTTTGACGCCTGGCTTCCCGGCTTTTTGGAGAAGCTGGGGCCGGAGGATCTGGTGATGATCACCGCCGATCATGGCTGTGATCCGGCCTACACCGCTACCACAGACCATACCCGGGAGTATGTGCCCCTGGTGGTTCTGGGCCAGAAGGTAAAGCCGGTCAATCTGGGCACCAGGGGCAGCTTCGCGGACATCGCTGCCACAGTGGCGGAGCTGCTGGCGGTGCCCCTGGAGACGCCGGGAACCAGCTTCGCCCCGGCACTGCTGTCTGATGGAAGAGGAGGTGGGTTGCATTGAAGCCGGAGGAGCTGCTGCGCCTGGCTGTGGAGGCCATGGGGCGCGCTTATGTGCCCTACTCGGGCTATCAGGTGGGCGCGGCTCTGCTGTGCGCCGACGGAACGGTATACCAGGGCTGCAACATTGAAAACGCCTCCTATACCCCCCACCATCTGCGCCGAACGCAATGCATTTTTCAAGGCCGTCTACGATGGAAAACGGGAATTTTCCGCCATTGCGGTGGTGGGCGGCAAGAATGGGGTGATTTCCGGCATCTTCCCGCCATGCGGGGTGTGCCGTCAGGTGATGCGGGAATTTTGCCGGGACGATTTCTGTATTTACATGGGCGGGGCAGGGGCGCCTATGAAACCTACACCCTGGCGGAGCTGCTGCCCTGCAGCTTCTCCGCAGCGGAGCATATGAAGTGACGGAAAATGGGGGGAATTTGACAGGGGACCTTGTGATTCCCTACAAATATGAAAAAAACTGGTTGATTTTTATGAAAATCTGTGTTAAATAATAAGGTACGGCACGCCCTGAAGCGCGTGGCGCAGAAATCAATGTCATACATATTTTGGAGGTTAGAAACATGAAGAAGATCCTTGCCCTGCTGTTGGCAGTGACGATGGTCGCCTGTCTGTTTGCTGGCTGTCAAAATGGCACGACCGAGCCGACAGACCCTGCCACCGAGCCCACTACGGATGTGACGACCGAACCCACCACAGAGCCTGCTACAGAGCCCGCTAGTGAAGATGCCACCGTACCCAGCACCGATGGCGCAAAGAAGGTTGCCTTTGGCTGACCGATGTGGGCAACATTGACGATCACTCCTTCAATCAGTATTCTTACGAAGGCGTGACCAAGTTTTTGCAGCAATGCAGGCCTGGAGTGCAGCTACTACAAGCCCGCTGGCGACACCGATCAGGACCGCATTGACGCCATCAATCAGGCTGTGAAGGATGGTTACGGTGTTGTGGTCATGGCCGGTTACCTGTTTGGGCCCGCCTGCTACACCGTGGCTACGGAGCATCCCGAGGTTCTGTTCCTGGCTCTGGATGTGACCGAAGGCGACCTGAAGGCCGAGTCCGTTCCCTCTATATCGCCCTCATCTGCTACCAGGAAGAGCAGGCCGGTTATCTGGCTGGCTACGCTGCTGTGCAGGAAGGCTATAAAGAGCTGGGCTTCTTGGGCGGTATTGACGTGCCCGCGGTGATCCGGTATGGGTATGGCTTCATCATGGGCGCGGACAAGGCTGCCCAGGAGCTGAATCTGACGGATGTCAACATTAAGTATTGGTACTCCGGCTCCTTCCAGCCCAACGATGACATCGCCACCAAGATGGACAACTGGTATGTGGGCGGCACCGAAGTGGTCTTTGCCTGCGGCGGTGGCATCTATTTGTCCTGCCTGTCTGCTGCAGAATCCAACGATGGCAAGATGATCGGCGTGGATGTGGACCAGTCCAACGTGTCCGACCGGATCATCACCTCCGCCATGAAGGCACTGTCCAACTCTGTGGTGAAGGCTCTGACCGACGCTTCTGCCAATGACTGGATCTGGCCGGAAAGCTATGCCGGTGTTTGCCAGTATCTGGGTGCTGCTGACGACTGCGTGGGCCTGCCTATGGAGACCTCTCAGTTTACTAAATTCACCCAGGAGCAGTATGATACCCTGTTCCAGGCTATGGCCGATGGCTCCCTAGTTGTGGACAACAACAGCAGCGCCGATGTGAAGCCTGTCACTACCAATGTGACAGTGGATTATCAATAAATTGCCAACCCCGAACTTTTTTGACGTTCTTCATAGAGAATGCCGCCCTTTTAGGGCGGCATTCTCTCCGTATCAGGGTTTTCATGTTTCGACAGGAAATGGATGCGGCTGCCCGCAGCCGGGAATTTAACCTGGGTTCGGCCGGGCACAATGTTTTTCTGAAACGGTATATTTTACTTGACAAACCCGGCCAACCCGCTAGAATATGCTTAAATTATTTTAGCTAAAATAATTGAGATTTTGGAACGCAAGGAGAATACCTATGAAATTCGAAGAACTTCGTGATTTGATTGTGGAGACCCTGGGCTGTGACGCCGATCAGGTGACACCGGAAGCCAGCCTGACCGCCGACTTGAAGGCAGACTCTCTGTCCCTGGTGGAGCTGGTAATGGCGCTGGAGGAGGCTACAGGCCTTTCCATTGTGACGATGGTGATATGGCCGGCCTGAAGACAGTGGGAGACGTGCTGAACTATCTTCAAGACCACCAGAATTGAGGGAACAGAGCTTCCCAGGAGGAGATCCCAATGACCAATCAGGATATCATGGATCTGGTGACCTGCTTTGACAGAAGCACGCGGACAATGAAAGTGACCGGCAGAAAGGCTTTACTGGAGCTGACCCGGGACAGGCTGCCGGCGCCTGCGCGCCGGCTCCTGCCCTGCTCTGCCCCAGCCCCTGCCCCAGATGTGGAGGAGGGCCGCGCTGTGACTGCGCCTTTGGTGGGAACCTACTATGCCGCCCCCGGCCCAGAGCAGCCGCCTTTGTCAAAGCCGGAGACCGGGTGAAAAAAGGAGAAACGCTGTGTCTCATCGAGGCGATGAAAATGATGAGCGAGGTGGCCGCCCCCTGCGATTGTGAGATTTTGCAGATCTTGAAGTCAATGGGGACCTGGCCGCCTACGGCGAAACTCTGTTTCGCTATCGGCCATGCTGAGGCGGGTACTGATCGCCAACCGGGGCGAGATTGCCCTGCGGATCCTGCGGGCCTGCCGGGAGCTGGGGCTGGAGACTGGGCGGTCTATTCCCAGGCCGATGAGGAGGCACTGCCGGTGCAGTTGGCCACTCAGGCGGTGTGTATGTGGCCCTGCCCGGGCTTCTAGAGCTACTTAAACCAGGAGGCCATTCTGACGGTGGCCCGGGCCACAGGCTGTGACAGGATACACCCGGGATACGGATTCCTGTCTGAAAACGGAGAATTTGCCGATGCCTGTGCCCGGGAGGGACTGGCTTTCGTCCTCGGGGAGGCAATCCGCCGGGCGGGCAGCAAATCTGCTGCAAAGACGCTGATGAAGCAGGCCGGTGTGCCGGTGACCCCCGCTCCGATGGGCCGGTGGATGACGTGGAGGCTGCCCGGGCTGCAGCGGCTGCTGTTGGATATCCGGTGCTTCTGAAGGCCTCTGCTGGCGGTGGAGGCCGGGGCATCCGGCGGGTTTACCGGGAAGAGGAATTACAAGAGGCTTTTGAAGCGCCCGGGCCGAAGCGGTGGCCTGCTTTGGCAATGGAGAAATGTATCTGGAAAAGTTGATCCTCCGGCCCCGGCACATTGAGGTGCAGATATTGGCAGACCGCCACGGGAATGTCATCTCTCTGGGAGACCGGGACTGCTCTGTGCAGCAGCGAAATCAAAAAAGCTTTTGGAGGCTCCTGCCTGGGGCCTGGCCCCGGAGCTGCGGGCGGAAATGGGACAGGCTGCCGTACGGGCTGCCCGGGCAGTGGGCTACGAAAGCGCCGGCACGGTGGAGTTCCTGTTGGACCCCGATGGGCGTCATTTCTACTTTATGGAGATGAACACCCGGATTCAAGTGGAGCATGGCATCACGGAAATGGTGAGCGGCGTGGACTCTGGTGCGGGAACAGCTGCGGATTGCATCCGGTCTGCCCCTCTCTGTGACCCAGGAGGCGGTGCATATCACGGGCCACGCCATCGAGTGCCGCATCAACGCCGAGGACCCCACGGCCAATTTCCGCCCCTGCCCGGGAAAGGTGGAATTTCTCCACTTCCCCGGCGGCCCCGGCGTCCGGGTGGACTCCTGCCTCTACACCGGCTGTCAGCTGCCGCCTTGGTATGATTCCCTGGCGGCGAAGGTGATGGCCCATGCCCCCACCCGGTTGGAAGCCATTCGGAGAATGCGGCGAAGCCTGGAGGAGTTTATTCTGGAGGGGCTTCCCCACCAACGCGGAGCTGTCCTATGAGCTGCTGTTCCACCCCACTTTGTCCGGGGATGCTGTACCACACCGCCTTTAGATGAGCATTTGCCGGAGCTGCTGGAATTCAGCCGCCGGGTAGACGATCACAAAGGATAATACATGGAAAACATTTTTGCGAAACGCCGGGCCGGCTGCTGGCCATGAAGGCCATGCGGGAGAATTACGTCCCCGGGCCTCTGCCCTGTCCCCTGTGGCGGGCAGAGCCACCGGACGGAATGTGGCCCGGCCTCTGGGTTTGCCCCTGTGCGGCTACCACTTCCCCATGGGGGCCTATTACCGGCTCAGCAGCGTGCTGGACGCCGGCTCCTTCCGGGAGCTGCATGAAAAATGACCCGGCTGCGTGACCCCCGCGTTTTCCCCGGATATCCGGAGAAGCTGAAAAAGGCCCAGGAGAAAACCGGCATGAACGAGGCGGTGGTGACCGCCCTGGGGACCATCGGCGGCCAGCGGTGTGTGGTGGGCGTGCTGGACAGCCGGTTTCTTATGGGCAGCATGAGCGCCGCCGTAGGGGAAAAGCTCACGCTGGCCATCGAGTACGCCGGAAAAACCGTCTGCCCCTCATCCTGTTTTGTGCTAGCGGTGGGGCCCGGATGCAGGGAGGGCATTTTGTCTCTCATGCAGATGGCGAAAACCAGCACGGCCTTGGGGCGGCACGCCCAAAAAGGGACTGCTGTACATCTCCGTTCTCACGGACCCCACCACCGGCGGCGTCACCGCCAGCTTTGCCTCGTTAGGAGACATTATTCTGGCCGAGCCCGGTGCGCTTATCGGCTTCGCCGGGCCCCGGGTCATTCAGCAGACCATCGGCCAGACCCTGCCGGAGGGCTTTCAGCGGGCGGAGTTTCAGATGGAGCACGGCTTTGTGGATGCCGTGGTCCCCCGGAAGGATCTGCGGGACACCCTCATCCGTCTGCTGAAGCTCCACGGGAAGGGAGGCAGGAATGGAAGAACTGACTGCGGCCCAACACCTGGCCATTGCCAGGCATTCGGACGGCCCAATGTGGCGGATTATGTGGGAGCCATCTTTACAGACTTTTTTGAGCAGCGGGGTGACCGGCCTGTGCGGAGAGGATCCGGCCATTCTGGGAGGCGTGGCTATGTTCCACGGCCGCCCCGTCACGGTCATCGGCACCCGGAAGGGAAGACGCTGGAGGAAAACCTCAACTGCAGCTTCGGTATGCCGAGCCCCGAGGGCTACCGCAAGGCCCGGAGGCTGATGCGCCAGGCGGAGAAGTTCCGCCGCCCCATCATCACCCTCATCGACACCAGCGGCGCCTACCCCGGCCTGGAGGCGGAGGAACGGGGCCAGGGGAGGCCATTGCCCGGAATCTTCTCACCATGAGCCAGTTGACGGTTCCGGTGGTCGCCGGTGATTCTGGGCGAGGGCAACAGCGGCGGCGCGCTGGCGCTGGGCGTTGCCAACCGGGTGCTGATGCTGGAAAACGCCGTGTACGCCATCCTCTCCCCGGAGGGCTTCGCGTCGATCCTGTGGAAGGACGCCCAGCGCTCCGGCGGAGGCGGCGGAGCTGATGAAGCTCACCGCCCCGGAGCTGCTGCGCCTGGGGGTCATTGATGAGGTGATCCTGGAGCCTGCCGGGGGGCGCATCTGGCCCCAGCCATTGCATACCGGGAGGTGGACCAGGCCCTGTTCCGGCCTGTCCGGAACCCTCAGCCGGGAGCGGGGCAGCGCACCTGACCGCTGCCCGGTATGAAAAATTCAGAAACGGGGGTGTGGTCCTGCCAAATGAGGATGCGCCCGGAAGGAGAACACATGAACGGAATCAAAATCTTGGGCATGGGCACGCTGTGTGCCCCCCAATACTGGTCACCAACGACGACATGGCCCGGATTGTGGACACCAGTGACGAGTGGATTTCCACCGTACCGGTATTCGCACCCGGCATCTACTGCCAGGGCGAGACCCATCACCCAGCTGTGACGGTGGGGCGCCCCGCGGGGCCTGGAGCGGCCGGAGTCACGGCCGGAGGAGGTGGGAGCCTGCATTGTGGCCACAGCTGACGGCGGACGCTGGTCCCTTCCACAGCTTGCCTGTTGCAGCGGGACCTGGGGCTGCCGGAAGACATTCCCTGCTTTGACCTGAGCGCCGCTTGCACCGGCTTTTCTCTATGCCCTCCACACCATGGAGTGCCTTTTGAATGCCTCTGCCCGTCCCTTGGGCTGGTGGTGGGTTGTGGAGGTGCTGAGCCGGTTTACGGACTTTGGACGGACCGGTCTACCTGCATCCTCTTCGGCGACGGCGCGGCCGCCACCGTGGTGGAGTGCCGGGAGGGGTGGCCCTCCATTGGCGCCCAGCTGGGGTGCGGGGAACGATCAGCTGCTTTGTATCCCGGGTGCCCGCCTGGAGGAGCATCCTCCCTCATTGCCATGGATGGCCGGGGGTGTTCCGCTTTGCAGTGGAAACGGTACCCAGGTGCGTGGAGCAGGTTTTGCAGCAGCGTGGCTGCACCGTTGCGGATGTGGACTGCTTTGTGTTCCACCAGGCCAACGCCCGTATCATCAGACCTGGCCGTGCCAGAAAGCTGTATTCCGCCGGAGAAATACTATAAAAACATTGAACGATTATGGAAATACCTCCGCTGCCAGCATTCCCCCTGGCCTTGAGTGAGCTGCAGGATCTGGGCCGGATTGGGCCCGGGCAGCCGGGTTGTGGCTGGTGGGCTTCGGCGGCGGCCTGACCTGGGGCGGCGTCATGCTGGAAATTGAGAAAAAGGGCAGACCCGTATGAAAAAGCTGAATCAGATTTGGGGACAGAATTTCCCATTATTCAGGGCGGCATGGCCAACATCGCCACAGGCGAGTTTGCGGCCGCCTGCTCTAACGCGGGGGCGCTGGGCGTCATCGCCACCGGCGGGATGGGACGAGGCCGACCTGCTGCGCAAGAGATCCGCATCTCAAGACCTGACGGACAAGCCCTTCGGCGTGAACCTGATGCTGATGAACCCCTGCGCCGACGAAATGGCCCAGATCATCATAGGAGGAGGGCGTTCAGGTGGTGACTACCGGGCGCGGGCAGTCCCGGCACAGTACATCCCCGCGTGGAAAGAGGCCGGGATCAAGGTGCTGCCCGTGGTGGCGGCCTCCATCCTGGCCAAGCGGCCTGGTGAATCAGGGAGCCGACGCCATCATCGCCGAGGGCATGGAGTCCGGCGGCCATGTGGGTGAGATGACCACCATGGCGCTGGTGCCCCAGGTCATCGACACGGTGGACGTCCCCGTCATCGCCGCCGGCGGCATTGCCGATGGCCGCCAAATGGCGGCGGCCCTGGCCCTGGGGGCCTGCGGCGTCCAGGTGGGTACCTGCCTGCTGGTGAGCAGGAGTGTCCCATTCATGAAAATTATAAGATGGCCCTTCTGAAGGCCAAGGACAGCGATACGGTCGTCACCGGCCGCTCCATCGGCGGCCCGGTCCGAATCCTCAAGAACAAGATGGCCCGGGAGTATCTGGCCCTAGAAAAGCCGGGGCGCCACGTTGGAGGAGCTGGAGCGCTGCACCCTGGGCCTGCGCCGCGCCGTGTTTGACGGAGATGTGGTGACGGGCAGCGTCATGGGCGGCCAGGTGGCTGGTATGCTCCACGAGATCCGCCCCTGCGGAGATTTTCCAGGAGCCTCTGGCACCCGGACTGGCGGTGCTGGGTGCGACCCGGGATGCATGGAGGAGGAGCAGGCATGAAGCTGGCGGTTGTACGCTGGCCAGGGCAGCCAGCACCCGGGATGGGTCAGATCTGTATGAAACGTATCCCCCTGCCTTCCGGGAGGTCCTGGACCGGGCGGAGACGGACTTTGATCTGAAGGCGCTATGCTTTCTGAGGAGGGCCCTGAGAAGCAGCTGAATCCAGACCCGCTACACCCAGCCCTGTATGGTGGCCTTTGCCGCCGGTATGACGGCGGTGCTGAAGGAGATGGGCATTGTGCCGGATTTGGTGGCCGGTCTGTCTTTGGGGAGTATTCCGCCCTGGCGGCAGCTGGAGGATTGGACGACACAGACGGCCATTTGGAGCTGGCCGCCTTCCGGGGAAGGCTATGGAGGAAGCCGCTGCCGGCCATGACAGCGCCATGGTGGCGGTTATGGGCTTTCCCGGGAGCAGCTTTTGGAAGCGGTCCGGGAATCCCAGTCCCTGGGTACAGTGGTCATTGCCAACTATAACTGTCCCGGCCAGCTGGTTCTGGGGGGAGACAAGGCGGCGGTGCAGCAGGCTGCCGCCCTGGCAAAGGCCCGGGGAGCCCGCCGGTGCGTGCCCCTGCGGGTCTCCGGCCCCTTTCACACGCCCCCTGATGGCCCCTGCCGGTACACGCGCTGGAGGAACGGTTCCGGAAGACCTTGGCCTTCCGGGAACCGAAAATTCCCGTGCTCTTTAACTGCCTGGGGGGAGAAGGGGCCGGAGGACAGCATTCCGGCCCTTTGGTGCGACAGGTGCAAAGTAGCGTCTACATGGAAGATACCATCCGGCGCATGGAGGAGCTGGGGCAGAGGCTCTGGTGGAAATTGGCCCCGGCAATGCCCTCACCGGGTTTGTAAACAGGACGCGTGCCTCAAATGCCGGTGTATCCGGTGGAGACGGTGGCGGATGTGGACGGGCCTTCCTCAATGGCTGGCCCAGACAGAAAAGGAGAAACATCTGTAAACTGGAGAATCAAGTGGCAATTGTCACCGGTGGCAGCCGGGGATTGGCCGGGCAGTGTGCCTGAGCTGGCCCGGCGGGGGCCCATGTGGTTCTGTGCTACGCCGGGAATACAGAGGCGGCCCAGAGCACTGTGGCGGCTTGCGAGGCCTTGGGAGCCTGGCGCTGGCGATTCAGGCCAGCGTTGCCGATGAGGCGGCGATCCAGACCCTGGTGGCCCAGACCCTGGAGACCTTTGGCCGCGTGGACATCTTGGTGAACAGCGCCGGGATCACCCGGGACGGCCTGACCATGCGGATGAGCCAGGCGGACTTTGACGCGGTGGTGGACACCAACCTGAAGGGCACCTTTCTCTGCATGAAGGCGGCGGCCCGGCAGATGGTGAAGCAGCGCTACGGCCGCATCGTGAACCTCAGCAGCGTGGTGGGGCTCCGCGGCAACGCCGGCCAGGTGAACTACGCCGCCAGCAAGGCCGGCGTCATCGGCATGACCAAGTCCCTGGCCAAGGAGCTGGCCTCCCGGAACGTGACCGTCAACGCCGTGGCCCCCGGCTTCATTGAGACGGATATGACCGCAGTCCTGCCAGATGCAGCCCGGCAGGCTTTTGCCCTGGGGGCACCATCCCCATGGGGCGTCCCGGGCGCCGGAGGACGTGGCCCAGGCCGTGGCCTTTCTGGCCAGCCCGACGCGCCGCCTACATCACCGGACAGGTGCTGGCCGTTGACGGCGGCATGAGCATGTAAAGGAGGTTTTTTATGGAGAACGACGCAGAGTTGTCATCACCGGCCTGGGGGCCGTGACCCCCATCGGCCTGACGGCGGGCGAAAGCTGGACCGCCGTGAAAAGTGGCGTGTGCGGCATCGGCCCCATCACCCATTACGATCCCGCCGCCCAGAAGGTGAAGCTGGCGGCAGAGGTAAAGGGCTTCGACCCGGAGGCCCTGCTGGGCCGTCAGGAATCCAAGCGCATGGGCCGCTTCACCCAGTTCGCCGTGGCGGCGGCCCGGGAGGCCCTGTCCGACGCCGGGTTCTCCGTGGAGCAGGCGGACCCGGACCGCTGCGGCGTCATCGTCTCCAGCGGCATCGGCGGACAGGCCATCACCGAAGCGGAGCACTGTCGGGGTCTGGAAAAGGGCTTTGACCGGGTGTCCCCCTTCTATATCCCCACTGCCATCTGCAACATGGCGGCCGGCCAGGTGGCCATCGACGCGGGCTTCCGGGCCATGTGCTCCTGCCCCGTCACCGCCTGCGCCGGCGGCACCAACGCCGTGGGCGACGCGTTCCACTATATCCGGGACGGCTATGCCGACGTCATGCTCTGCGGCGGCACGGAGGCCTCCATCACGCCCCTGTCCATGGGCGGCTTCACCTCCATGAAGGCCCTGACCCAGACGGAGGACCCTAGCCGTGCCTCCATCCCCTTTGACAAGGAGCGCAGCGGCTTCGTCATGGGCGAGGGCGCGGGTGTGCTGCTTCTGGAGGAATTGGAGCACGCCAAGACCCGCGGGGCGAAGATCTACGCCGAGGTGGTGGGCTACGGTGCCACCTGCGACGCTCACCACATCACCGCCCCGCTGGCGGACGGCAGCGGCGGCGCCAAGGCCATGGCCATGGCGCTGACCGACGGCGGCGTTTCTCCGGAGCAGGTGGGCTACATCAACGCCCACGGCACCTCTACCCACCTCAATGACGCCGGGGAGACCGCCGCCGTGAAAACCGTGTTCGGTGCCCACGCCTATCAGCTGGCTATGAGCTCCACCAAGTCCATGACCGGACACATGCTGGGCGCTGCCGGCGCCGTGGAGGCCATCTTCACCGCGCTGAGCCTGCGGGACGGCTTCATCCCCGCCACCATCCACTATCAGACCCCCGACCCCGAGTGTGATCTGGATGTGGTGCCCAACGGGGCCGGGAAGGCCGAGATGCGCTACGCCATGTCCAACTCCCTGGGCTTCGGGGGCCACAACGGCAGCCTGCTGTTG
>VOFB01002497.1_pt1 | contig 17437 bp, 31 predicted proteins | sample 5384141 | NCBI WGS metagenome assembly VOFB01 (sample SAMN12384721, study PRJNA508395) | human gut metagenome | isolation source: healthy gut A | host: Homo sapiens | reverse complement strand
TTATCGCCCACGGCCTCTTTCACCGCGCGGATATCCTCGCGGACAGCATCGTATTCCTTGTTCTTCAGGCGGCCGATGTTGATGACCATGTCCACCTCGGCAGCACCGTTCTCAATGGCGGTCTTTGCCTCAAATGCCTTGGACTTGGGATCCATGGCGCCCAGAGGGAAGCCGACGACGCAGCACACGGGGATGCGGCCTGCCATGTACTCCACCGCCTGCTTGACGTAGCAGGTGTTGATGCAGACAGAAGCAGTGTGGTTGGCAATGGCCTCATCACAGAGGGTCTGGATCTGGGGCCAGGTAGCCTCGGGTTTCAGCAGGGTATGGTCCACATGGGACAAAATCTCTTCACGGGTCATGCTCTTTCCTCCTAAACTCAATTTTTGTTGGCACGGCGTACTTTTGCCATGCCCACCGCGCTGAGTGCAATGGCCGTTACCGACGCCGTAGCACCGATGATGCCCAGCACCAGGCCGGAAACCAGGAATGCAAAGCCTTTCAAACCACGTTTCATAATTACCGTACCTCCAATAGTTTTATCAAGGGCGTGCCCCTTATTTCTTTTTTTGAAAACAATCCGCTTACTGAACACATAGTTCAGTATCACCACAATGACATTGGAAAATCCCTTGACGCACAGCCCCCACAGCTCCTGCGCCTCCATGCGGCTGGTGACAAAAATGGCCGTGGGCCCATCGGCCCCGCCGATGACGGCAATGGCCGCGGAACCATCCGAGATGCCCGGAGGCGTGCCCAGATAGCTCGAAACCATCTGCACCGTCGTGTCCGGGCCAAACCAGTGGAACGCATGGGTCAGCAGACCGCTCATGAGGCTGTCCATCAGCGCCGCGCCCTGGGCCGCCAGCAGGTTGCCCAAAACCAGCATGATGGCGGCGTCCAGCAGCAGCGTGCCCAGACGGCAGGAGACAAAGGCTGTAAACTCTTTTGCCTGCTCCTGCCCCGCGTTTTGCTGCGGAACACGAACGCCCGGTTGGTGGCGTAGGCAAACAGGATGCAGAGGATGTTATCCAGCACATTGCCCCAGCTGTTGGCGGCGGTATAGCCGAACAGCCGGTTGAACAGCGCGTACAGCAGGATATTGAGCAGGGTGGTCAGCACCCCAAAGATCAGGTAGCTGAGCACTTCCCAATGTTTCTTGAGCCATTGTATCATAAGGTTTTCCCTTTCTTGTCAACTGGCTTGCCCTTCCGTCATCGCTAACGCGATGCCACCTCTCCCAAAGTGAGAGGCTTTGGCAGTCCGTAAAGTCTATCGAAAACGCCATGCGTCTATGAGAAACAAAACCTCTTTGCCAAGGGCTCCCCCTTTGGGAAAGATTTCCCCCGGTCGGGGGAAAATGGCAAAGCCAAAAAGGGGAACAGCTGGCGCGTCAGCGCCTGAGAGGGCATACCAATAAAAACAGCCCCGCCGCCGTTACCCGGCAACGGGGCTGTCAGTCGCATTGTGTCAGAGACCGCGCATTCCAAAGAGCTGATTACTCAGCGTCGTTGTTCAGCAGAGCGCTTCATGGACAGGCTGATGCGCTTCTTGTCGAAGTCAACATCCAGCAGCTTCACATCGACCATATCGCCGACTTTCAGTGCGTCAGAGACGTTTCAACGCGATCATTGCTGATCTCGCTGATGTGGACCAGACCGTCAACACCCGGCAGGATGCGGACGAAAGCACCAAACTTGGTCAGAGAAACGACCGGAGCGTGGAAAGTGCTGCCGATGGGATAGTTGTTCTTCAGCTGCTCCCAGGGGTTGTCCTCAGCCTTCTTTGTAGCCCAGAGAGACCTTGTGGTTCTCGGTGTCGATATCTTTCACATACACCTCGATGGTGTCGCCAACGGAGACGACCTCAGAGGGATGCTTGATGCGGTTCCAGCTCAGCTCGCTGATGTGGCACAGGCCATCCACACCGCCGATATCGACGAATGCACCGTAAGAGGTCAGGCTCTTGACAACGCCAGTGTAGGTCTTGCCGACCTCGACGTTTGCCCAGAACTCTTCCCGCTTCGCCTTGTTCTGCTCAGCGGTGACCTTGTTGATGCTGCCGACGATCTTACGGCCGGAGCACTCGGTGACGACCAGCTGGACATGCTGGCCGACCAGAGCAGTGTAGTCCTCGTCGCGGCGCATAGTGGCCTGAGAACGGGGACGAACACCTTGACGCCCTTGACGTTGACGACAACGCCGCCCTTGTTGAACTCGGTAACGTCGCCCTCGACGACCTCACCGGACTCAGCTGCCTTAGCGATCTCTTCCATGCCCTTGCGAGATGCGAGCTTCTTGCGGGAGAGCTGGATGACGCCGTCCTGATCCATAACGCTTCTCGACGATGAGGTCCAGCTCATCGCCAACCTTCACCAGGTCTTCGACCTTGGCGGAGGAATCATCGGTCAGCTCGCTCAGCTTGACAAAGCCGGTCTGCTTCGCTCCGATATCCACCTGGATCTCGTTGGCAGAGATGCTGGTCACGATTCCTTTCACAATACTGCCTGCATGAACCCGCTTTTCCTCGGATGCGTTCAGCATCTCCTCGAAGCTCATGCTGTCATTGATTTCTGCGCTCATACTGTTAAGTACCTCCTCAATAATAGACGATGGCGTTGAAGCCCCGGCTGTGACGCCCGCCGTTTTTACATCCACAAACCATTCAGGCCGAAGTTCGCTCGCTGTCTCGACCGTTACGGCTCGCGTGTGTTTTGCGGCGACCTGTACCAGCTTTTGGGTATTGGAAGAATGATGACCGCCAATGACAACAATGATGTCGCATTGCTGGCTGAGGTCTTCCGCTTCCTGTTGCCTCGCCCACGTCGCATTACATATTGTATCAAAAATTCGGGCGTTTGTATAGGCTTTTTTGAGAAACTCGAACTTTCTTGCCATTTTGTTACCTGAAATGTGGTCTGTGCAACCGCAAAATGGGCTTTTGGGGTCCGAGGGGCCTTTCCAGGCCTTTAATTCCTCCAGATCGCTGAAGACGAATACCTCCCCGGGTATGTCCCACAATGCCCTGCACCTCCGGGTGGGCGGCATCGCCGGCCACCAGGAGCACCGCGCCCTCGGCTTCGGCCCTGGCGGCAATGTTCTGGATCTTTTTCACAAAGGGGCAGGTGGCGTCGTGGTACACGATGCCGCGCTGCTCCAGCGTATCGTAAATGGTGCGGGCACGCCGTGGCTCCGGATGATGACCTCGTACCCGGTGGGGATGTCCTCCACGGTGTCGGCCACCAGCGCGCCCCGGCGCTTCATGTCGTCCACCGCCTGGGGTTGTGGATGAGCGGACCCAGGGTGGCCACCTTGTGGCCCTCGTTCAGCAGGCCGTAGGTCAGCTCCACGGCGCGGTTGACGCCGAAGCAGAAGCCCGCTGTTTTGGCTAAACGAATCTCCATGTTCTCTCCTTTACAGTTTCTCCCATGCGTCCAGAAGCGCCTGCTTGTTGGCGCGGAGCTTCTTCATATCGCGGCGGCTCTCCATGGCAAACTGGGCGGCGGGCATCGGCTCGCCGTACACCACCCGCACCTTGCAGAATAGCTTCATTTTTCCGTCCGGCGTTTCGTAGTGGATGCGCACCGGCACCACGTCCACAGCAGCCGCTGCCGCAATGACGAACAGGCCGCTCTTTTGGCTGCAGGAACGTTCCGTCTTTCTCACGGGTGCCCTCCGGGAAGATGAGCAGGCTCTCACCGTTCTGGCAGCGGGCCACCGTCTCGTCAATGACGGCCGCCTCTTCCTTGGTGCCGCGCACACACATGGCACCGGCACAGCGGAAGAACCAGCTCAGGAACGCGTTGATCTCAAACAGCTCTTTTTTGGCAAAACGATCATCCGCCTGCCCCAGAACCGGGTGATGATGACAAAGACCGGGTCAATGGCGGAGATGTGGTTGGGGGCCAGAATGTACCCCCTGGTCCGAATTTTTTTTTCAGGTTGTCCCGGCCCTCCGCGCGGACACGGAACCCGACGTGGAACACGATCCATGCCAGCGGGAGCAAGATATAATATAGTACCATCCTGTCTCCTTAACCGACTTTCTGCGCAATGATCTGCTTCATGGCGTCCAGGCTCTGCTCAAAGTTGAGCTCGGAGGTATCCAACAGCACAGCGTCTTCCGCCTGCTTGAGGGGAGCCGCCGCGCGGTGGGTATCCTGATAATCCCGCTGCTTCACGTCGGCCAGCACTTCTTCGTAGGTGTTGGGCATCCCCTTGCCTGATACTCTTCCAGCGGCGGGTAGCACGGGCCTCCGGGCTGGCGGTAAGAAAAATTTTCACGGTCGCGTCCGGCAGCACCACGGTGCCGATGTCACGGCCGTCCATCAGGACATCCTGCTTCCGGGCCATATCCCGCTGCATGTCCAGCAGGAACGCGCGCACCGCCGGGTTGGCACCCACCGCAGAAGCCGCCATGCCCACCTCCTCGGTGCGGATGAGCGAGCCACGTCCTCGCCGCCCAGATAGCAGCTCGCCGTCAATGAACGCGATATCATTTTAATCTCCGGCAGCAGAGTATTGACCGCCTCGTTGTCCTTTAGGGCCGGGAGGGCGTACAGGCCGATGGTGCGGAACATGGGGTGGTGTCCACATAAATATAGCCCAGCAGGCCAGACGGCGTGCCAGCGTGGATTTGCCTGCCCCCGCAGGCCCGTCGATTGCAACAGATATCATTTAAGTTCTCCTTTATAGTATTATAGCAAGTTGGCCTGCGGGCCGGGAAGGACCGTCCGCTGGGGACCGCAAAGCCGCAGGCAATAGGGGCGATGGAATGGCCCGATTCGTGTCCGAAGAAAAAGATCCCGGTTCGCATTGCCCTCACAAATTATTCGCAAAACTCTGTGCCGTGCAGAACGCGATCTGCAGGTTGTAGCCGCCCGTGTAGGCGTCCACATCCAGCACCTCGCCTGCAAAGTAAAGGCCCTGCGCCTTTTTGCTCTGCATGGTCTTGGGGTCTACCTCCCGTACCGAAACCCGCCCGCCGTGATGACGGCATGGGCTAAATCGCCCCGGGCGTCGATGGCACTGCCCAGTGCTTGCACAACTGCACCAGCTCCCGCTTCTGCTCCCGGGTGATCTGGTTTGCCTTGGTAGCCGGGTCGATGCCCCAGCGGGCCACCATGACCGGCTGCATACTGGACGGCAGCAGCTTGACCAGCGCTCCCCTGCGCCGCATGGTTTGCCAGCAGTGCAAAATCCCGGGTGATGCGGTCATAGAGCTGCTCCTCGCTCAGGGCAGGTTTCAGGTCGATCTCCGCCTTGTAAGTATGCTTTTTCATGTCCCCCAGATGGCTGGAAGCACTGAGGGTCAGCGGCCCGCTGATGCCAAAGTGGGTGAACAGCATCTCGCCCTGCTCCGTAAAAATGGCCTTGTTGTCTTCCAGCAGGGTCAGGTTGACGTTTTTCAGGGCCAGGCCCATCATCTTTTTGCAGTCCGGGTCGTGGCTGACCAGGCTCACCAGACTGGGCACCGGGTCCACGATGGTGTGGCCCGCCTGCCGGGCCAGTTTGTAGCCGTCGCCTGTGGAGCCCGTGGTGGGTAGCTCAGGCCGCCGGTGGCCACCAGCACGGCATCCGCCTTGTACTCCCTGCCCGAGGTGCCCCGCACACCTACACAGCGGTACGCCGGGCCGGGCTTTTTCTTTTTGGGGTGGCGCGGGTTCTCCGGGGCAGCCGGGGCAGCCTCCTCCGCCGGGGCCAGCGGCTCCAGCAGCAGCTTTTGGGCCCCGTCCTCGATGAGAACGGCTCCCTCCGCGTACCGGAGCAATGCCTGCCGGATCTCTTCCGCCTTGTCGGATACCGGGAACACCCGGCGGCCGCGCTCCACTTTCAGCTCCACACCCAGCTCCTCAAACAGCTCCATCGTCTTTGCCGGCGGGAACGCCCCTAAAGACGAGTACAGAAAACGGGGGTTGGTGCGCACATGGTGCAGGAACTCCTCAGCGGTGCAGTCGTTGGTCACGTTGCAGCGCCCTTTTCCCGTGACCAGGATCTTCTGAGCGGGCTTTTCCTTATGTTCCAGCACCGTAACGGTGTGGCCCTGCCGCACGGCCGCACCGGCCGCCATCAGGCCCGCCGCACCTGCTCCGATCACCAACACATTTGCCATCCAGCAATTCCTCCCACAAAACCTGATATTTCTATTGTATCATACCAGAATCGTCCTCCAAAAGCAATGTGCCCGGCGGCTGAAATTGCAGGAAAAGCGGGCGGCATTTCCTCTGCTCCACGCAAAAAAGCACCCCCGGCGGGCGTTTTCCCGCCGGAGTGCCGTGTTCTGTTTTACTGCATCACCTTGGCCGGGTCGAGGTATTTTTCGCCCTGTTTCACTTCCAGGTGGATGTGGCTGTCCTCGGCGCACTCGCAGCTCACACTGCCCACGGTGCCAAGGGCCTGCCCGGCCGTCACGGTATCCCCGGCTTTCACTTTCAGGTCGGTCACACCGCTGATCCGCCAGAGCCGCCCGGAAGCGTCCTCAATGGCCACGGTAGGGCCCCAGCTGCCGTCCGCGCCCGCCAGTGTCACCTTGCCTGCCGCCGGGGCCGAAACTTTTTCGCCCTTTGGGCGGCGGCATAGTCAATGCCGTTGTGGGTGCGCCAATCGGCGAGCGTGTTGTTGTAGACCAGCTCGTCGCCGCTGTACGCGTTTAAGATACGCCCCGAGACTGGCCGCGTGGAGGCAGGTGCCGCTGAGCTGCTGGCAGGTGCGGATTCGGTTTGCAGCGCGGAGGGCTCGCGCACCCCAGCAGAACCAGATGACGCCCCAGAAGAGCCACCAGCCCCACCGGAGGGCGCGGTGCTGGAAGAAGCTTTGGGCACATTGGCCACAGAGTTTGCGGTGGGGGGCGGTTGGTTGCTGCCATTCGGTCGAATCCTCCTCATCCGGTGTTGTCAGGTCAAGCCCCTCGTCGATGCCGGGGGCAGTGCGGGCACTGCTGGCCGGATCACGCAGGCCGTCCAGATTTTTCTGCAGCTCCCCGCGGACGGTCTGCACGGCCCAGACGCCGGCGGCCGCTGCCGCCAGCAGGCAGGCGGCCAGCACCAGCGCAAAGCCCTTGCCCTGCAAGAATTTTCGGATCTGTTCCATCGTTTGTTACTCCCATCCATGTTTGTGTACGGTTTGTTCTGGTGGTAGTGTGCGATGGTTGGCGGACGTTTATACATAAAATATCCGCCATCGCGGCGCGATGACGGATATTTTTGTTTGCGTTTGAATCAGTTGCGGCGGCGGTTGTTGCCCAGCAGGCGGACGACATACAGGAAGATGTTGATGAAGTCCAAGTACAGGGTCAGAGCGCCGTAGATGGAAGCTTTCTCCGCCAGCTCCGGGTCGCCTGCATAGTAGGCATACATCTGCTGGAGCTTCTGGGTGTCATAGGCGGTCAGGAGCATGAACAGCACCAGACCAATGCCGCAGTAGAGCACCGAGCTGCCAAAGCCAGAAGCCGAACAGCATCCCGATCAGGCTGGTAACGATCAGGGCTACCAGACCCATCATCAGGCGGGGGCCCCAGCCGGTGAGGTCTTTATGGGTGGTGGTACCGTAGACGGCCATCAGACCAAAGTAAACGGCGGTAGCCAGGAACGCCATGACCAGCGTGCCCACCGAGAAAGCGATAAAATAATAGCTCAGCACCATGCCGTTGAGCAGTGCATACCCGAAGAACGTGGCCCGGGCCGCGTCCACTGACATGTTCTGTACCCGGGAGCTCAGCACAAATACCAATGCCAGCTCCGCAATGGTGAGTACAAGATACAGCGAATCCACCAGATAGATCAGCGGGGTGGTGGCCGTGATATACGCCATGGCGAACGTGATGAGCAGTCCGCTGGCCATCCAGCGGTAGGTGCGGGTCATATAGTCCGATGCATTCATCGAGGGCTCCGCATAGCCGCGGTCATAGTTGTTATAATCCATTGTGGAATCCTCCAGTCTTTTGCCGGGGCGGGCACTGCCGCCTTGCTCCGGTTTCTGTTTTATAGTATACTGCATAGAAATGAACGTTTCATGAAAAAGGCTGTGATATTTGATGTCTCTTGGGCTTTACCTGCATATCCCCTACTGTTTTTCCAAATGCCGCTACTGTGATTTCTATTCCGCCCCCGGCCAGCGGGGTGTACCGCCGGAGTATCCCGACGCGCTGCTGCGGGAGCTGCACCGGTTTGCGCCGGATGCTCCCCTCCGGCCCGATACCATTTATTTTGGCGGCGGAACCCCAGTTTACTCACACCGGGCGATGTTGCCCGCCTTATGGAAGCGGCCCAGCCCCGGCCCGGGGCGGAGATCACACTGGAAGCCAACCCGGAGACTGTCACCGAAGAAACACTGCGCGGCTTCCGGGCCGCGGGCGTCAACCGCGTCTCGTTCGGGGGTGCAGTCGGCCCGGGACAGCCAGCTCAAAACGCTGGGCCGCCCCCACACTGCCAAACAGGCCCGGGCGGCGTTCGCGGCGGCCCGGCGGGCAGGCTTTACCAACATCAGCAGGGGACATCATGCTGGCACTGCCCCACTATACGCAGGCCGAGTTTGATGAGACACTGGAACTGACCGAGAACGGCGGGGCCACCCACATCTCCGCTTACCTGTTAAAGATCGAGCCGGACTCCGCCTTTGGCCGCAAGCCGCCGGAGGGCCTGCCCACTTCCGACGAGGCCGCTGATTTTTACCTCTACGCCGTGGAGCAACTGGAACACCACGGCTACCAGCAATACGAAATTTCCAACTTTGCCCGCCCGGGCTATGAGGGGAAGCACAACCTCATCTACTGGGACTGCGGGGATTACCTTGGCCTCGGCCCAGCGGCCCACTCCTGCATGGGCGGCAAGCGTTTCTACTACCCGCCTGATACGGATGCCTTTTTACACGATACCGCTGCCCCGGTGCTGGACGGCAGCTGCGGCGCGGAGGATTATCTCATTTTGCAGCTCCGCCTCCGCAAGGGTTGAATCTGGAAGCTTACAAAAAACCTTTACGGCAAGGAGTTCTCCACAGCACAACTTGCCTTTGTGCAAAACTGCGTCAAGGCTGGGTACGCCAATTTTGATGGCAAGACCCTGGCCCTGACCCCCGCCGGGCTCATCGTGCAGAACACCATTTTGGCGGAGCTCTTATAATCTTATCAAGAACAGCCCCCGCAGGCTTGCCGCAGGTCCGCGGGGGTCTTTCATTCCGCCAATTGGATCACCGGCCAGCCCAACGCCGCGATGGCGTCCCGGTCATGGGTGGCGAGGAGGACATTTTGCCGCCGCCTCGCTCCCGGATGAGCGCGGCGGCTTTTTGCAGGGTCTCCGGATCCATCCCAGTGAACGGCTCGTCCAGCAGCAGGGTGTCGCTGGGGCCAGCAGCGCCCGCAGGAGAGCCACCCGGCGCTTCTGGCCGCCCGAGAGCTTTCGGGCAGGCAGGACAAGGGGCCGTCGAGTCCAATCAAGTTGTTGAAAACAGATTTCAATTTGCTCTTTGTATTGTATTTCCAGTCCCGGAAGCACCAGTGCCACGTTCTGGACGGCATTCAGCTGAGGGCAGAGGCGGTCTTCCTGGAAGACGGCGCTCACCTGCCCCACCCCTGCACACTGCCGGAGGTAGGCGTTTCCAGCCCCATGAGGACGCGCAGGAGGGTGGTCTTGCCCCAGCCACTGGGGGCCCAGAGGACGGCAGGCTCCTCCACTGTAAGATTCAGGTCTTCAAAGAGCGTTTTCTCTCCAAAGCGTTTTGTCAGGTGCAAAATTTCCAGTTTGTTATGCTGCATCATACCGCCTCCTCGCCCAGTACCCGGGCCACCGCCTTGTCCAGCAGGGCCAGAAACAGTTTTTCAAAGGCCGCGCTCAGGACGATGATGACGAATGTCCAGGCAAACAGCTCCCCGGTGGAAAGGGTGATTTTGGCCCGGTAGAGGGCGTCACCGATGCTGCCGTCCGGCAGGCCGATGACTTCCGCTGCCACGCCGCTCTTCCAGCAGATGCCCAGCGCCACGCTGCACCCCTGCCGGAACGCGGGCAGCACCGCCGGGAGCCAGATGGCTTTCACCCGCCGCCCCAGCGGCAGGCGGAACACCCGGGCCATTTCCAGCAGCTGCGGGTCGGCACTTTCCAGCCCGGTGCGCACCGCGCCGTACAGCACGGGCAGCACCATTAAAAAGCTGATGAGGATGGAAAGGCTTTTGCCGCTGACCCACACCAGCGCCAGAATGATAAAGCTTGCCACCGGCGTGGCCTTGACCAGCTGCATCACCGGGGCCAGCATGGCGTCCACCCAGAGCCAGCGCTCCGCCGCCACAGCCAACAGCACACTGCACACCCCGCCCAGCACAAAGCCCAGCAGAATGTGCCCGGCGCTGAACGCTACCCGCTGCCAGAACTCTGCCTGGGGCAGCAGCTGCATCAGCGTGCCAAAGGCCTGCAGCGGCGACACCAGAAACACCTCCTGCCCGATGGCCATGGCAGCCCCCTGCCACACCACCAGCCAGAACGCCACCGCCGCCAGCCAGAGGCGGCTTTTTTTGTCTGCTTCATATCGTTTCCTTTCCTTGTTCTTTTCCCCATATTTTACAGGCTTTGTGTCCTCTTTTTCAAGAGATTCCATCACGCAATAAAATACAATGTTTCACTTTTTTCTTTTCTTGACATGAGCGCTGTTATACACTAAACTGGAAATCAGAAACCCACACCAGGGCACTTTTCCCCGATAGAAAGGACGATGCTTCATGCAAACCAACACCCTCCGCGGCAAAAACAGCTGCTGATCGGGTTCACCCTCTTTTCCATGTTTTTCGGAGCAGGCAACCTGATCTTTCCGCCCTATCTGGGGGCACAGGCAGGCACCCGCCTCTGGCTGACCTTTGCCGGGTTTGCCGTCAGTGCCATCGGCCTGCCCATTGCAGGCGTGGTGGCCGTAGCCCGGGCCGGGGGCTGCCCCAGCTGGCCGAGCGGGTGCACCCCGGTTTGCGCAGGTCTTCTCCATTCTGGTATATCTCTCCATTGGGCCATGCCTCGCCATCCCCCGCACGGCCAGCACCTCGTTTGCAATGCTGGAGCCGCTGGCGGGGAAAGCACCGCGCTGCAGTGGGGCTACTCCCTCCTGTTTTTTGCAGTGGCCTTTCTGGTGGCCCAGCACCCGGAGAAGCTGACCCAGCGGCTGGGCAAAATCCTCTGCCCCGCCTTGCTGGCCCTGATCCTGCTGCTGTTTGCGGGCTGTCTGCTCCACCCGGCAGCAGCAGGCTACGGCACCCCGACCGCCGCCTACACCGCCCTGCCCGCCGTGCAGGGCATCCTGGACGGCTACCAGACCATGGACACTCTGGCCGGGCTGAATTTCAGGGGCGGTCATTGCGCTGAACATCCAGGCCCTCGGTGTGACCGAACCCCGGGAGGTGGAGCGGGGCACCATCCGGGCCGGGTTCCTCGCCGCCGGGCTGTTTGCGGTGGTCTACGCCATGCTCACCCACATCGGCGGCATTGCGGGGGCCGCGTTCCCCGGCTGTGAGACGGGTGCCGAGACCCTCACCCTGCTGGCCAACGCCCTGTTTGGCCGGGTGGGACAGGTGCTGCTGGCGGCCATCTTTATCATCGCCTGCTTCAACACCTGCGTGGGCCTCATCTCGGGCGTGAGCGAGTATTTCCACCAGCTCTGGCCGAAAGTTCCCTACACCGGATGGGCCGCTTTCTTTGCCCTGACCAGTATGCTGCTGTCCAACATCGGGCTGGCAAGCATCCTCGAGCTCTCGGTCCCCATCCTCAACGCCATCTACCCGGCTGCCATCGTCCTCATCTTTCTGTCGTTCCTGCCCGGGCAGTTCCAGCGCTGCAGTGTTTACAGCTGGGCCATTGGGCTGGCGGCCTTGCAGAGCATCCCCGCCGCCCTGCCGCTGGGCCCGGTGGCTGCACTGGCCAACAACCTGCCGCTGGGTGCCCTCGGTTTTGGCTGGCTGCTTCCGGCTGCGGTTGGTATGGGAATCGGCTTCCTGAAAAAGTCCTGAAAAAGCTGCCGCACGGCACTGTGCGGCAGCTTTTTTCAGGAAACCAACTCCTTACTGGAACAGCTTGACCCGATGCTGCACCTGCTGCGAGGTGGTGGGCTTGACCCAGTAGAAGTTGTCGGCCGGCAGCTTGCCGCCCACGGCTGCGGGGGAGGCATCGTAGAGCACCTGCAGGTAAGCGGAAATGTCTTTCTTCATCTCCTCGCCGCGGCGGTAGACGATGTTGCACTTGGCAGAGCCTTTTGGCGATGGCAGCCTTGGCCACCACACCGATCTCTTCACAGAGGGCGGCGGTGCCGTCGATGTCGGTGTTGGCGGCGTTGACGCTCTTCCTCATAGTCCTTCAGGAACGCCTGCACCACGCCGGGTGATCCTCGGCGTAAGCGGTGCGGACCACCGTGACGCCGGTGATGAGCTTGGTATCACAGACCTTGTTCCACTCCTTGGTCAGGTCGAGGACCACACGGAGCTCGCTGTCTTTCATCTGGGCAGCGGTGACATAGGGCTGGGGCAGCACGGCGATGGCGTCTTTCTTGGTGGCGGCCATCTGAGCGGTGACCTCAGAGGCCTCGCTGTAGTATTCGATCTTCACGTCCTTATCGGGGTCCAGGCCGTTCTTGGTGAGCAGGTAACGCAGGACGTACTCCGGCGTGGTGCCCTTGCCCGTGGAGAGGATGGTGCGGCCTTTCAGGTCTGCAAAGCTGTGGACGGTGTCACCCTTTTCCACCACATACAGCACGCCCAGCGTGTTGACGGCCAGCACCTGGATGCCGCCGTTGGTCTTCTGGTAGAGGGTTGCCGCCAGGTTGGCCGGGATGGCCGCCATGTCCAGATTCCCCTTGATGAGCTTTGGCACGATCTCATCGGCCGCGCCATAGAGCTGCAGGTCGTAATCCATGGCGGCGGTGCCGTTCTTCTCCATGGAGAGCAGATTGACCAGACCCATGGTGGTGGGGTTTCAGGCCCGCGATGCGGAGGGTCTTGGCCGACAGCGTTTTGCCGAGGCCCCGCAGGCCAGCAGGCTGACCAGCATGACCACCGACAGCAGCAGAGATGTCAGTTTTTTCATCATCAGAAACTTCCTCACTTTCTATTTTTGCCCTTGCGAGAAATAAAATTTGCAAAAACATTTGCTTTACGGGCTCAAGTTTACTATAATGAAAGAAAAAATACCGTTGCGCACGCAACGGAATTGCAGATGGGCGGTGAGGGCCCGGGTCAAACCTCACGGAATGGATATGGAAAATTACCTGCCGCTGTTACAAACCACTTCACTCTTTGCCGGGCTGGAGCAGCCTGCCCTGCGGATGCTCCTGCGGGATCTGTGCGCCGTGGTGCGCAGTTATGGCCGGGGCGAAACGCTGGTGCAGGCCGGGCACTCCAACCGCCGGGTGGGGGTGGTGCTCTCGGGCACCATTCAGGCCTACCGTCCCGCGCCGGGGGCACCCACCTGCCCATCACCCACATGGAGGCAGGGGGCGTCTTTGGCGATGTGCTGGGCGGCTCCAGCCTGGCCAGCCCGATAACGGTGGTGGCCGAGTGCCCCTGCAGGTACTGCTGCTCCCCTATGACCGGCTGCTCCAGCCCGGCAGCGACCCCGCCCGCCAGCAGGTGCTGCAAAATCTGGTACGGACCATCAGCGATAAATATTTCCTGCTCTCCCGCCGGGTGGACCTGCTCATTTTAAAGAGCCTGCGGGCCAAGGTGTGCGCCTACCTCCTCAGTGAGGCCGAGTATCACCACAGCATGACCTTTACCATCCCCTACTCCCGCATCCAGCTGGCGGATTACCTCAACTGTGACCGCAGCGCCCCTCTCCCGGGAGCTGAGCCTCATGCAGCGGGACGGCTTGTTGGAGACCTACCGCAGCAGCTTTAAAATTATGGATGCGGAAGCATTGAGAGGGATGGTGTTGTAACAATGTCCAAGCCGATACTCTGGATCGTGATCCCCTGCTACAACGAGGAGCAGGTGCTGCCCATCACGGCCCTGATGTTTTTACAGAAGATTCACGACCTGACCGCCGCAGGGCTGGTCAGCGACCAAAACCGGGTGCTGTTTGTCAACGACGGCTCCTGGATAAGACATGGGAGCTCATCACCGGGTTTGCAAAAGAGGATGAGCATTTCATCGGGATCTCTCAGAGCCGGAACCGCGGCCACCAGAACGCCGTGCTGGCCGGTTTGATGGAAGCCCTGCACAGCGGCAGCTGCGATATCACCATCTCCATCGACTGCGACGGCCAGGACGACATCAACGCCATGGATGAAATGGTGCGCAAGTATCTGGAGGGTGCCGAGGTGGTATACGGCGTGCGGAGCCGCCGGGACACAGACACATTTTTCAAGCGCTTTACTGCCGAGGGATTCTATCACCTGATGAACGCCCTCTACCGGAAGTCAACATCTTCTGCGGGGCATGGTGCCGCTGGTGGGTTTTCCCAGCGAGATAGTCAACCATGAGCGGCATGAGCGGGCTGGCTGGGTGACAGCCACTATCCCCTGAGCAAAACAAGCTGGGTCTTGCGTTCGACGGCATCACCAGCCCGAGCAACAAACCCATCCGGCTCATCACCGGAGCCGGATCGTGGCCAGCCTGATCAGCTTTATCGGGTGATCTGGGCCATCGTGCAGGCCGTCCGGGGCAGCGTGGTGGCCGGTTGGGCCTCCACCGTTTGCATCGTCTGCTTCATGGGCGGTGTCCAGCTCATCTGCCTGGGCGTCATCGGCGAATATATCGGCAAATTTATGGAAACCAAGCGCCCGGCCCCCGCTATATCATCAGCGAGCGCACCTGGGCCCCCTACGAAAGGAAGTACCACGGATGAGCAAACAGAGCTGGAAAGGCAGCACTTCCTTTTGAACCTGGAACCGCCTGTTCTGGTATCCTGCGGCGGGTTGAAACACCTAACCTCATCACCATCGGCTGGACAGGCACTATCTGCACCCAGCCCAGCATGGTGTCCATCAGCGTCCGCCCCGAGCGGTTCAGCCACCATCTGGATCACTGAGAAAGGCAGTTTGCCATCAACCTGCCCACCGAGATCCCGGGTCCGCGCCAGGACTGGTGCGGCGTCAAGAGCGGCCGGGAGATCGATAACTTTGCTGCCTGTGGCCTCCACGCTGCGCCGGGTTTGTGCTGACGGACTGCCCCATTTTGAAGAAAGCCCGCTGAATCTTGAGTGCAAGGTGACGCAGGTCATCCTGCTGGGCAGCCATGATCTGTTTTTTGGCGCAGGTCGTCGCCTGTGATGTGGACGAGAGCCTGCTGACGAGAGCGGAAAGCTCTGCCTCGACAAAGCCAAACTGATCGTCTACAGCCACGGCGAGTATCTGGCCCTGGGCAAAAGCTGGGAACATTCGGCTACAGTGTCCGGAAGAAAAAGCCCCGGCGAAAATAAAGTGCATCCAATAACAGCCCCCGGACAGTTCCTCTTCCAAAGAGGAGCATCCGGGGGCTGATTTGTTTTCTGATACAAAGAGCTTTTTTACCCTCCAGCTGCACCACGCTCTGCTGACTTTGTTCCGGCAGATACAGCTGTCACGGTAGACGTTCCTAAACTCCAGACCCGGTTCGGATACTGGAGTTCTTGGTGGCGCGGGTGGACTGCGCGAGCCGCGCATCTAAAAAAAGCCCGCAGGGGCTTTTTTGCCGCCGGGACGGATGACGGCGGCCGATGCTGTTCGAATCCACCCGCTACGATCCCCTTTGATCTGTTTCCGGACAAAACAGAAACCCAGTACCCGGTTCGGATACTGGAGTTCTTGGTGGGCGCGGGTGGATTCGAACCACCGAAGCTGAAAAGCAGCAGATTTACAGTCTGTCCCCATTGGCCACTCGGGAACACGCCCATATACATTCTTCGCAGTCGCGGACTGCCTGTATATATTACCACTGCCCCTGGGATTTGTCAAGTTTTTGCCGCAAATTATTTTGCAGGAATGCGGGCAGCCTCTTTCCTAAAAGAAAAAGGTCAAGACCCGTTTCATCAGGCCTTGACCTCTTTGTTGTTCTGATTTTCTTCACTTTGGGTTATGCTGCACACCGCCTCACAAGCCGAACAAATCGGCGTGCGTGCCAGTGCTAACCAAATACAACTCTGTGTCAGTCTGCCGATAAATCAGCAACCAGTCGGGTTGTATATGGCACTCACGACAGCCGGCATACTTGCCAGTCAAATTGTGGTCTCTGTTCTTCTGGGGCAGCGTGTCAGGCACTCGCAATACGTCAACGACCGCTTGCAGCAAATCCATGTTATAGTGCCGCTTCATGCAGGTTTTGTAATCCTTTTTGAACTGCGTGGAACTATTCAGTTTTAGCACGGCTTAACCCTCCGCAGCAAGTTGAGCGAAGAAATCATCGGTAGAACCCTCAAAATGTTCCCCTTTTCCCGTTTCAATCATATTCTCGGACTTCCTCGATCGCCGCCAGCGACTTGGCGTTGGGCATCTCCACATCGTCCGGGAGTGCTGCCCCCGCAAATAAGGGACAATAAAATCAGCTTACTCCTCTCGGGATCTGATCTATCAGCGTCTTAGCGTATTCTCTTGTACTCATACTGCACCTGTCCTTTCGTGTGGATATTATGCGCATTCTTCCCGGCGGGTTTGCCCTGATACCGGGGTTCTTCAAAACTGCTCTGCTGCCTGCTTCAATACAGCATTATGTTGTTCCTGCTGGTGGCAGGCTTCCTTGAACTGGGCCGCAAAATCCTTGCGTACCTTGCAGCCCAAAAATCATCATATGGGCCTTATCCCACTTTGGCATTTGTTTTTTTCTTTGCATCAGACAGCATATTCAACCTCTTTTCCGGTGGGGACATTGTTTCAAGCCTATACTTCCCATGCTTATTATAGCAATTTTCGCCCCTTGTTGAACAGTGTAAAATCGACAAAGTTCACGGTTTAACATTGTCTGGTTCTTAATAATGATTCTTGCTTTTCCATTGTGGTATATTATATACGGAGGAATAGGGAGATTGCAAACCGTTCTCCTGGTTTCTACCATGGGAGTGAGTTCCCTATCCTCTGTCTTCGGCGCTCCCATCTGTCCAGCGCCTATTTACACACAGAGGATTTTAGCAATCGTTCCACCCGCCAAATGAATGCGCTGCTGCGTCTTTTGTTCCGCCGGGTGGTTTTTACCTGTCGTCAGAGCACTCTGGCAAGGCATTTTGAGCGATATATAAAACAAGGCACTTTCCGGGCATTTGCAACGCACATAAAAGCAAATCACGATACACGCCGTTGTTTCGCAGGATTTTCTTGGAGCTGGTGACCTGCAACCCACGATTACAAATCAGTTGCGCTGCCATTGCGCCACACCAGCAGGCATTACATGGGATATTATCTGCCAGAATGCGGTTTGGCAAGTTCAACTTTGCTTCTTCATTTGCTTTTTCTTATGCGTTGTGGCCACTTTCAGCCTGCTGGATGGCGGCAAGAATCTGGGTCAGCGCCTCGGG
>VOFB01002037.1_pt1 | contig 17439 bp, 30 predicted proteins | sample 5384141 | NCBI WGS metagenome assembly VOFB01 (sample SAMN12384721, study PRJNA508395) | human gut metagenome | isolation source: healthy gut A | host: Homo sapiens | reverse complement strand
GTGAAGATGATGGCGTCAACGCCGTTCATCGCCGCAACGTAGGAGCCGACGACCTTTGCGACCCAGTAATGGAACATATCGAGCGCGAGCTGTGCTCTCGTTGCCCTCTTCTGCGGCCTTGTCCAGATCGCGGAAGTCGGAGGACACGCCGGAGATACCGAGCACGCCGGACTTCTTGTTGAGGATGGTCAGCATATCGTCGATGCCGATGTTCTGCTTGTTCATTATAAACTGCATTGCGCCCGGATCGAGGTCGCCGCAGCGGGTGCCCATCGGCAGGCCAACCAGAGGCGTAAAGCCCATCGAGGTGTCGACGCACTTGCCGCCGTCGATTGCGCAGATGGAGGAGCCGTTGCCGAGATGGCAGGATATGAGCTTCAGTTCCTCAGCAGGTCTGCCCATGACCTCGGCGCAGTGACCGGAGACATAGCGGTGGGAAGTGCCGTGGAAGCCGTAGCGGCGGACGCTGTCATTCTTATAGTATTCATAAGGCACGGCGTACATATAGGCCTTGCCCGGCATGGTCTGATGGAAAGCGGTGTCGAACACTGCGACCATGGGCACGTCGCCCATGACGGCCTGGCAGGCCTTGATGCCGGTGAGGTTCGCGGGGTTGTGCAGCGGTCCGAACGGGATGCACTCTTCGATAGCGTCCATGACCGGTCCGTTAATGAGAACGGGCTGGGAGAACTTCTCGCCGCCGTGGAGCACACGGTGGCCGACAGCGTCTATCTCACTCATGGAGGAGATCACGCCGTACTCGGGGCTTACGAGCTTGTCGATAGATGCGGCGATAGCCTCGGCATGCGTGGGCATGGGGATATCCGCTTCAAAAACCTTCTTGTTGCCGACCAGCGGGGTGTGCTTGAGATGACCGTCAATGCCGTGCGCTCGCACAGGCCCTTGGCCATGACCTTTTCGGTCTCCATGTCGATCAGCTGATACTTAAGAGGAGCTGCCGGCATTGATAACAAGGATCTTCATTATTTATTTTCCTTTCTATTGTAAATCCTGCCTGAATTAGATAAAATAGCATCAATAACTATTCTAATACATTTGCGTGAAAAATCAAGATTTTTTATTCGGAGACTTTGAGATGAATATAGCCGGTATCGTATGTGAATATAACCCTTTCCACAGCGGGCATTTGCACCAGCTCGCCGAGACCCGCCGCGCCCTCGGTGAGGATACGCTGACGGTGTGTGTGATGTCAGGGGACTTTGTCCAGCGCGGGGAAGCAGCGATGTTTTCCAAATTTGCCCGCGCCGAGGCCGCCTGCCGCGCGGGTGCCGATCTTGTGCTTGAGCTTCCGCTGCCGTGGTGTCTGTCTTCCGCTGAGGGCTTTGCCGAGGGCGCGGTCTCGCTGCTTGCCGCCGTCGGCTGTACACATCTGAGCTTTGGCAGCGAAAGCGGTGATGTTGAGACGCTTCGAAAGCTTGCCCGGGAAATACTCGATCCGACACCCAGCGGGAGATCGCAGCGCTGCTTCAGCGCTTGCCGGTGCTGTCCTACGCTATGGCGCGCGAGCGGGTGCTGACGGAAAAGCTTGGGGAGTGCGGCAGTCTTCTCGCAGCCGAATAACATCCTTGCTGTCGAATACCTCAAGGCCATCTATAAAAAAACCTATCCCATTACCCCCGCCACAGTAAAGCGCATCGGCAGCGGGCACGATAAAGCGGGGAGCAGGGCCCCAAGTCCGCGTCGGAGCTTAGGGGACTGATGGACAGGCGCGGATATTTCGGAATATATCCCGGAGGCGGCTCTGTCCGTGTACCGCCGTGAGCGCGCGGCGGGGCGCGGACGGGACAAACGGTGCTTGAGACAGCGCTGCTGTCCCCGGCTGCGCATGCTCGATAGAACCGTGTATGAAAGCCTGCCCGACGGCGGCGACGGCGCGGGCGCGCGGCTGTGGAAAGCCGTCAGAGAAGAGAGCACGCTTGAGGACATCGCGCAGGCGGCAAGGACAAAGCGCTATCCGCTCGCACGGATGCGCCGCATGCTGCTGTGCGCCGCGCTCGGCGTTAGTGCAGAATATACAAAGACGCTCCCGCCATATGCAAGGGTGCTGGCCGCCGACTCTGCTGGCTGCGCGTATCTGCGCGAGATCGACGGAAAGTCAGCCGTACCGGTGCTTACGAAGCCCGCCGCTGTCCGCCGTCTGGACGGCGGCGCGGCCAAAGTGTTCGCGCTCGGCGCATCGGCACATGACGTCTATACCCTCCAAAACGTTACAAATAGTGACAAAAAATGCGGTCGGGACTGGCGAAACGGACCTGTTATTGTGTAATTTCCATAAAATGTGTTTTTTGCGCGGAAAGTAATTTAGTAATTTAAGTTTATTGCAATTTGACTCGTCATAGTGCATAATCATCATATCGTTACGGCACTTCCTGCACCAACCCCCAGGTGACTGCGGGCAATGACTACTACTTCCGTGTCGGCTACATTGATCCGTTCCAGGGCGCTGTGATGGCCAACTTTGCGTTCAATGAAAGGGTAGCAGCAACTGTGCCCTGATCATCGAGTCCGGCGATGACTACTCCGCTGGTTTCGGCAACTACTTCCGTCAGGAGATGGAGCGTCTGGGCGGCAAGGCTACCACTCTGGAGTTCCAGAAGGGCGAGGCTGACTTCTCCACTATCATGGCTTCCATCAAGTCCGAGGGTTACGACGGCATCTTCGCCCCCGTTTCCATCGAGACCGCTGCCATGATCATCAGCCAGGCCCGCGACAGCGGCGTCACCTGCCCCATCATGGCCGGCGATACCTGGGATGATATCTCCATCGCCCAGCGTACCGGCAGCAAGGCTACCGATATTTACTTCTCCGCTTTCTTCGATGCCGCCGATACCACCAATGAGGCCGGTAAGGCTTTCGTGGACGGTTTCACCAAGTGGGTGGCTGAGGATGCGACCCGCGTGGAGAACAACGGCGGTGTGTCCGACGTTATCTCCAGCGTGACCCCCTGCGGCTATGACGCTTACATGGCAGCTGTGGGCGCGATCGAGGCGGCCCAGTCCACTGACGGCGCCACCATCCGCGATGCGCTGGCAACTCTGGAGATCTCCGGCCTCATCACCGGTGACCTGAAGTTCGACGAGAACGGCGACGCTATCAAGAACTACGCGGTTATCAAGACCATCGAGAACGGTGAGATTGTGTACTTCAGCACCTTCAACGGTTTGGAGTAAAAGACGGCATACGTCGAGTCTGAGACGAACCTCATTGTAGGATAACAGCCATTGTGGGGGGAGCGTGCGCTCCCCTCACAATGCAACTTTCATGACTCTTGCGTTTTTGGATGCCGATGGCATCGCCCCCGGTCTCCGAAAGCGCAAGATTCATATAAGGAGGATGCTTTACTTATGCATGACGCAGCGTATTATATCGACTTGCTGCTCTCCGGCGTAACGGTGGGCAGCCTGTATGCGCTGATCGCTATCGGCTATACGATGGTGTATGGCATACTGCGTCTGATCAACTTCGCACACGGTGACATCTTTATGATGGCGGGCTTCTTTATGGTGTATGCCGCCACCTGGATGCCGATGGCAGTGGTATTCCCCGTGGTACTTATTGCCACAGTGGCGTTGGGTGTTCTGATCGAAAAGGCAGCATACAGCCCCCTGCGTACCGCGCCCCGCATGTCAGTGATGATATCGGCCATCGGCGTGTCATACCTGCTGCAGAACCTCGCAACCTACATAACCGGCGGCCTTGCAAGACCGTATCCTGAGATCCCTTCCTGAAGGGCACCTAGGTCATGCTCGGTGCGCTCAAGATAAAGATCATCACGGTCGTCACCCCGCTGCTCACCATTCTGCTCGTCATCGCACTTGTTTTTCATCAACCATACCAAGACCGGCATGGCGATGCGCGCTGTGTCCCGCGACTTTGATACCGCCCAGCTTATGGGCATCAAGGTCAACAATATCATTTCCGTGACCTTCATCATCGGCTCTTTCCTTGCCGGTGTCGGCTCCATTCTTTACTTCAGCAATTACGGTCAGGTCAGCCCGACCATCGGCGCCATGCCCGGACTCAAGGCCTTTGTTGCCGCGGTCTTCGGCGGCATCGGCTCGATCCCCGGGGCTGTCCTCGGCGCATATATAATCGGTATCTGTGAATCTCTGATCAAGGCGAATGACGCGATCGCGTATCTTCAGCAACGCCTTCACCTTTGCTCTGCTGATTCTGGTGCTGCTGTTCAAGCCCAACGGAATGTTCGGCGAGAAGCTTGCGGAGAAAGTGTGAGATCATGACCAATAAGAAAAGAGATATTATACTTTCAGTCGTATTCGCGGCAGTGATCGTTGCGCTGCTTATCTATATTGATAAGGAGCAGCACTATTCCATGCTCGCCTCCGTCATCCAGAAGGCGTCCATCTATGCTCTGCTTGCCGTCTCCCTGAACCTGCTCAACGGCTTTACCGGCCTGTTCTCACTCGGCCAGGCGGGCTTCATGATGCTCGGCGCTTATACCTACGCTATCCTCACCATCCCCCTTGAGCAGCATGCAAGCGTTTATCAGTACTTTAACGGCGGCGTTGTCAATGTCTGCCTGCCGCCCATCGTCGGAGTTATCGCCGCAGGTCTTGTCGCTGTCGTGTTTGCGTGGCTCGTCGGCAAGCCTTGCCTGCGCCTTAAGAGCGACTATCTCGCCATCGCCACTCTCGGCTTTGCTGAAATTCTCCGCGCACTTATCCAGTGGGATGTCCTCGGCCCTGTGACCAACGCCTCCAACATTCTCAAGAAGTTCCCAAAGTTTGACAGCATCCTCACCCCTGTCATCATTTCCGCGTTCTGCATCTTCCTCATCGTCCTGCTCATCAATTCCTCCTATGGCCGCGCTTTCAAGGCCATCCGTGAGGATGAGATCGCGGCCGAGGCGATGGGCATCAACCTTGCCAAGACCAAGATGCAGGCTTTCCTTCCAGCTCCTTCTTCGCCGGTATCGGCGGGGCGCTGATGACGATGTTCCAGGCCAGCGTTCAGGCGAGGTCGTTTACCTCCGCCATGACTTATGAGATACTGCTCATCGTCGTCATCGGCGGCATCGGCTCTGTCACGGGCTCGATAATCGGCAGCTTCCTGTATATCGCGGCCTCCGAATGGTGGCTGCGTTTCCTGATGACCCCATGCCCTATCTGGGTGTGAACATCCCATTCATGCGCGGCGGCTTCCGCATGGTCGTTTTCTCCGTCGTCATCATGCTCGTCGTCCTGTTCTACCGGCAGGGCATCATGGGCACAAAGGAATTTTCGTGGCAGGGAATAATCAACTTCTTCAAGCGCATCTTTAAAAAGAACAAGGGAAAGGCGGTACAGGACAATGGCTGAAAACGTTCTGCATATTGAAAATATAACCATGCAGTTCGGCGGCGTTGTCGCCGTCAATAACCTGAACCTCGATGTCAACAAGGGTGAGATCATTGCCCTCATCGGCCCGAACGGCGCAGGCAAGACCACCGCGTTCAACTGCGTCACCGGCGTCTATGAGCCGACCAACGGCAAGATAGACTTCATGGGCGAGACTATCGTTGAGAACTACCCGCAGGGCAAGATGAAAAAGATATATGCCGGTGAGAACATGGGCATGTACGATAAGGTCGTCTCCCTCACTCCCTGATGTGATAACCGGAAAGGGCATCGCCCGTACCTTCCAGAATATCCGTCTGTTCTCCAAGCTCAGCGTTTTCGAGAACGTCATCATCGCAAAGCATATGCGCGCAAAGCAGAACTTCTTCTCTGCCGCCCTGCACCTGAACGGCGCAGAGGAAAAGCGCATGCGTGAGGAGACCATGGCTCTGCTTGAGGAGCAGGGGCTCGATAAGTATAAGGACGATGTCGCCGGACAGCCTGCCTTATGGCATCCAGCGCCGTCTTGAGATCGCCCGCGCTCTCGACCGAGCCGAAGCTTCTCCTGCTTGATGAGCCTGCCGCCGGTATGAACCCGCAGGAGACTCTTGAGCTTGCGGACTTCATCGTTGAGATCAGGAAGAAATATGATCTCTCCGTGTTCCTAGTCGAGCACCACATGGATCTTGTTATGAACATCAGCGACAGGATATATGTCCTCGATTTCGGTAAGCTTATCGCGGAAGGCGTTCCCTCCGAGAGATACAGAACAATGTCAAAGTCATAGACGCATACCTGGGGTGAGCGAGGATGAGTGATGTTATACTCAGCGTAAAGGACCTTAAGGTCAACTACGGCGGCATCGAAGCCGTCAAGGGCATATCCTTTGATGTTCCCCGCGGTGAGATCGTCACCCTGATCGGCGCAAACGGCGCCGGTAAGTCCACAACGCTGCGGCCATCGCCGGGCTTGTCAAAGCCGAGCGCGGGCTCCATTGAGTTTAACGGCGCGAACATTACCGGCAAGGATCCCTCCGCTATCGTTGGCTCCGGTCATCACTCTTGTCCCCGAAGGCCGCCGCGTGTTTGATAATATGTCCGTCCTTGAAAACATCAAGATCGGCGCATATATGCGCAGTGACAGTCTGGATGACGATATCGAGTGGGTGTATTCTCTCTTCCGCGCCTCAAGGAGCGCAGCTGGCAGCTGGCCGGTACGCTCTCCGGCGGCGAGCAGCAGATGCTTGCCGTTGCCCGCGCGCTGATGAGCCATCCGCAGGTCATTATGATGGATGAGCCGTCATTGGGTCTTGCCCCACTGGTCGTCAAGGGTATCTTTGATATCATCAGGGAAATCAACAAAAACGGCACCACCGTTCTTCTCATCGAGCAGAACGCGAACATGGCGCTTAAGGCCGCAAATGACGCTTACGTGCTTGAGACCGGCAGTATTACCCTCTCCGGTACCGGCGGAGCTGCTCGCAAACGAGCAGGTCAGAAAGGCTTACCTCGGCAGCTGATACAAAGCTTTTATACGGACGGATATCCGCTCTTTGGATATCCGTCCGTATTTACTTTATCCATTGCCTGTGGTAAAATAATCTGTAAAATCCAATTATCGGAGTGACACATGTTCGATAGTATTAAACAGCTTCAGCGGCAGTATGAGCTGCTCTGCGCAAGAATGGAGGAGCCTTCCACCTACTCTGACCCGGCGGCCTATTCTAAATATGAGCGCGAAGCACGTGAGCTTCAGCCAATTGAATGCGTATACCGAGTACCAGCAGGCCGATTCCCGTATGCAGGAAGCGCTTGAACTCATGGGCGACAGCGAGATGCGCGAGCTTGCGCAGGAGGAATACGCTCAGGCCAAGGCGGATAAGGAGCGGCTTGAGCAGGAGATAAAAATACTTGCTGCCCAAGGATCCGAACGATGCGAAGAACGTCATCATGGAGATACGCGGCGGCGTCGGCGGGAAGAGGGTATGCTTTTGCGGCAGATCTGTTCCGTATGTATTCGATGTATGCCGAGTCCAAGGGCTGGAAGATCGATGTTGCCAACGTCAGTGAGACGGAGCTTGGCGGCATAAAGGAGATAAGCTTCGTTGTCGAGTGGGCAACGGCGCGTACTCGCGGCTCAAGTTTGAAAGCCGGCGGGCACCGCGTACAGCGCGTTCCGGTCACGGAGTCCGGCGGCAGGATACACACCTCGGCCGCAACGGTCGCCGTCCTGCCCGAGGTCGAGGAGGTCGACTTCCAGCTTAACCCCAATGACCTCAAGATCGATACCTACCGTTCCTCCGGTGCCGGCGGTCAGCATGTCAATAAAACCGAGAGCGCGATCCGCATTACCCATATCCCTACCGGAACCGTCGTCGAGTGTCAGGATGAGCGCAGCCAGTATAAGAACAAGGATCGCGCCATGCAGATCCTCCGCTCAAAGCTCTATGAAGCAGAGCAGGCGAGGCAGCATGCGGCAGTCGCGAGTGAGCGGCGGAGTCAGATCGGGTCGGGTGACCGCAGCGAGCGCATCCGCACCTATAATTTCCCGCAGAACCGCGTGACGGATCACCGCCTCAGCGGAGACAATAAAATTTCAATATCCAGAGCATAATAAACGGGAACCTTGACCCGCTTATCGACTGCCTTGTTACCGCCGATCAGGCGGCAAAAAAGCTTCAGGCGCAAACGGAGGCGTAGCAATGAAAACGCAGGTTTTTCTCAGGCACCGCGAAGGGGTGCCGCGGAAATAATCAGAAACGGCGGCCTTGTCGCCGTCCCAACGGAGACAGTATACGGCCTTGGCTTAAGAACGGATTGAACGGGCAGGCAGTGGGCATGATATAGAGGTCAAAGGCCGCCCGGCCGTAAAGCCGCTTTCGCTCATGGTTCACGGCAGCGAAGCCATGGACGCGCTGTGTCTCGATGTTCCGGGCAGGCGCGCACGCTTGCCGAGCGCTTGGCCTGGGCCGCTGACCATTGTGCTGAAAGCAAAAACCGGAGATCCCGTCAATCGTTCTTGCGGGCGGCTCGACCGTCGGTCTGCGCTGCCCGGATCATCCGCTCACCCTTGAGCTGCTGCGTGACTGCGGCCTTCCGCTTGCCGCACCTTCGGCGAATCCCTCAGGTGAGGAAAGTCCCAAGGACGCCGGTAAAGGTGCTTTGAGTATTTTGACGGGAAGATAAATGCAGTTATCGACGGTGGAAGATGCGGCCTTGGCCGCGAGTCTACGATAATAGACATGAGTAAGCCCCCGTACCGCATCCTCCGTCAAGGGCGCTGCCCGCTGAGGATATCGCCGATGCGCTTGTCGGCGGGATGAAGGTAATCGGCATAACCGGCGGCACAGGCTGCGGGAAAACGACTGCGCTGCAGGAGCTTGAAGCCATGGGCGCACTCGTGCTCGACTGCGATGTGATCTACCATGAGCTGCTTGAGAGCAGCGCGGAGCTTCTGGGCGAGATCGAAAATCGCTTCCCGGACACGGTGCAGGACGGTAAACTCAATCGTAAGGCGCTCGGCGCTGTTGTGTTCGCGGACTCCGCGGCGCTCAGCGATCTGAACGCGATCACGCATAAATATGTCGGCCTTGAGCTTCAGCGCAGGCTGCGTGAGTTTGCCATGACCGGCGGTACGCTTGCCGCAATAGACGCGATAGAACTGTTTTCAAGCGGCATAAACGGGCGCTGCTTCAAGACCGTGGCAGTCATTTCGGATAAGGAAAACCGCATAAAGCGCATCATGGCGCGGGACGGCATAACGCGGGAGTATGCGCTTCTGCGCATTGCCGCCCAGCATGACGACGGCTATTATGCCGAAAAATGCGATTACACACTGTACAATAACGCTGACATGGACAGCTTCAGAAACGACTGCCGTCAGCTTTTAAGGAGATGTTCAGCAATGGATGAATCAAAAGCAAGCTTTTTTATGAGCCGAAGAACGGCTACGACCTGATAGACGCCGCCGAGCATGTCGCCGTTGAGGACTACTGCCGCGGCTATATGGAATTTTTGAACACTTCCCGCACCGAGCGCGAGGCCGTTACAAACGCGATAGCCATGGCGAAGGAGAACGGGTTTGTCGAGTTCCGCCCCGGCATGGAGCTGCGCCCCGGCACAAAGGTCTATTACTGCAACCGCGGCAAGGCGCTTATCCTCGCCGTTATCGGCAAGCACAGTCTCTCAGGCGGCGCGGTAATTGCCGGTGCCCATGTCGACGCGCCGCGCGTCGACCTCAAGCAGAACCCGATGTATGAGACGGACGAGCTCTGCTATTTCCGCACACACTATTACGGCGGGATAAAGAAATATCAGTGGGTCACTATCCCTCTCGAGCTGCACGGCGTCGCCGTGCTCAAGGACGGCACTGTCGTGGATATCTGCATCGGCAGAGAGCCGGATGATCCGCGCTTCGTCATCACTGACCTGCTGCCGCATCTTGCGCAGGAGCAGGTGAAAAAGACGATGGCCGAGGGCATAACAGGCGAGGGACTTCAGCTTCTCATCGGCTCCGTTCCCTATGCGGGCGAGGGCAAGGACAGGGTCAAGCTCGCGGTGCTCTCCACGCTCAATGATATGTACGGCATCACCGAGGAGGATTTCCTCTCGGCGGAGGCTTGCCGCCGTCCCGGCCTTCGATGTGTGCGAGATCGGCTTTGACCGTTCGCTCATCGGCGGCTACGGCCATGACGACAGGGTCTGCGCATACGCAGAGCTCAAGGCGCTGTTTGACGTGAACGAGCCGGAGCGCACCTGCGTGTGCATTCTTGCCGATAAGGAGGAGATAGGCTCCGACGGCGTGACCGGTATGCAGAGCGCGGCGTTTGACTGCTTTATGGAGGATCTGTGCGCGATACAGGGCGTTGATGTGCGCCGCTGCTTTGAGAACAGCTTCTGCCTGTCGGCAGACGTGACCGCGGCCTTCGACCCGCTGTACCCCGAAGCCTACGAGAAGAGCAACGATGCAAAGCTCAACTACGGTATGGGTATCTGCAAGTTCACCGGCGCGCGCGGCAAGTCCGGCACGAGCGACGCTTCCGCCGAGATCGTCGCGTATCTGCGCCGCCTGTTCGATAAGGCCGGTGTTGTCTGGCAGCTGACCGAGATGGGCAAGGTCGATCTCGGCGGCGGCGGAACGATAGCCAAGTACATGGCAAACCGCAATATTGACACCATCGACGCCGGCGTTCCCGTGCTGAGCATGCATGCGCCGTTTGAGGTCGTCTCCAAGCTCGACTGCTACATGACCTATAAGGGCGTGCGCAGCGTACTGCGACGAATAAAAATTAATAAGCCAACAGGACGGGCGCTTAGCTGCCCGCCCTGTTTTTTATATGCCGTTGTCTGGATAGAATACAATAGAGGTGATGAACAGATGGCGGAAAGCGAAAACAAGACCGCGGAGATAAACGAGGTGACGGAGCTCGGGCAGACCCGGCAAGGGAGCATACACTGCCTGAGCATAATAGGCCAGATCGAAGGGCACCAGATCCTGCCCGAGGATGTGAAGACGACGAAGTACGAGCACGTTCTGCCGATGCTCGCGGCGATCGAGGAGAGCCCGGAAATAACGGGGCTGCTGATACTGCTCAACACCGTGGGCGGGGACGTCGAGGCGGGGCTTGCGATAGGGAGCTCATTGCAGGAATGTCGACACCGACAGTGTCGCTCGTCCTCGGCGGCGGGCACTCGATAGGCGTGCCGCTCGCCGTCGCTGCAAAGCGCAGCTTCATCGCACCCTCGGCGTCAATGACGATACACCCCGTGCGGATAAACGGCCTTGTCATAGGGCGCGCCGCAGACCTATGAGTATCTTGCCGGGATGCAGGAGCGCATAGTGAGCTTTGTCACGGCGCACTCCCAGATAAGCCGCAGGGACTATACGCGCCTGATGTCGGACACGCGCAAGCTTGCAAACGACGTCGGGACTATCCTCTCCGGTGAGGAGGCGGTGCAATGCGGCCTGATAGATCAGATCGGCACGCTCTCCGATGCGCTTGAATATCTGAAAATAACAGCAGACGCGGAATGAACACGTCTGCTGTTATTTATAAAAATCTCTGCCCATGCGGTTCTGTATTACTTGTTTTGAAGTATAAATGTGATATGATATATTTTACGATTACCGTGGGGTTTATGCAGATGAGCGTTTGGAATGCTGTGATCCTGGGTCTTGTGCAGGGCATCACCGAGTTTTTGCCGGTGTCAAGCTCCGGGCATCTTTCTATGATAAATTAAATCTTTTCAACATGTCTGATATCAGTCCGGGCATTTGTTCTTTGACGTGCTCCTGCATCTGGCGACCCTTATCTCGATCCTCATCGTTTACTGGAAGGATATTGTCAGCATGACATATGAGGCGCTGGCCTTTGTAAACCTCGGACCGCTTGCTGGTATGCCGCGCGAACGTTATCCGGCGGCGCGCATGCTGTTCATGATCGTCATGGCGACGCTTCCCTTTCTGATCCTGCCGATAAAGGATATGCTTGAGACGCTCTACTACCACAATATCTTCATCGGCATCGCGCTCGTTCTCACTGGCTGCATGCTTTATGTGTCGGATAAAATGACCCCGGCAAGAAGACCGAGCGCAATATGACCGTGCTCGACGCGCTGATCATCGGCCTGTGCCAGTGCGTCGCGGTCGTTCCCGGCCTCTCCGCTCCGGGACTACTATCACCGCCGGTATCGCAACGGGGCTGCGGCGCGATTTTGCCGTGAAGTTCTCTTTTCTGATGAGCCTGCCTGCCGTCCTCGGCGCAAATATCCTCTCCATCGTTGACGCGGTGCAGGAGGGGATAGAGTGGAGCAATGTCCCGACCTACCTCGTCGGCATGGCTGTCGCGCTGGTAGCGGGCATCGCGTCGATCAATCTGCTCAGGTACATAAGCTCGAAGGGGAAGTTCGGCGGCTTTGCGTATTACTGCTGGGTCATCGGCGTTCTGTCCATTATTCTGACGATGATCTTCTGATCATGAAAGGACTTTCTATAAATGGCACAAGCTAAAGAAAACCACAACCAAAAAGAAAACCTCGTCCTCAAAAAAGACGAGCGCGAAGGCGCAGCCGACTCAGCCGCCGGATCCGGTGGTGCCGGTCAGGCGCGAGGTAGGCGCGGTACTGTCCCTGTTCCTCGCGCTCTTCGTCGGCATCAGCTATTTTATGAATGAGGGCGCGTTCATCCTTTCTTCTCAAATCTCATAAAGGGATTGATCGGCTGGGGCTATTGGCTCACAGCACCGGTGTTCCTGCTCGTCGCAATAATTCTCGGCTTCCACCGCGGCCGCCCCGTGGCGCTGCGCGTTTTCTGCGCGCTGATGATACCGATCCTCGCCGCGTCTGTTATGAGCCTGATGATGTATAAGTACCAGCTTGACGGCGGGGGGATATCAAACTCATGTGCAGCCTCCTGTTTGAGCAGGGGCAGCGGCTCGACTCGGCCGGTGTGTTCGGCGGGCTCATTGCCTATGCGCTTGAGAAGTCATTCAGCATATACGGCGCGCTGCCGGTGCTGCTGGTGTGCCTCGTGTTTGCCATTATCGTCTCTGTCAACGGCAGCTTTAAGAAAGTCGCGGACAAAGTCAAGCTTCAGGTCGAGGCAAAATACGACCCGTCCATGTACGAGGATGCGCTCAAGCCCGTGAACTCTGTTGCAGGCAGGGTGCCGGTAAGCCGTACGCCCAGCAAAATCGAGCGCATAAGCCGCTCTTCCTGCCCGATAGACATACCTCTCGGTGACGACGATGAAGCGCTTGAGCTGCTTGACGGGCGCAGCGCAAAGCCCAGGCGCGGCGCAAAGAACCAGAAGCCCGATACCGCGCTCGCGACTGACGGTGCTCCGCTTTCGATGAAAGAGGCCGCGGCGCTCGCCGGTGTGCAGCTCGCGGAGCCTGAGAGCGCGAAGCCTGAGGTGAAGAAGCCTTCCGGAAAGTCAGTCACCGTATCGGCAGAGATATCCGATCCGCCGAAAATCAAGAGAATAGACCGCGCGGAGGTCGAGGCGGAGGCGCAGGCTGTCGCCGAGGCGATAAACGCGACCGAGGACAAGCCCGACTATGAGTTCCCGCCGCTGTCGTTACTCAGGAGCGGCGGCGTTTCCACGGTGGATTCGCGCGAGGAGATAATCACGAATAAGGAGCGCCTTGAGGGCGCGATAAGAAGCTTCGGCATCAGCGCAACTATCGTCGGCGTGACGCGCGGCCCGACGGTCACGCGCTACGATATAGAGCTTGACCAGGGCGTGAAGCTCGCAAGAGTCACGAACCTTGCGGGTGACCTTGCCCTTGCCCTCGGCGTTGTGAGCGTGCGCATTGCGCCTATTCCGGACAAGATATCCACCGTCGGCATAGAGGTGCCGAACAAGATCGTCAGCACCGTCTACCTGCGCGATATAATCGAATCGCCGAAGTTCACCTCGGCAAAGTCGAAGCTCAGCTTCGCCCTCGGTAAGGACATCGGCGGCGACTGCATCGTCGGCAACATCGCAAAGCTGCCTCACATGCTCATTGCCGGTACTACCGGTTCCGGTAAATCCGTCTGCATGAACTCGCTCATCCTGTCGCTGCTGTACAAGGCGCGGCCGGACGAAGTCAGGCTCATTATGATCGACCCGAAGATGGTCGAGCTCGGCGTATATAACGGCATCCCGCACCTCTATGTGCCGGTTGTCACCGACCCGAAAAAGGCGGCGGGCGCCTTGCAGTGGGCGGTCGTCGAAATGCTCAAGCGCTATAGGCTCTTCTCCGAGGTCGGCGTGCGTGACCTTGAGAGCTATAACAAGCACTGTGTCTTAGTCGGGGAGCAGACCCTGCCGCAGGTCGTCATCGTCATTGACGAGCTGGCAGACCTCATGCTTGTCGCCTCCAAGGAGGTCGAGGAGAGCATCTGCCGCGTGGCGCAGATGGGACGCGCTGCCGGTATGCACCTTGTTATTGCAACGCAGCGTCCGTCTGCGGACGTTATTACCGGCCTTATGAAAGCTAACATCCCGTCGCGCATCGCATTTGCTGTCTCGTCCGCGATGGAGAGCCGCATCATCCTTGACCAGGGCGGTGCGGAAAAGCTTGTCGGCATGGGCGATATGCTGTTTTCTCCCGTCGGCTGCGGAAAGCCTGTACGTATCCAGGGCGCGTTCGTTTCCGATGAGGAGCGCGAGGATGTCATCCGCTTCATCAAGGAGGGCGCGGGCGGTACGGCGCAGAACAACAGCGAGATCGAGGAATTCATGAGCAAGGCTGCCGAGGACAAGAATTCCGGCGGCGACGGCGGAAAGGCCTCAAGGAGGAGAAGGGCGGTCTCGGCGGCTACGACGAGATGCTGCCGCAGGCGGTCGAGGTCGTGCTTGAGACAAAGTCCTGCTCCGTCTCGATGCTCCAGCGGCGTGTCAAGCTCGGCTATTCCAGAGCTGCGCGCATCGTCGACCAGATGGAGGAGCTCGGCATCGTTGGCCCGTATGAGGGCGCAAAGCCCCGTCAGGTCGTCATTGACCGCGAGGGCTGGAACGAGATTCAGCGCGGTCTCGGCCTTGCGCAGGACAGTGATCTCAGTCTTGCGGCGGACATGAGTCAGGATAATGACAGACTCGGCTACGATGAATGATATAAAAACGGGCGTTTACCGACGCCCGTTTGCCTTAAAGGAGATATATATGTACGGATTTTTTCCTGAAATGCCCGTTCAGGAGGTGACTAAGATAAGCATGCTCGGCCTTGCGCATGTCGGTGACGCGGTGTATGAGCTGCTTTACAGGAGCAAGCTCTGCACTGACGGACACACGGCGGTCGCGGAAATGCACAGGATGACGGTCGCTTTCGTCCGCGCCGAGGCGCAGGCGGAAGCGGCGGCAAAGCTGCTGCCCGTGCTCACCCAGGACGAGACGAGCGTCTTTAAGCGCGGCAGGAACGCTAAGGTGAACTCCGTGCCGCACAATGCGGATATCGGCCAGTACCACGCGGCGACGGGACTTGAGGCGCTGTTCGGCTGGCTGTATCTGCTGGGCAGAACCGAGCGGATAAACGAGCTGTTCAATATAATTACCGGAGGTGCGGACGATGCCTCTTGACGCAATATGCCTTTCCGCGCTCACTTCTGAACTAGGCGAGAAGCTCACCGGCGGGCGCATCGATAAGGTGCAGCAGCCGGAAAGGGATATGCTGCTCATCTCTCTGCGCTCCAAGGGTGAAAATCTGCGCCTGCTCATTTCCGCGGGGACTGGCAGCGCGAGAGTACATCTGACAAAAAGCATCCTTTGAAAACCCCGCCGAGCCGCCGATGTTCTGCATGCTTATGCGCAAGCACCTTGTCGGCGCGGATCGCGTCAGTCAGCCAGCCGGAAGGGGAGCGCATGCTCTGCATCGAGCTTGACAGCCGGGACGAGTTGGGCTTTGAAACGCGAAAGAAGCTCATTGCCGAGCTTATCGGCCGCAGCTCAAATCTGATCCTCGTTGACGCCGAGGGGCGGATAACCGACTGTATGCGCAGGATGGACTTCGGCGGGGACGCGCTGCGCCGTATGCTGCCGGGGATGATATACCGCATGCCACCGGCGCAGACAAAGCCGCAGATACTTAAAACGAGTCCCGAACAGCGCCGCGCGCTCATCGCGTCGGCGGACAGGGACAAGCCCGTTGACAAATGGCTGCTTGACAGCTTTGCCGGACTTTCGCCGCTCGTGTGCCGCGAGCTTGCATACCGCAGCGGCGGGTATGAAATGCTCCCGGAGCTGCTCGACGCATTCTGCGAGTGTGAACGCAGGCGAGATGCGCCCGTATATGCTGCTCTCGACGGAAAACCGGTGGACTTCAGCTTTATGAAGATAAGCCAGTACGGCGAGGCGATGGACTGCGAGGAGCAGGAGAGCTTTTCAGCGCTGCTCGACAGATTTTATTCCGAGCGTGACAGGCTCGAACAGCAGCGCCGCCGCAGCCATGACCTGACAAGGACCGTCCGCACCATGCGCGACCGCCAGCAGAGAAAGCTTGCCGCCCAGCTTGAGGAGCTGCGCCGCGCGGACGACAGGGAATCGCTCCGCCGCCGCGCAGAGCTCATCAAGGCGAATCTCTACCGCATCAGCCAGGGGAGACCGGAGCCTTGAGTGCGAGGACTATTACGAGCCGGACTGCCCGACCGTGCGCATTGAGCTTGACCCGCTGAAGACACCGCAGCAGAACGCGGCGGCGCTCTTCAAGGAATATGGTAAGATGAAGGCCGCGCAGGAGCATCTTACAAAGCTTACAGCGGAGGGCGAGAAGCAGCTTGATTACCTCAACAGCGTGCTTGAACTGCTGGAGAGCGCGGAGAGCGAAAAGGACGTTTGGACCTCCGCCGGGAGCTTATCGCGACCGGCTTCATCAAGAACAGGAAGAACGCCAAGGCGGACAAGGCGAAGGCTCAGGCTCCGCTGCGCTTCGTCACCGATGATGGGCTTGAGGTACTTGTCGGCCGCAGCAACATCCAGAATGACGAGCTGACCACAAAGCTTGGCCGGACGCACGGACTACTGGCTGCACACGCAGAAGATACACGGCAGTCATGTTATCCTTCGCTGCGAGGGCGTCGAGCCGCCGGAGCGCAGCATAGAGCAGGCGGCGGTGATCGCGGCGCACTATTCGCAGGGGCGCGGCGGGGCGAAGATCCCGGTGGACTATACGATGCTGCGCTTTGTAAAAGAAGCCGTCCGGCGCGCCTGGAAAGGTGATCTACACGGACTATAAAACCCTTAATGTCCAAAGCGACGCGGAGCTTGTAAACAGGCTGAGAAAAGGGAAATAGAGACATAATAAATCCCTCCGAAATGAATTTCGGAGGATTTATTCAGTCTGTCAAAGAACACAGCGTTAAGTTAAGCAGGGTCCCGTCAAGATTTATGCGCAAAAATTATTTGCAGGCTCGGCTGAGTGAAGTCAGCTCCATAATAGAGGCGTCGTCCATGACCGCCTCCAAGCTTCATGTTCATGTACTTTGTTGCCCCACTTGAGTTCCCGCCATGGCGCAGCCTCGCGCAGACCAGCATCAGAGCAGAGTTCCCATCCGGGAATGTCCCCACCACGAGTCCTACGGCGACTTCTTCGGTTCAGCCGTTC
>VOFB01004296.1_pt1 | contig 17481 bp, 27 predicted proteins | sample 5384141 | NCBI WGS metagenome assembly VOFB01 (sample SAMN12384721, study PRJNA508395) | human gut metagenome | isolation source: healthy gut A | host: Homo sapiens | reverse complement strand
TGTACCCTGATCTCAGCGGCTGCCGAAAGCGGCCCTCGGAAGGAGCAGGCATGGCTGACAAGAAGAAAAACAGGCTGGCCGCCGTGCCTATCTCAACGATTTTCATCGGGACCTTACCGGGGCCTATATCTATGACGGCAGCCATTTCCACTTTGCCGGGGACGGCTGGAAGCAGGCGCTCCTGCGGCTGTGGGCGCTGGGGATCGTGCTGGTGGTGCTGGTGCTGGCGGGAGGCTTCTCCGGCGAGACCATGGCCCACTGTGTGTTCCAGATTCTGCCCTATCTCATGGAGGTGGGAGCCGTGGGCAGCGTCGTCTGGGCGCTGGCGCGGCTGACGTCCGGCGGCGAGACGCTGCGGGCCTACGTCTACAAGGCCACCGTTCAGGCGCTGCCGGGACGGGCCGTGCTGGTGATGCGCCGCCGGGGCCGGAATGCTGGGGACGGCGCTGTGCATGATCGTCCACGGAACGGCGGGACGGCTGGCAGGGGCTGCTGCTGTGCCTTTTGCTGAAGGCAGCGCTTCTGGCCGGGGCATGGCTGCTGCGGCGCTATGTGCAGACCCCTGCCATGGGAGGGGCCGCCGGAGGAGACGGCGGACTGATGTTTTCTGTGTGTGTGAACGCCGGATAGCGATATCCGTTTTGTTCAAATATATTTAAGGAGGATTCCAATGAAAAAAGCAACTCGTATCCTTGCTCTTGCGCTTTCCGTTGTGATGTGCCTGAGCTTGGTCGTCGGATGCGGCAAGAAAGATGGCGGCAATTCCGGCGCAAAGACACGCTGGTCGTGGGTTATTCCCCGTTCAGCAGCAAGTTCTCCCCCTTCTTTGCAGAGACTGCTTACGATCAGGATGTTTACACCATGACCGCACTCAGCCTGCTCAATAGTGACCGTACCGGTGCTATCGTCGAGAAGGGCATCAAGGGCGAGACCCGCAACTACAACGGCACCGACTATACTTACTATGGTCCTGCTGACATGACCGTCACCGAGAACCCCGACGGCACCGTGTACTATGATTTCACCCTGCGTGACGATCTGAAGTTCTCCGATGGCGAGCCCATCACCATCGACGATGTCATCTTCTCCATGTACGTTCTGTGCGACCCCACCTATGACGGTGGTAACACCCTGTGCGCTCAGCCCATTCAGGGCATGGCCGAGTACCGTTCCGGTATGTCCACTATGTCCAAGTATCTGGGCGAGCTGGGCGAGGGCAGCACCGATTTCTCCGTGGTTGACGAGGCCACTCAGAAGGCTTTCTGGGATGCCGTCAACGACGGTGGTGTGAAGTTCGCTCAGGAGATCGTGGACTACATGGTCGCGAACTCCGGCGTTGCCGAGGGCGATGTCAAGGCCGCTGCTGCCGGCTGGGGCTTCGAGGGCCTGGCTGACGATGCTACCGCTAAGGATCTCTTCCTGGCCATTGCTGCCAAGTATGACTGGAACTTCTCCGCCATGGAGGCTGAGACTGCCGGTTCCGCTCTGTCCGATCTGCTGCCTGAGGATGTACGCCACCTCCACCAAGGCTGTCACCTTCGGCGAGTCCGCTGCCAACATCACCGGTATCCAGAAGACCGGCGATTACAGCATGCGTGTTGTGTTCACCGAGGTCTCCGCTACCGCCGTGTATCAGCTGGGCGTTGTGATCGCTCCTATGCACTACTATGGTGAGAAGGACAAGTACGATTACGCCAACAACAAGTTCGGCTTCGACAAGGGCGATCTGTCCCATGTCCGCTCCGTCACCACCCAGCCCATGGGCGCCGGCCCCTAAGTTCGTTAAGTTCGAGAACGGTACTGTGAACTTCGAGGCCAACGATTCTTACTATCTGGGCGCTCCCAAGATCAAGTACGTCAACTTCCTGGAGTCTCAGGAGACTGATAAGCTCAACGGCGTCGTCACCGGCACCATTGATATCACCGATCCTTCCTTCAGCGCCGACACCGTGGACGCCATCCAGCAGCAGAACAGCAACGGCGAGCTGGACGGCGACAAGATCACCGTCGACACCGTGGATAACCTGGGCTACGGCTACATGGGTATCTCCGCTGTGGCCGTGAACGTGGGCGGCGATCCCGGCTCCGATGCCTCCAAGGACCTGCGTAAGGGTCTGGCCACTGTGTTTGCCGCTTACCGTGAGCTGAGCGTCGAGTCCTACTACGGCGAGCGTGCCACCGTGATCAACTACCCCATCTCCAACACCTCTGGGCTGCTCCTCAGCCCACTGACGCCGGCTATCAGGTGGCCTTCTCCGTGGATGTCGATGGCAATCCCATCTACACCTCCGGCATGAGCGCCGATGATAAGTATGCCGCCGCCAAGGCCGCTGCTCTGGGCTTCTTCCAGGCCGCCGGTTACACCGTCGAGAACGGCAAGATCACTGCTGCTCCCGAGGGCGCCAAGATGCAGTATGAGGTTCAGATCCCCGCCGACGGTACCGGCAACCACCCCGCCTTCATGATGGTCACCGAGGCTAAGAAGGCCCTGGCTGAGATCGGTATGGATATCGTGGTCACCGACCTGTCCGATGCTACCGCTCTGTGGGATGGCATCCGGGCCCGTCAGGTAGATATGTGGTGTGCCGCCTGGAGCGCCACTCCGGATCCTGATATGTATCAGGTCTACTACGCCGACGTTGCCGACTTCAACGGCGACATGGGCAATGGCTTCAACCCCCAGGGTGGTCCCGATCAGGGTAACTCCAGCTATATGTACTGCGTCGCTGACGAGGAGCTGGATAACATGATCATGGAGGCTCGTAAGTCTCTGGATCAGTCCTATCGTAAGACCCTGTACAAGGCTTGCCTGGACACCATTGTTGACTGGGCTACCGAGGTGCCTGTCTATCAGCGTCAGAACGCCATCATCTTCAGCACCGAGCGTGTGAAGATGGAGACCGTGCTGCCCGATATCGCCACCTTCTACGGCTGGCTGAACGGCATCGAGAACATGGAGCTGAACTAAGCTCCGTGCTTATAACGGGATCCGGTCAGTCCTGCTGACTGACTGAGCAGACCCGGCGAACCGGTGGCCACTGCCGTCACCGGTTCGCCCCGGCTGCATATCGGGAAGTGACTTTCAAAAATTGCAGGTCGCTGCCTGATGTGCAGTGGGCTTTGCGGCATGGCGTCTGAGCGGCGCCGGCCCGTTGTATCATCAGAACGGAGGTTGAATTTGTGCGAAAATATGTTTTGAAAAGAATACTGATTTCCATTGTGATCCTGTTCTTTGTTTCGTTCATCATCTATGGCTTGATGCGCTGTCTCCCGACGTCCTACATCGAGAGAATGGCGCAGCAGAAGGCCATGGCGCCCGGCTCCAAGAGCTATGAGGAGTGGCTGGCCCAGCTGGAAGAGATGTATCATATGAACGGCGGGATCATTCCCGGCTTTTTTGCGTGGCTGGGCGAGATGGTCACTGGCAACTTCGGTGACAGCTGGCTGTATACGGTGCCGGTGCTCCAGAAGTTTAACGACACGGTGTGGCTGTCCTTCATCATGGGCGGTATCGCCTTCATTCCTGGAGATCATCATTGCCATCCCCTTGGGCGTGCTGGCTGCCACCAAGCAGTACAGCAAGACGGACTATGCCATCTCTGTTTTTGCGTTGGCCGGTATCTCCCTGCCTACGTTCTTCTTTGCGTCCCTGCTGAAGCTGGTCTTTTCCGTGAAGCTGGGCTGGTTCGACCTGTACGGTCTCATCGGCCGTAACTACCAGCAGCTGTCTGCGGCCGGTCGTTTTGGGACAAGGCGCATCATCTTGTGCTGCCCATTGTCACGCTGGTCGTCATCAGCACGGGTTCTCTCATGCGCTACACCCGCACCAATATGCTGGAGGTGCTGAACGCCGACTACATCCGTACCGCACGGGCCAAGGGGCCTGTCCGAGCGGAAGGTCATCTATCACCACGCCTTCCGCAACACCCTCATTCCGCTGGTCACGATCATCGGCGGCAGCCTGCCGGGTCTGTTCTCCGGCGCGCTGATCACGGAGACCCTGTTCGGCATCCCCGGCATCGGCTTGACCTCGTATAATGCCATGGTCGGCGGCGATATTCCGTTCTCCATGTTCTATATGACGTTTTTGGCGATCCTGACCCTGCTGGGCAACCTGATCTCCGACGTCCTGTATGCGGTGGTCGATCCCCGTGTACGTATCGCTTAAGAAAGGAGGAAATAAACGATGGCAGATCATAACGAGAATCTGAAGGATACTTTGAATGAAGAGATCGAGCACGCCGACCAGAAGCCGGCGGAGGAGCACTATTCTCTGAACGACGACCGCCGTGTGAAGGTGCTGTCCCCCGGTATGCTGGTGGCCAAGCGCTTCTTCCGGAACCGTCTGGCGGTGACCGGTATGGCGATCCTCGTGTTCATGTTTGTTTTCTCCTTTATCGGCGGACTGATCTCCCCCTATAAGCAGGATCAGTTCTTCTACGCCGATAAGACCATCCGCCGGGAGTTTGCGGCGGTCATCAAGAATACGGAGTTCCGCTATTCTTCGGCGGACGATTCCGTGTTCGGCCTGCCTGCTCAGGCGCAGGCTATGCTGGCCATCCAACAGCAGAAGGACGGCTTTACCTACCGGACAACAGATTCACCCTGACCAAGGAGGCGGGAGGACTTTACAGCGTCTCCGTAAATGGTCAGGTGGTGGGTCTTGCCTACAAGAGCGTGGTGAGTCCCTCCGCTTCGGACGCCACCCTGTCCTTCGAGTTCACCTATCAGGCCCTGAAGGCCTATCTCACCGACGGTGCGGATACCTTCACGGCGGACGGCAAGACCTACACCGTGGATGAAAGCGGCAGCGTCATGGACGGCGCCACCGAGGTGGCCTATGTCAGCCCCTACGTGGTGCAGGCTCTGATGCCAGACGTGTTCCTGTCCCGTGACTTTTCAAGGATAAGCTCATCGACACCATCAACGCCGGCGGCGAAAAGTTCACCTACACCGACGAGTCCCTCATCGTGGATGAGGAGCCCGCCACCGATGAGGAGGAGGGTACCAGCAGCGCCATCACCCCCCGACGACAGTCAGATGCCTGATGACACGCCCCAGAGCGCTACGGCGGGTATGATATCTCCTTCGACGCTGCCACCAACAGCTGGTCCGTTCTGCAGGAGCAGACCAGCCGCCAGTACGATAAGTATTCCGCTCCCAGCAAGGGAGCACCTGATGGGTACCGACGGCTACGGCATGGATATGCTGACCCGCCTGATGTACGGCGGCCGCGTGTCCCTGATGATCGGCTTCATCGTCATCATCATCGAGACCGTGCTCGGCGTTATCCTCGGCGGCATCGCCGGTTACTTCGGCGGCTGGGTCGATAACCTCATCATGCGCCTGTGTCGATATTTTCTACTGCATCCCCTCCATGCCCATTATCATCATCCTGGGCGCCGCCATGGACGCTCAGCGTGTGGATGGCTGGCTGCGAATGATATACCTGATGCTGATCCTGGGCTTCCTGGGCTGGGCGGGTATCGCCCGTCTGGTCCGCGGACAGATCCTCTCCCTTCGTGAGCAGGAGTTCATGACCGCTACCGAAGCCTGCGGCATCAGCGTCGCCGCATCTTCAAGCACCTGATCCCCAACGTCATTCCTCAGCTGATCGTCAACTGCACGATGGGTCTCGGGCTCCGTCATCATCACCGAGGCCACGCTGTCCTTCCTTGGCTTGGGCGTGAAGTTCCCCTTCGCTTCCTGGGGCAACATTATCAGCGACGTGAACAACACCCACGTGCTGACCAACTACTGGTGGGTGGATCCCCGCGGGCCTGCTGCTCCTGCTCACCGTTCTCGCCTTCAACCTTGTCGGCGACGGTCTGCGCGATGCATTCGACCCGAAGATGAAGCGCTAAGGAAGGAGGAGCCTGTATGTCTAAGAAGAATGAGACCGGCTATCTGTCCGCTAAGGAATCCCGGCGCATCTCCCTGTGAGAACCGCCGCATCACAGATCAGCTGGAAAAGCGCCATAAGCGCAAGAATGTGCCGGAGTCCGAGTATCTGACTCAGATGAAGGATCCCAACAACGCACTGGAAATCGAGAATCTGCATACCTACTTCTTCTCGGATGTGGGTACCGTCCGTGCTGTGGACGGCATCTCCTTCAATGTCCCCGTCGGCAAGACGGTGGGCGTTGTGGGCGAGTCCGGCTGCGGTAAGTCCGTTACCAGCCTCTCCATCATGCAGCTGCTGCAGCGGCCGCAGGGCCAGATCGTGGACGGCGAAATTCGCCTGAACCTCGGCAACGGCAAGTGCTACGACATCACCAAGACCCCCACGGAGCGGATGCAGAATCTGCGGGGCAACTATATGTCCATGATCTTTCAGGGAGCCCATGACCAGCCTGAACCCGGTGTTCCGCATCGGCAATCAGGTGGACGAGGTGATTGCCCTCCACGACGGCGAGGGCAAGAGCAAGGAGGAGATCAAGGAACGCTCCATCCACCTGCTGGAGATGGCCGGTATCGCCAACTGCGAGGGCGTGTACAATATGTTCCCCACGAGCTGTCCGGCGGTATGCGCCAGCGTATCGTTATCGCCATCGCCCTGTCCTGCAACCCCAAGCTGATCATCGCTGACGAGCCGACAACGGCGCTGGACGTAACCATTCAGGCACAGATCCTGGATCTGCTGCGCAATCTGAAAAACAAGATCAATTCCTCCATCATGCTGATCACCCACGATCTGGGCGTTATCGCTGAGATGGCGGATTACGTGGTGGTCATGTATGCCGGTCGTGTGGTGGAGAAGGGTACGGTGGAGGAGATCTTCGCCAATCCCGCCCACCCTACACCATCGGCCTGATGGCCTCCAAGCCCGTGGTGGGCAAGAAGGTGGATAAGCTGTTACTCCATTCCCGGCAAGGTGCCGAACCCGGTCAACATGCCGGATTACTGCTATTTTAAGGACCGCTGCGAGATGCAGGTGGAGACGGTGCAGCGGCGAGTATCCTCACATGATCCAGATCTCCCCCACGCATATGGTCAGCTGCTATCGTTACTTTGACGGAAAGGTGGGTGAATAACCATGGCAAACGAGAAGAAACCGTTGAAACGCCGGTGGAATGATCCCCAGTACATTCTGCAGGTCAAGGACCTGAAGAAGATACTTCCCCATCAAGGGCGGTATGATCAGCAAGACTGTGGGCCATGTGAAGGCCGTGGACGGTGTCACCTTTAACCTCAAGCGGGTACTACCATGGGTCTGGTAGGCGAGTCCGGCTGCGGCAAGACGACCACGGGACGCCATCCTGCGTCTGTCCGGGGAAAAGACCGGCGGACAGGTACTGTTCAACGGCAAGGATGTGTACGCCCTCTCCGACAAGGAAATGCGGGATATGCGCACGAAGATGCAGATCATCTTCCAGGATCCCTTCTCCTCTCTGCAGCCCCGTATGCCCGTGGGCGAGATCATCGGCGAGGCGGTGCGTGAGCACGGTCTGGTGAGCAAGGAGGAATTCGATGATTACATCGATCAGGTCATGGACAACTGCGGCCTGCAGTCCTTTCACAAGGATCGCTATCCCCATGAGTTTTCCGGCGGCCAGCGGCAGCGTATCTGTATTGCACGGGCGTTGGCGCTGAATCCGGAGTTTGTGGTCTGTGACGAGCCGGTTTCTGCCCTGGACGTGTCCATTCAGGCCCAGATTGTCAACCTGCTGAAAAATTTGCAGGAGAAGTACAACCTGACGTATCTCTTCATCTCCCACGATTTGTCCGTGGTGGAATACATCTCCGACACGGTGGGCGTCATGTATCTGGGCAACCTGGTAGAGTACGGATCTACGGAGGACATCTTCCGCAATCCGCTCCACCCCTATACCGAGGCGCTGTTCTCCGCCATCCGGTGCCGGATCCCACGGTGAAGATGGATCGTATCGTGCTGGAGGGCTCCATTCCTCCCCGGCAAATCCGCCTGCGGGCTGTAAGTTCCACACCCGCTGTGCCCACTGCATGGAGAAGTGCAAGACCGAGGTGCCTCAGCAGCGTGAGATCGAGCCGGGCCACTATGTGGTCTGCCATCTGTACGACGAGGCATGAGCGACCAGCACAAGGAGTGGGAGGACGACGGCCGGACGGTAGCGGATATGTCCGGTCTGGACCGGTCGCCCCTGTTCGGTCATAAAGGAGTCTCCCGGAAGAAGCGGCAGGAGCCGTCCGACGGCGACTATGTGCCGCCCTTGTCCCGAGGTGACCGATGGGCGTTCCTGCTGGGTACCATGAAGGCGTCCCTGCTGATCGCACTGGCATTTCTGGGCGGTCTTGGCCTGTGTATCTGGCTGTTGACGCTGCTTCTGCACTGAACCGAAAGGGTGTGCTGCTTCCGGCAGCGCACCCTTTTTTCATGCCATACGCTGCGGCTGCTCTCGGGAGAGCAGCCACCCATGATGAAAAGGAAGAATAAGATGATCTCTGCAATGCTGCAATACATCCAGCGCAGCCCCGACTGCTTCCACGCCGTGGAGGAGCTGCGCCAGCGTCTGCTGCGGGAGGGCTACACGGAGCTGCGGCCCGGCCGGTGGCAGCTGACAGCAGGGGGGGAAGTACTTCACCACCAAGAACGGCTCCTCCATGATGGCCTTCCGCCTCCCGCAGGAGGCCCCTGCCGGCTTCCTGCTGACCGCCAGCCATTCCGACTCCCCCCTGCTTCCGTCTGCGGGATCATGCGGAGCTGATGGGGAGTATATCCGCCTGTCCGCCGAGCGCTACGGCGGCATGATCAATGACAGCTGGCTGGATCGGCCCCTCAGCGTGGCGGGCCGGGTACTGGTCCGCCGGGAGGGCGGACTGGAGGCCCGTCTGGTGGATCTGAAGCGGGATGTGGCCCTGATCCCCGTGTGGCCATCCACCTGAACCGGGAGACCAACAGCGGGGTCAAGTACGACCCGGCCCGTGATCTGGTGGCCTGTACGCCGCCCGGAACCGGCAGCGGCAGCTTCTATCGGGAGGTGGCAGAACGGCGGACTGCGCCCCGGAGGACGTGGTAGCCGGGGATCTGGTGCTGTATAACCAGCCGGGGACCGTCTGGGGGGCGGAGGCGAGTTCGTGTCGGCCCCCCGGCTGGACGACCTGGCCTGTGTTTGCCTGCACCGAGGGCTTTCTGACGGCGCAGAGGGGACATGGTGCCGGTGCTGTGCGTGTTTGACAACGAGGGAGATCGGCTCCGAGACCAAGCAGGGGCGGCCTCCGTATTCCTGCCGGGAGACGCTGGCGGCCATCTCGGAGGCGCTGGGCCTCCTCCGCCGCCGACCACCGGGCGCTGCTGGCGGACAGGCATGATGCTCTCCTGTGACAACGGCCATGCCCGCCATCCCAACTCACGGAGCTGGCGGACACCAACGAGGCCCCGGTGCTCAACGGCGGCGTGGTGGTGAAGCACTCCCCCGCTACGCCACGGACGGCGTGTCTGCCGCCGTGTTTACGGAGCTCTGCCGCCGGGCAGAGGTGCCGGTGCAGCACTACACCAACCGTCCCGATCAGATGGGCGGGGGCCACGCTGGGGAACATCGCCGACACCAAGCTGCCCATCGGTGGACATCGGCATGGCCCAGCTGGCCATGCACTCCTGCTTCGAGACCATGGGCAGCTGGGACGTGGGCCTTTGTCCGGCCGTGCGGGCCTGCTATGAGCAGCCTGCGCTTCACGCCGGAGGGTGTGGCGCTGCGGTAACGGGGCAGGAAGCCCCACCCCATGAAAACCATAAAACCCACAGGGCGGCGTAGAAAAACTCTGCGCCGCCCTGCCACATTATAAGGAAAACAAGCGGTTGCATCTCACGGGATTTCATGGTAAAATGCACCAACACAATACGGCTATTGCTACCGAGTAGTAGATGGGAAAGCATTCGTTTGCACATCGTCAAGGTCTTAGAAGATGTGTATGCGGGTGCTTTTTTTTGGAGGTGGATCTTATGCGGAGAAAGTTTGGCTTCAATACTTTTCCAGAGCCGAGAGCTTCTGTGGGGCCTGTCGGTGGTGTTCATCGTCAGAGCCTTCTGCGCCTTTGACCGGGAGAATTATCTGACGCTGGCCGCCTCGCTGATAGGCGTCACGTCGCTTATCTTCAACGCCAAGGGAAACCCCATCGGACAGGTGCTGATGGTGCTCTTTAGCCTGCTGTACGGCATCATCTCCTATACCTTTGCCTACTACGGCAGATGATCACCCATCTAAGCATTTTACATGCCGATGGCGGTGTTTTGCCCTGATCTCATGGCTGAAAAACCCCTACAACGGGAGGAGGTCGGAGGTCAAGGTGAATACCATCGGCAAAAAAGAGATCGTGCTCATGTTGCCTTGCGGCGGTGGCCACGGGGGGTGTTCTACTGGATATTGAAGATGTTCCACGACCAACCTCCTTCCCAGTACCCTCTCCGTCACCACCAGCTTTTCTGGCGGTGTATCTGACCTTCCGCAGAAGTGCCTATTTTGCGCTGGCCTATGCCAGCAACGATATCGTGCTGATCGCGCTGTGGTGCTGGCCAGCCTTGCCGACACCCGTATCTCTCGGTGGTCGTTTGCTTCGTGGCTTTTGGTGAACGACCTGTACGGCTTCATCAACTGGAGACGGATGAAGGAGCGCCAGCGAGCATAAGGCCCCACGACACGGTGCAGCCAACAAAAACCGGCAGACGCCAGGCGTCTGCCGGTTTTGAAAGCCATATTCTGCAAAGCTGCCCATCAGGGCGTGACGGCGCAGGTGTGTCCCAGCGCTTCATAGCTGTCGCCGCAGACCTGCCACGAGCCGTCCGTCTGCTGCCGGAGGGTCAGGGTATGATCCACGGAGGTCCGTGTGCGGCGATGACGCCCTGCCGTAGGTGATCCACCCGTAGGATCTCCCGAAGGGTCACCTGCACCGTCTCGCCGCTCTGCTGCATGGGGGCAAAGTAGGCGGGGCGGCACTGTACATCGTAAATGACGGCGTATTCGTCCACGGCGGTCTCCGCCAGAGCCTGTGCATCCTCCCGCAGGGGAGCGGTGCAGCGATCCGGGGCAGCGGGGTTCGCCCGGCCATGACGGCGGCCCGCAGGTCCAGATAATTCCGGATGGCGGCGAGGATGTCCTCCGACGGGAGGGAGGCGGTGCCGCAGCCGCTGAGATAGCCGCACAGATCGGACTCCTCGCAGTCGTCGCCCACCACCTGCCAGCCTTGGGCGGGGCACGGTTCAGGGTCAGATGGTGCAGAGAGCCGTAGCCGAAGGTATCGCCGGTGGTCTGGGTGAGGTCGCTGGAATAATTGGCCTCCCACCCGGAGAGGAGGCCCACCCTCCACCGCATCCTCGCTGCGGTAAATAGGGTTCATGGGATACCTGTACCCGCTGCTCCCCCAGATATCAGCGGACCACAGGAAGCCACGGGTCAGTGCCTCCTGACGCAGGGTGTCCGTGGTATAGGGCTCATCCGGCAGAAGAGGATCATCAGGGCCGGGCCAGAGCGGTGCAAAGCATGGTGGTATAGGGAGAGGATGGCCTGCTGCTGTTCCTCCGTCAGGGGTCTCCGCCTCCCCGGCCAGCTCACAGGTGATGACCGGCTGGAAGGGCGCACGGCGCAGGGCCTCGTCCTCCGCCGGGGGGCCTGAGGTGTGGAGGGGCCAGAGGGAGCGGCAGGGGATGTACCGCAGCCGCTGAGAGCCGTTATCAGCAGCAGTAGGACGCACAGAAGAAGTGATAGGCGGCGGAAAAACGGTTCATGGGATACCTCCTTCTTTTTACACCAGATGACGACAAATTATGACTATAATGTATAATATAGACTGCAATATGTCAAGAAAAAACGGAGAATTTCACAAAAAAGTGGGCGCTGCATAGCAGCGCCCATCGGCAGGAAAATTTTCGGCAGCCTCACACCTCCCGGCGAAAAGACATGGATATCGAAGCTGATGGTGACCGCCAGCTCCTCCAGCGCCGCCAGACGCTGACAGCCGGACTTGGGAGTTTTCCAGTAGTAGGGGTCATCTGGAACAGGGCGTGGATGTCCTCCTGCCCCAGCACCCCGGATGCGGTTCTCCACATGGCGGATCTCGGCGTAGGCGAAGCCTTCGTAGGGAGTCTCCTTCACCTCGTTGGGATAGGGGTGGTCATAGAGCACCTCCTTGAGCTGCCACAGGTGCTTTTCCGACGGCACCACATGAAACGTGCCCGCCGGGCCGGCGCGTCCGCCGAAATTCCTCCAGCGCCAGCGGGGAGGAAGCAGTTGAGCAGCAGATCGATAGACCGGTCTGCCACCGGCGGAGGTGATAGGGAGGAGGCCACGGCGAACTCCACGTCCTTTCCCGCTTGGCGGCCCGGCGGAGGATGGCCTTGAGATGTCCGTCCCCGCCATGCAGGGGGCCTTCCCGGCGTCCCGCAGCGCCCGGTAGACGGCGCTGGTGTAGTATCCCTCGCCGCAGCCGGTGTCCAGCACCGCCGGATGCTCCGGGGCATCAGTCCAGTGCCAGACGGCACAGGGCATCCCTGCAGGGCGGCGTAGTAGTCCTTGCTGAGAAAGGCACTGCGGGCGGCGGCCATGCCCTTGTCGTCGCCGGGCATTTTGGAATGCTTGCGGTTGGCGGGCAGCAGATGGGTATAGCCCTCACGGGCCACGTCATGTCAGCTGTGGCCCGCCGGACAGCGGTAGCGCCCCGGCTCCGCTCCAGCGCCGAGGCGCAGATGGGGCAGACGAACAGGCTCCATTGCCCACGCTCCTTTCGGACGGTGACGTCGTGGATCCACTGTCCCGCTGCGGATACGCAGGGCGCACAGCGGCACCTTCAGCAGGCTCTCTCCGACTGGATGGCGGCGGCGATCCACCAGTAGTCCGCCTTCAGCACCAGCGCCAGCAGCGCCGTCAGGGGCAGGGCCATGCACCACTGGGGCCCAGGTCCAGCAGGGTGGACCAGAACACGTCCCCGCCGGCCCGCAGAACGCCGGTGACGGCGGAGATGGAAAAGGCGTGGAGGAATGGACAGAAAGCCCGTCACCGCCAGCGCCGTGGCGATGGCGATGGATTCCCCGTAAGAGCTTGAACAGAGGAAAAGACCACCGGCACGAACAGCGTCGGCAGCAGCAGCCAGACAGGGCCGTCAGCCCCGCCCCCACCAGCGCCGAGAACACCAGCAGCGTCCGGCTCAGGTCCATGACCTCCTCCGGCTGGCCCTCACCGATGGATTTGCCGACCATCACGGCGGTGGCGCCCAGACCGAAGCACACCACCAGGAAAGGCGGTTGAGGTTTCCCATCACGGCGTTGGCTGCCAGCATCTCTACGGATTGTCGGTGTAGCCCAGGATCACCGTCAGCATACTGTTGCCGAGGCCCCCATGCCGTCTCATTCAGCACCACCGGGGAGGCATATTTCACGAAACGCCGGGCCATTTCCATGCCAGGGCCGGAGCAGGGCGGTCGCCACAGGGGGCATGACCCGGGGTGGACGGCGCAGAACACGCACACGGCGAACTCTGTGATGCGGGCCAGCAGGGTGGCCACGGCGGCACCCGTGAATGCCCAGCGCAGGCAGGCCGCCTTGCCGAAGATCAGCAGGTAGTTCAGCCCCTGTGTTCAGCACCGTGGACATGGCGAACAGCTTCATGCCGAAGCCGGCGTCCTCGGCGCTGCGCCGGGCGCTGACATACAGGGACGAGAGCATATTGAACACATAGGAGATGCCGATGAGCTTCAGATACGGCGCACCCAGCACCGACAGGCTCATGGTTGTTGGACAGCAGGTCCATGATCTCCACCGGCCACAGGTACAGCACCGCCGCCAGCACCACCGTCAGGCCGGTACCCAGCATGGCCGCCACGCCGATGGCACGGCTGATGTGCTCCATATCCCGCTTGCCCCAGTACTGGCTCACCAAAATGCTCAGGCCGCTCTGCACGCCGAACACGATGGAGATCAGCAGGAACACCGGCACGTTGGCGGTGGTGACGGCGGCCATCTGGGTGTTGCCCAGCCAGCTGACCATCAGCGTGTCCATCAGGCCCAGTGTAAAGGTGATAAGGTTTTGCAGGGCGATGGGGCCGGTCAGACCCCACAGATACCGGTAAAGCCCGGTTCACGTTTCAGACATTGCAGCATGGTATCCCTCACAGCATGGGCAATCCGGCGGTTGTGGTGGCACAGCAGCGCCTCGTACAGGGCGTCGATGTTGCCCTCCGTGGTTTCCGGCCCGAAGCTGAGCCGCAGCACCCCGGCGGCGGTCCTTTTATCCAGCCCCAGAGCGGCATAGCCCCGGCTGGCCTTGCCCCGGTGACAGGCGGAGCCTGCGGAGACGCAGATCCCCTGACTGCCAAGATCGTTGATGACGTTGGCACTGGGATAGCCCACCAGCGACACCGCCAGAATGTGGGGGGCCTGCCGCCGCCCACCGGCACCACGCCGGGGATGCCAGCAGCCGCTCCCGGCAGTAGGCCTTGATGCGGCCATGTGGGAAAGCTTTTCCTCCAGCCCCCTCCTGCCGCAGCGCCACGGCCCTGGCAAAGCCGCTATCTGGGCGGTGGCCTCCGTGCCGGAGCGCAGCCCATTCTCCTGACCGCCGCCGGGCAGCAGAGGCCGCAGGTTCCGCACCCGGGGCCGATATAAAGAGCGCCGATGCCCTTGGGCGCGCCGATCTTGTGGCCGGAGAGGCTGATGAATCCGCCCCCACCCCGGCGGAGAAGGGGATCTTCAAAAAGCCCTGGACGGCGTCGGTGTGGAGCAGCGCACGGCGTTGACGGCCTTCAAACCCTTGGCGATGTCTGCAATGGGATAGATGCTGCCCAGCTCGTTGTTCACCATCATGCAGGACACCAGCGCCGTGTCCGGCCGCACCGCCGCCAGAACGGATTCGGCGGAAATGTGCGCCGTTTTGTCCGGCAGGATGGTAGGTGACCTCATACCCCTCCTGTTCCAGCTGGCGGCAGGAGCTCCAGCACGGCGCTGTGCTCCACGGCGGTGGTGATGATGTGGCGCCCACATGGCGGTTCTGCCAGCAGGCGGCCTCGGATGGCCCAGTTGTCCGACCCTCGTGCCGCAGGAGGTAAAGAACGGCCTGGGGGTGGATCTGGTGTCCGGCACCGGGGACCGGCTGGGCTTCGCCGGTCTGCTGGAGCGCACCTGGCAGGAGCGCCAGCCCGTCACCGCCCTGGACAACGCCTTCGACCGCCGCTCCTTTGAGATCCTGCCCGCCGGCGGCCTGGAGGGCCGCACTCGGGCCATGCTGAAGATCGAGGACGGCTGCGTCAACTTCTGCTCCTACTGCATCATCCCTTACGCCCGGGGGCGGGTGCGCTCCCTCTCCCCCCAGGACACCCGGCGGGAGCTGGAGCGGCTGCTGGAGGCGGGGTATCGGGAGATCGTCCTCACCGGCATTGAGATCTCCTCCTGGGGACAGGACCTGCCAGGGGAGCAGACCCTTATCGACCTGCTGGAAACCGTCTGCCGGGACCTGCCCGGAGAGGTCCGCATCCGCCTGGGCAGCCTGGAGCCCCGCACCATCACCCCTGACTTCTGCCGCGTCCGGCTGACCCTGGACGAGCTGAAATAAGCGCAAAGCGGCCCTGCGGGAAACGCTCCCACAGGGCCCGTTTTCGCTGCTGGTCCCACGCCGGGTTGTATGCTCCGGCGACAGGCACTCAGTGACCCGGGCAAAGGTATCCGGTCCGTGTAGTAGGAATAGACCTTTCCTCCGGATTCCGGAACCGCACGAACAGCCCCTGGCTTGCAGGCGGACCAGCCGGGAGGCAGCCGAGCGGGGCCGCAGCTCCATCACCGCGCCGTCGCCGTAGTCCAGGCGGATGCCCCGCCCTTGGGCACATCCCGGCTGAATACGGCGCCCATGTTGAAGAACTTCCCCGTACAGGGGGCGCTGTTTTCCTGGGTAATGCGCAGGCTCTGGCCGTCCACCTGAGCCTGAAGGCTGGTGTGCTTCCGGGCCAGGGCATAGCTGGTGCTGCTGAGATCTGCTCATGCACTGGACGAACCGGTCGTGGTCCCGCTGGGGACTTGCTGATGACCAGGCCCAGCACCGTCACCAGCGCCACGGCAAGACCAGCGCCGCCGCCCACAGGGGTGGAACCGCCGCCAGGGCTGCTCCTTCCGTACCGCGTCGTAAAGACCCATATCGCTCCTCCTATTCTCCGGGCACCCACTTGCCCAGCACCTGCCACCGCACCTGGTCGGTGTCATACATATAGTTGGTCCCGTCCGCCCCTGGCACCAGACGAACACGCCGGGGACCCATTCGCGGTTGTACCCGTCCCAGGCGTCCCTGCTCCCACAGGCGCAGGATGCACCCGTTGCCGAACTCCAGCTCCGCATCCGGCACGGACTTGGGGGCGCTGTTCTGGCGCTTGCCCATGCCGGCGGTGTTCAGCTGTAAATACAGCCGCGGGCGGACTCTCAGGACCAAATGTTGCCGCCGTCCGCCGGTTGGCGCAGATCCTTGGCGTGGACGCTTTCTCCAGCCGTATAAAATGGCGATACTGCCGCTGGCAAGTACCGGCCCACGGAATGAGGATGCCAGCACCAGCCTTGTCCGGCCGTCGGGCCAGATCGAGAACAGATTGTCATACAGGCGCACCTCGGCGTCCACGCAGTTTCCGCGTCCACCCAGTGCAGCGTGGCGCCCTTGACCTTGCGTCGGCGGGATCGCCGCCCCGGCTGTCGGGTCGTAGGTGCACAGGACCTCCACGATCTGGCCGTTTTCATCCTTGACGCAGCCGGTGCACTTCACCAGATACGCGCCCCTTCAGGCGGCACTCGGGACCGCCTGGGATACAGGCGCTTGCTATACTTGGGAATGGGCGTTCCAGAAAGTCCTCATGCTCGATCCACAGGCGGCTGAAGGTGATCTCATGGGTGCCCTGGCTGGGATCGGTTGGGGTTGTTCTCCACGGTGAAGGTCTCGCTCTGGCCCTGGGGATGGTTGGTAACGGTGAGCTTCACCGGATGCATCACCGCCATGGTCCGCTGGGCGGACACGTTCAGATCCTCCCGCAGGCAGTGCTCCAGGAAGCCGTACTCACGGTGTTGGGGGATTTGGCCACGCTGATGTGCCTCGCAGAAGCTGCGGATAGAGGCGGCGGTATAGCCCCCGGCGGCGCAGGCCGTACAGGCATGCAGCGGGGATCGTCCCAGCCGGAGACATAGTGCTCCTCCAATTGTACCTCTGCGGAGCCTCCGCTGCTTCATGACGGTGTGGTCGATGCCCAACAGGCAAATTCGATCTGACAGGGCTTATGGGCACCGGCACATTTTCAATCACCCAGTTGTACAGGGGCCAGTGGGCCTCAAACTCCAGGGTGGAGAGTGGAGTCACCCCTTCCAAGCGTCCTGGATGGGATGGGCAAAGTCGTACATGGGATAGATGCACCACTTGGTACCCTGGCGGTGGTGATTGATGAAGCGGATGCGGTAGATGATGGGGTCCGGAGGTTCAGGTTGCCGCTGGCCAGGTCGATCTTGGCCCGCAGGGTCCCCTCCTCCACCTGGCCGTTCTTCATCTTTTCAAACAG
>VOFB01001436.1_pt1 | contig 17524 bp, 29 predicted proteins | sample 5384141 | NCBI WGS metagenome assembly VOFB01 (sample SAMN12384721, study PRJNA508395) | human gut metagenome | isolation source: healthy gut A | host: Homo sapiens | reverse complement strand
ATCAATGTAACGTTTCCCATTTTTCTTGTAATGGTGATCGGCTACATTTTAAAACAGATTGGCATGTTAAATGACAATTTTTTGTGACCGTAACAAATAAATTTAATTTTAAAGTGACGTTACCGTTTATGTTGTTCCGCGACATATCGGGCGTGGATATCCGTGCGGTGTTTGATCTGAAATACGTTCTTTTTTGTGCAATCGTCAGTACCATCTGTTTCTGGCTCATCTGGGGCGGTGTGAAACTGTTTGTAAAGGATAAGACCATAAGAGGCGCGTTTGTGCAGTCTTCTTTCCGCAGCAGCGCGGCAGTCATGGGACTGGCATTTATCCAGAATATGTATGGAAGTTCCGCGATGGGACCACTTATGATCGTTGGTGCAGTACCGCTTTACAACATATTTTCCGTGATCGTGCTGACGTTTGAAGCACAGACAGATGAAGCGATCAATGGCAGGGAGAAAGTGAAAGAGGCGTGTATTAACATTGCAAAAAACCCGATCATACTTGGCATTTTAACCGGACTGATCGCTGCGCTGCTGCAGCTGGATTTCCCGGTCATCATGGACAAGACAATCCATAATGTGGCACAGATGGCAACACCGCTTGCCCTGATCACCATCGGAGCAGGATTTGAGGGAAGAAAAGCGCTGGCGAAGATCGCACCGACCATGGCGGCGTCCATGATCAAACTGGTCATCCAGCCCCTGATCTTTTGCCGGTTGCGGCATGGATGGGATTTACCGGAGAAAAAATGATCGCCATTCTGATCATGCTGGCATCTCCGACCACACCGAGCTGCTATATCATGGCAAAAAGCATGAAAAATGATGGCGTGCTGACGGCAAGTGTGATCGTGACGACAACGTTGCTGGCTGCATTTACACTGACCGGTTGGATCTTTATCTTAAAATCGGTTGGACTGATCGGATAATTTGGGGAAATTCCATTGCATTTTTATGCAAGATAAGATATAGTTAAAAAATACATAAAATCGGAAACGGATTGAGCGAAGAAGGAGGACGATATGGATATTACAGGTAGAAAATTTTTTGTAAAGGCATTACAGGAAGAGGGCGTGGATACGATCTTTGGTTATCCGGGTGGAACGGTGACGGATCTTTTTGATGAATTATATAAGCAGGATGAGATTGATGTTGTCTTACCAAGACATGAGCAGGGACTTTTACATGAGGCGGAGGGATATGCAAAATCGACAGGAAAGGTGGGGGTATGCCTGGTGACCAGTGGTCCGGGTGCAACGAATATTATTACAGGACTTGCAGATGCACATTATGACAATATACCGCTTGTCTGTTTTACCGGACAGGTGCCGTTAAGCCTGATCGGAAACGATGCATTTCAGGAAGTGGACATTGTCGGAATGACAAGAAGCATTACAAAATACGGGGTGACCGTCCGAAAAACGAGAGGATTTGGGCGTATCATCAAGATGGCGTTTTACATTGCATGACCGGAAAACCGGGACCGGTTCTTGATCGATATCCCAAAGGATATCCAGACGGCAGCAGGACCGGCGGAATATCCGGACAGCGTGCAGATCCGCGGATACAAGCCGAACGAGAGCGTGCATATCGGGCAGCTGAAAAAGCATATAAGATGCTGCAGCACAGCAAAACCCGCTGATCCTCGCTGGCGGCGGCGTGAATATCGCAAGAGCAAATGATATTTTTTGATGAATTTGTTAAAAAATGAACAGTTCCCGTGGTAACAACTGTCATGGGAAAAGGCGCGATTGGCACAGTCATGCACTTTTATGTTGGAAACAGTGGGTATGCACGGAAAATATGCAAGCAATAAAGCAGTCAGCGAATGTGACGTGCTTTTTCCATCGGAACCCGATTTAACGACAGTATTACCGGTGATCTGAACGAATTTGCACCAAAGGCAAAAATTGTTCATATTGACGTGGACACTGCTTCCATTTCCAGAAATGTTGTGGTGGATGTACCGGTCGTATCAGATGCAAAACCGCACTGGAAAAATTATCAGAGTGGGCAGAACCAAAAGAAGAAAACAACAGCACAGATAGCCCGCATTGAGGAATGGAAAAAGAAAATCCTCTGGAAATGCGAAGAGATAAGGGACTTTCCCCGCAGATGATTATGGAAGGAATCAATGAGCATTTCAAAGGCCATTATTGCAACAGATGTTGGGCAGCATCAGATGTGGGCAACCCAGTATCTTGAGATGGAACGTGGCGGAACCTTTATTACATCAGGGGGCCTTGGAACAATGGGATTTGGATTCCCGGCAGCAGTCGGAGCAAAAATCGGCTGTCCGGAAAAAGAGGTTATCTGTATCACCGGAGATGGTGGATTTCAGATGAATATGCAGGAAATGGCAACTGCAGTATGCCAGGATGCACCGGTAATTGTCTGCATTTTAAATAATTTTTATCTTGGCATGGTTCGCCAGCAGCAGCAGCTTTTCTACGGAAAACGTTATTCTGCAACCTGCCTGCGTCAGCATAAGGAATGTCCGAGCAACTGTAAGGGACCGGGAAAAGACTGCCCGGTATATGAACCGGATTTTGTGAAATGGGCAGAAAGCTATGGCGCAAAGGGTATTCGTGTAATGAATACCGAAGAAATGAATGCAGCCTTCGAAGAGGCAAAGAAGAATAAAAAGACTTCTACCGTAATAGAATTTATGATTGCAACAGAGGACATTGTACTTCCGATGGTTAAGAGTGGAACTGCAATGAGCCAGATGATTTTGAAATAGGAGGAACGTTGGTATGAAAAACAGATGGATTGCATTATATGTAGAAAACCAGGTTGGTGTACTGGCGAAGGTTTCCGGACTTTTTTCCGGCAAATCCTATAACCTCCAGAGTCTTACCGTAGGAACCACGGAAGATGAGAGTATGTCCCGTATGACAATCTGTGTAACCAGTGATGATATTACATTTGAACAGATTAAGAAGCAGTTGAAAAACAGATATAAGACTGAGAGAATCAGGCAGAGCAGCGCATACCCCTCCAGTTGCAAAATGGCAGCAAATAAGATGATGTTGCGAAGCTGATGAAAGCCCGGTTCGCTGATATAGTAAAAGCGAGATCGTATTGTGGATGCCGTTTTCCGTCCAGTTCAGATCGGAGACGAGACTGGTAAGAAGAGACTCATAACTGTCTCCACCGTTTAGAATGGCGGCATGGATGCTGACCTGATCGATCGAGGGAAGTCCTCCTCACTCGTTTTGGGAGAGAGCAGGACGAGCACACATTCGTCATCCGCACGTGTGGTGTAATAATAGTAACCGGTCGTCTGTCCTAAAACAGTCTGGGTATAACCGGTAAATTTCAAGTCGGTCAGAGTTACTGACACATATTCTAAATGATTGCGGTATGCGGTCTCGAGTGACTGGTCAGCCGGAAGGGGATCCGGGGAGATCAGCGAGGAAAGTGAAAATACCTGCCACAGGATCAGCAGCAACAGCAGATATACGATGGGGGCAAGAGCCTCCGTTTATAAAAATTCTTTGATATTTTTGGTAATATAGTGTTCGTAATTGCCGGGCATAAAAATAACCTGATCTTTCTATAAAAGTCAATACAGTATCAGTATAAAGGTTCGCAGGAAAAAGAATCAAGACGGAGCGGCGGCGTGTCTTGATTTTCTGCCGGAAAATTGATAGTATGATAGTCAATACAGAAAATAAGACAAAAAGAGGATAGGAGAGAGCGTGGAAGAAGCATACAGCAGTTTTGCACAGGTGTACGATCTGTTTATGGACAATGTTCCTTATGAAGAATGGTGCACTTATATTGTTGGTCTGTTAAAAGAATATGGAATACAGGATGGCGTGGTCTTAGACCTTGGCTGCGGAACAGGAAAGCTGACGCGGTTGTTGAAAACGTCCGGCTATGACATGATCGGTGTGGATTATTCTGAAGAAATGTTAGAGATTGCGCGGGAAGCAGAGATGGAGAGCATTAGGACGTGCCATGAGCGCAGCAGCAATGATGGGCAGCATGATGAAGGGAGAAAAAGACCTTCTGACCCTGCAGATTCAGGGCGATGGTCCGATGCATGGCCTTACGGTAACTGCCAATGCTAACGGGGGTGTAAAAGGCTATCCGGGCGTGGCAGATGTGATATTGCCACCCAATGCAGCCGGTAAATTAAATGTAGGCGGAGCCATTGGAAATGGTGTTTTAAGTGTCATAAAAGACATGGGATTAAAAGATCCGTATGTGGGACAGACAGAGCTTCAGACCGGTGAAATCGCAGAGGATTTAACCTATTATTTTGCAGTATCCGAGCAGGTACCATCTTCCGTGGGTTTAGGAGTTCTCATGAATAAGGACAATACAGTGCGTCAGGCAGGCGGGTTTATCATTCAGCTGATGCCGTTTACAGAGGACGCAGTCATTGATGCCTTAGAGCAGAAAATCGCACAGATAGCATCTGTAACAGAAATGTTGGAAAAGGGTATGACACCGGAAATGATTTTAGAGGAAATCTTAGGAGAGATGAAACTTGAAATCAATGATACGATGCCGGTTGCCTTCCACTGCGACTGTTCCAAAGATAATAAGGCATATGAATTTTCCGTAGAGGAATTAAAGGAGTTGAGAAAGTGAGACAGGGATTTGTAAAAGCAGCTGCAGTCACACCGAAAATTAAAGTGGCAGATACAAAATACAATGCAGAACTGATTCTGGATATGATGAAAGAAAGTACCCGGCAGGGAGCAAAGATTGTAGTTTTTCCGGAACTTTGTCTGACCGGCTATACCTGTCAGGATCTGTTTTTGCAGGAACGTCTGCTGCAGGGCGCAAAGGATGCGCTGATGAAATTAGTAAAAGAGAGTGCTTCACTGGACGCCATTTTTTGTGGGACTTCCCTTTGAAATCCTTGGAAAATTATACAATGTGGCGGCAGTGTTTTCCCATGGAGAAGTGCTTGGACTTGTACCGAAGAGTTATCTGCCGAATTACAATGAATTTTATGAGGCGAGACATTTCGTATCCGGAGCAGAGCTTGCGACAGAGGTGGTTCTGCCGGACGGAAGCAGTGTTCCTGCGGATGAGCCGGGATCTGCTTTTTGTCTGTGAGCAGATGCCGAAACTCAGAATTGGTGTGGAACTGTGTGAGGATCTGTGGACACCGAATCCGCCGAGTATCTCCCATGCACTGGCGGGGGCGTCTGTTCTGGTGAATTTGTCGGCTTCGAATGAACTGACCGGCAAAGACAGTTACCGCAGGGAACTGGTAAGTGGCCAGTCTGCACGTCTTCTTGCGGCATATATTTATGCGTCAGCGGGAGAGGGAGAGTCTACACAGGATCTGGTGTTCTCCGGGCACAACATCATTGCGGAAAACGGACAGATTCTTGCGGAATCCAAGCGTTTTGGACATGGCATCCTGTATTCGGAGATTGATGTGGAACGTCTCTGTGCACAGCGCCGCAGAATGACAACTTTTGTCATTGAGGATCAGACACATACCGAGATTCTGTTCTCTTTAAAAATAGAAGAAACAAAACTGACGCGGTTGATTGATCCGGCACCGTTTGTGCCAACAGACAGACAGAACAGGGAAAAACGATGTGACGAAATTCTGATGATTCAGGCAATGGGACTAAAAAACGTCTGGAACATACCGGAGCCAATGCTGTGGTAGGTATTTCCGGAGGACTGGATTCGACGCTGGCACTGCTGGTGACCGTGCGTGCCTTTGATCTGTGCGGGCGGGATCATAAGGGAATTACGGCCGTCACCATGCCGGGATTCGGGACAACCGACCGCACATATGATAATGCTGTCAAACTGATTCAAAGCCTTGGGGCAGAATTTGTGGAAGTGGATATCTGTCAGTCGGTAAATGTGCATTTTTCGGATATCGGACAGGATCAGGAGGTGCATGATGTGACATATGAAAATTCCCAGGCGCGGGAACGCACGCAGATTCTGATGGACATTGCGAACAAAAAAGAATGCGCTTGTGATCGGAACCGGAGATCTGTCGGAACTTGCACTGGGGTGGGCAACGTACAACGGAGATCATATGTCCATGTATGCATGTCTGTTTTCTCGATAAATGCGCCAAGCGCAATTTGGCTTTGGTTTTCACGAGTTTCACCCCTTCATAAATTCTTACTGAAGGGATTATAGCACAGACATTTTATAGAAACAATTACCTTCTATTTTTTTTTAAGAAAGATTATTTAAAATTTAAGAAAACCTTAAAGCCTTTGCGCCTTTTTTTTGCAAAATGATTGTGAGCCTGGAAAAAAACTGGAATAAGAAGTAAGAATAACGCATACAGATAGAAACAGAACAGCCTGTAATTTTTAATAAAATATGTTATAAAAACGACGGAAATGTTACAAATTCCGTAATTTGTTGACAAGTGGGGAATTGGAACTATAATGTAGAAGAGTCTGAAATGAAAACAAAGAGAAATGAGGATTACCATGAACAGAAAAAAAATAGACAAATTGCGTATCTGATTATCATTGTGCTGACCATACTGGTGGCAGCTTATGTAGCATTGCCGTTTTTTTCAAACGCATTTAATTACGGAACCAGGATCGATGGGATCCCGGTTGGTGGATATTCCGTGGAAAAAGGAGAAAAACTGATCGGGCAGGAGATCAAAAAGCTATTCTCTGCAGCTGGTGGAACGCGAGGATGCCACAGAAGATTACCGGAAGCAGCCTGGAGCTAAAGCCGGTCTTTAACGGAGAAATTGAACAGCTCTTAGAGGAACAGGGTGGTTTTGGCTGGATCGGAACCTGGATTAAAAAACAGGATCTGAAACTGGATCGTGTGGTCGGTTATGATGAGACAAAACTGGAAGAGGTGCTGGCATCGCTTTCCTGTGTGAAACCGGAAAATCAGAGAGAACCGGAAGATTCCCATGCATCAGAGTACAGCAAAGAGGACGGCTACCAGCTTGTTCCGGCAGATTATGGAACGACCATAGATGAGAATGTATTAAAGAAGCAGTGAAGAATGCAGTCACAGTATTGACGGAAACACTGGTGTTAGAGGATGCGGGATGTTACAAAGATCCTGTTGTGCTGGATGATGATGCGAACCTGTTATCAGAGATCGGGCAGATGAATCAGTATGTTGCAACAACGATCAACTATGATTTTGGAGAAAATCAGAGGTGCTGGACGGAGACGATACATAACTGGCTTACGGCAGAAAACGGAGCAGTCACGATCGATAAAGAGGCTGTGGAAGAGTATGTGAAAGAGCTTGGAAAGAAATACAATACCGCCTATCAGCCAAAAGAATTTAAGACCTCATATGGACCTACTGTCACGATCTCTACCGGATTTTACGGATGGAGGATCGACAGAGAGGCAGAAACTGAGCAGATCATAGAAGATTTAAAACCGGCGGAACGATAAACCGGGAACCGGTCTATGCACAGACTGCAAACAGCCATGGTGAGAAAGATTATGGCAATTCCTATGTGGAGATCAACCTGACCGCACAGCATCTGTTCGTTTATAAGGATGGAGCACTGGTTGTGGAGAGTGATTTTGTATCAGGAAATGTTTCCAAAGGACATGATACGCCGACCGGAGCATATGGTCTGACTTATAAGACTACGGATGCTGTGCTGCGGGGACAGGATTACGAGACCCGGTAAAATACTGGATGCCATTTGCAGGGGACGTCGGAATGCGCGATGCGACCTGGAGAAAGACATTTGGTGGAAGTATCTATAAAACCAATGGTTCACACGGATGTATCAACCTGCCGTTGTCCGTGGCGGAGAAGATATACAACACCATTGACAAGGGATATGCTGTTATGGTCTACACGCTTCCGGGTACAGAGAGTGTAGCGGTGCAGAAGACAGATGCTGCCACGGTTGTGGCACAGATCGATGCGATCAGGGTTGTCACATTAGACAGCGAAACTGCCATCACATCGGCAAGAAATCTCTATGATGCACTTTCCGAGCAAGCAAAAGCATATGTCACAAACTATGATGTTTTAGTTGCAGCGGAGGCATCCCTTTGCAGCATTAAAAGGAGAAACACCGGCTACTGATCCGGCTGCTGATCAGCAGCCTGTAGACCAGCAGGCTCCGGAAACGCAGGATACAGTTGATACGACACAGGATCAACAGCAGGATGCCGGAAACCAACAGCAGGCTGCTGAAACTCAGCAGCCTACTGACGGGCAAATACCCCGGAAGAACAACAGACTCCTGAAACTCAGGAGTCTGCTGGAGAAGCTCAGTAGACTTCTGAAACTCAGGGCAAAGGATAAAATTAATAGGTTTCGATGATCGCAACATCCCATGGGGCGAGTGTGAGAACACTGCCTGTGGAAATTTCGGTATCGGAGAGAAGTTCCCTTCCTGCTTCGTGCGGGTAAGGGAATTTTTGTTCTTCCATGGAATAATTAAAGTAATAGAAGAGATGGTGTCCCTCGTCGTTTTCCCCCTGTTTTGTAATGATCGGGAAATGCAGGGCATACTTGGAAAAGTCCGTATCGGAAAGATGGATCTCCTGCAAATAATCATGCAGGATCTGTTCGGTCATCTTATCGTCCAACATGGTACCAAAGTAAAGGGAACTTCCTTTCCAAAGGTGTTTTGCGTTACAGCGGCATAGGCTCCATATACCGGATGCGCATAGGAAGCGATGGTTTTTTGCTGTATCACAGAAGAGAAGATCCATCCATTCTTTAGCATCCGAGGTAACCGAAGGGTCAGCCTGTAATTTGACAGATGTATTTCCCGGGTAGGTATACTGGTCGTAATGGATGCCGAGGCAGTCCTTTAAAATGTGAGGCTGGACATCGGAATAGATCTTTAAATGCTCATCTGAAAATGCACTGCGGTAAGTTGTGATGAGATGTCCGCCATCTTTCACATAGGACTCGAGTGCATAGAGCAGATCCTCCGGTGCACTGTAGAGAGCCGGAACGATCAGGCACTCATAGGAAGAAAAATTGCGCTCACGGGAGGAGACCATGTCAAATTCGATATTCAAACGGTAGAGGGCATCACAAAGACTGCGCATTACAAGGTTGTAGCTGTGCTCGGCCGTCGTTGCAAGCGGAAATGCAAAGCCCGGTCAGGGACGACATTATCCAAAATGACGGCAACGTGATTGGTCTTTTTGATATTTTTTTAAATGGGAACCGATCCGTTTCCATTCATTTCCGATAACACAGGCTTCCCGGTAGGTGGCATTTTCGGAAAAATCGTGGGAAAGCACGCCTTTCCAGTAGCTTTCGATCGCATTGTGGATCGAGTGCCAGTGCCAGTACATCACACTGTTTGAGCCATTTGCAAGGTGGCTGTACGCCTGTAATCGTAACTGTCCAGGATAAGGAAGCCAGTCGATATTGCCCTGCGCTTCGGTTTCTAAGACCAGATAATTGTCCTTTTTCAGGCTGCGCGAAATGTTGCCACAGACCGTGATCTCAGCTCCGGTCAGCTTGTCGCGGGAAGGATGATAGATATCACATCCGGCAACGGTCATACAGCATGCCGCGTCGTACTGGTCGACTTCTGGCTGATAACCGATGGAATGATCCGTCCACGCATAATCAAAGTTCTGTGTGATAAACTGATCAGGACGTTTGTATTCTTTTGACGATACTTGCCTGCCAGCTTAAGAAATCCGTGACCAGTTTACGCTGGAATTTCTGAAATTCGGCGGCAAGACTCTGATTGATCGTACCTCTGACATCTGGGAAATCTTCCCATTTATTGACCCGGTTGCTCCAGTAGTCCAGACCAAACTCCTGATTGAATGCATTGATGTCTGGAAACTGTTCTTTTAAATAGGACACAAACATCTGTTGGACGCGTGGTCCGGCGGTGCCGTAGCTTTTTGTCTCATTATCAAGCTGATAACCAATGACATTCGGTACATTTCTGACGTGATCCATCAGAACACGGATGATGCGTTCGCAGTGTTCTAAATAGCCCGGATGTGTGATGTCCATATTTTGTCTGTGACCGTAGATTTCCTGACCATTTGCGGTGATCGGCGAGGATATCAGGATATTTTTTTTACCAGCCAGGTCGGAATGGCATAGGTCGGTGTTCCGACGATCACGGAAATATGATGTGCGGCTGCCACCTGTAACATATGGTCAATGTGGGTAAAATTGAATACGCCTTCCTGCGGCTCTAAAGTACTCCATGTTGATTCCGCGATACGGATGACATTCATTCCTGCTTTTTCCATCATTTCCATATCCTTTTCCACCCGATCATAGGGCAGATATTCAGAATAATAAGCGGCACCAAAATATAATTTTTCAGTCTGCATAGTGTTCTCCATTTCATTAAAACAGGTATCGATGTGGCTGCGTGAGCAAACCGGTTGCTTTCAATTATTATAACATTGCTTTTGTTTTATTGTAAATATAAAAATGGAACTGTTTGTTGAAAACGACGAATGATAAATGGAGAAAAAATGTGACTATTTTCCTAAAAAAGATTGCTTTTGAAAAAAAGAGGTAATAAGAATATAGTTGCGCAAGTTGTGCAACAAAAGAAACCGTGAAATCTGTTCTGATATTCACGCAAAAAGGAATGGGGAAGTAAAGAGCAATGGAAAAGGGAAAAATATTACAATCGCAGATGATGTAGCAGAGGCACTTGGCGTTTCGAAGACGACCGTGTCGCGGGCGATTTCCGGAAAAGGAAGAATTGGAAAAGAGACAAAAGAAAGAGTGCTCGCTTATATTGAGGAACACGACTATAAACCGAATGTCATCGCAAAAGGGCTGGCACAGTCCAAAACTTATAATCTGTGCGTGGTCATGCCGGGAGAGTATGATGTGGTAGATCTGACATTCTTTCAGGAGTGCCTGTTTGGAATACAGGAGATCGCAGGGGATCATGGAATATGATATTTTGCTTTCTATCTGTAAAAACAGCGATATCTCATCTTTGGAGCGTATCATAGCAAAACCATAAGGTGGACGGAGTTATTTTGATGCGTACTTTTTGTGGAAGATAAACAGGTGGAATTTTTGCAGCAGAAGAAAGTGCCGTTTGTTACGATCGGAAGTGCGGCATATCCGGGTGTGATCCAGATCGACCACAATCACAAGGGAGCCTGCAAGGAACTGACTTCGATCATATTGATGAAACAGATGAAACGCGTTGCACTGATCGGCGGGGATGAAAATCATGTTGTTACCCAGAGCCGTCTGCGCGGATTCAAAGAAGCATATGCCAAAATGGATGTACCTGTTGATGAAAAACTGCTCTTTTAAATCAGGACAATCATGTATTGGTAGATAAAGCTGTGAATCAGGCATTGGAGCAGCAGGCAGAATGTATTTTATGTATGGATGATGCAATCTGCAGCAGGGTGTTAAAAATCTGCGTGAAAAACAGATCCGTATCCCACAGGATGTGAGAGTGGCATCTTTTTACAACAGCAGCGTACTGGAAAACAATATACCATCCATTACATCATTGAAATTTGATGCAAAAGAGCTTGGAATGGTGGCATGCAAGACCGTGTTGGACGTGATCGAGGTCGTGAGGTAAAGGAGCGGACACTCCTTCCGTATGAGGTCGTTTTTAAGGGAGTCAACAAAGTAGGAAATTGCGAAAATGCGCGGAATTTCAAGGTTTATCAGTTGCATTAGGGTCGAAAATGAGAAAAATGATATTTATTCTCAAGAAAATATTTGTGCAGATTTGCTAAAAAATGATTGTTTTATTATAAAATGTGGACATTGACACAAAACCAGGAATGGAATATACTTTAATCCATAGAACAACCGATTGCGCGATGCGCAAAAAGAAAAAACAAAAATCGGGAAAAGTTCTTGAAAAACAGCACTTTTAGAAAAGGGAGGAATTTCAAAATGAAGAAAAAAAGTGATCAGTACATTAATTTGCGCAAGCATGGTAGCATCAATGCTTGCAGGATGCGGCGGAAACAACGCAGCAAACACAAGTGCTTCTGACAGCACAACAACAGATGCTGGTACAACAGCAGAGGCAGATACCACTGCAACAGAAGCTTCTACAGAAGCAGCAGGTGATACAAGTTCCGCAGATGCAGTTGCAAATCTGATCGCAGCAACAGACGGAACCGTAGATATCCAGCTCTGGTGTTCAGAACTTGAGGCTTATCAGAACGTTATGAAAGAGCTGACAGACAAATTCCAGAATGAGTACTCTGATGTAGATTTCAACATCACGATCGGTGCTGTATCTGAGGCAGATGCAAAAGATAAGATCCTTGAGGATATCGATGCAGCAGCGGATGTATTCGTATTTGCAGATGATCAGGTAAATGACCTGATAAACGCTGGAGCACTTCAGGAAGTAGCAGCTACTTATACCTATGATCCGAAAGCAACAAACTCTGAAGCAACTGTTGCAGCAGCGTCCAAAGATGGTAAACTTTACGCTTACCCACTGACTGCCTCTAACGGATACTTTTATATTACGACTCATCTATCTTCTCAGAAGAAGATGTAGCTTCCTGGGAGTCTTTAGTTGCAAAAGCTGAAGAAGCTGGAACAAACGTTGGTATGAACATTGCAGATGGCTGGTATCTGTATGGTTTCTTCTCCGGTGCAGGCTGTGAGTTAAGTATGAACGAAGACAATACAAACAACTGTGACTGGAACTCTGAGACCGGTCTTGCAGTAGCACAGAGTATTGAGAATATCACTTCTTCCAAAGCATTTGTCAATGTGGCAGATCAGGATGCAATTACCATGTTAAATGACGGTACACTTGGCGCATATGTTTCCGGTACATGGAACGCAAGTTCTTTCGAAGAGAAATATGGCGATGGATATGCGGGCAACAAAACTTCCAACATTTGATGTAAATGGAACAGCTACACAGATGAAATCTTATGCAGGTTACAAATTTGTTGGTGTAAACTCTCATGCAGAAAATGTAGGATGGTCTATGCTTCTTGCTGAGTATTTAACAAACGAAGAGAGCCAGCTGGCAATTGGAAATGCTACTCAGGAAGGTCCCTGCTAACACAGCAGCAGCAGAGCAGATCTCTTCTCCGGCACTTGCAGCACTTGCAGCTCAGTCCGCATATGCAGATCAGCAGATCGTTGGACAGAACTACTGGGATCCGGCGAAAGCACTTGGACAGAACTTAGTGGATGGTGCGTCTGACCTTCAGAAAATTCTTGATGATGCTGTAACAGGTATCACACAGCCAATCGCTGAATAAGCAGAAAATAACAGTACCATATTCCGCATGTCCTGCATGATCGCAGGGCATGCGGAAAGTGTAAAAAGACAAAATTATGTTCCAGCGAAAATAATTATTCACGCATATGGGAGTGAATCTTATGAAAACATTTTTAAACGCAATCAAAAAAATACTTTGCTGATTTCGGTACAGCCGTGGCAAAGGGCGATATCTGGTGCAAACTTTCTTTGATTGTTATGGGTGCCGGATACTGGGACGGAAACAGGTAGTAAAATGAATACTTATGACAGCACTGGAAGCTATTGTGATCCTGTTTACCGGAATGTTCTCCATAAATTACATTAAGGATTTAAATACACTTGGTACCGTTCAGTATGAGTCCGTTTTGATCCGCTGACCTTGAAAAATACTGTTAACGATTACGATAACTCGCTGTTGATCCTTCTGTACGGAATTGTCGGGATCCTGGTAATCGTAGCATTCATATTTTTATATATAAGCAATATGAAAGCGGTATACCGCCTTCAGCTTATGAAAGAAGAGGGAGAGCACATCAATACTTTCCGTGAGGATGTCAAATCTCTTTTCAATGGAAAATTCTATATTACATTGCTTACTCTGCCGAGTATCGGTGTTATCATGATGAATGTCATACCGATCATCTTTATGTCCTGTGTGGCATTTACGAACTATGATATCAATCATATGCCGCCAAACTACCTGTTTACCTGGGTTGGTTTATCTAACTTTAAGAGCATGTTCTCCGGTGGTACAACAGTTACTTTCTCTTATGCTTTTTGTGAGAATTTTGGCATGGACACTGATCTGGGCAGTACTTGCAACCTTTACCACATTCATTGGTGGTATCCTTCTTGCAAAACTGATCAATCATGAACATACATATTGTAAAAAACTCTGGAGATCACTTTTCGTTGTAACGATCGCTATCCCACAGTTTGTAACCTACTGCTTGTCAGCAAAATGTTCAGCGATTACGGTATCGTCAATACACTTTGTTCTAAGATCGGACTGACCGGTTTCTTAAATGATATTGGACTGGTATCCGGAAACTTTATCCCGTTCCTTTCCAAACCGGGATGGTCACATTTCATGATCATTATGATCAATATCTGGGTCGGTGTACCGTATCAGATGCTTTCTGCAACCGGTATTCTGATGAACATTCCAACAGACCAGTTGGAGAGTGCAAGAATTGATGGTGCAAACAAGTGGCAGATCTTCTGGAAGATCACAATGCCATATGTCCTGTTCATCTGCGGACCTTCCCTGATCCAGAGCATTATTGCAAATATCAATAACTTCAACGTTATTTACCTGCTTACGAGTACAACGGCAACCTCCAATATGGCGTTTGCAAACTCCAACGCAAAAGAGACAGACCTGTTAATTACCTGGCTGTTTACCTTGACCAATGATAACTCGAACTATAAGATGGCATCTGTAATCGGTATTATTTCCTTTGCTATCTGTGCACTTTACACTTTAGCTACTCGAGAATGATCAGCGGAGATAAAGAGAGGTGTATCAATAATGAAAGAAAAGACATGGAAGATAGTGGCAAGACATTTATTACTTGCATTGCTTGCAATCATCTGGCTGATCCCGATTATCGTGGGCTGGTTGTAACATCACTTTCTGTAACAAAGGGTGTCAGCAATCAGCACTTTTTCCCGAACACTGGACAATTGCCAACTATAAGCAGTTATTCTTCAGCCGGATACCGCAGGCAAACTTTCCGGCATGGTTTAAAAATACCTTTTATTGTAGCAGTATTTTTAGCTGCCTGGTTTCCTCCTGCTTCGTATTGATGGTCTCTTATGCATTCAGTTGTATGAGATTCAAGGCGAGAAAACCTCTGATGAGCTTTTCTATCATTCTTGGAATGTTCCCGGGTGTACTTTCCATGATCGCTGTTTATTTTGTTTTAAAAATGATCGGACTGACCGACTCAATGGCTGGTTTGGTTTATCGTTTATTCCGCAGTTCCGGACTTGGGATTTTGTGTTAAAAGGATTTTTGATACGATTCCTGTTTCGCTGCGTGAGGCTGCGTCTGGAAGGCGCATCCGAGGCAACCATTTTTGCCAGGATCATCATTCCACTGTCAAAACCGATGATAGTATATACGATCATCAACTCTTTTCTGAATCCGTGGATGGATTTCGTATTGGCACGAATCATGATCAAGTCAAAGAGTCCGCAGACTGGACTGTTGCGATCGGTCTTTACAACCTGTTACAGAAGACATTAATCGGAGATTACTTCTCAATCTTCTGTGCAGGCGGTGTTATGATCGCAATCCCGATTTCAATTCTCTTCGTATAGTGATGCAGAAGTTCTATGTTGAAGGAGTAACAGGTGGAGCGGTTAAGGGGCTAAATCATAAGGAGAACATCTACATAGACATTGCAGCAAAGGGCTGCAAATGCCTAAAATGAACCTTATTTAAAGAACAAAAGCGTTCTTCTGCAAAATATATAGGAACAAAAGCGGCGTTCTTCATATAACAAATATCTAGAGGAGAAAAAAAATGGATAAATTTGTACTGAATCTTATTCATCGTCCGGAGATGGTTCCAGAGTATTCGGAAAAGGTTACTGGACAGGGAAAAGAAGAGGATATCGGTAGAAAAGCACTTTTAACAGAGTCTTTGGATATCTTTAAGACACAGCAGGAAGCTTGCACATAAAAATGGATTAAAGACAACCATTCAGATGACATATGCCAGTCTGTTCAACGACGAGGCAGTCGCACTGGCAAAAATGAACATCATGAGAAATACGGAGACGAGATTGCACTGTCCTTATTAGGACTTCCCTAAAGAGTTCCGTGAAAAAATACAACACCAAGGATTTCTGTATCTGGATGTTCTCTATGGAAGATAAAAAGAGATCGTCAATGATGTATTTGAGAAATTCCATGACAGATTTGGATTTTATCCGAGTCAACCGGTTCTTATTACATGGATGCCGAGCTGACCAATTATATCAAAGAAAAATATCCGATGGTAAAATGCGCCGTTGCTACCTGCTGGGAAGAAGGACCAAAAGCATATCATACCTGTAACAATTCCTGGTATACTTTATTCGATGGTGGTCCATGGGCACCATGGATTCCTTCCAAACAGAACACACATGCACCTGCAGCAAACGAGGCTGAGGACAGCGGTATCGTAGCGATCCCTCACTTATCCCGTGACCTGATAGCATGTTACGATGGAAATGGTTCCAATTTCGGAACACATCCACAGAACGTATTACGTGGTATGATCTATGACTCAAAGACCTGGGAGTACCCATATCTGTACAACCTGATTGATCAGTATCGTTCTCTTGAGAAGTACAACAACGGTTATGCTTATAACATGATGTTCGTTGGACCAGGCTGGATGAATAAGATGGGACGTTGGGAAGCTCCTTATGAGTTACTGTTAAAATCTTACGAAGACGGCTGTGCATACTATGGCAAGCTGAAAAAGAAGGCAAACTGGTTGATATGACCATGGCTGAGTTCGCAGATTACTATCGTGAGAAAAAAACACTACACAGAGCCGGAATGTGCTCTCTGGAGAGATATCTTATATGGTTCCGACAAACAGTTATTCTGGTACTGCGATCCATACATGAGAGCATGTGTCAACATGGATCAGGGGGTGCGATCGTTGACCTTCGTCCTTATGCAGCAAAAATTAAAATGGGAAGTTGGAATCGGAACCAAACACGTTCAGGATGCTTCTTATCCATTCTTAATCCAGGAGAAATACCGTGCTGGATACTTCACACACTATGCAGGAGAAGGTACGGTAAGAAGTGCGAAAGTCTGCTACAACGGAGTTGACTTATGTCTCTGCCGTACCAAAGCACACTTCTCAGAAGAGAAGATGCTTCCGGTAACGTAACCGCAAGAGTCTGACCTTAGACCCGGTTGATATCGAATTTGACGGATTAACTGTAACATTACAGACAAAAGAGTATTTTGAAGAGGGAACCGGACGTATCCGCATTGAGCGTAACATCTTAGAAATGAGTGATCCAGCAGCAAAAGTAGAGATCAATGAATACATGGTAGCATGCTATGGCACCACTATCCGGAAGATATGACAGGAATTACTTTAACCTGCGGCAGCAAGACCATCAACTATGAGTACAAATGCCGTGAAGCTGCTGAAACAGGAGCAGCAGAGGTAAGCGCAGTCGTTCCGCCTATCGAGACAAAGGTTTCTTTAAGTACAGAAGCAAAGGATGCAGAAGGTTATATCCATGAGGGATACGCGTTCTCTCAATGTTTACATTAGGATATAAAAAGACAATGGCAGACAAGGAGGTATTTTCAA